>Ga0307489_10002989_pt1 | contig 11257 bp, 25 predicted proteins | sample SB12metaG_FD_202247 | JGI IMG/M metagenome (GOLD analysis project Ga0307489, IMG submission 202247) | Sea-ice brine microbial communities from Beaufort Sea near Barrow, Alaska, United States - SB 1.2 | ecosystem: Environmental > Aquatic > Marine > Coastal | place: USA: Alaska | collected...
GCAACGGCCCTCTCGGAGTCGATGGTCTCCTTGCGTTGTTGCGACGCCGCGGCGAACTGATCCGCCTCGGCGGTAGCGGCGCGCTGCTGCTCCTGGAACCAGGGGCTTACACTCGTTCACTTTTCGGCTCAACGTAAGCGCTCTCTGTGGGATAGGGGGTGCGTTTAGGGGCTATATAGGGGGTGTTAACGAGGCTGCCAGGGGATGTTGAGGGGTGTTTAGGGTGTGGGTTTGTGTCAGAATTGGCTCAGATTGAGCTGAAAGTGGACGAGTGTAAGCCCCTGCCTGGAACTCCGCAGCGGCCACCACAGACTCGCGGATGCGCGCGGCCTCCACCGCCTGGGATGACAGCTGTGCCTCCACCCAGGGGCTTACACTCGTCGACTTTTCGGCTCAACGTAAGCACATTTTGTGGGATACATTGGGTGCATGATTTCCCGCCAGTGTTTTAGACAGGGGGACACGGAGAGGTGTGACCAGAACGGCTTGGTTGAGCTGAAAAGTGAACGAGTGTAAGCCCCCGCCTCCGCCTCCTCCGCCTGTCGCAGCCTTCGCTGCTTCTCCACCTGCGCGATGGAGGAGTCACGCTCCATGGAGCGCCGCAGCATCATCTCCCCGGCGGTGGACTTGGCGTCAGCCTCCTGCCGCGCCGCCGCCAGCCAGGGTCTTACACTCGTTCACGTCAGAGCTCAACTTGAGCAACTCTAGGACACATACATGAGTTAAGTTGGGTTACACGGTGGACGGAAGAGCTCAAGTTGAGCTGAAATGGGTTGTGCGGTGGACAGAAGAGCTCAAGTTGAACTGAAACGACTTATACGGTGGACAGAAGAGCTCAAGTTGAGCTGAAATGGGAACGAGTGTAAGCCCCTGCCGCCAGCCGCGCGCGCCGCGTGGCCTCGTGGCCCCGGCGCACCGCCACCTCCTCGTCCGCCACCGCCCACTCCGACGTCCGCTTCTTCTCCTCCGCATCCTCCATCGCCGCGGACTGCGCCACCTCCTGGCGCACGCGGTGCAGCGCGGAGGAGTGCTGCTGCTCCTCCTCTAGCGCCCACAACCGCTGCTGCGCCTGGATGTAGCGGCGCAAGATGAGTTTAAAAGCAAAGTTTGAAGGCGATTGGTCATGTCATAGTTTCAACATGGGGTTCATCGGTTCAACCTGCACCGCCCTACCTGGAACTCCAGCGTGCGCACCTGCTCGTCCTCCACCTTCCGCTTCGTCTCGAGCTGGAACTGCGACCGCTTGGCAGGGGCTTAGACTCGTCCACATCTTTGCTCAACCTGAGCCATTTTCGTCACTGAGACCAGCCAAGCACCCCAACACCTGGGACAAAAAGTGCTCAAGTTGAGCTGAAAGGTGGACGAGAGTAAGCACCTGCCGCTTGGAGTCCACCTGCCCCTTGAGCTTCTCCAGCTCGTGGCCCCACTCCTCCTTCTTGTGCTCCAGCGCCCGAGTGTACGCGCTCTCGATCACCTCGATCTGCCGCAGCCGCTCTGCGCGCTCCTTGTTGTAGCGGCGCAAGCTGAATTTGAAAGCAAAACTTGAAAGCAGGTCATCAACTTTTAGTTTCAAGCGCATGGCTTTAGGCGCTTTCGACATGGATTCATAGGGTCAACCTGCACTGCCTCACCTTGTGCTCCCAGCGGTCCCGCTCCGTCGCCATGTGCGTTTCAATCTCGGCCACCTCGGTGTATGGGTGCAAGTTGAATTTGAAAGCAAATATTCAAGCCGGTCTATCATAGTTTAGCTTCAAACGCTCAAGCGCTGAAACATGCGCGGTCAATCCGGATCAAGCTAGGGTCAACCTGCACCGTCCCACCTCGGCGCGGCGCGCCTCCTCCACGGCGGACATGCGGACCTGCTCGGATTCCCACGCCGCCTCCATCTGCTGCAGCTGGTCGGTCCTCTTGCTGAGGTCCTTCACCACGCGCTGCCGCGCCAGCAGCGCGTCCTCCTCCGCCTTCAGGCAGGGGCTTACACTCGTCCACTTTTCGGCTCAACATAAGCGCTTTCCGTGGGACAGGGGGTGCATTTACGGGTTATGTAGAGGGTGTTTACGAGGCGTCAGGGAGGGTGTTTACGAGGCGTCAGGGGTTATTCGGGGGTAATTTAGAGTATATTCTGTGTCAGGAATGGCTCAGGTTGAGCTGAAAAGTGGACGAGTGTAAGCCCCTGCCTTGAGGCGGTCACGCTCCGCCGACGCCCACGACACGGCGCGCTTGGGGTACCCCTCGAACACCGGGTACGTGGCTGCCTTGGGCAGCGTGATGACGCCGCCCTCCGCGATAGGCACCGCCTGCCGGGAGGGACTTACACTCCTCCACATTTGGCTCAACGTAAGCGCAGTCTGTTGTGTATGGGGTACATTTAGGGGTTGTTCAGGGGGTGTTTAGGGGGTGTTCAGGGGTATTATGGGGTGTGTAGGGTGTATGTTTTGACAGAAACTGCCGAAGTTGAGCAGAACAGTGGACGAGTGTAAGCCCCTGCCTGCCGGTCGCCGTGCCCGCCGCCCACGCCCAGGGCGCTCGGGTTGTCCACCACCAGGCAGGGGCTCACACTCCTCCACTTCTCAGCTCAACCTCATCCGTTTCTGACACGAAATACACCCTAAACACTTTCAAATACCCCATAACCCCCCATAATACCCCCTGACACCTCCTAAACAATAGCTGAATGCACCCCATGTCCCACAGAAAGCGCTTACGTTGAGCTGAAAAGTAAGCGAGTGTAAGCCCCTGCCACCAGGCTGACAGGTGTGCCGTGGCGGAGGTGGTACGCCGCGCGGATGAGGCGGGGCAGGCTGGTGCCGGCGTCGCGCGAGAACAGCTGTCGCACGGCGGCGGAACCGGGGGGCGCCGCCAGGATTTAGCGGCGCAAGTCGAATTTGAAAGCAGATGTTAAAAGCAGTGTATCACAATTTAGTTTCAAGCGCTTAGTTCATGGCGGTATCAACTTGGGCTTCAGAGGGTCAACCTGCACCGCCTTACCAGGATGGTGTCGCGCCACACGACGAGAAACGCCGCGGCGAGGTGGATCAGGAAGTCCTTGCCGGTGTGCAGCGGCGCAAGTTGAAATTGAACGCAAAGTTGAAAGCGTTTCATCATATTATAGCTTCAAGCGCTGAAACCATACGCGTTTTCAACACGGGTTTTGATACTGTCAACCTGCACTGCCCTACCGGTGGTCAGCACGTGGTCGAAGAGCTGCAGCCACTCGTTGGCGGTGGTGACATCCGTGATGTAGCGGCGGAAGTTGAAATTGAAAGCGAAAATTTAAAGTAGTTTCTCATATTCCAGTTGCAAGCGGTTAGTTCCAGGCGCTTTCAACGTGGGTTTGATAGGGTCAACCTGCACCGCCCTACCGTGAAAAGCGTGCTCATGAGTTGCCACGCCGCACCCTGCACGCCGCCGGGCAGGCTCTGCATGTGCTGAGTGTAGCGGCGCAAGTTGAAGTTGAAGGCAAAACTTAACAGCACTTATCACATTCTGTTTCAATCGCTTAGTTCCAGGCGCTGACAACGTGGGTTTCATCGATTCAACCTGCACCGCCCTACCTTGGCCAGCGCCGGGTCGTGGAACTGTACGACGGCCTCCACCTCGGCGAGGACGCCGAAGGGCGGGTCCGGGAACAGCTCGAACCACCCGCGCGCGTGGTTGTTCACCACCGTGGCAAACGCCTCGAACCAGGGGCTTACACTCTTGCACGTTAGAGCTCAACTTGAGCAACCCCAGGACACATTAATGAGTTGAGTCGGGTCATACGGTGGACAGAAGAGCTCAAGTTGAGCTGAAATGGGAACGAGTGTAAGCTCCTGCCTCGAACGCGTGGACCTCGTTGGCGCCGAAGGCCTTCACGATGTAGCGGCGCAAGTTGAAATTGAAAGCAAAGGTTGAAGGCGGTTGGTCACATTTTGGTTTCAAGCGCTTAGTTCCAGGCGCTTCCAACGCGGGTTTGATAGGGTCAACCTGCATTGCCCTACCACGAACGGGAACAGCATGCCCGGCACGATGGCGGCCTCGGCGAAGATGGGCGACCAGTGTATAGCGGCGCAGGTTGAATTTGAAAGCAAAGTTTGAAAGCGGTTCATCATTTTACAGCTTCCACGTGGGTTTGCTTAAATCCAGGCGGTTTCAACGTGGGTTCGATAGCGTCAAGCTGCACCGCCCTGCCAGTGCGCGAGGGCGGAGGCGACGCGCTGGAGGCGCAGCAGCAGCGTGCGGTCCGCGATGGGGAACCGGTCCGGCAGGTCGGCAACCGCTGGGTGTATGCCCTTGGACGCCAGCGCCTCGTACCAGGGGCTTACACTCGCTCACTTCAGCGCTCAACTTGAGACCTTCCGGCACACATCGCTCACGTTAGAGCTCAAGCTGAGCACCGTGATGACACATCCACAGGTTAATTTTGGTGATACGTGGGACAAAGTAAACTTAAAGTTGAGCGGAAATGGGCAAAGTAAGCTCAAGTTGAGTGGAAATGGGAATGAGTGTGAGCCTCTGCCTCGTACGCCTCCTCGTTGTTGGGCAGCCGCAGCATCTTGCGCCACACCAGCAGGCAGTGGCTTACACTCGTCCACTTCTCCGCTCAACCTAAGCCGTTTTCATCAGTGAGCCGTTTTGTGCTCAGTTTGTGACGAGTTATGACCCATCTATCTACTCAAGGTACCCAGCGCATCCCACACAAAATGCTTACGTTGAGCTGAGGAGTGGACAAGTGTAAGCCCCTGCCAGCAGGCGGTACTTCCGCGGGTACTCGCCGTATGCGTCCAGTAGGTTGCGCAGCTTCACGGTGTAGCGGCGCAAGTTGTATTTGAAAGCAAAAGTTGAAAGCGGTTTATCATATTTTAGTACCAAGATATTGGTTCCAGGCGCTTTAAACGTGGGTTTGATAGGGTCAATCTGCACCGCCCTACCACGGTGTCCATCTCCGACGGGTCGCCGGAGTCCGCCACCAGGAGGTCGGACGGACGCGCGGTGGACCCCAACCCATCGCCCAGCGGGGGCTGGCTGCTGGGCAGCGGGAAGCTGGCGGCGGCGTGGGAGGATGCAGGCGCGGCCCTGGCCACGCCAGCGAAGGGGCCCCGGCGGCAGGGGCTGACACTCGTTCATATCAGGGCTCAACTTGAGCAACTCCAGGACACATTCATTCGCGAGTTACTTTGGGTTATACGGTTGACAGAGGAGCTAAAGTTGAGCTGAAACGGGAACGAGTGTAAGCCCCTGCCCGGCGGCCGCTCGTCAACTTGGCTTTGCGCGACGGCGCCGGGCCGGACGTGACCGGCGGCGGCGGTGTCGTGGGCCGCATACCTTCCTCCTCGTCGTCCTCCACCCACGCGGTGCCGCGGCCGGCCGCGGGCGGGAACACCGCGTCGAGAAGCGCCTTGGTGTAGCGGCACATGTTCAACTCGAAAGCAAAGTTCGAAAGCGCTTCATCACATTTTGCTTTCAAGCGCTGAATGGCGCATAGCGGGCCTCCCCCATTCATCAGAGTGGCGAAATGTTCGTCCATATGGGGGCTGCCCCATTCACACAACCAACGCGCTTTCCACTCGGATTTCAGCTGGTTTCAACCTGCACCGGCCTACCTTGGACGGGGGCTTGGACAGCGCGCTGGGGAGCGCGAACGACATCATTGCTGTAGGCGCCTCGGCGGCGACGGCGGCAGCCTCCGCGGCTTCAGCGCTGACCGGGATGACGCGCAGTTTCTTGGGGTGCAACGGCTGGCGCTGGGCGCGGCACACGTGCAGGTCGTAAAGGCGCAGCAGCCCCTCGGCAGGGGCTTACACTCGTCCACTTTCCGGCTCAACGTGAGCGATTTTATGTGGTATAGGGGGTGCGTTTAGGGGTTACTGAGGGGGTGTTTAGGAGGTGTTAGGGGGGATTAGGGGTTATCTAGAGTGTCTTTGTGTCAGAAACGGCTCAGGTTGAGGTGAGAAGTGGACGAGTGTAAGCCCCTGCCCCTCGGCGGACACCACGGCCGCGTACCGCCCCTTGGGCTCCACGCGCCAGGGCCCGCCCCACAATGCGAGGAACACATCAAGGTGGGTGCCATTGACTAAGGGAACAAGGTTGGCGAATGTGTTCAAGGACATTTTGAGCAATGTCTGGCAGGCCCTGCCAGGGGCTTACACTCGTTCACGTTAGGGCTCAACTTGAGCACATTCGGCACACATTCATGGGTCAAGTTGGATCATGTGGGGCACAAAGATAGCTCACGTTGAGCTGAAAGTGAACGAGTGTAAGCCCCTGGCCCTGCCACGCTCATGCCGTCGGCGATCTTCTCGGACTTGCGCGCGCCGGCGCTGGCGCCCGCCAGGGTGTGCGTCACCGCGCCCTTCCAGCAGGGGCTTACACTCGTCCACTTTTCAGCTCAATGTAAGCGCTTTGTGTGGGATAGGGGGTGCATTTAGGGGTTGTGTGATGGGTGTTAGGGGTGTTTAGGGGCTGTCAGGGGGTATCAGGGGGTGTCTAGGGTGTATTTTGTGTCAGAGACGGCTCAGGTTGAGCTGAAAAGTGGAGGAGTGTAAGCCCCTGCCTTGAAGGGGTCCACGACGCGCAGCGTGCCGTCGCTGCACGCGCACACCACCGCGGCGCCGCCAAGTACCAAGGCCCGGCGCATGCACTAGAAGATTCCATTGTTGAGATAGATGACCATGTTCACGTTGAGTGAGTAGAGCTAGTCTCATGCTCGGTGAAACGGCTGTACTGGGGCCGATGAAGCCTGGCCATCTCTTTGCTCAGATGCACCACATTGAGTGGTATTGTGTCAGATGAAATGACCGTGACCGTGAGCACACAGCGACAGCTTACCTGGGAGGAAGTTGACGTCGGAGGCGTGGGTCACGGGGATGGGCAGCTCCACGCCGTGCACCAGGGGCGTACACTCCTCCACTTTCCAGCTCAACGTAAGCGCTTTCTGTGGGATACAGAAGTCCACTTTTCGGCTCGATGTGAGCACTTTTTGTGAGCTGTGTTCAGAGGTCGCATCGGCAAAAACGTCTCAGGTTGAGCTGAGAAGTGGACGCTTGCTGTGGCTTCAGTAACCAGAAACGGCTTATGTTGAGCTGAGAAGTGGACGAGTGTAAGCCCCTGCCGTGCACCAGGCGGGCGGCCATCAGGTCCCACACGAACATAACGGGGCTGCCGCCCACGGCCACCACGTGGCGCCCGTCGGGCGACACGGCGATGGACTGGCACAGCGCGGCGCCGTGCTGCAGGGGCTCACACTCATTCACTTTTCAGCTCAACTTAAGCGCTTTTCATGGGACAGGGGTTACGTTCATGGGGTAAGTAGAGGGTTTAACTAGGTGTTATGGCATACTAGGGGATGTTTAAGGTGTATTTTGTGTCAGAAACGGCTCAGGTTGAGCTGAAAAGTGGACGAGTGTAAGCCCCTGCCGTGCAGCCCCGCCGCGCCGCGGGACCCGACGGGCGGCGCCGCCAGCTTGGCCATGAGCTGGCAGGTGTCCGCGGTCCACACCCACACAGACTCGTCGTGGAACGCCGTCACAATCCGCTCGCTGTAGCGGCGCAAGTGATATTGAAAGCAAAGTTGAAAGCAGGTAATCACAATTTAGTTTCAAGCGCTTAGTTCCCGGCGCTCTCAACGTGGGTCTGATAGGGTAAACCTGCAGCGCCCTACCTCGCCCTGCGCGCCAGCGAACCGCGCCATCACGGCGCCGTAGGGACCGCCCTGGAGGGTGCGCTTCTTGTAGAGGCTCGTGAGGTCCCACAGCAGCACGGCGTCCGCGGAGGTGGACAGCAGCGCATCGCCCGCGGGGCTCACCCGCCCACAGGGTCCGCATCAACATCGCGCGACCACATCGCACACAGCTGTGTCTGGTCAACGACCATCTGTTCGGTCAGGTGACCACATCGCACACAGCTGTGTCTGGTCAACGACCATCTGTTCGGTCAGGTGACCACATCGCACACAGCTGTGTTTGGTCAATGACCGTCTATTCGGTCAGGTGACCACATCGCACACAGCTGTGTTTGGTCAATGACCGTCTGGCTGTAGAGTTGTAGAATAGGGACTGGACTGAAGGAGGGAGATTGGAGCCAAATGAGTGAAGCTGTTGGTCTGACCTGGGCTGTGCTAAACGTGTTGGCGTGAGGAATGGCGGCGCTACCTCGAGGTGCGTGATACGGCTGCGGTGTCCCTTGAGCGTGGCCAGCAGCTTGCCGCTCTCGGAGTGGTAGCTGCGCACCACGTTGTCGGCGAACGCCACCAACACCTCGCCGTTGCCCATGCATATGGCGGTCCCCGCGTGGCCCTCACGCGCGAGCAGCGAGTACCGGTTGCGGCGGATGTGAAACGCCGTCACGTTGCCGCGGTTGTCCACCGTGGTGTAGCGGCGCAAGTTGAATATGAAATCCGGAGTTGAAAGCAGTATGTCATACTTTGGTTTCAAGCGCTTAGTTCCAGGCGGTTTCAATATGGGCGTTCATAGGGTCAACCTGCACCGCCCTACCGTGGCCACAGAGTCTGCGCGGCGGTTGAACCCCACGGCAGGGGCCTCCACTCGTTCCCATTTCAGCTCAACTTGAGCTCTTCCGTCCAACGTATAACCCAACTTAACTCATGAACGTGACCTGGAGTTGCTCAAGTTGAGCTCTGACGTGAACCAGTGTAAGCCCCTGCCCCACGGCGGTGAACATGGTGCGCGACACGCCGGTGCGCTGCGGGTTCTGTACCACGCTAATCAGACCCTCCGGACAGGGGCTTACTCTCGTTCACTTCTCAGCTCAACGTAAGCGCTTTCTGCGGGAGAGGGGTGTGTGTAGGGGTTGTTTAGGGGGTATGTAGCAGGTGTCAGGGGCTATCAGGGGTTGTCTAGGGTCCATTTTGTGTCAGAGCTGGCTCAGGTTGAGCTGAGAAGTGGACGGGTGTAAGCCCCTGCCTCCGGAGTGAGTTCGGGGCGGCTGCTCCATATCCGCCCTGGTCAATCATAGAACGAGGGAGGGGGAGGGGTCAGCGCCCCAGCGTCATGCAGCCGCTCGCCCTCCGGTATAGCTCCTTTGGTCTAGTCTGCTGTTGAAGATACGCGCACACGCACACCACCCCGACTACCCGACAACCCGACTCCGACCTCCCTACTCCCACGCACGCCTCCTTCGTCAGTCATCCCACCTGCTCGTTCCGACCTCCAAATGCAGCCCACGCCTCCCTGCGTTCTCCCCCCTTCCCAACGCCCAGCTCCCAGCTCCCAGTACGCTTCCACAGATACGCACGACAGCGAGCTCGATACTGCGGCGACGGTGGGTCCGTAATGATGCGTTCTGCGTTCGCCGCTGAGCAGCAAACGCATGTTCTCGTGGGGTCCAAGAGATGTGGCGTGGCACCCAACGGAAACAATCGGAATTGAAATGGACAAAAAGCAAGTGTGGGTGTACCGTTGTCGCCGCCCAGGGTGACGGTGTACGGCTCCTTGGGGGGCGGCATGGCGCCCGGGCACTGCCGAGTGGTGTGTCGACCGCGCGTGGGACCGTCGTGCCGGACTGTGCGGCAAGAGGTGAGTGGGACGGCTGAGAGGAGGAAAGAGGAATGCGTTTCCACTCAAATTCGACAAACGGTAACGGCCCAGCGCGGATCCGGTGGGGGGTATATGCACAGGTGCCTTCTGCGAGCGCGAGTAGTACAGTCGGCGCCGCCGACCCAGTCGAGTGGGGCGTCGATAGCGGGGACGGCACATTCCTCACAGACCTCGCTCCATTTGCCGGGGGCGCGCGGTAGCGGGGTCGGATGTCGCCGCCGCTGCCGGTGTTGGACGCGGAGGACATCCACGGGTATCCGGATGACGTCGCGATGCTGTTGCAGGAGTATGGCGCGCTGGTGGTACGCGGCGCGGTCGGCCCTGACGAGTGCGCACGGTGCCGAGCGGATGTCGAAGTCTCTCTCCACCGCGCGATGGCCGCTGCTGGGCAAATCTCCACGGGCGACGACATCCACCGCTCCGTGACAGACGAGCAGGCCGCGGCGGGGCACCGGCAGGGGCTTACACTCGTCCACTTTCAGCTCAACTTGAGCCGTCTTTGTGCCCCACGTAACCCAACCCATGAATGTGTCCCGAATGCGCTCAAGTTGAGCTCGAACGTGAACGAGTGTAAGCCCCTGGGTTCCGGCACTTCGGCAACGTTGCGAGCCCGCCGCACCGCCGCGACCTCAAGCTGGCGCTGACCCCGCCGGTGAAGGCGTGCCTCAAACAGCTCCTCGCCTCCGTCGGCGCCACGCTGGCAGGAGCTTACACTCGTCCACTTTTCGGCTCAACGTAAGCGCTTTCTGAGGGATAGGGGGTGCGGTGCATTCAGGGGTTGTCTAGGGGGTGTTTGGCAGGTGCCTGGGGGATATTAGGGGGTATCAGGGGGTATTAGGGGGTGTATTTTGTGTCAGAAACGGCTCAGGTTGAGCTGAGAACCGGACGAATGTAAGCCCCTGCACGCTGGCCGCCATCCTGACTGAAGACGCGGAGCTGTGTGAACTGTCCGCGCTCTGCTCCGACCCCGGCGCGGCAGCGCAGGCGCTCCACCCGGCAGGGCGGCGGTTGTTGAGGACAAGCACTCGACCCACGTTGTATCGACGAACCGTGTCCGCGCGTCTGTAATGAGCGATCACCATGATATCGGTTCGAGTGCCTGTTGAAGAAGAGGAGGCCGAAGAGGAGGAAGAAGAAGAGGAACAGGGGGAGGAGGAGGAGGAGGAAGAGGAGGAAGAGGAGGAAGAGGAGGTGGTGGATGCGGTGGAGCTGTCCCCATCACCCGAGACAGAGAGTCACGCGATGTCCGAGGAAGAATGGGAATCCGGTTCGGAAGAATCATTGTCGGCGCTGCTCTGTGACCCTGTTGGCCGGACACGCAGATGACGGGAGCGCATTCGCACGCCGGGCTGGTGACGGCGTTCGTGGCGCTGCAAGACGTGAGCCGCGCGATGGGGCCCACGGAGGCAGGGGCTTGCACTCGTCCACATCTTTGCTCAACCTGAGCAGTATTTGTCACTGAAACCAGCAAAGCACCCCACCACGTGGGACAGAAAGTGCTCACGTTGAGCTGAACAGTGGACGAGTGTAAGCCCCTGCATGGGGGTGGTGCCGCGGAGCAACACCGCGGCGGCACACGCGGCGCTCGCCGCGGGAAACAAGTCAGCGGCAGCGGAGAAGGCCGCGGGGGTGGGGGCGGAGACGGCAGCGGTGGCGGGGGCGGCGGCAGCGGCGGCGGCGGCAGCAGCGGCGGCGGCGGCGGCGGCGGCGGCAGCGGCAGCAGG
>Ga0307489_10002990_pt1 | contig 11255 bp, 13 predicted proteins | sample SB12metaG_FD_202247 | JGI IMG/M metagenome (GOLD analysis project Ga0307489, IMG submission 202247) | Sea-ice brine microbial communities from Beaufort Sea near Barrow, Alaska, United States - SB 1.2 | ecosystem: Environmental > Aquatic > Marine > Coastal | place: USA: Alaska | collected...
CGGTGGCGACATGTCTTTCGCGGGCGCCTGGGGACCACCGAATCTAGGCGATGGTGTATCCGGTCGGCAGGACGGGGGCCAGATCGAGGATTCTAGGAGGGGCCAAGTTGAATTTCGGTCGGGAAGATTCCTAATGTAGTTGCAGAGACTGACTGTAGTCTGTGGGCTCGGCATCAGAATAGGAACTTTGGTATCGAGCTGCGGTAGTTGAGAATCTCGACTACCGGCCCTCCACATGAACGACTCATGGAATGAGACCTCCGTAGTCGAGATTGGGGCTCCACGTCAAACGACTCAAGGAATTAGACCTCCGTAGTCGAGATTGGGCAGCCATTTGTCCGGCCGAAAGGAGGGTTCGCGACAATCGTTTCGAACGTACAGTATAGACGCATACTGACGCACTCACCTGCCGCCCCGCCTGCCGCGGCCGCTGCGGCTGCCTGCCGCCGCGATCGTCGCCACGGCGTGCGTCGCGGCCGTTGCGGCGCGATCATTGGACGCCAGGAGGTGTGCGGGTCAATGACTTCCTCCGAAGCAAGCACGCGGGCACGCGACCCTCACTGGCGGCCATTCAGTCGCGGTGACGGGCGTCTGGGCGAATCGCGCGACTGGGGTGGCTGCGATCGAGTACGCCGTTGTCGTCAGATGGGTTTGCTGCCCCACGCGCCTCCTGAAGTCCGATACTTGCGCCGCCGCGGCCGCGACGGACGCCGTGGCGACCATCGCGGTGGCGGGCAGTCGCACGGCTGCGGCAGGCGGTGGCAGCATGTTTTTACGTTCGAATCGATTATAACGAACCCTCCTTTCGGCCGGACAAATGGCTGCCCAATCTCGACTACGGAGGTCTAATTCCTCGAGTCGTTGTGCATGGAGCCCCAATCTCGACTACAGAGGTCTAATTCCTTGAGTCGTTCATGTGGAGGGCCGGTAGTCGAGATTCTCAACTACCGAATCTCGACTACCAAATTTCCTATTCTGATGCCGAGCCCAGAGTTAGGGCGCCCCTAAAGTCTAACAATTTCTGAAGACCCAACTCGCGCGAAATACATATGGAACCGACCCTAACTGAGCCCGCCATATTGTCGGGAACAACCCCGTCTCAGTAAACTCAGGTCGTTTGGCGCCGTGTTCACGCCGCAACGCCCGTATTCTGGTACGTTGGAAAAATTGGAGGGCGCCCCTAAAGTCCAGTTTTTTTAACTCAAGATGAGGGCCTAATCTGCCTATTTTGACTCCACGAGGGTGCAGCCGCCGCTAGAAACGAGCAGCGGCGCCGCGACGACCCGTATCGCGCAGTCTGAACACGCGTATCCCTCGACGATAGCACCGACAAAAGAACCAGCTGCTCTGCCCGGCCGCCACCCTCCTGCACGCGTGCGAAGTTGGTGTCTCCCCGTGCATGTTGCACCGTTTTGAGGAACTGTGCAGCGACTTTTCAGCTTTCGCTCGCGTCCCAACGCCGATCGTCTTGAACAGATGCGCGCCAGCGTCAGCCCGGAGGGTGCTCGGCGCGCCGCCCGCAGCCCGCGCACGCAGTAACCGTGCCTTGGCGAGAGGACCGCGGGTCGGGGGACCCCCGATGACGCGACGGCGTCGCTGCCTGCCGCCTGCGGTCGACCCGTCACAGACAAAAACCCCCAGAACCCGCGATTTGCATCAAGATCGAAGGTCTATAACTCAAGAAAGCCGAAAGGTGGACTTTAGAGGCGCCTAGACTTTAGGGGCGCCCCAACCTCCATAGTCCAAGTAAGGGCCCATATTATTATTTCGAAAGCAGAGGGCTGGGGGATATGCGACCCCGGCCGGGGGGGGTAATAAATGACGCTACGAGTATGATACTGGTACTACGCAGTTTTGCCCCCAGTAGTTCACTCGCGACTAGTTATTTTCACAGATTTGGCAGCACCTTGATCGTTTTGAACGAAGAAGTAACACGTGTGATCACGTGTTTCGCACGTGTGACCACGACTTTCGCCGGCATTCCCGAAAAGATTCTCCATCACGTGATCCGATTTGGTGTATTTTCACACTGAAAATCAGGGGGACTCCATTCGAACTAACTACCGGGGGCAAAACTGCGTAATACAGGTCCAAGAGGTGCCATATAAACAGAAGGATTCTGCCCGACCGAAATTCAACTTGGCCCCTCCTAGATACTCGCCTAGATAACGAAGTGAGTTTCCACCGAAGTGAGTTTTAGGCACTTTGTTGAGTCAATAGACCGTCGATTCGCCACATAGGCTTTTCCCTTTGACTTACATTCGGGAAATCTGTGGGAGCATTTACGGATCAGTTTCCAAAACACCCCCTCTGCCGCTGAACATCACACAGAGCAGGGTGCCATCGCTGCGATGCCGCGACAGCGGTCCGTATTTCTTCCCGAAGCGCACGCTTCGAACGCGTTCCAACCGCCAACCGCCAAGCCCTATGCCTGCGCGCTTCGCGCGCACCCGCGCTCCGCGCGTTTCGTGGTGGACTGTCTATTATTGTGACACAATTCCTATCACCTGTTCTAGGAAACCATGCCCGTAGTGCGTCCTACAATTCACCCTAAACCCGGGTGCAGAACGGCGTTGGTACGCGAGCTGCGCGTCGCGGCGAGCGCTGCGGGACACGGCCGAGGGCGCGTCGGGTTTACGCGGGACCAGAAAGAGCGGATTGTTTTCTCACCATCTCCTTTCAGTGTAAGCAAGCGAAGAGGGGTCGGCAGAAATATATCAGTATTCTGGAAACTTACTTCGATGGAAACTCACTTCGTTATCTAGGCGCGTATCGGTCCTGCCGACCGGATACACCATCACCTAGACTGGTTGGTCCTCAGGCGCCCGCAAAAGACACATCGCCACCGATACCGTCGCAGCGAGTCCTTAGTAGACCTGTGGTGCTCGTCCACCGCCAATTCCCCGGCGCATGTCGTCGGAAGCGCCATCCAGGGCGCGTTTCCGGACCCTCCACAGAGATTTCGCACAGTGTGCGGATTCACAGTTTCGGAAATCGTAAAACCCCCTGTTTGGCCGATACCATTATTCATATAGTTTCGTCTGATTGTTCGCAAGTGGCCCTGAAACACTCCGCACCCCTCTCAACCAGTTATCGGCAGGGGTCCGCGGGGCTATGTGAGGACCAGGGAATAGGGCGGTTCGTTGCGGTTGGTGCTACCGGTGGTAGCCGTGCGTAGAGCCGCCTCCCCCCCCTGCGATGCCGCGCCCGTTGGAGCTTGTTCGCCATAGAATTGGTCGTTCTTTTGACGAATCCGAGAAGAAACCGATCAAATCTACGGCGAACGGGCTCCAACGGGCGCGGCTTCGCGCGGGGTCAGGCGGCTCTACGCACGGCTACCACCGGTAGCACCAACCGCAACGAACCCCCTTTCCCAGGCCCTCACATAGCCCCGCGGACCCCTGCCAGTAACTGGTTGAGAGGGGTGCGGAGTGTACCGGGTACACTAACAATGCACAGCTAAGAGGGTAGGAAGGTCTGGGACGGGCCGGTAACGGTGGACAGGGAAACGCGTAGATTTAGGTGTACCCGGTGGATTCGGCCTCCTGAAACGGGAGCAGCGTATACGGCGGCGTCGGAACACGCGGGACGCGGACGTCCCGTGGATACACCCTTGATACGCGCCCTGTACCGAGTGCCAGCAAGCACGTGTTCGATCGCGGCCGCCGTCACCGCCGTAATTGGCGTCAAATCCCTTATTATCGTAACTTGTTCGGCAAAATGAAATCACTGTACCCTCTGGCGTTGTCGGCAAACATTTCAACAATGCCGACCGAATTTCGGAGTTTCAGACGCGCCGTCCGGGTAGTTCACAGTGTGTTCCGGTCGGCAGGACCGGACTCAGATTGACGATCCCAAGTTGAATTTCGGTCGGGCAGAATCCTAAGTGTGGTTAGGGCTTTTTGTATGGCGACAGGACGTGTACCGGTACACATCTTTGCTTTTGATCTGATCGCGCTCAAATCACATCGTGTGGACAAAGTGAACCGTTCGATGTATATGTCCACACGCGACGGCTCAACGGCTCGGCATTTCCAGCAAACGGCTGAACTTTACCGACGATTCCCCAAAAGCGCGGACAGGGTGGGCCCCTCAGGCCCATATCTCTAACCACACTTATGGCACCTCTTGGACCTGCAAAGCGGGGTAGATCACCCTCCAAATTCCAGTCTAAGCCAGTCTTTTCACGGGATTTTACCAAAAAAACAGGAAATGGAGAAGCGGCGCGGCCGGGGAACGGGCCAGGACGGCGCGACTCGCGCAGAACCGCGGCGTGACGCACGGCGTATCGGACGCACAGCCCCTTTGTTAGTCAGTGCAGACCGCGCGGTGCGCTCTCACCGCCCGGAGACGGTCACGAAGCGCGGCGGCGCAAGCATGCACCGGGTCTGCGAATCAAAGCAAACAACACTAAACATGAGCTTAGCTAGTGCGGGGCCCGATCCAATGGCTGCCTAGTCGGCTCGGCTGGTGCATGCCTACCCACTGCCGCCACTGCGGTGGGGGTGGAGCCACTGAACTGCATCACGGGATGTCCCGGCGATCGCTATTGCGGCGGAGAGACGGGTGGCTCGCCGCCCTTTCGCCGTCTCCGATAATGTCTTGCCCTTCATTCACAGTGGCCTCGATACCACGGCGCGAATCGAACTATACGCGCCCCAAAAGACGCTGCGCACGGCCAACAGGACGGCGACGTTGTCGCTCGCCACCCCGCCGCCGCGGAAGCGGGATAACCCATATCGTTACTATCTATTCACGGTGACGGCGGCCGGCAACATGCTTGCGGTCGCGTGCGTGCGTGTCTGAAGTGGCGCCCGCGGCCTTGAATCCTCCTGAACGAGTGGCGGACCCTCATCTTCCCTCTCTAGGACAGGGGTGATATACCCCGTCATTTATTACCCCTGACGCGACGGTTGCTCCTCAACATGACCCGTTCAAGATAACGATCCGGCCATATTTACATTATGCGGGCGCCCCGCATAAGGATTTCCGACTTCGCGTTTTTGCAGCATCAGCACCATCCCTTCATCTTCGCGGCATCTTCGCCGACTCGATGCCATTGCGCGCCGTAAAGTTCTGTGACGCGCCATGCGATTACGCGGTGAATGGTTGCGCAACAACGTTACCGACACATCATGTGCGGGCGCGTCGCCCCAGAAGCGCCTTGCAAGGCCGCCTGGCGCCAACAAAGGCGGTGTCGGCGCATTCTGCGTCTCTGCACTTCCAGTCTGTCAGACCCAGAACACACAATCTTCGCGGCATCTTTGCCGACGCCGAAGCCAGTTCACACCGTAAAGCTCGGTGACGCGCCATGTCATTACGCGGTGAATGGTTGCGAAACCACATTACGGACACATTACGCGATGAATGGCGGCCTTGCAAGGCGCTTCTGGGGCGACGCGCCCGCACATGATGTTTCCGTAATGTGGCTTCGCAATCATTCACAGCGTAATGACATGGCGCGTCACCGAGCTTTACGGTGTGAACTGGCTTCGGCGTCGGCAAAGATGCCGCGAAGATTGTGTGTTCTGGGTCTGACAGACTGGAAGTGCAGAGACGCAGAATGCGCCGACACCGCCCTTGTCGGCGCCAGGCGGCTGTTGCACAACCATTCACCGCGTCATCGCATGGCGCGTCACTGAACTTTACGGCGCGCAATGGCGTCGAGTCGGCGAAGATGCCGCAAAGACGGAGGGATGGTGCTGGTGCTGCAAAAAACGCGAAGTCGGGAATCCTTTTGCGGCGCGCCCGCATAATGTAAATATGGCCGGATCGTCATCTTGAACGGGTCATTTTTGGGAGCAGCCATACGCGACTACTACGAGGAAGCAGCTCGCGTCCAATAAAAAAGTGGGGGGAGTCAGTCGACTGCGGACACTCAACAAGCTCCCCTAAAACAGACAGGGACTTTTGAAATGGACCGGGTGACGCGACGCCGACGGGTACCCGACAGCGCGTCACGGGTGACCGACAGCGCGTTCTGTGGCGCCGCCATCTCCTTGTCGATGGCTGCCTTCCACTGGTGTCGTGTTCCGACATGCGGAGATGCATGATGGGAAGAAACGCTCTGCGCGCGAGGGGGTGGCAGCCCCAACCGCAGGGTCGGCGTCCGCGACCGCGTCGGAGCCGACGGGTGCATCGGGGGCAGGGAACCACAGTGCACGTTCGCCTCGCCCAACACGCGTACGTGCGCCGAGATCAAGCCGAAGGCGGCCGCGGCGGCATAGGAGTCCGCCGACGGGGGTGGGGGCGGGATGATTGTTCCGCCGCGCCTGTGTCGCCCTGGCCCGCCATCCCTGGTTGGGAGCGCCGTTGCACGCGCTCGACTTTTCTCGCCCAGTCAACTTTTTATGAGGGCTATCGGCCAGTCGGCAACAACGAAAGTAGCCGGTCGCAAGGCTAATCATTAGCCTTGGACCGTTTTTGATTAATGGTGCCCGAGGCTCCATAACCCGTCAAATGAGGTGTTGACTCCGGATGCCACTCTGGCTGGTTGTGGTGGAAAAACAGATTTGCCCCCCTCCGCGTGCGAGTTTGTCGAAGCACTTGGCATGGCGCGCAACTACTGCAACCCCTGTGATGAAGGTACGCTGTAAAGGCAGCGGGCCGATTAGGGGGTGCGCGACGCCGAGTGGGCCCTAAGCAACGCCCAAACGAGGCCATCTTTGCAGATCTCCCGTCTATCTGACTGCCGTAAGCGTGCACCGGTACACTAAAATTCCTGATGCCCCCTACGCGCCTGGAGGAAGCTCGTCACCTTTTCCTCCCTAAGGTTTGCGGGGCTGATCCGGAACCGCGCGTTCCGACCCACTTTTTTATTAGACGCGGGCTGTTTCCCCGTACCTGTAGTGGCTCTACTGTACTGTCAAACTGTACTGTTACTGTAGGGAACGATGCGAGAGGGAAGGATGCGAAAACGTCGTCCACTCTTAAAATTTCTCACACACCCCTCCTCTTATCTGTCCGAAAGTTCAGCCCTGTCGCGTGTCATCCACGTAGAAACCGGCGCACAGCTACCGTTCGCGCGCCCCCCCCCACGCGCCGGTCGTCCAAAGTGACGGTGCGCATGCCGCGGCCGCTCGGTCGCACCGATTCCGCTCAAGGGGCGGTTCGCGAGAGTCGCTGGAGCCGGGTCACGAGTTTTGGCGTGCGCGCGATGCCGTCCGTGGTCGTCGCACTATGTTTCAACTTCTGTGTGCGCGAGTGCGCCGTCGCGGAGTCGACGGATGCTCAGCCACGCGCGCTCGCCGCCGCCACCGCCGTGCGCGCTCCTGTGATCTTCGCGGGCTTGGTGGCAGTGTCATCCTGCTCCACTGCAATGCGACCCCCTTTATCGTTGGAACCGCCCGTCTGGTCACGTTTCCGGACCATCTCGCATACGTCGTTAGACCCCCTCTTCCGTAATGGTAAGTCCGTAAAACCCCGGAAACGAGACCAGACGGGTGGTTCCGCCAAACAAAGGGCGGCGGTCGACCATCGCAGGTGCTTTGCGGACTCGCCGGGCTAAACTTGGCTGAGATCCATCAACCAACTGAAGCGCCCCACGCGACCCCCGAACTCTCGCGATTGTGCAGGGCGCGACGCCCGATACGGCATTTCGAACAAACTCCTTTTCCAAAACGATACCTGCAAATCGCATACGAGTGCACTCTTTATTACTATGCAGTTCTGGGAGGTGTTGAAATCGGTATCGGAACCTTGAGTCAGGTGACTCAGCCTGAACGCGCGGGATGCGTCGTATATCCGTTGAGATGAAATCACGTCCAAGGAACGACTTCTCGGCAGTTTAACGAGAAAGCCATCACACTCGAAAACCGACGTACTCTGCTCGAAAACCGACGTACTCCGGAGCACCATCTCCGTCAAGCGGGCGACGTCGCCGCCGCCGACCAGACACTCGGCGAGTGCATCCATGTACTGCGCGGTCCTTGCCCCCCCGTCCGCCCGCGCGGCGGTGTCGTTGAGCTGCGCCTCCAGCGTGGCCGGCGCGCGCGGGATTTACGGCATCGGCAGCGGCAACGAACTTTCAACGCGGGACGATATCAGATCGGCACGGCATAAGACCGTTGATAACGAGCGCGACCGCGGTCGTCTCACCGAGAATTCGCGTCCACAGATGATTTGACAGTCCAGATCGATTTAACTCAAGATCCCCAGTCTAAAGCTCCGATACCGATTTCAACACCTCCCAGAACTGCATAGTAAGGTCACGCTCCCCTAATTCCGGATTTCTACCAAAAAAGTTTACGAACGAAAATACGACTCAAGATTCTTGAGTTAAATACTCGCAAAAAATATTTTGACCCCCTCTCAATTCTGGGAGAGAAAACTTGTCGAAACAAACATTTTCTTTTTCAAAGCTTTTTTGATTTTCCTGGGTATGGTCGCGCATCTCAGAGATGGATCGAACGAAATGTTGACAGTCGCCCTGAAACGCAACTTAATGGCGCGGAGGCGCCATATATTTTTTGCTCAGAAACACAGAGCTGGTGTGTGATCAAACAAAAAGCTCAACATTTCGTTCGATCCATCTCTGAAATGCGCGACCCTACCTAGTAGCTCTATAAAAATCAAAAAAGTTTTTAAAAGAAAAGTGTTTTCGAAAAGGTTTCTCTCCTAGAACTGAGAGGGGGTCAAAATGTTTTTGCGACTATTCAGCTCAAGAATCTTGAGTCGTATTTTCGTTCGTAAACATTTTTGGTAGAAATCCGGAATTAGGGGGAGCGTGACCTTAAATAATGTTCCGTACCTAGCTTGGAACATGGAATTTAGATGTGTTTTGGGAGCGTACCTACGCTGAAATCGCCCAAAATTGATAAAAACCGCCCAAAATTGCCTAACATCCCACCGTGGCGCGATTGGAACCTCCGGGACAACTGTGGTGCGTACCTGACTCGGAACATTATTTAAAGAGCCCACTCGTATGGAGGCTACCAGTACGAGTAGCAGTGGTAATAAAAGTAAAATAGACCGGGTGGGCGCCACCTCCCATTTTGACGGCTATTTTGATTGTTCATACAGGTGAGAGGCGCGGGTGAGAGGTCACAAACTGAAAACCACAGAAAGCGGCGCTGGGCGGCGGGCCGGCTAAACGCGCGGGGGCGGCGCGACGCGACCATAACTGCGGCGCGACGCACGGCGTGACGGATGCACAGCACCTTATTTAGTCATCGCGCACCTCAAGGCGAGTTCAACCCGCTCGCTCTGGGCGTGGGGCGCGGCGCGAGCGTGCATATGGGTCACTAATCGAAAACACCTCCTTCTTGGCATCCTTCACCGCGTCAACTAGCCGCTATAGCTCAGCTTTTCTTTGCGCTTGACGCTGCTTGCAGCCTTGGGAGTGGACTTTCTGGTCGAGCAGGCTGCGCGCGGCATCCGTCGCGCGCTCCGGTTTCGTAGCGTTGGGTGCAGATAGGTACGCAGATCGGTCCGCAGCAGCAGGCGGGGACGCTGCCATCTTCGGTGTCGTGCAGGGCAAGTCGCATGGGTCACTTCGGCTTGTCGGGCACTGGTGGGCAGCCCTTGAAACCAATCGCAGCGGCGAAGAAAAGGAGGGATACGGCGCGCAGGTGCTTCTCGGGGCCCGGGAGGCGGACGGGTCAGTGGCGCACATGTGGTGAACATCTTCTCACCTGCACTGGGAGGGCGTGGGACGTCACTTTCGCCGGAGTCCGCGATGGATGTCTGTCGCCCTGCCCTCCAGTGTGCTGTTTTTCCCTCCACTAATCGTAAACAAAGCACGGGGGAATGACGCTTCGCGCGGCCAAATGGACGTCGACTTGACGCGCGCCACCCAGACGACGAAGCTATGTCTCGATGGCCCTCCCACCTACGCAGTTGCGGGGTCTATGGGCGTCGACGCGATCGCGTGCGCGCACGCGTGCGTCTCGCTCGTGCGCGCAGGATGGTTGGGTTCCAAAACCGTGCCCTTGTGTCTATGCGAAATACGTCCGACGTCCAAATTTTGCCCTCCAGGAGGGTGGTGGCCCACCCCGTCTATTTTACTATTATTACCCCTGGCAGGGTCAGCCTGAAAGTTACATTAGCGCTTGGCGCGATATGATGGATTTGAAAGGTGATCTTTTTGGCATTTAACACTTGGGTTGATTGGACTGGGGTCTGGATATAATCTGAAAGCGCAAATAATCCGTACAATATTTCGAAACGCACAGTCTACAGCTACAAAATCACAGAATCAGCCTACAGCTACTCCCCATCCCCCACCACCGCGTCCTCCTCCTCCTCGCAGGGCTCGTCGCAGATGTCCGCCACCACCGCATCAGCAATGTCGCCAGGAACAAAAGATGGCTCTGCTGCGTCGGGACAGCGGGCGGGACGGCTCAAGACACTCGAAGCGGGGACTGTCCCGCGATCGCGGGCTGAAACGTCGGCGGGAAGGCGACGAAACACGCGATGCCGCGCACTCACCTTGTCACAGCATTGATGCGTCAATTCCGTCGTTTTTCTACGTGGGTCGTTCGCCCCCGCTGTCTCAGCTCCCTCAAGACACGTCTCGAGAGGTGCCCTGCGCCGCGAGCGGGGGCAACAACGCGCGGGAAGCCGCCGCAATCGCCGATGCCGCGCTATCACTTTGAGTGTGACAGCCCAGTCACGCCCCAGTCACACTCCCCTAACTCAATTGCCGTCAGTTGATGCGCGGATTGGCGGCACCCGAAGAGCGCGCGCTTCGAGCAGTCCCCGGGCGGCACCCAACGCTGGCGGTTTCCGGAAAGTTTAGTGAAAAGGGAGACATACGCGGTGTGGGCCTCTTCGCAGTCTCTGGACTTCCTGAATTTTCTGCACAATCTTCGCGGTATCTTTGCTGACGCCGACGCCATTGCGCGCCGTAAAGTACGGTGACGCGTCATGTTATTAGGCGACGATTGTGTGCGTGATGACGTTGCGGGCATATGATTTGCTGACGCGTCGCCCTAGAAGCGCCGTGCAAGGGCGCCTGGCGCCGACATAGGCGGTGTGGTCGCATTCGCAGTCTCTGAACTTCCTGTCTTTGTCTTCACCCCCAGAGTGCACAATCTTCGCGGCATCTTCGCCGACGCCGACGCCATTGCGCGCCGTAAAGTTCGGTGACGCGCCATATTAATAGGCGTTGGGTGTACGCGTGATGACGTTGCGGGCATTCCATTGACGGACGCCTTGCCCCAGAAGCGCCGTGCAAGGGCGCCTGGCGCCGGCATAGGCGGTGTCGGTGTCGTGTTGCGGACCGCGATCAGTGGAGTGGCCCTGAACCACAACAC
>Ga0307489_10002991_pt1 | contig 11254 bp, 13 predicted proteins | sample SB12metaG_FD_202247 | JGI IMG/M metagenome (GOLD analysis project Ga0307489, IMG submission 202247) | Sea-ice brine microbial communities from Beaufort Sea near Barrow, Alaska, United States - SB 1.2 | ecosystem: Environmental > Aquatic > Marine > Coastal | place: USA: Alaska | collected...
GGCCTCCGCCGCCGCCGCAGCCGCTTTCTGCTCCTCGGCTGCCGCCGCCGTCTCCTCCTTGGCTACGGCCGCCGCCACAGCTGCCGCTGCCTCCTGGGCTGCCACTGCCGCTACCGCCGGCTCCTCCTCCTCGGCTGCGGCCGCCGCCACAGCCGCCGCTGCCTCCTCGGCTGCCACCGCCACCGCCGCCTGCTCCGTATCCTTGACTGCGGCCGACGCCACCGCCGCCGCCTGCTCCTCGGCTACCGCCACCGCCACCACTGCCGCCTCCTCTTCTTCTGCCGCCGCCGCCTGCTCTTCCTCTTCCATGGCTACAGTCGCCGCCACTGCCGACGCTGCCTCCTCGGCTGCATCCGCCGCCGCCTGCTCCTCCTCCTTGACTGCGGCCGCCGCCGCCGCCGCCACCTGCTCCTCGGCTACCGCCGCCGCCGCGGCCGCTGCCGCTGCCGCCGAATCCTCCTCCTTGGCTACCGCCGCCGCGTCCTCTTCCTCGGCTGCCGCCGCCGCCGCGGCTGCCGCCGCTGCCGCCGCATCCTCCTCCTCGGCTGCTACCGCCGCCGCCGCCGCCTCCTCCTCCTCGGCTGCGGCCGCCGCCACCGCCGCCGCCTGCTCCTCAGCTGCCGCCGCCGCCTCCTCCTTGGCTGATCCGGCGGGCACCGATCCGACAGGGACATACTGGGAGTGCACAGACTGAGCGAGCGCCGGTTCAGTGGGCGCAGAGCTAGCACCCGCATCACTCGCCACCGCCACCGCCACCGCCGCCGGGTGTGTCAGCTCCGGAGGGTCCGTCTCGCGCGGCTGACAGCTACGTGCATCCTCCACCGCCACCGCAGTCTCTGGAGGTGTCAGCTCAAAACCGGCAGCCACCGCCGCCGCCACTACCGCTGCCCCGGGAGGTGCCAGCTGAGGACCTGCATCCACCGCTACCGCCACCGCCGCCGCTACTACGGGTGGTGTCAGCTCAGGACCCGCATCCCCGACCACGTCCGCCGCCGACACCGCCGCTTCCTCTGAACGTGTCAGCTCCGCAGGCTTACTCTCGCGCTGGGGGCGGCCCGTGCCAGTCGCCTCGAGCTCGCGCGGCACATCGGTTGCTCCATCGGTGGTGGCAGGCCTGGCTCCCGCGACCCCCGCCGATGCCGCAGCCACGGGGAGTGGCGGGTGCCGGGGCCTCCTGCCGCCCGCAGTGCGGGCGCGGCGCGGCACACTGGGTGCTCCGGTAGTCATCTCCTCCACTGTATCGGCGTCCCCCTCCACCACCTCCCCCTCCTCGGCCTCCCCCTCCTCTTCCTCCCCCTTTTCGTCGACCGCTTTCTCGGCGGCCTCCTCCGCTGCCTCCTCCATAGCCGCCTCCTCCTCCTCAGCCTCTGCCGCCTCCCGCCTCGCCGACCCCGCCTCCTCCACTGCCGCCTGCTCCTCCACCACCGCCTCCTCCGCCGCCTCCTCTGCCTCTTCCTCCGCTGCCTCTTCCGCCGCTGCCACCTCCGCCGCCACCTCCGCCGCCCCCTCCGCCGTCGCCTCCGCCGCCTCCTCCTCATCCGCCTCGCTTGGGGGATTCAGCGGCGGCAGCCGCGTGTCGCCGCTCTGCAGCCTCACGCACAGCTCCGCGAACGCCGCACCCAGCGCCGCAGCAGTCGCCGCAGCCTTAACCTTGCCCTTTCCCTCTCCCTGCAGCATGCTCGTCGCGTCGACTGTTGCTGCCGCTGCCGCTGCCCCCACCTGCGCCATGTCGGTGACCACTTCCTTGGCGAACCAGGGATACCCCGTGAGCCAGGGGCAAGTAACACCTGGGTACTGACTTCAGTACCTGACGCACATAAAAAAGCGAATCATGATGTAGAACAACGCTCGCCACGCAGAGGATGTCATTGACCCAAGAAAAGATGCTGTAAATCGTGTTGCGTGGCGTAGTGACGCCCTGTTTGATCACGCTCGCCACGTATAGGAAGCCAAGTAACTCGAACAAAAAGGCGGCTTCAATGGGTGGGGTAATGTGGGCATTTACGTATGGTCAGGCAATGTACATCGCCACGTCTCTGTTTCGTCAGATGGCCATATCGCCACTTTGGGGATGGGGGTGCACTGGTCAAACAAATTGTCCTTGCCATCCATTCGTACGGCACGTGATAGCCCAGGTATCGCACCAGCACTTTTTTTTTGGCGGGCGGTTTCATCCCCAGGTCCGCAGCGTTGCACACCTGTAGCGGAGCGGCGGGGGGGGGGTGAGTGTTTATGATTTAGGGTTTAGGGTTTACGGTTAGGGTTTAGGGTTTAGCGTTTAGGGTTTAGGGTTTAGGGTTTACGGTTAAGGGGGGTGCGCCGAGGATCGTCAGCAGGGTTACGGCAGTCCCCTGCTCCGCTGTTTGCGTACGGGCACGGGGATACATGGGTACACTGTGCGCAAACAGTAATGGAACGAGTGGCCGGGCCAGGGAGGAGAACACGGAGAGTATGCAGCGGTGGGGGGCCAGGGGCGCCAAGGGTCGTCAATATGCAACAGTTCTCTACTCCTCTCAACAACGTCTGAATGTGTACCCGGTGCACACATCACGCAGCGCCGTGCGGAGCAAGGAGGGCGAGGAGAGTAACACACACCACACCCACAAAGGCTACTCGCTTGATGTGTCACTCGTGTATACAACACAAACACAAACCACACAGCAGCAAGGAGTCAAACTCTCTCTTTCGCTGAGCGTCCGCCTAGGGCCGCTGCAGGCCGGAGCCAAGACAGCGGCACCGCCGTCGTGGCATTCTGCCCCGGCCGCCGCTAAACGCCGCGACGAAAGCGCCCGGCGGGTGTGGTGGCGTTGGTTTCTTTACCCCGATTGGACCCAGAAGCTGTGGGTCGTACTCGTAGCTTTTATGTTTGTGACGCTTGTCCCGGGGATGAAATCGAGCTCGTACGAGTATCCGGCTATATCGCGCTCGTCCGTTCAACTCGCCGCCCCCCGCAGCGTCATTTATCTCCCCTCCTCGGGGGGGGGGGGGTGTTTCGCACGCAAGTCCAATGCGAACGCCGGGGGTGTCGACGGCGAGGGCGGCACGGCGACTTGTGTCGGGGGGTGCACGTGTAATAACGACAAGACCTTTTGACGAGACTCGAGGAAGGTCGAGAACCGTATCCGTGTGTATCGTGCCCGCGCCCGCCGCTCGTCTCGCCGGCCGCCGCGGCGTCGCGCAGAGTTTCTTGGGGTTGTATAGCACGCAATGCCAAAGCAAAACGCCGAGGTTTTGAGGGTGCAACTGTGTCGGGGGGGTGGACACTTGACCAACGAGGCAACGTCCGAGCACGAAAGACTCCCGCGGGAAAACGGTGTTACAATTGGGAGATGTGTGCAACCCCCGCCACAGACTGACAGAGGCCGCGCCGCCCCCTGTGTTTCCCTCCTGTCAATTGGGTGAGATAGGCAACCAGGGAGGGCTCCGCGACGCCGCGGCGGCCGGGGAGACGAACGACGAGCGATATATACGGGTACGAGCTCGTTTTCCCCTCGCTGGCACATTGTCAAGGGCGTTTTCTTTTTGGTGAACGCGGGGGTCGGGGTGTGTGTCGCGCACCTGCGCTGGCCAGTGCCCGTTGGCCCTGTACTTCACCAGCACCAGTGCGCCCTCCTCTACCCCAATCACGGGCGCCATTTCGCCGCCGCAACCCCCCAGCCCGTGCCTGCACGCGCGTGTCGGCAATCTGACTACCTTCAATTTTGCAGGCGAGAGAGCGAGCGTGGCCTTTGCAAAATAAAGCGCGCGGCGAAATGGTATCGAAGGGGATATTTCAATGCATTTTAGACGGTCACTCCTTGAGTTAATTTTGGCACGTCTCGTTGCGCCGCCTCCTAGAAAACCTCCCTCCGGCGTAGCGCTAATAGCGCGCGCGCCACGCTCGGGACGCACGCGCGGGGCTGAGATACGAAGACATACGCGAAGACACGCGGGCGGCGGAGCAAGCAGGGCTATCTCGCTTCGCCAGTGTTTGTCGGGAGGAGTAGAGCGGTGCGGTTCTGGCGTGGCATCGGGTGGTAGACAAGCAGCGCTGGCGTGGCGGCTGCTAAGCGATTGTAGACATCTGCTAGGCACCTGGGGCGGCATCAGTGCGCCCTGGCTTGGTCATAGCGGTAGAACGGTACACGTGAGAGACGAGGGACCTGCCAGAGGGTCCTGGTGGTGGCGGCGACATGGACGGGGGTGAGGCGGGCCCGGTGGGTAGCGCCGCGGCGGATGGAGGCATCGTGCCGCTGTCCGAACAGCGGGGCGGGGAAGGGGGAGGTGGCAACGACAACGCCGATACTCCGGACGGCTCCGAACCCGACGTTGCACCCAGCACCCCAGGAGTGGGCGATGGCGGCGGCGGCGGGGAGGTTTCAAACCCCGGCGGCGGCGGCGGCGGTGGTAGCGGCGGCGGCGGGGGTAGCGGCGGCGGCGGCAGCGGAGATGGAGATTCGCTCGCGGTGGTGGAGGTTGAGCGGCGCGACGAGCACAGCGCGTTATGCACGTGGAGCCTGGGGGAGTTCACGCGCACGCGCGCGCGCCAAATCTGGAGCCGCTACTACGAGGTGGGCGGCTTTGAGTGCCGGCTGCTGGTAGGGCTGCGCACACCGCGTCGTTCACCACCTCGTACACCCACCCGTCTCCTGAGCGCGACGCGTGGCCAAGGATTTAGATGCGGCGACGTCGTGGCAGGCACACGATGAGCAAACCGTCAGGGAACGAGTGCTTCAGCCAGAGTGGAGGATGTGGCGAGTGTGTGCGGGTACACCGATACACTATGAGCCACCCGCTTCGTCCACCACGACGTTGACCCGCGTCTGTTTGAGCGCGTCGACGACAGCGATGGCCATTCGGCCAGCGGCCAGGCCAAGGTGGATGGATGCAGGCGCATGAATTCAACCCCACCCTATAACGCGGCGAACGGGGGTTATTCACTCGTCCCTCGGTGCCGGTGTACCCCAAGGGCGACTCGCAGGCGCTGCCCGGGTATGTCTCCGTGTATCTCCAGGCAGGGCCTCACGCGGACGCGGCGTCCCCTGTCTGTTTGCTCATAGGGAGCTTGTACGCCCATGCCGCTGCCGCCCTACTCGTCGCCTCCGTCCATGGCCGGATGCCGCGTCCCCGCACAGTTTGCTAGTGTACCTGTACACCGCTACCGCTGCCGCCCTGCATGTTGCGCTGCCGTCCCGGCGCCTCACCCGCCGAGCAAACAATCAGGCTGAGCTGCGATACGAAGTGGTGTGGTGCGGCGCTACCCGCAGGTGTCGGCGCCCACCAACGGCCCCATGGCAGGGGCTTACACTCGTTCCTATTTCCGCTCAACTTGAGCTTACATTGCCCTTTCCCGCTCAACATAAGCTTACCTTGTCCCCCAGATGACTCATATTAAGCTGTGGACGTGTCCCGAATGTACTCAAGTTCAGCTCTGCCGTGAGCGATGTGTCCCGAAGGTCCTCAAGTTGAGCCCGAATTGGACGAGTGCAAGCCCCTGCCCCATGGCCGCGGCGCGCAAAGGGAACTGGGAGTGCTTCGTCAGCTACAAGCTCTCGGTCGTCCACCCAAAGGACCCCACCAAGGCAGGCCGGTGCAGGTTGACCCTATCAAACCCACGTTGAAACCGCCTCGAACTAAGCGCTTGAAACTGAAGTGTGACGTACTGCTTTCAACTTACGCTTTCAAATTTAAGTTGCGCCGCTACACCAAGAGCGTGTCGCGCGACAGCTGGCACCGGTTCAGCGCGCGAAAAAAAAGCCACGGGTGGTGCGACTTCGCGCCCGCCGCCGTGGTGCTGGACGCGAAGAGCGGGTACCTGATCGACGACGTGCTGACGGCAGGGGCTTACACTCCCTCACTCAAAGCTCAACTTGAGGACCTTCCGGAGCACATCGCTCCCGTTAGAGCTCAACTTGAGCACCACGTCCACGACCACGTCCATTCGGGTTGTATCGGGGCCAAAGTGAGCTTAAGTAAAGCGGAAAGTGGTAAAGTAAGCTCAAGTTGAGCGGAAAGTGGACGGGTGTAAGCCCCTGGCTGACGGTGAGCGCGGAGATCATTGTGCTGAGCGAGCAGTGCACCGTAGCGCGGGACGACCTGCCAAGTGGTGAGGCCCCGCTGTCGCCGCTGTCATTACCCGCGTGTTTAAGACATGAATCTCCGTTTGATACCGGGTCTGACTACACGTACCTCCGTCTGATATGACAAAGTCCGTCAAACCACTTTGACACTTAGTGAGACTCAGTGCTAATTCGTCCCGCTCGACCAATCAGAACGCTCCATTTGGACGACTTAGTATACTTGTTGCTAAGTGTCTAAGGGGTTTCACGCACCTTGTCATACCAGGTCTGACTACATGCGCCTCCGTTTGATAGCGGGCCTTACTCAGTGGGCACTCGGCACTGGGTGAGCCGCTGAACGTGGAGTCCGCCACGGCGGCGGGGTCGGGGGTGCCAGGGCTGGGCGGACAGGTGCTGGCCGGCAGGGGCTCACTCTCGTCCACGTTTCAGCTCAATCTAAGCCGTTTTGGTCACACATCCCCGTGTCCCCTGTCTCATAGACTGGAGGGAAATCATGCACTCAACGTATCCCACACAATGTGGTTACGGTGAGCCGAAAAGTGGACGAGTGTAAGCCCCTGGTGGCCGGCCGCTTCCTGTGGACGGTCAACAACTTCGCGCTGTTCCGGGAGATGATCAAGACGCAGAAGGTAGGACGATGCAGGTTGACCCTGTCAAACCCAAGGTGACAGCGCCTGGAACCAAGCGCTTGAAACTAATATGTGATGCCCCGCTTTCAAACCTTGCTTTCAAACTCAGCTTGCGCCACCACAAGAAGGTGATGAGCCCGTGCTTCCCCGCCGGCGACTGCAACTTCCGCCTCAGCGTCTACCAGTCCACCGTCAACGGTTCGGCCCGCCTCATATTGCCCGACTCGTCACGTCATCCAACGCATGTTGAGCTCTCGTTTTGATCATCAAATGGCATCCTATGACGCGGCGGGCGGCATCTGGTAGACTCTGGCGAACGGCGTGGACTTTCTATCGATGTGCCTAGAGAGCAAGGAGGCGGACGGGGGCCGCACGTCGGGCCCCAACGGCGAGCGCAGCTGCTGGCAGGGGCTTACAACCGTCCACTTTCCAGCTGAACCTGAGCCGTTTCTGACACGGAATGCATCCTACGCACCCCCTAACACCCCCTGACACCTCCTAAACACCCCCTAAGCGACCCACAAGCAACCCATAAGCAACCCCTAAATGCACCCCCTATCCCACAATAAGCGCTTATGTTGAGCCGAAAAGTGGACGAGTGTGAGCCCCTGGCTGCTGGCTCTTGTTCCGCATGAGCTCCGTCAACGAGCTGGAGAGCCGCGCCAGCGTGCACCGCGACAGCTACGGTCGGTTCGCCGCAGACGGCGCCGGCGGCAGGGGCTTACACTCGCTCACTCTCAGCTCAACTGGAGCACTACTTATGGGACAGGGGGTGCGCATAGGGGGTGTGCAGCCCGTGCCAAGGGGGTGGTAGGGTGTGTGGAGGGTGTGGAGGGTGTTTTTGTGCATCAGACACGGCTCAAGTTGAGCTGAAAAGTGAACGAGTGTAAGCCCCTGGCTGGCGGCGACAACACCTCCCTGGGATGGAACGACTACATGCCCATGGCCGACTTCTCAGCAGAGGATGACGGGTAGGGCCTGCCAGATATAGGCCGATTTCGGTATATCGCTTCCCGCGCCGAGCGCTGACGCTTTGCCCGCAACTCTGTATGGGCATTTCACTCGGCGCCCGCTTTCCCGTGCGGAGCGCTGACGCTTTACCCGCAATTCTGTGTGGGCATTTCACCCAGGCGATATACCGAGATCGGCCTATTGCTCGCCACATCATATGCTGCCATCTCACTCAAGAAACGAGGGTCCAAGTGTATCGCATGACAATGACGAGGCGAGTAAGTGATATGTGTCGGGCCCTAACGACGGGTACCTGGTGGGTCCGGCCGGTCGGACCACGTTCACGGTCGGCTTCCACGTGATCAAGGAGTCGTGCGAGGCAGGGGCTTACACTCGTCCACTTTTCAGCTCAACCTGAGCCGTCTCTGCAACAAAAACACACCCTGCACACCCCCTGATGACCCCTGACACCCCCTAAACAGCCCCTAAACAACCCCAGGACGCGCCGCTTATTTCACAGAAAGCGCTCTCGTTGAGCTGAACAGTGAACCAGTGTAAGCCCCTGGTGCGAGGTCAAGAACAACTTCTTCTTATCGAGGGGGTTGGGTCCGGCCGGGGCCATCATGGTGGACGGCGAGGCGGGCGGTAACGCGGGGTTTGTCAGCGGCATGGGTTGGGACAAGCCGGGCAGCGGCGGGGGTCGCAAGGGCCGGGGCGGCGGCGGGGGGCGGAATAAGGGCGGAGGGGGTCAGGCAGGGGGGTTATTGTTGTTGAGGACAAGCACTCGACCGACGTTGAATATCCCCCTTCTCCTTCCCTGCGCGCTTGTATGAACATTCACCCTGAAGATAAGGCATGCTCCGATCTCGGCTTGAATGCTCGTTCCCTAAATCCTAAACCCTAACCCCAAACCCTAAATGGCATGACCTTGCTATCAGGGGGGGGGCAAAGGAGAGAATGCCACGGGCGAGAGCTACCTGGGGCGCTTCGTGTGGAGGATCGACAACTTCACCCGCCTCAAGGATCTGCTCAAGAAGCGCAAAATCACGGGGCTCTGCATCAAGAGCCGGCGGTTCCAGGCAAGGGCTTACACTCGTTCACGTTGAAGCTTAACTTGAGCAACTCCAGGGCACCTTCATGGGATAAATTGGGGTACACGATGGACAGAAGAGCTCAAGTTGAGCTGAAATCGGAACGACCGTAAGCCCCTGGTTTCAGGTGGGCGGGCGAGACTGCCGGCTCATAGTGTACCCGCGCGGGCAGTCGCAGGCAGGGGGCTACACTCGTCCACTATTCGGCTCAACGTGAACGCATTTTGTGGGAAACGTTGGGTGCGTGATTTTCCCCCAGTCTATAAGACAGGGGGACACGGAGAGGTGTGACCAACACGGCTAAGGTTGAGCTGAAAAGTGGACGAGTGTAAGCCCCTGGTCGCAGCCCCCGAACCACCTGTCCATGTTCCTGGAGGTAGGGCGGTACAGGTTGACACTATCAACCCCGCGTTGAAAGCGCCTGGATCTGAGCGCTTGAAACTGAAATATGAGGAACGGCTTTCAAACTTTGCTTTCAAATCCAACTTGCGCCGCTGCATGGAGGTGACGGACCCGCGCTCGGCCGGCACGGACTGGAGCTGCTTCGTGAGCCACCGCCTGGCGGCATGGGCTTACACTTGTCCACTTTTCAGCTCAACCCAAGCCATTTCTGGCACAAAATACACCCAGTACACCCCGTAATACCCCCTGACACCCCGAAAACAACCCCTCAACAACCCCTACACGCAACCCCTATCCAACACAAAGCGCTTACGTTGAGCTGAAAGGTGGACGAGTGTAAGCCCCTGCCTAGCGGTGCTCAACCAGCGGCCCGAGCACGCGGACCGCTCCGTGGCCAAGGTAGGCCGGTGCGGCTTGAAACCAGCTCCCCCCCGATTTGAAAGCGCATTGGCTTCGTAAATAGCGGATGCCCCCTATGGACCATTATTCCCTCACTCAAATATATGGGGCAGGCCCCCTATGCACCGTTTAGCGCTTGAAAGCAAAATGTGATGAAGCGCTTTCGAACTTTGCTTTCAACTTCAAGTTGCGGCGCTACACAAAGGAGTCACAGAACCGGTACAGCCGCGTGGCCAAGGACTGGGGCTGGCGCGAGTTCGTCACCCTCACCACGCTCTTCGATCAGGCAGGGGCTTCGCAGATTTCCAGGGCATCTCAGATGGCGGTCGCCATTTTCTGGAACATGGACAGTCGAATCGCCAGATTGTACATAGTATGTTAAATCTGACCGTCTATTTACTCAAGGTCTCAAATTCGAAACGCGTTGACCGCAATTTGAGGTACCCTGGAAACCTGCGAAGGGCGCACACTGGTAAACAAACAGTCAGAGAATTTGGTCCTAGCCACGCCTGGTTCGAGGGCACGGCGGGGGGTCTTTGACTGTTGACAACAACGATTTGGACCGAGATCGCAGCGCGTTCTCCTGACTGTTGGTTGACGTGGGTGGAGGCGTTGGTCGGGCGGACCCTGGTGGTCGGACGCCGGGTTCCTGGTCAACGACACGGTGGTGTTCAGCGCGGAGGTGCTGATACTCAAGGCAGGAGCTTACACTCGTTCACTTTTCAGCTCAACATGAGCCGTTTCTGACACACAAAAACGCCCTTTACACCCCCTCCACACCCCCTTAACACGGGCTACACAACCCCCGCGCGCACCCCCTATCCCATAAAAAGCGCTCAAGTTGAGCGGTAATGGGAACGAGTGTAAGCCCCTGCCTGAAGGAGAACTCGGAGCTGCGGGAGATGGGCCCAATGCTGACGGCGGTGAGTCCGCCCACCATCGTGGCGCCGCCCAGCCTGGTAGGGCGGTGCAGGTTGACCCTATCAAACCCACGTTGAAACCGCCAGGAACTAAGGGCTTGAAACTCAAATATGTTCAACTGCTTTCAATCTTGCTTCAATTTTGCTTTCAAATTCGACTTGCGCCGCTACAGCCTGGCGCCGCCGCCGCCCGCGCTGGGCCCCGGCACCACGGGTGTGCCGGGCGACATCAACGGCGGCGGCGCCACACCGGGGCGCGAGAGCTGGCGGATGACGCACACCAGCACTGGAATTCGGTACGGCCTCGCAGATATTGCGCGCCACGTCAACCTCCATGTGTTCAACCAACCCTCGTTTCTTGCGTCATCTGGCATTTTATGATGTGGCGAGCAATATATACCAGGCCCTAGGATTCGTAAGACCGCCGTGGGGGAAGGGATGGAGGTGAAATATCGGGAGGCGTCATCGACGCCGCTGCTGCCGCCGCTCGGGGTGGTGGCCAGCCGGGACCTGACAGCTGGCGGGGACCTGACAGCGGCTAGCACGGGTACGTTGTCGCAGGGCCAAGCAGCGGCCGCCGCCGCGGGTGCTGCCGCCAACGCCGCCGCCACCGCCGCCGCCACCGCCAACACCGCCGCCGCCACCGCCGCCGCCGCCGCCACCGCTGGAAGGTTCCCCCCCGGCGTCACGCTCCCTCCGAACCTGTACCCGGTACCCGCCGGCGCCGCCGCTGACGCCTGCATCGCCGCCGCCACCGGTAGCAACGTCACGACCGCCGCCGCCGCCGCCGCAGCCGCCGCCGC
>Ga0307489_10002992_pt1 | contig 11252 bp, 15 predicted proteins | sample SB12metaG_FD_202247 | JGI IMG/M metagenome (GOLD analysis project Ga0307489, IMG submission 202247) | Sea-ice brine microbial communities from Beaufort Sea near Barrow, Alaska, United States - SB 1.2 | ecosystem: Environmental > Aquatic > Marine > Coastal | place: USA: Alaska | collected...
TAGGGCACGGCGGATGCACTCGCCACGTCAGAAGCCATTTGACTCCCAAAATGAGGATGAAAAATGCGTTTGATGACGTGGCGAGCAATAACTGTAAGGCCCTGCCTCACGCGCCGCGCGCTCCTCCTCTAATTAGGGCCTGGCAGAAATTGCTCGCCACGTCATGTGATGCCGTTTTACTCAATAAACAAAGGTTTATATGTGGAGGATGATGTGCCAGGCAAGATCCGCCAGGCCCTGCCGCTAACGACGCCTCCGCAGCGGCGCGTAAGCCTGCTTCCTCCGCCACCGCAGCGCCGGAGGCGGCGGCTTCGCGCGTCGCCGTGTCGCAAGCCGCCGTGGCGTCCTCCTGCGCCGTGACGGCCGCGACTCTGAGCTCGACAGCGGCACGCGCGGTTTCCTCCGCGGACTGTGCGCGCGCCACGGCGTAGGGGCGCAAGTTACAATTGTGGAACGGTTGTGGAACGAATGTGCCACGGATGCTAGAACGGTTGCTGGAACGGTGAGGGAGCGCTTGCCGGAACGGTTGTGTAACCATTGCACCACCCCGCCACGGCGTCGTCCCGTTCGCTCTCCGCTTTGTCGCGCGTGGAGCGGGACTCCAGCGTGGCGCGGCGCGCGGCGTACAGCTCCGTCCGCGCCGCCTCCACCTCCTCCCGCGTCTCCCGTAGCAGTTCGGCCAGATCGTCGCGCTCCTCGGTCAACGCGCGGACATCCTCCGAGGTATCGCTGCCTCCGCCTCCTGCTCCTCCTCCTCCTCCTCCGCCACTTATGCTGCTTCCCCCACTGCCGCTGCCTGCGCCTGCCCCTCCACTGCCTTTGCCACCACCGCTTCCGCCGCTAGTAGTGGGTGGAGCCGGCGCCAGCGGCGGCGACGGTGGGGCTAGTGATGGCACGAGCGGGACGACCTCTGGTGTCGATGCCTCAGACGCCTCAGGGGCTGGCCTCCTCTCGGACTGTGGCATACCTGGCTCTGACATCTCACGCTCCGGTTCGCTTGTTGACGCCTCCGCTACAGCCTCTGCCACCTCCCCCTCCTCTGTCTTCTCTACCTCCAGTGCCGCCTCTACCTCCCCGTCCGCCCCGGCCTCTGCCTCCTCCAACTCGTTGGCCTCCGCTGCCTCCCCGGTCTCGGCCGTCTCGCCGCCGCCGAACAGACTCCGCCGCGCCGGATTGGCCGCCGCCGCCTCCGCCGCCGCTGGGGGAGCTGTGTTGGCAAACGGAATCGGAGCGAACGGAATCGGGGCGAACGGAATCGGAGTGGAGCGACTCGCCGCCGCCGCTTCCACCTCCGGCGGCGGCGGCACCGGCAGGGGCGGCGGCAGTGGCAGGGGCGGCGGCGGCAGGGGCGATGGCAGTAGCGGCGGGGATGGGGGCAGGGGAAGGGTTGGCGGGGCGACTGCTGTTACCTCCACAGGCGGCGGCGGCATCGGCGGCGGCGGCGGCGGCGGTATTGGCGACGGGGGAGGTAGGCGCAGAGGAGAAGCCGCAGCCGCAACCGCAGCTAAAGGTGGAGCCACTGGTTGTTCTGGAGCTGGGGCTGGGGCTGGGGCTGGGGCTTGGGCTGGGGATGGGGATGGGGATGGGGATGGCGCTGGAGCTGTTGCCATTGCTGAAGGTGGAGAAGGAGGTGTTGGTGTTGGCGTTAGTGTTGGCGGTGGTGGTGGTGGAGGTCGAGATGGCGGTGGGGGTCGAGCGGCAGGTCGAGGTGGAGGCGGTGGCCAGGCTGTAGCGGCGCAAGTTGAACTTGAAAGCAAACTTGAAAGCAGTTCATCATATCTCAGCTTCAACACGCTTAGTTGCAGGCGCTTTCAACATGGGTTTGATGGGGTCAACCTGCACCGCCTCACCAGGCTGCGGGCTGTGTCTGTGCCGATGGTCGAGCTGGAGGCGGCGGCCGGGACGCGGGTTGTGCCCGCGGCCAGGCTGTGGGTTGTGCCTGAGCCGATGGTGGTGGCTGTGGCTGTGGTAGCGGTGGCGGTGGCGGTAGAGGCGGCGGTGGCGGCGGAGGTAGCGGCGGCGGTGGGGATGATGTCTTTGACGGCTGTGGTTTGCTGGGCGATGGGCCGAAGGGGTTTCGGTCCGTTACCGTCACCCATGTCTGCGCCGCCGCCCCCGCCGGTGCCGCCGGTGCCGCCGCTGCTGCCACCTCCGCCGCCTCCGTCGCCGCTACCTCCGCCTCCGCCGCCTTCGCTGCTTCCCCTGAAGCCCCCGCCGCCGCTTCCGACGCCCACGCTTCCGCCGCGGGGTCCGACCCAACCCTCGCCCCCACCGCTGCTGCCGCCACCTCCGCCGGTGCCGGTGCCACAGGCGCCACTGCAGCTGCTGCCGCCACCCCCACCCCCACCGTCGCGGCCAACCCCGCCGCCCCCGCCGCAGGCGCCGCCCCCGACGCCATCGCCGTCGCCGCCCCCAACGCCCTCGCTGCCGCCGCTGGTGCCTTCCCCGCCGATGTCGCCGCCGGTACCGCCCCCGCCCCCGCCGCTTCCCCCGCCGCCACCACCACCGCCCCTGCCGCATTGGCGATGTGAGCGGGTGAGGATCGCTCCTGGACGGGCACTGGCGCGGGCGGCGGTGGCGGCGGCGAAGGCGACGAGAGGGTAGCAGGCGGAGTTACGTCCGCAGCTTTAGCTAGTTCGATGGTCGCGGCGCCCCCGGCCCCGGCCCCGGCCCCGGCTCCAGTGGCACCCGCCCTCCCCGACGTCGAAGACTTCGCTGGCTTCTCGCTCTCGGCATCCACCCCCGCGTCTCCCCCGGCGCCCGGGCCCGAACCCGCTGCTTTGGCCTCCGCCGCCTCCGCCTTGGCGCGCTTGAACGCCTCCAGCTTCTGCTTGCCCGCCAGCAGCATCTCCGCCTTGCTACCCTTGCTCTTCGCCATGCCGCGCCGCCTCGATCACCAGCGCCGTACTAGTTCCCAGAATACTGGAGTTTTTGAGCTCGCGCTCTGAGTAGGCTCGAACCGCTCGGGCCGCTCGCCCCACGCCGCGGCCGCCGGGTGCCGCTCGACTCCCGCGCCGCTCCCTTGCTCCCCTCGAGCTGCCGACTCCTTGCTTGACCCCCCCGCCGCCCGACGTGCCTCTGGCTGCCCGGGCCCACGGACCGCGCAGCTTTTACTTTCGCCGCGCGCGCATAGAGTAGCTCTACTCGTACCCACGGGACTCACTTTCGCCCGGTCACTGCCTCTGCCTCTGGCAACCGCCACCTGAACCACCACCACGGCTCGGCGCTCCCGCGATGTGAACGGTGCCGGGCTGGTGCCGACGTGGTGCGGTCCCGGCGTTAATGCCTCGCGCTGCGGCAGCGTGGGATGAACCCGCGGGATGAACCTCGGCGTTCCAAACACAACGGGCAGACGGGTGGCGCTCAGCGGGTACAAGTTATCGAACCTTAGGGCTGCGGCGTGCGGGCTTAGTTGGTACTCCACAAAACGCGTACCGGCCGGAGGCGGCGCCGCGGCGGCTCGGCGGCGGTGGTACTTCGATCGGCCGTGCAGTATGTCTGTTATGCGGTGTGTCGCAGCGGCGGCGGCGGTACCGGTGTGTGGGGCGCGGCGCGCGCTGCCGCGGCCCGGCGGGGCAGGGGTGATGGGGAGGCTGCGGCGCCGGGGCGATGCAGTGCCGTGCCCCCCTCCGAGGGTTTTCCGCGGCCAGGACTTCGAGGCGTGGTGCAGAGAGACCGAGCGGGGGGACCTGCTGGAGGAGTGGGACGACTCCGCCAAGGCGCCGCGCGATGTCTCGCGCGGGTCGACCCATAAGGTGTGGTGGATGTGCGGGAAGGAAGAGTGCGGGCACAGATGGGCCGCCAGAGTTGGGAGTCCGGGCGGCGAGGATTCTAAGAACCGTTTGACATTAATGCCCAACCCCCACCTTGCAGGCTTCGAGCAGGGAGTGAGATGCACACGGAATCAGGTAGCGTGCAAAGTGTATAATCTTCATCACAGTAAACCCGTGCAACGTACACTGTACGAGTAGTGCTCGTAAAGCTGTTACTCGTACGAGCCTCCTCCTCACCATCGCGAGCCTCCTGTTCACCACCGCGAGCCCCCTCTCCCCCACTGTGGATCCAGGCGTCGTTCAGACGAAAGACTTAACGCGGGTTTCCGAAACACCCAATCGCCGTCGTCGTCATCCGCGGCGCAAGCGGCCGGCGGCAGCAGCCCCCGCCCCGGCATCCGTGCCTTTGCCTCACTGGAACCATTCTGAACCTTGCCCTTTGCCTCATATATGCGCATAGGCATTCACACCTTCTCCCCGAGGCCCTACGTAGCTTACTGTTCCACGACGCGTCCAAGTAGACTCGCCTCTCACGTCATCCTCGCTAACTGTCTAAAGCCTCGCTTTCGTCTTCCTTGATTGAATTCAACGCTTCGACACCAATCTGTCCAAACCTGAAGCTGCAGTTGAAGACTGAACGACACGCGCACACTCGGTCGTGGTCCACTCTCCCGACGGCTCGACGACGCGGCAGCAATGGATACCCGAGCCGGCGCGACTGAGCATATGGGGGGGGTGAAGAATAGGGTTTGGGGGCGCGACTGTGCATACGGCGGGCGGGGTCTTACATCGCATAGGTTTTGACGACAAGAATGATTTGTTGCCTCCATCGAGCTCCAGGGCGCTGCACACGGTGAGTTTGAATCACCCCCCTCCGCCATCTCAAGCGGATAGACCCTACTAGTACATGGAATTTAAATAAGGCCTTATGGAGGGGCACTATCTATCTTAAAGCCGTTTCATAGTACTGCAAGAATAGCTAATAGTCAAGCGGGTACTCGTCACCCCCCGGACAACCGTTCTCCTTCGCCCACATTATCAGCTCTATGTGATGGCCGGATTCGGCGTACACAAAAACCATAATATCCCACGGGCAGCCGTGCTCCCGCGCCCACTTTAACACTTCTAGGTGCCCGCCCCGAGCGGCGCACGCACATGTTTCCGAGTCCCACTCGCAGCCATGCTCCCGCGCCCACATCAGCACCTCCAGGTGCCCGCACGATGCGGCGCCGGTACACACTGACGCAGTCCACTCGCAGCCGTGCTCCCGCGCCCACCGCAGCACCTCCAGGTGCCCGCCCCGAGCGGCGCCATGACACGTCCTCGAATCCCACGGACAGTGGTGCGCCCGCGCATACATCAGCACCTCCAGATGTCCAGCCGTAGCTGCGAATGAACACGTCAATCCGTCCCACGGACAGTCATGTTCCCGCGCCCACTGCAGTACCTCCAGGTGCCCGCCCTTCGCGGCCTCGCGAGACACTTTCATGCCCCACGGACAGCCCTGCTCCCGCGCAAATTTCAACACCTCCAGGTGCCCGCCCCCAGCGGCCGCACTACATCTGGCATCTCCCTCCCATGGGCAGCCGTGCTCCCTCGCCCACCGCAGCACCTCCAGGTGTCCGCCCAGCGCGGCTTGTTCACACACATACGCGTTCCACGCACGATTCCACGCACAGTGCTCCCGCACCCACTTCAACACCTCCAGGTGCCCGCCCCTCGCAGCGCTCATACACGTCTCATCGGACCACGGGCAGCCGTGCGCCCGCGCCCACTGTAAAACCTCCAGGTGCCCGCCCCCAGCGGTGCTTGCACATGTCTCTTCATCCCACGGGCAACCCTGCTCCCGCGCCCACCGCAACACCTCTAGGTGTCCGCCCTCAGCCGCGGACGCACACGTCGCCTCGTCCCACTCGCACCCTGCCTCATCGCGAGCCCACATCAGCACATCCAGGTGCCCGCCCGCAGCGGCGTACGCAAACATTGTCACCCCCTGTTCTCCCTGTGGGCACCCGTTATCCTTGGCCCACGACAGGCGCTCCACGGATCCGACAAAGTCCGCGAGTTTGAGCGGCACCGCGTCTCTCTTACCCGCGCACGGGAGCCCGAAGCCCTCTAGCGCTGCGCGCCACTGGTGCGCCACCTGCGCCAGCACGGCGAAGTCACAGGGCTCCAACCACGGAGTAGCGGCGCAGATTGAATTTGAAAGCAGAACTTGGAAGCAGTTCATCATATCTCACTCTCGAGCGACTGGTTCCAGGCACTTTCAACCTGGGTTTGATAGGGTCAACCTGCACCGCCCGACCATGGCAGCACCTCGCGCTCCAAGATCTCGGGCAACTCCACCAGCAGCCGCCCGAGCTGTAGCGGCGCAAATGGAAATTGAAAGCAAAGTTTGAAAGCGATTCATCATAGCCTAGTTTCAAAGCACAGTTCCTGGCGCTTTCAACACGGTTCGCATAGGGCCAACCTGCACCGCCGTACCGAGCAGCGGCGACGGGTAGGTAATCATCCCCTGCTCACTCAGCATGCCCAGCACCTCGTCCTCGGGCACTTCGTCTCCCTCGGTGTAGCGGCGCGAGATGAATTTGCAAGGAACATCTGAAAGCAGTTGATGATGTTCTAGCTCAGGCGCTAAGATCGTAGGCGCTTTCACGACGGGTGTTGATACTGTCGACCTGCACCGCCCAACCTCAGCTCGGCCCAACAGCGCGGCGAGGGCGGCGGACAGGCGCACGCGGAGGCAGCAGGCAGAGGTGGGGTCGGCGGATTGCGCGCCGGGGTCGGGCTGGTCCTCCGCCAGCACGAGCGGAGGGGGCGCCGGAGGTTGGGGCCTGGCAGATGTCGCTCGCCACGTCACCCAACGCACTTTGAACCCTCGTCGCTTGAGAATACGGCACCCTATGACGCAGGCAATGTATGCCCTGCCCTGCAAGAGGTGGGAAGGGAGCATCCTCAGTCATTCAGTGCATTCAGCTTCCGCCGTGCTCGCCCCCGATCCCTGCCTCCGCAGGTTCCGCTTGCGTCGCCGCGGCCGCCGTCTGCCCGTTGTCACGGGGCGCTGGGATCCGGCCTCCGGTGGAGAGGCATGGAGAGGAACCCATGACGACAACGCCGTGGTACACGGACCGGAATTCACCCACCCACCCTTCGCGGCAAGTAGCGGCGACGGGCGGGCGCGACACGCGGATGGCCACGCACACGTTAGGGATTCCGTCGAGGAGCGCGTCTGTGTGTTGGCCACGCGACCATACTGCTGCCATTGCTCGCATGCTCGGGCTGCCTGTGTGCGGCTGCTGCGGCTGCGGCCTCTGGCGCTGATATCCGTACATCGTATCCGTGTACCGCCGTATCCGTGTCCGTATCCGTGTCCGTATCCGTAGACTTTGTGCGGCATCGTCACTCAATGCATTTGCATACACACCTCACGGCACGCCCGGCTGCCGACGTGAGCCCCCGCCGCCAGTTGACACCACCCATGGCACCTTACGCAGCCTGAGGTCTCTCTGCGCGCGATACCGGTCGTCGTGCCGGCGCTGCCCAAGAGAGGTACGCCCCCCCCACCCTTGAGATGCCCGCAATTTGGAACGGAAAGCTGCGGGACCCCAACTCGCACAACGTGCAGCCCCGCACGCGCGAGGCGGGGCCGCCGCGGCGTCCCCTTTCCAGCGCACCTACCGCCAGCGCTGATATCCTCTCGCATATTCGTGCGTCTGCGGCGGTCGCGTCCGCGCCCCTTCGTTGTGAGCTGGTTTCTCAACGCAAAGGTGCTGCAACGTGTCGAAAGCCGTTTGGTCCGGTATAGTTGAACAGCAGTTAAGCGTAGTCCCGCGTGGGTCCAGTCTTCGTAGCTGAGATGCCCCTGCGCCGTCTCCGCATACGCAGCCACTGTGGTGAGACGGTCACATGCCCTGCGCGCAGCGGGCTCGGGCGCGGACGACGACCGTGACGTAACGGACCCACAGCAACACTCGTATCGCATTTCCGACGGGCCACCCATGTGGAACCAGGTTCCGTTTGGTAGCAGATGGTGCGTTGGTTACGCGAGAACAAACAATGCCCTTGGGATGAGGGGACATGTGTTAGGGCCGCTCCGGGCGGGCACTTGAAGGTGTTGAAGTTATGTGTCGGGGAAGGAGTGTGTCGGTCAAGGAGTGTGCTTGGGGTGCGTGTGTGCCGGGGTGCGTGTGTGCCGGGGTGTGTGTGACTGTGCCGGGGTGCGTGTGTGCCGGGGTGCGTGTGTGCCGGGGTGTGCCGGGTATTAAGTGGTGGCATCTGGAATCAGGAGGAGGAGGAGGAGGAGGAAGAGGCGGAGGAAGCGGAGGAGGAGGAGGAGGAGGAGGAGGAGGAGGGGGAGGAGGAGGAGGAGGAGGTTGAGCCGCGCGACCGGCGCGCTGGCAAGAACAGCGGGTGCCCAGCGTGCTCCGGGAGAGTGCCGACGGCCGCGCACAACTTCGAGGTGTATTGCCGGGAGACCGGGCGGGAGGAGCTGCTGGGGGAGTGGGCGCACCCCGACAAGGCGCCGAAGGACTTCATGCCGAGGTCCGAAATGAAGGTGCCCTGGAAGTGCGGGGAGTGCGGATGGCGGTGGGAGGCCAGCATGCACCTACGCACCCGCACCCGCACCAAAAGCAGTCACGCCAGCGGGTGCGCGAGGAGAGTGGTGACGCCCACCAACAACCTCGTGGTGTGGTGCGGACAGAACGCGCGGGAGGACCAGCCTGCTGGGGGAGTGGGCGCACCCCGACAAGGCGCCGACGGACTTCACGCCGGGGCTACAGGAGAGAGTGCCGTGGACGTGCGGGGAGTGCGGTCGGGGGTGGGAGGCCAGGATAAGTGACCGCACTAGGAGCGGACGCCCCGCCGGGTGTCCCGAACGCAACCCCGGGGGGAGGCCGCGCGGCAAAATGATTGCTCCGTAGCGTGGCTCTGACACTGTTGTGATAGCAGGACGGTTAGTCGCACTCGTGGACGTGCGGGGAGTGCGGTCTGGGGTGGGAAGCCGCCATCATTGACTGCACTAGGAGTGATCGCTCCCGGGGGTGCTCGACATGCAACCCTGGGGGGCAAAAAAGTGAGGCCGCGCGTCAAAATGATTCCGCCTTAGCATTGCTCCGATACCGTCATGGTAGCACAGGAAGCTCTAGATATAGACGCAAAGCACTAAAGGATAGATGCCATCACAGCGTCGTCCGTGCCTTTCACGGTTTGTGGCTGGCGAGCATCTGTAGCACTTCCACACAACCCGGGATACAGACTTACGGGCTTGGGGACTTGCATAACACAAAGAACATTGACTATCCCTTTATCCGGGGATGTGTTGCATTACACCGCGTTTGCACAGCGCGTAGTGCTGAGGAAGTAGGATATCCGAAACGGTGTTGCACATGTTAACGGTGCATACACGATGTGAGTGCGAGGGTTGAATGCCTACACCGTCTCGCCGTTGCAAATTCTCGCCGCGGGCGCTCAAATCTTGTCGTCTTTAGCGTTTAGTCTGGCGTCAGCGCGCATATGCTCAGACTTGAGTTTTATAAATGCATGTGTCAATGTGCAATATGTATCTGAGACCCACGCCCTTCTCCAGCCGGTCTACACTGTACGAGTACACAGCAGATTTGATGATGCCGTGCACCTTGCGCGGATCCGGCGCGTGGCGAGCAATGACCCCCCACCTGATCTGCGCTGGTCGAAATACATTTTGCTCGCAATGCGTCAGTGCCACTCGTCGCTGACACGACGCACACAAGCCGCTGCGCATGTCCGTCATGATTCCACCCCCCGCGGCCGCCTCCGGCGGCGAGCCTTCGACTGGCCGCTACATCGTGCGTCTGTCGGGCGTGCTCGCCGCGCTGTTGGGCCGACGCGAGGGCGCCGAGATTTGGGAGGACGAGGTGCTGGGAATGATGCGGGAGCACAGGCTGCTGACCTACCCGTCGCCGCTGCTCGGGCGGCTGCTCGAGAAGGTGCCCGAGGTCCTCGAGAAGGAGGTGCTCGCGCGGCTGGACGCCACGGACCACGCGATGCTCGCGCAGGTGGCGAGGCCGTGGCGGGCGGCGGTAGGGCCCGGCAGAAAATTTGCTCGCCACGTTCAAAATCGGAGCCCTAAAACGAAGGTTCAAATTGCTTGGCGATGACGTGGCAAGCAATATCTGCCGGGCCCTAGGTGGCGTCTGTGGCCTCCGGCTCGCCGCGCGCGGGGCAGGGTGGGGCGGCGCCGCTCATGGTCGAGGAGTTTGTCGGGTCGGTCGCGAGGTTGGAGTGGGCGAAGGACAATGGGTGTCCATGGCAGCCGCGGACGTGCGCACAAGCCGCTAAAGGCGGGCGCCTGGAGGTGTTGCAGTGGGCGCGGGAGCACGGCTGCGATTGGGACGAAGCGACATGCGCGCGCGCCGCTAAATGTGGACACCTGGAGGTGTTGAAATGGGCGCGGGAGCACGGGTGCCCGTGGGAGGAGGTAGACGAGGAGGGTGCCGAATACCTCAATAACTGTTGTGCTTGCGCCGCTGAGGGCGGGCACCTGGAGGTGTTGAAGTGGCTCCGGGAACAGAACTGCCCGTGGGACGCTTGGACGTGTGCGGCCGGCGCAGGGGGCGGGCACCTGGAGGTGTTGAAGTGGGCGCGGCAGCACGGCTGCCCATGGGTGGAGGTGGACGAGGATGACGCCGAGTACACCCTGAACTGTTGTGCACGCGCGGCTACGGGCGGGCACCTGAAGGTGTTGAGGTGGCTTCGGGAGCAGGACTGCCCGTGGGACGCGGGGACGTGTGCATTCGCCGCTAGAGCGGGGCATCTCGAAGTCCTGAAGTGGGCGCGGGAGCACGGGTGCCCGTGGGAGGAGGAGGGTGAGGACTCGGGCAGAGATTGTTGTGCACACGCTGCTGAGGCCGGGCATTTGGAGGTGCTCATGTGGCTTCGGGAGCACGGCTGCCCGTGGGATGAGTTGACGTGTGAATACGCTGCGAGGTGCGGGCATCTGGAGGTCCTCAAGTGGCTTCGGGAGAGCCACTGCCCGTGGGATGAGTCGACGTGTGCATACGCCGCTGACAGCGGGAATTTGGAGATTTTGAGGTGGGCGCGGGAGTACCACTGCCCGTGGGATGCACGGACGCGCCAATTGGCAGAAGAGGGAGGACACCTGGAGCTGTTACAGTGGGCGGTGGAACACGGTGCTCCCTGACGAGACGCGTTGTCAACGCTTGCGTCGCTTCGGACGCACTTAGCGATAGCGCTGCGCTGTGCTCCGGAGGAAGATCATCCTTGGCACTGACATGCATCACCTTCCGCTTCCGAGCTCTATTGCTAAACATCTACGATCCACAATCGCTACACTAACTAGCTCACTCATTGACTAGCCTATTGCCTTTCTGATTTTGGTGAGGCTATGCTACGCTAACTGATATTTTGAATACACACACAACAAACACACGATCGCTCACTCGCTCACTCACGTCTCTCATTTGTTCCTCCCCGCCGCGC
>Ga0307489_10002993_pt1 | contig 11252 bp, 17 predicted proteins | sample SB12metaG_FD_202247 | JGI IMG/M metagenome (GOLD analysis project Ga0307489, IMG submission 202247) | Sea-ice brine microbial communities from Beaufort Sea near Barrow, Alaska, United States - SB 1.2 | ecosystem: Environmental > Aquatic > Marine > Coastal | place: USA: Alaska | collected...
GCGGCTGCGGGGGGGGCGGGGGCGGAGGCGCGGGCGGCGGCGGCGGTGGCGGCGGCGGCGGCGGGCGCGAGGCCGTTCTTCACCATGACTGCCGTGACCCAGGGGCTTACACTCGTTCCCAATTCAGCACAACCCGAGCTCATCTGTCCACCGTATAACCAAACTCAGCTCATGAACGTGTCCTAGAGTTGCTCAAGATGATGAGCTTTAACATGAATGAGTGTAAGCCCCTGCCGTGACCTCGGCGTACACCTCGTCGGGGCTGGGCACGGATGACACCACGTGCGCGATCCCCTTTGCCTTGTAGTCGTCCTCCACATAGGGTCAGGTGAATGTCGCTCAACTCATCATCATAGGGCTAGGATGGCGTTTCCGGATTCGGACGGATTCGGTAGAGGGTCGGATTCAGGCGGATTGGGGCGGATTCCGAGCAGCCCCGCAGTGCACTTTTTTGAAGTATTATACAGTTTGTATATGGGCTTTTTGACCCTACAGAATTGGATTCCGGATTCGGACGGATTCAGTTGAAGGTCGAATTGGAACGGATTCTGACGGATTCCTGGACCTCAAATATGGAAGTCATCAACCCAGTCATAGGGTGGCATTTCATTAGACAGACGAGTGTCGAAAACGTGATGGATGCCGTGGCACACACGGGCACTGCTGTTGCGTCCCTGCCAGCACCGGCACGCTCTGATTGGTGAAGGTATTGAAGCGCTTCTTAATGGTTTCCATGTTGTCGTCCGACCGGCCGCTCGACTTGCCCCGCTCCAGCAGCCGCTCCGTCATCGTCTCCTGTGGGCAGGGTGATAAGATATGATCTGGAGATCGATATGGGATATCGATATGGGAGATCGGACATCAATGAGATATCGATAGGAATATCGATGTAGGATATGTATTATCGATTTGGGATACGGTTTATCGATATGGTTATCTACCGTATCGATCTGGTCATTCTGGATATCGATGTGGGATATGGGCTAATGATATGGGAGATGGCACTGGCACTCTGTGAGCAAACAGTCAGGGCGGCCCTGCCAGCGGGCAGTCGAAGAAGAGCACCAAGTCCGCTTTCTGCACCATCTTCTCGAAGCACGCCGCCTAGCAGAAAGGTCATTGAGAACAAGCACTCCACCGACGCTGATTTTTCTCCGTCTCCTCAGCAATCAGTACTGTACGAGAATTCACCCTCAAGGTAGGATAGTGAGTCATGCTTGGATCTCGGTTCGAGTTCTTGTTCTCGAGGTCAGACAGTAAGTCATGCTCCGATCTCGGTTCCAGTGCTTGTTCTCGAGTTGAGACAGTAAGTCATGCTCCGATCTCGCCTCGAGTGCTTGTTCTCGAGGTGAGACAGTAGGTCATGCTCCGATATCGGTTCGAGTGCTTGTTCTCGAGGTAAAAGTCATGCTCCGATCTCGGTTCGTGTGCTTGTGCTCGAGGTCAGACAGTAATTCATGCTCCGATCTCAGTTAGAGTGCTCGTTCTCGAGGTAAGACAGTAAGTCATGCTCCGATCTCGGTTCGAGTGCTTGTTCTCGAGGTAAGACAGTAAGTCATGCTCCGATCTCGGTTCGAGTGCTTGTTCTCGAGGTAAGACAGTAAGTCATGCTCCGATCTCGGTTCGAGTGCTTGTTCTCGAGGTCAGACAGTAAGTCATGCTCCGATCTCGGTTCGAGTGCTTGTTCTCAATGACCCACCCTGCCTGATCCAGCGCGCGCGGGAAGCCGTCGATGAGGAAGCTCTTGCACGGCGCCCGCTGTGTAGCGGCGCAAGTTAAATTTGAAAGCAAAGCTTGAAGGCGGCTCATAATATTATAGTTTCAAGTGCTTAGTTCCAGGCGCTTTCAACATGGGTTGCATCGGTTCAACCTGCACCGCCCTACCGCTGCATGGCCTTCTTCAACAGCCCGATCGTCACCTCCGTGCTGTACGGCCGCAACTTGCAATTGAAAAAAACATTTTGAAAGCAGTCTATCAAAATGTAGTTTCAAGCGGTGTAAACAGGCGCTCTCAACACGGGTTTGTTTCAGGTTGCCGGAGAGCGCCTGGATACAGCGCTTGAAGGTACTTTATGATGAACTGTTTTCAGGTTTAGGGTTTAGGGTGTGCAGCACCGCACCATAGGCAGAGCTTGCCCTCCTTCATGAGAATAGTTTACGGTTTTGGGTTAGGGTTAGGGTTTAGGGCTCAGGGTTTAGGGTGTGCAGCACCGCACCATGGGCACGAGCTTGCCCTCCTTCATCAGGAGGTTTAGGGTTAAGGGTTGAGAGTTCAGGGGGTAAAGGGTTTATCGCCGCACAATGGGCACCAGCTTGCCCTCCTTAATCAGGAGCTTTAGGGTTTAGGGTTTAAGGTTTAGGGCTTGGGGTGTAGGGTTTAGGGTGTGCAGCACCGCACCATGGGCACGAGCTTGCCCTCCTTCATCAGCATGTTGAGGGTTTAGGGATTAGGGTTTAGGTTTTAGGGTTGAGCGTTAGGAATTAGGGCTTTAGGGTTTAGAGCTTTAGGGTTTAGGGACAGGCATTAGGGATTAGGGTCACCCCACCATGGGCACGAGCTTGCCCTGCTTCATCAACATGCCGCACTTGACGCCCATCGCCGTCTTTTTCTCCACCGCTGAGTCGGGCCAAGATGATAACTTACGCCACCTCATGGGTGTGTCACTGAGCTCAATAAGCAATTATGGTGGGGGGGTCATGATTTGGATCTGCTTGAGTCAATAGACGGTCGCTCATATAAATGACAGTGTAGATCAAACTCCCGTATCCGTACACGGGAGTTAAAAAGTTTGGGAGACGCTCTATTAACTCAACGATCATGACCAGACCACGCCACGCGCCATCCACATTTGCCCCCCACACCAGAACTGCGTAGCAACAAACGAGGTTTAGAATTCGGAGGATGACGTGGTATCACACGACAGAGTCCGCCCGACCTCGTCCCGCAGCAGGTCACCGGCGGACAGGTGCGTGAACCCCAACTCAGGGCCTCGCAAATATACCTGTCGCGGGTAATTGATCCCACTACCTACACAGTTCAGTCCCCGTATCAAATGGTGGCATTTGCTCCTTGTCCCTTTTCCTTGAGTCAACTCGTCGATTCCCGAACAGCTCTCGTGTGGCGCAACCTCTCTGTTTCAAAACGCTGCACGTTTTTATTTCCCACCTCAAGGTTGATTAGACCGTCGATATCGAGAAAATCAATATATGAAAAACAAGTCGCGCGTACAAACATGGTTCAATCTGAACCATTTTAGCGAGGAGCAAATGCGACCATTTGATACGGGGACTGAACTGTGTAGACACGCCAACCCTTAAAAGAGCTTAAATTAGGGAATTCTAACCCCCCCCCTTTCAATTTCAGTGTGAAATCGACGCTCTTGAGTTAAGACCACTACGCACAAACCCTTAAACTAGCTAAATATAGGATAGCTGACCCCCCCCCCTCACGAGAAGTAGCCTAGTTCGGCAGGTATACTCGCAGATACTGCACGCAACGTCATCCACACGCGTTTCGAACACTGGTCCTCGAGAAAAATGGAATCCTATGAGGCGAAAGCGGAAGGCAATACGAGAGAATGGCACCAGAGCCCTTGCTTACGATTCTTACGATTCACCCATTAGCTCCAATCATGAGACCCCTTTACCACCTTTACCACCTTTTCACAATGTTTTTTATTAAAATATCCCTTATTAACTCTGGCAGGCCCTACCCAAAGTCCTGCACCATCTTGGCGCACTGCGTGCCCTTGCCGCTGCCGGGGCCGCGCTGCAGGGCCCGCACAGGGTCTGTGTCGAACCAATCAGCGTGAGCACCTTCTAGCGCCTAGGTGTTCGAGTTTGCACAGCACATTTCACGGTGAGCTTAAAAGGGATCTTAGTCGTAGTCCTGTGTGCGGAGATTTAAATCCTAGGCCGCCTAGATCTAGGCGGCCTATGATTTAAATCTCCGTCCAGTGTGGGCTCAACTTGAGCATCTTCGAGGAGTCAAGTGGCGTGGTTTTTGGTGCGAGGGACGAACCACCTTGTATTGAAGCTGAAGTTGAGCTGAAAAGGAAACATCATGTATAGTGAGGTTGTAAGGCTGCTGCGGAGGACGCGGCGACTCAGTACGGATACTCGGGTACACCGGTACACCGTTGGCAAGCAGTCTGGTTGCGCTGCAACGGGAATTGAGCGCGGGGGCCCCGGGGCCTTGCCGCCAAGGACGAACACTACATGGTCGGCGATCGGCGCGCCCGTCGACTTGCGCGCGGCGCCCTGAGGATCGTATGCCATCTTCAACTTCTTACTTGAATTCGAGGGGAAGGCGGTGGTGGTGGTGGTGGTGGTGGTGGTGGTGAACGAATTCGGCGGCGTGGTTGGAAAAATCTTGATGTAGGGGCGCAAGTTGCAATTGAAAGCGCATATTTTATTACCAAGCGATTACTAGGCGCTTGCAAAACGGGTTTCTCACCGTGAACCGGCGCACCGTGGACAGAGTGACAACATATGATCTGATGACAATATGGGAGATCGATATGGGAGGTCGATATGGGAGATGGAACATCAACAGGATATCGATAGGAATATCAACATGGAATATGGGTTATCGGTATGGGATATGGTATGTCGATATGGTTATGTGCCATATCAATATGGTCATCCTGGATATTGATATGGGATATGGGCTAATTTTATGGGAGATGACAGCATCGATACGGTCATCCTCGATATCGAAAATGATATCTTGTCACTGTTACCATGGAGCTGGAGGCGGGCACGCTGATGTTGCTGCCGGGGCCGCCGAGCAGGGCCGTCCACTCCACTTTTCAGCTCAACGTAAGCACTTTCTGTGGGATAGGGGGTCGCATGTAGGGAGTGTGCAGGGGGTGTTCAGGGTGTGTTAGGGAGTATATGGGGGTGTTGAGGGTATAATTTGTGTCAGAAACGGCTCAGGTTGAGCCGAGAAGTGGACAGTGTCAGCCGGGATCCTGTGTAAGCTCAACTTGAGCACTCGTCGAGTATCCTAGGGGTGTCAAGTTTAGACAGAGCGACTCAAGTCAGCTGGAAAGGCAGACAGGTCCCGCGTTAGCTCAGAGGTAGCGAGTGGCCAGGCCAGGGAGGAGGAGACAGTGAGTGTGTACAGGTATACCAGTACATGATATGCAAGCAGCCAGGTTGTCCTTTTCTCGGCTCAACGTAAGCGGTTTCTGTGGGATGGGGGGTGCATGAAGGGGCTTTTTACGGGGTGTTTAGGAGGTGCTAGGGGTTATGAGGGTGCTGAGGGTAAATTTTGTGTCAGAAATGGCTCAGGTTGCGCTGAAAAGTGAACGAGTGTCAGCGCATGCCCATGTCCGCCACCGTGTCGGCGTCGGTCTCATCGGCCGCCGCGGGCGCTGCATCCGGGGTTTTGGTCAGCGACTCGGGCGCCTTGGCCGGAATAACCTTGAAGGAGGGGCGCAGATTGCGATTGAAAGCAAAACATGAACGCACTTGATCATAGTTTAGTTCAAGCGGTGAGCCAGGCGCTTGCGACACGGGTGTCTGAACTTGCACCGCCCCACCGTGGACTTAGCGGGAGCGGGCGCCACCTTCACCACCTCCGGCGCTGCCACCTTCGTGGGAGCGGGGTGGGCGGGCGCGGGGGCGGAGGCGCCGCAACCTAGGAAGAGGGCAGAGGATGCACATGCGGGGCCTGTAAGTCATCCCCAAACACTGGACTTTTTGCTACGAGTTTCAATCGATATAGTGAGCATGCTTGTGGATAGGTGTGGGCACGCGGCGGGTGAGCGCGGGGAGGACGGGTTCTGCGTGCGGTCGTGCGGCAAGTGAAACCCGGGCACGGTGCCCAAACTGGCGCCGCAGCTTCGATAGATAGCGGGCGGACGAAGGGCCTGCTCGAAACCCTCAGGGCGCGCATGCAGTCATCCCCAAACACTTCGACTTTTTGCTACGAGTGCAATCGAGATAGTGAGCATGTTTTTGGCGAGGTGTATAAAACTGTGTGGTTTTACGGGGTGGCGGGCCGGGGTGGGATGTCGCATCCGTGGGGCGGGTGGAGGGGGGGTGCGGGGGAATCATGCATCACATGACGCAACACCCTCGGTCAACCTATTAGTCTCCTGCCACGTATGTAACCATCGACAACCCAAGGAATATACACCATCGGTCAACTTGGACCTGTTTGTCACCATCGTCGGCTTGACGCCGGTTGCCGTGTATTTCTCTACGACTAGGATCGCATCCGCTTTCGTTATCTGGCTAGTTCCTGGGTAACCCCTTGTGCCCCCATGATACCGGCCATGAGCCCTCCACACCCCGGAGGGGAGATGTTCAACGCGTCACGTCAACATCGACACATGTGTAGCCCTTCCGATGAAGACGGGGTCTAGGAAACTGATTTGAGAACAACGTCGGGTGGCAGAGTTAGCAGGGACGGCGGGGTGCGACTCACCCATGGATCGGTGTGGAGTGGGGGGTGGGCGGTACGACCGATCGACGGCGGCGCGGTGCAGCGCGCGCTGGATGTGGAGAACGAACGGCGCTCGCCGAAAAGCAGTGTCGGAAAAATGGTTGTCAAGTTGCTTGACGACCGTGGTCAATATCGCACGATTAGGGTTTATGTAAGGGTTTAGGGTTTAACAGAAGGCCCGCCAAAAGACGTTGGGGAGCGTTGAAGTGCGGCGTGACACAACCAGGAGGGACAGTGACACAACACACTTCCTTGAGGTGTGGTAGGTGTCCCGAGGTGACCATGTCCCGAGGCCAGTCCGCAATGGAGGCCGCGGCCGCCCTGCTCCCCGCGTTCTGGTCTCTGCTCCTCGCGATGCTCCGCGGCACCGTGGCATCCACCGTGCGCCAGAATCTCACGGTCAGTCGGGTGGCCCGCGAGGGCGGCGGCGGCAGGGGCTTACACTCGTCCACTGTCCAGCTCAACTTGAGCGCTTTGTATGGAATAGGGGTTGCGCATAGGGGTAATGTAGCCCGTGTTGAGGGGGTCTTAGGGGGTGTGGAGGGTGTGGAGGGTGGTTGCTTGTGTCAGACATGGCTCAAGTTGAGCTGAAAAGTGAACGAGTGTAAGCCACTGGGCGGCGGCGGTAGCGGCAAGGCGGCAGGCGGCGGCAACGGCGGCAGGGGCTTACACTCGTTCACATCAGAGATCAACTTGAGCAATTCTAGGACACATTCATGAGTTAAGTTGGGTTATACGGTGGACAGAGGAGCTCATGTTGAGCTGAAATGGGGACGAGTGTAAGCCCCTGAACGGCGGCGGCAGCGGCGGTAAGAAGGTCGCGGGCGCGGGCGCGGGGGACGACGGCGTGGCGTTCGTGGACGGGAGCGTGAACCAGGGCGCCGCGGGGGTCGGGGTGTGGTACGGCGCGGGGCACCGCCTCAACTTCGCCGCGGCGGCAGGGCCGGGGCCACACACAAACCAGTTCCACCCGATGCACGTGAACGGGTACACCGGTGCGCCATGAGCAAACAGTCAGGGGCCGAGCGTACGGCTGTGCCTGGCACCCGATGCACTTGGCCTCGATGCGGTGAGTGTACACGGGTACACCGGTGCGGTATGCGCAAACAGTTAGGGGACGAGCCTACGGCTGTGCCTGGCAATCCAACGACTCAACAGTAGCTCAATACGTAGGTAGTGGTAATGCGCTTGACTGGGCGAGTGTGTGTGAGCGTGAACGTGTACGAATTCAAACGCAGATGAGCCGAACAGGGCGGGAGTGGAATGCAAGGCCCTGCTCGGCGGTACCCTCCTCCGTGGCCGACAACAACATCACCGAGCTCATCGCCATCTTCCTCGTGCTGTTCCGCCACCCGCGGCAGGTGCTCACGCTCGTCCACTTTTCAGCTCAACTTGAGGGCGTTGTATGGATAGGGGGTGCGCGTAGATGTTGTGTAGTCCATGTTAAGGGGGTGTTAGGGGGTGCTTAGGGTGTGTCGGGTGTTTTTTGTGTCAGACACGGCTCAAGTTGAGCTCTGAAGTGAGCGAGTGTAAGCCCCTGACCCGCGGCACGCGCGGCTGGCCATCCACACAGACAGCCGCGCGTGCATGACCACCCTCGAAGGCGGGGACTGACTGACAGATGTTGCCTGCCATGTCGTATGATGCCACGTGACTCAACACACGAGGGCTCAACATCAGGGGCTTACACTCGTCCACTCTGCAGCTCAACTTAAGCGCCTTCTGTGTGACAGGGGGTGCAGTTAGGGGTTGTTTCGGGGGTGTTCAGGGGGTGGTAAGGGGTATTAGGGGTGTTTACGGTGTGCTCTTTTGTCAGAAACGGCTCAAGCTGAGCTTACTAGTGGATGAGTGTAAGCCCCTGCTCGACATGCGTTGGACGATGTGCGACCCAGCGCCGCTTTACACCGTGCAATTTCACTCAAGAAACGACGGCTCAAAACGCGTGTCAATAACGACCTGGCGAGCATCTGCCCGGGCCCTTGTGGAAGGGCTGGCGTCGGGCGCCGCGGTGCGCATATTCCAGCCCTCCACGCCGGCGTACCGGGCGCTCCTCCGCGCCCTGCGCTGGGTGCTCTTCTGGCGCACCGGTGGGGCCCGCCGCGGTCTTCATTTCACTACATTTCTATGACAAAGTGCGTCATTTTTGTTACGAGCAAAGCATTGCTGAATGGCACAGCAAAGCATGGACCAATCACAGGCTCCATATGGTATTGATGCGAGCCTGTGATTGGTCCATGCTTTGCTTCGCTTTATGTGCTCGTAACACTTTGACGCACTTTGTCATATTCCAACTAAGGTGCCTCCAGACGCTCAAGTGACGAGCATTTAGCACAGGTGTTAAGTTGAGTGATCACGCTGACGTGGGCGTGAACGATGCCGTGAGGGTGTGAAGGTGTTTGTGTACGCAAAATCAGTCTAGGCTGATCAGTCAAACCACCTGGACTACAGAACAGTAATATAAAAGGAAGATGCCGTGTGCCAGGCCTTCTGCAGCGGGCGGACCGTGGTGCACAAGATCAAAGGCCACAGCGGGCAGACGCCCAACGAGCGCGCGGACCAGCTCGCAGGGGCTTACACTCGTTCCCATTTCAGCTCAACTTGAGCTCGTCCGTCCACCGTATAACCCAGATTAACGCATGAATGTGTCCTGGGAGTAGCTGAAGTTGAGCCCTGACGTGAACGAGTGTAAGCCCCTGCCAACTGGCCGCGCTGGGCGCCAACTCGGAGTTCACGGCGGCAGCAGGGGCTTCACTCGTCCACTTCTGAGCTCAACCTTAGCCGTCTCTGGTCACTGTAGCCACAGCAAGCGTCCAATTCTCAGCTCAACCTGAGAGGTTTTTGCCGATGCATCCTCTGAACATTGCCCCCGAAAAGTACTAACGTCAAGCCAAAAAGTGGATGACTATAGTTCACGCAAAGTGCTTGCGTTGAGCTGAAAAGGGGTCGAGTGTAAGCCCCTGGGCGGCGGTGCCGGGCTTCGGCGGCGGCGGCGTGGCGGCGGCGGGTCAGGCTCTCGCCGGTATGGTCACCTAACCAAACATGGAGATGATTGTATGGTCACCAGCACATGGAATCTTTGGTATGGTTACCCGACCAAACATGGATGTGATGGTATGGTCACCTGACCATACATGAATGTGATGGTATGGTCACCAGCACATGGCTGTGATGGTATGGTCACCTGACCACATGTGGATGTGATGGTATGGTCATCTGACCAAATATGGATGTGATGATCTAGATCCCTCGTCGGCGGCGGCGCCAGTAGCAGAGGGACGTCCAAGGGCATGTGGGCCGGGCCGCTTTGGAGCGAGCTCATTCGTTTCTTAGCCGGGGAGGAGGTAGGGCTCAGGGCCTGGCAGACATTGCCCATTGCCCGCCACGTCGTCCATGTCATTTGGTTCCGGCGTTTCTGGATTGAATGGGGTATCTTTATGGACGCCGCAATTGGGCTCCCTCTGAGGGTCTAAACGGGGGTTTTTGGCTGTAGGGTTTTGATCGTCAGACTTGAAAAAAAAACGGACAAATACATAATGGCAGTGAAGTGGCGAGTAATATATGCTTGGCACTAGGAGCAGGGGTCGGGCACGGGAGCCATTGGCGGCGACCACGCTGAGTTCACGCGCAAGAAGGGCGCGCCGCCCGAGGTATGGCGGTGCAGGTTGACCCTATGAAACCCATGTTGAAACCGCCTGGAAGTAAGCGCTTGAATCTAAAGTGTGATACGTTGCTTTCAACTTCTGCTTTCAATCTCAACTTGCGCCGCTACATCGAGAGGACCCAGTACTCACACTACAAGGTAGAGCGGTGCAAGTCGACAGTTCCAAAACCCGTCTTGAAAGCGCCTTCTTGTACAACGGTTTCAGCGCTTCAAGCTCAAATATGATAAACTGCTTTCAATCATTGCTTACAAATTCAAGTTGCGCCGCTGCAACAAGGGTCCGCTAGTGGTGCCCAAGCCGCTCAACGACAACATGGAGGTCAGGCCCATATAGTGTACCGGTGCTCACCCCGTCATTCACCACAACTACGCGGTCCGACTCCCTTTACCATAAAAAACTGAGGGGTCAAATCGCCAAACCCTCATAATGTTCCATTTTGAGGGGTTATTAACTGACAGGTCGAAGAATTGGCCGGTCGGCTCTGTCGACCGAGATCAGGAGTCAGGGTGTCGCCACTCAAATCCCAGATTTCTTTATAGTATAGAGGGTCGGCGCGAGTAGAAGCGTCATCTACCACATAACGGGCCTTCTTGGCGGTGGGCTCACTGGTACAGCGTGCACAAACGGTGTAACGTGGATGACGTAGCGGGCCGTGCGCGGCGGTGACGTGGGCGCTGGCGCTGGACTGCGAGATGGTGGGCGTGGGGCAGGGGCTTACACTCGTTCACTTCAGAGCTCAACTTCAGGACCTTCGTGACACATCGCTCACATCAGAGCTCAAGTTGAGCACCTTCGGGACACATCCACGGGTTCATTTGGGTTACATGGGAGACATAGTAGGCTGAAGTTCAGCGGAGGGGGGCAAAGTAAGCTCAAATTGAGCGGAAACGGGTACGAGTGTAAGCCCCTGGCGTGGGGCCCGATGGCGAGAAGAGCATCCTCGCGCAGGTCTCCGTGGTGAACGAGTCGGGCAACACGGTGTACACGTCGTACGCCGCCGCAACCAGGCACACCCCCCTCACACCCCCCTCACACCCCCCTCACACCCCCCTCACACCCTCCTCACACCCCCATCACACCCCCATCACACCCCCCTCACACCCCCCTCATACCCCCCTCATACTCCCCTCACACCC
>Ga0307489_10002994_pt1 | contig 11252 bp, 8 predicted proteins | sample SB12metaG_FD_202247 | JGI IMG/M metagenome (GOLD analysis project Ga0307489, IMG submission 202247) | Sea-ice brine microbial communities from Beaufort Sea near Barrow, Alaska, United States - SB 1.2 | ecosystem: Environmental > Aquatic > Marine > Coastal | place: USA: Alaska | collected 2017-05-06
TAGCCGTTTTTAAATCAATAGTGACTGACTTCTTGTTTCTGGCCAATGAATGCCACCAGAGCGAAGTACCCTCTTTGACTTCACGCCAGTTACGAATAGGATCACCTCCCTTGGGTGGTTCAATTTTAATCACTTCTGCGCCAAAATATCCCAACATACAACCGGCAAATGGCCCAGCGAGTAACTGGCCTAGTTCGATTACTCTATAACCAGATAACGGTCCTGATGAATCCATTTTAATGCCTCATGTGTTCAGTAAGTGAATAATTAATGTAGGTTATCCCAACGAGTTTACATTGGCGAAAAAAGCTCAGAACCATTTTCTTACCTCCTCCAACTGGCACCATACACAATGACAATAGGTCTTATGATAGGCATCGTTGTTGCGATATACTGCCAAACTTTTGTCATCCCTTCCAACAGGAATTTATTAGCCATGCAATCAACGACTAGCTTCGACGAACCCAATATTTCACTGAGTGTGCGTGATGTGTTTGGTATTGACTCCGACATGCAAGTTAAGGCGTTTTCAGACAAGGTTGATTATGTACCCGATGTCGATCCGGCTTACCGCTTTAACGCCGAAGTCACGTTAGCGATTCTAGCCGGCTTTACCCACAACCGGCGGGTAATGTTGCAAGGTTTACATGGCACCGGTAAATCAACTCATATCGAACAAATAGCCGCTCGCCTTAACTGGCCTTGCATGCGAGTCAACCTCGATGGACATATCAGTCGGCTCGACCTGGTCGGTAAAGATACCATCGTAATCCGAGACGGCCAGCAAATCACTGAATTCCAGGAAGGTATTGTACCTTGGTCTATCCAGCGTCCTATGGCCCTTATTTTTGATGAATACGATGCCGGTCGAGCCGATGTTATGTTCGTTATTCAACGATTACTTGAGCGCGACGGCAAGTTTGCACTAATCGATCAAAACAGAGTGATCACCCCTCACCCGTTCTTTCGATTGTTTGCCACCGCCAATACCGTTGGTCTTGGCAATTCAACCGGTTTGTATCATGGTACGCAATTACTTAACCACGGCCAAATCGATCGCTGGAATATTGTCGCGACGCTCAATTATCTACCCGAACAAGAAGAGATAGCGATTGTGCAATCTCGTGTGCCACAGTTTGAAGATGCAAAATTACTCAAGTCGATGGTGGCAATGGCAACTCTTACTCGAGAGGGTTTTGTAGTCGGAGACCTATCCACCTTAATGTCGCCTCGTACGGTTATCTCCTGGGCCGAAAACAGCCTAATATTCAACGATCATGTGCTCGCATTTCGTTTGTCCTTTTTGAACAAATGCGAAGAAGACGAACATCCCATTGTGGCTGAATATTTTCAGCGCTGCTTCAACCAAGAACTAGATGCCTCCTATCTGCATTTACATGAAAGCTCAGTTGTTTAGTTGAGACTTCACCATGCGATTTAATCACCAGCAGCAACAACATGTCGAAGAGCTTTGTGGCGCGTCTATACGAGCGCTGACTGGCTTGCCAGGTTTGCACCATCGAGGCAGAACCCTTTTCCTTGACGGCAAAAGGGTTAATACCAACGCGCCTCATCTACAAACTGATGTACTCGAACAGGATTTCCGTTCGCATCGAGGTATCTCTGACGGTATTGCATTGCGGTTGCAGCACAGTGATGAACAACTGCATCAATCACTCTGCCCACCGTCGCCTATTGCACGGTTGATATTCGACATGCTTGAACAATTGCGGGTTGAATCACAAGTCACTGATCAACATCCTGGCATTAAGCAAAATCTGCTGTATCGTTTTCAACAATGGAGCCTTAAATTCCATTATGAAGACCAAACTGAAACCCAATTAGGTCTGCTTATTTTCACCATTGCACAAGCAAGCTGGTCTCGCTTAACCGGCCTCCCTACGTTAGAAGAAATAGATGACGTGATCGAATCAACTCGCGCTAACCTCTCGCCACTAATTGGCAGTGACTTACTCGGGTTGCGTAAAAATCGAGATAAACAATCAGCTTATGCGGTGCATGCATTATCAATTGCAAAGCTAGTTGATGAATCACTGCAGGTCGGTGACAAGGAACGGGCGTTGAATCTCGCCGAACAAGAAGATACAGAAAAAGCACTCAATCGAATTGCTCTGTCTAGCGATTTTTCAGATGAAGCCGAAGATGCCAACATCGCTTCCATTATTACTGGCACCAGCAAAATTTTATCCGACAACCCCACTGGCTATCGCGTATTCACAGAAGCATACGACCAGGAATACAAAGCGGCTTCGAAAGTTCGTGATGTCGAAATCATTGAGTTTCGCGATCAACTCGACGGCCTGATAAAAGCTCAGGGCATCAATATTCCTAGACTGGCTCGACAGATTTCTGATCTGCTTGCTCAACCAGGCCGTGATGGTTGGCAATTTGGTGAAGAAGAAGGCGTTATAGATGGCCGACGTTTATCACAGGTCATTTCATCACCATCCGAACGGCGAATTTTTCGCAAAGACCGCTATCGATTTAAAAACGATTGCCTTGTTTCTTTTTTAATCGACTGTTCAGGGTCGATGAAGCAATATATCGAGTCAATCGCAATGATGGTCGATATCTTCGGACGAGCACTCGATCAGGCTGAAATTTCCAGTGAGATACTCGGCTTCACTACCGGAAAATGGAACGGTGGTCGCGCTTTAAAAGATTGGATAGCTCAAGGTCGGCCCAAAAATCCCGGACGTTTAGCCGAGCGAAGTCATTTAATTTTCAAAAATGCTGACACTGGGTGGCGTAAATCGCGGCGTGATATTGCAGCCCTGTTAAAATCCCCTTATTTTCGTGAAGGCGTTGATGGCGAAGCAGTTAACTGGGCCTGCCAGCGAATGCGAAAGCATGGCGAACAGCGCAAAATATTGATTGTCGTCTCCGATGGCAGCCCAATGGATTCTGCCACCCATCAGGCGAATGACGAGTATTATCTCGATCACCATTTAAAGCAAACCGTCGAACGAAATGAAGCTGAATCTAATGTCGAAATCTACGGGCTTGGTGTCGGGTTGAGCTTAACCCCCTACTATCGTCACAGCCTCGCAATAGACTTAAGTGAATCGTTAAGCAACACCGTATTTCAGCAAATATTGCAGATGATAGCTCATGCACAAAGACGATAAACTTAAACGTTGCATTTGGCGGGGCGTAGAGTCTCAGCGAATATAATTCCAGATTAGATTGACTTAAATAGCGGCTAATTGTGAGTCGCTTGTGAAGCATCAGGATTACCTTTTGGTCCGAGTTATACTTGCCCCAGCCATTCCCATAGCAATCTTTCAGGAGGCGATGTCTTCCAATCTGTTGCAGTCTTTCTAAAAACCATCGGGACGTTTATATACTAGGATCAATAATCTTTAATCCACCGCGACAACTGCATCAAATAACGGCTAGCGATTACGAGCCAGCTTTTTGAATCGAAGCGAGACATCGGCAGTAGGCGGGAGATCTGGGCTATCAGAAGATGCTTATTAAATACTCATGTTCGTCGTGGCTAGTTCAGTTCCTTTTGACAAGAATGATTAAGACCGTTTGTTATCCTCAGGTTCGATCTCTGCTCGCTCAGAAGCCTCATTTTCGACTTCTGCCTGCTCAGTCGCCCAGGTCCCAGCGGCTTCAACCACCAAGGCTGATGTGGTAGGTAAGACACCAAGATAACTATCAGTCTCATCCACAGGTGTTGCTGAACGCTGCGTCATACGATAGAGCGCATAGAGCGCAATGCCACTGAAAGTTCCACCCAACACAAGCCAGAACGCAAACGGACCAAACCCCTGCATTGCCCAGCCCGTTAACAGCGGACCCGCTATGGCACCTAAACCAAAGGTAAAGACAAGCCCACCTGACGCGGCTGGCATATCCTCAGTCGAAAGAGAGTCATTGGTATAGGCCAAAAACAGCGCATAAAGCGGAGATGTTACCCCACCAGTGAAAAAGGCAGCAGCAATCAATGGCCAAAAATCTCCCTCTATAATCCATCCCAGTGCGCATGATCCTGCGCCTAAAAAGGCGGCTCCGAAAATTAGCTTGCGCCGATCTATTCGGTCAGAAAGCCAACCGATGGGATATTGGAGCACGAGTGCACCGGCGAATAGCATTGCAATAAATAGCGCAACCTGAGATGTCGTTAACCCAATCCGAATAGCGAAGACGGCGCCCATACCGGATTGAGTCGCGTAGAGTGTACCCAGCAGGAAGATGCCGACCGTACCAAGCGGCGAGCTCGAAAAGAGGTCACGTAAGGGCATTGGGCGCGTTAACTCGACCATCGGGACTGAGTTGGCAGACAGAAGAATTGGCGCAAAGGAGATCGATACCAAAATTGAAGCACCGATGAAGAGTCCAGTAGTGGCCACATCACCTAGGGTCAGTAGCCCCTGTGCGGCTATGATACCCAGCGTCTGCGCCATCATATAAGCCGACAACACTCGGCCGCGCGTCTCGTTGGTGGCAGCGTTGTTAAGCCAGCTCTCGGCGGTGACATAAACACCTGACATGCAAAAGCCCAATAGCAGGCGAAGTATGGTCCAGGCCCAAGGTTCGGCCAGCAGCGGAAAAGCGATTAGTCCCGCCGACATGAAACTGCCCAGTGCCGCGAAGACGCGCACATGCCCCACGCGCCGAATCATCAATGGGCTAAGACGAGCACCCAACAAGAAGCCGATAAAGTAGCCCGAAGTGACGATAGCCAGTTCCGTGGTCGAAAAACCCTCTATCCCGCCACGAAGGGCGATTAGAGTAAAATGCATGCCATTTCCTAGCATAATAAACACGATACCAAGCAAAAGGGGCCAAACCCCAGACAATATTTTAATCATGGAAACCTTTTTACGCACCACAGTCAGATTGCAAGTAAAATATTATACAATATTTGCCTGCTATATCTGTTGTAGCTCCAGCGCCTCCTGCATATCCGTCTACGACAAAGTATCAATAGCTAATGGGGCATTAGTTTTCGAATAAACCCCGTTTTAATCGACCTTTTAAGCCCTATAAATCGGCATTGAGGTCACTTCATACCTCAAAACTTCTCTGTTAACATAAGATTAATTTTGATCCCTTGCATGGCTCATTCCTAATTGCTTGGACGATGCTTTAGTATGCGCCTTGGCTATAAACGAGCTCATAGCTGTGGCTATATATTTCAAGAATGTTACCAAATGGATCCTCCATGTAAATCATGCGATAAGGCTTTTCACCCGGATAATAATAACGCGGTTTTTCCATGCGTTTTTTGCCACCTGCAGCAACGATCCGTTCTGCTAGCTCTTCAACATTCGGGTCCTGTAAGCAGAAGTGAAACACACCGGTTTTCCAGTATTCAAAATTGTCATCTGGGTTCACCTGATCCTTAAACTGAAATAGTTCAATACCAATCCGGTCGCCGGTCGATAGATGGGCAATTTTGAAATTTCTCCAACCAGCACCAAAAACGTCAGTACACATTTCACCGATTGGGCTGTCATCCTCGACTACGTCAGTTGGTTGCATGATGAGATACCAACCCATTACTTCGGTATAGAATTTAACTGCGTGTTCCAGATCCGGCACGGAAATACCGATGTGAGAAAAATTTCTCGGGTAAATTTTATTCATAATCATTCTCCTGTGAGAAGTAAGATTACAAAAGCAATTGGATTGTGTAAAATTATTATATTATCAATTAATAAGTATATTATATAATGATTAATCCAGTCCTGTTACGCAGTTTTTGCACACTCGCAGAAGTCGGACATTTCACTCGCACCGCCGATCTCTTGTGTATGACACAATCCGGAGTGAGTCAGCATGTGCGTAAACTTGAAGATCAGATGGGCCACCCTTTGCTCATTAGGCAGGGCAAGCGGTTCACCCTCACTGATGCTGGCGAACGACTGTATCGAGAAGCGCAAGAAATTATTCTGTTACTATCGAACCTTGAACAGATGGTTGGCAAAGATCCAGCCTATGAAGGGGTGGTCCGAGTGATGTCACCCGGTAGCGTTGGTCTCAAGTTATACCCTCACCTACTGGAACTACAGCGGCAACATCCTAATCTCGTTATTGATTATCGATTTGCACCCAATTCTGATGTTGAAGAATCCATATCGGAAAATGGTGTTGATATAGGATTCATGACGAGTCCCCCAACTCTAGTTAAAGTTAGCTTTAAACCCGTTGCTGAAGAAGAATTACTGCTCGTCACACCAAAGGGATTGTCTGAACCGAGCTGGGAACAATTGATGCTGCTTGGATTTATCGACCATCCTGATGGTGCGCATCATGCCAGCTTACTACTAGGTTCAAACTATCAGGAGTTTCAACACAGCAGTCTTTTTAAAAAGAAGGGGTTTTCTAACCAGATTAACCTGATTCTCGAATCGGTCAGCATGGGGTTTGGGTTTACGGTATTGCCAGCCTTTGCTGTAGAGGCCTTTAGGAAACCACAACTAGTTCAAATCCATCGACTTTCCAACCCAGTCAGTGAGACACTATACCTCGGTGTCAGCCATAACAAACCCATTCCTAGCAGGGTAAATACGGTAATTGCTGAAGCCCATAAGTGGATTTAGTAGTTGAAGACCTCAAGAAACACAGTATTTATTTAGTCATTTCTCTTAAAAGCACCTTTTGGCTATAATTGCCAGTGGCACGCGCCCAAACAAATGAACGTATAATTTGTGTGGGCAGCCAAACCGGTACGAATTTATAAAGTAGAGTCGCTGTGGTCACTCAAAGAATTGTTGTCTATCCTCAAAATCGTTCCTAAAAAATTGCTCTGCAAATTTATTTCGCAAATTCAGGTATGTCGAATGACGAGACGTTTGGGGCCGCGGGCCAAGCAGGTTTTACGTTACTAGTACTATTGACATTAATTTTACTTCGCAAAGTAATTAATATAATCTAATCTAAGAATATGACCATTGAGCACATCACTCTTTTTTTAATACAAAAATCTAGTTATATTGCTTTGTGTTTCGCACCACTAAACGTCACGTACTTGCACTGGCATCACTACTTTATAACCTCGGTTTATTAATTATGTTACCGGTTAAACAGTTATCCTTATGTCGTTCGACCACTAGCTCAGAAACCATTCAAACTCATGCCCGATAAAATTACAGCAGCAGGCCCAGGTCGAATTCGCGCTTTAAACCGTAAAGCCGTTCTGAGTTATATTCGCAAGCATGGACCGACGCCACGTTCTGACTTGATTCCAGCTTTGAAACTGTCAGCTGCCGCGGTATCTTCAGTAACAAGCGAGTTAATGTCGAACGGACTCCTGCGAACAGCCCCACCAGAAGTCAGTGCTAACCTTGCCGCTCGCGGCCGTCCGAAATCACCACTAGAATTTAATCCAAGCGCAGTATACGCCTTCGGTATGCGTCTACTACCGTTTGACGATCAATGTCGAATTCAAATGGCTTGGATTGACTATGCTGGCCAAGTCAATCACCTGCCTACCCAGAATTTCAAAAATAGCCATCATGTAGACGGCATGATTGATGCGATAACAACCGTTATTGCTAGCATAGAGGATGCTGTTCCCGACAAGAGCAAAATTCGCGCTGCTACTATAGCGATTCCGGGCGTTGCATCAAATAACCAAGTTTTGATTGCGCCATCGCTAAAAGCCATCAAAGGGCGTGGATTCCATTTGGCGATTTCCCATCAAGTTAACTACCCTATCTCCCTTTTTAACGATGTAAATCTTGCCGTTTTGTCCGAGTTACATGCCCAATATCGATTGAGCCAGACAAATTTTGCCTACCTATATATTGGCTCGGGTGTTGGTGCCGGAATTGGACTACAGGGCAGCTTGTGGAGAGGAAACGGCTGGGCTGGTGAAATCGGCCATCTGCGTATTTCTCGGAACACTGGGTCCACTGCTTCATTCGAAGATCTATTACGAACCGACAGCACTTTTACTGAAGAAATAAGACGACTCGGTCTTGCTGCGGATGATCTCGATGGCCTGGCTCAAGCTGATACCAATGGCAATTCTCATACATCAGCTTTACTCAATAACTATGCACAGACGCTATTCGAACTGGTATTAGTTCTAGGTTCCGTACTCGGACTAGATGAAGTCATTATTGATTTCCCTTCTGAGAGTCTTTTCTCACGCCTTCTGCCCAGAGTTATAGCTTCGATTGCAACGCAGCCCATTCAAATTGTGATTTCAACTCCAGCCAATCGCGACGTTGCGGCAGTTCAAGGCGCTGCTATTGCCGCACTTGATATTGCATTGGAACACATCGAAGCCAGTTCTACTCGTCAGTCTAACGCTAGTTAAGTATCAAAAACTAATCCTGAGTCTTGTTGCCAACATCCGGTTCAATACCCCGCCCTTTGAGTTCGGCCTACATAATTCGAAATGTAAAAATTAATCACTAAAACATAGGGGAAAATTGTTAGTTATTTATATATACTTTGGAAAGTAAATAGTATAATGTAATTTAATATCTATTATTGAATGGACAACCACTTTGCAGATCAAATCACCAAACTTAATCGCAGACATCGGTGGAACTAACGCGCGCTTTGCGCTGGTCAATGACCCTGAAAGCCAGCCTTTTGAAGCAAGGACATTACGCTGTGCCGATTACGACACCTTGGTAGATGCGACAGAGGCTTACTTAAAACAGGTGAACTACTCTCGTCCACAACACGCTGCATTCTCAATAGCGACACCAGTCGCAGGTGATTACCTGGAAATGACCAACCATGTCTGGCGTTTTTCGATTCGACAGACCCGTCGATTATTGAGTTTTGAATCGTTAAAAGTACTCAATGATTACACTGCGCTGGCACTAGCTTTACCACACTTTAGAGCTAACGACTGCCTTCAAATAGGGGGTAAACAAAGCCCACAAGGAGCCGTCTTGGCGGTACTCGGTCCGGGTACTGGACTAGGCGTGTCGGCAGTGAGCAAAGCGGGTCATCTCTGGATGCCCCTTCAGGGTGAAGGTGGGCATGTTTCTTATGGTCCACTGGATGAACGCGAAGCCGGCGTTATTTCAATAATTCGTCGAAAATTGAGTCATGTATCTGCTGAGTCTCTGGCTTCAGGTCCAGGGTTATCCTTGCTATACCAGTCAATAGCAATACTTGATGGTATTTCGGTTGAACCAACCGAACCAGAAAAAATTACTGCCATGGCAATACAGAAAAGTTCAGAAATCGCAGAAGAAACTGTCTCAATGTTCTGCAGCATTCTGGGTACCGTTGCCGGCAACCTGGCATTGACGCTGGGCGCGCGCGGCGGTGTTTTTATCGGTGGCGGTATTGTCCCACAACTAGGAGAGTATTTTTCACAATCACTGTTTCGAAGCCGCTTCGAAAACCATGGGCGCTTCACCCCATATCTGCAAAAAATCCCAACCTATGTAATTCACTCAAAATATCCTGCATTACGAGGTGCGACAATTGCACTGTCAGAAGATTACAATAATCTAGGCGTTACCAGCGTCAAAGGCGAATAAGAAAAATAAACGCCAATAATTAGAGTTGTGGCTGACCAATGTCAGTTGCAACATTATTCCAGGGGGGACAATGTCCTCGACAACGCGCCAGTAGCGCATATTGAAAATAGAGGATGTAAAATCATGTTGAGAAAATTAATAGGTTTAGGATTGGGGGCTGCGCTAGCAATTGGCACTGCAAACACTGCAATCGCTGGAGAAGTCGAAGTATTACATTACTGGACTTCTGGTGGAGAAGCACGATCAGTAGCCGAGCTCAAAAGACTATTAGAAGATCAAGGTCACACGTGGAAAGATATGGCTGTAGCCGGTGGTGGTGGAGAAAGTGCTGCCACTGTTTTGAAATCTCGTATCCTCGCGGGTAATCCACCAACGGCAGCACAAATCAAAGGTCCATCAATTCAGGAATGGGGCGATGAAGGCGTACTCGCCTCGCTTGATGCCGTTGCGACAGAGAATAAATGGGACAGTTTGTTACCCAAAGTAGTGGCCGATGTGATGAAATATGAAGGCAATTATGTCGCCGTGCCAGTCAACGTTCATCGCGTTAACTGGATGTGGGTCAATCCAGAAGTATTCAAAAAAGCAGGCGCAAAAATTCCCAACACCTGGGATGAGTTTTTTGTCGCAGCCGACAAAATCAAGGCTGCCGGATTTATTCCAGTTGCACATGGTGGGCAAGCCTGGCAGGACGCAACAGTATTCGAAAGTATCGTATTGGCAACGGGTGGTGCAGACTTGTATCGCAAAGCTTTTGTTGAACTCGATCCAGCTGCCCTGAGCGGAGATGCGATGGTTAAATCATTCGAAATCCTCAAGAAACTAAAAACCTATATTGATAAAGATGCACCGGGACGCGACTGGAACTTAGCTACCTCGATGGTCATTAACGGCAAAGCTGCAATGCAGTTTATGGGCGACTGGGCCAAGGGTGAATTTACCGCTGCTGGTAAAATGCCGGGTGAGGACTATGAATGTTTCGCTGCTCCAGGTACCGCTGGCGCGTTCACCTTCAATATCGACAGCTTCATTGTATTTGATGGTAACGATCAGTCTGTAGAAGGCCGTGAAGCTTTTGCCAAAACAATCATGGAACCTGAATTTCAGGAAGTATTTAACCTGAACAAGGGCTCAATTCCAGCGCGTTTGAATATGCCACGTGACAAATTTGATAGTTGCGCCCACGGCTCAATGGACACCTTTGTGTCGAGCGCTAAAGATGGCACTTTGGTGCCGAGTATGGCGCACGGCATGTCAACTTTTGCTTCAGTCCAGGGCGCAATTTACGACGTAGTCACAGAATATTTTAATTCCGACATTTCTGCGAAGTCAGCCGCTCAAAAACTCGCTTCGGGCGCACAAGCAGCTAGGTAGAGCACTCAACGGGTAAACCGGTAATACCAAAATGTTGCCAGTTTACTCGTTTTTGTTTAAGCCAGGAATGAGGGGGACGCAATGCCTACAGCTTTTCAGAGTAAAACAGAAACCAAAATTAGTCGTGTCAAACTTGGAGACAGGATTGAAACTCTATTACCAAAACTGGTGGTGGCGCCGACATTTGTAATAGCAATGATTTTTATCTATGGCTATATTTTATTAAACGCCTGGATCTCATTCACCAAGTCGAGAATGCTGCCAAAGTACGATTGGGCTGGCACAATCCAATATGAAAAATTGTTTGCCAATGACCGATGGTGGGTAGCTGCAGAAAATTTAGCTATATTTGGCTTATTATTTATTCTCATTTGCCTAACGTTAGGA
>Ga0307489_10002995_pt1 | contig 11250 bp, 12 predicted proteins | sample SB12metaG_FD_202247 | JGI IMG/M metagenome (GOLD analysis project Ga0307489, IMG submission 202247) | Sea-ice brine microbial communities from Beaufort Sea near Barrow, Alaska, United States - SB 1.2 | ecosystem: Environmental > Aquatic > Marine > Coastal | place: USA: Alaska | collected...
TCTCTGCCAGGCCCTGAGCGGAGGCTAAGTTCGAAGGCGGCGGGGTCGGGGGTGTGGGCGCCGCGCCGTCGGCGGGCGCGCTGGAGATGGAGGATCCGTTGGAGCGCCGCTTCCGCGAGATGGAGGGGCGCTGATTGGATGGTGTGGGCAGTCGCCGCCTCGGTGGTTTGCCGATGTGCTGAGTCGCCTTCTGGGTCGCTGGGTGGCGTTGTCAGTCGCCTCCTGGTTGATTTGGGGTGTGTTCAGCGGCCTGCTTGGTGGCTGGGTGGTGTGATGAGTCGCCTCCCAGGTGTTACGTGGCTTAATGAGCCGCCTGGGAGGCGGCATAGGGGCGGGGCCACTGCCCTCCAGCCGGATGTATGAAACTAGCACAACAGGATCTGTTGTTTTTAGAATGTCCACGGGTCAGTGTCGATGCTTGAATGATGGCTGCTATGCTCGATGATATCAACACTTCTATATCCTGACATCTCTCGCTACCCTACAGGCTAACGGGCGGTACACAAGGTGTCATCCGCCGAAATCAATACTTCTAAAAAGCATTGTCTAATGTCAGCTGAATCCACCGTCAGCTCCGCTCAGCTCAACCCTCGACTAGCTCGGAGTAAAGCACAACCGATGCTCCGAATCTGATGGCAGCTGATCAGCTGAGGTCAGGTCAGCTGAACTCTGGAGTATTTCGGATTGAAGCAGAAGCGGTGGTCCGAGCACTAGGGACTCATGGATAGTGTCCGCCACGTCACCACACGTACTTTCAACCCACTGCTCCATAGTCAAATGGCATCCGACGACGGGGCGTGTCCTATCAACCAGTCCCTACCGAGCACTGTCGCGGCGCGCACGTGGCAGCGTCCACTCCGCAGTACCCTGCATCTACGCACGTGTGATCAGGGTTCGCGTCTAGGATGTGGCACGCACTCTCGCCGCCTGGCACCAGGGGCTTAGACTGGTCCACTTTCTCAGCTCAACGTAAGCGCCTTTTGTGGAATTTGCTGGGTGGTGTCAGTCTATCAGTGACACAAATGGATCAGGTTGAGCTGAAAAGTGGACGAGTGTAAGTCCCTGCCCGGCACCGTTGCCCGCCGCGCCGCGGACCCGTTCCTCTGACCGCCACGCTTCTCCTCGCTCCCCCCACCCGCGCCGCTTCTGCCGCCGCTACCGCTACTGCCGCCGCCGCTACCGCCCCCTCCACTCGCCTCTGGTGTCTCCTCCGCCTCGCACATATCACCCGTTGGCGCCTGCCTTCTCCCCACGTCGCAAATCCCGCCGGGCGGGGGTGCGGGACAGAAGCGCGCCGTCAGCCCCTGCCCCGCACCATTCACCCTCTGCGCCTCCAGTGCCCCCGACGGGTCAACGATACTCCGCTTATACTCGTACTTCCCCTTACCCCCCGCGAGGGCCAGGCAAATGTCGCTCGCCACATAATGAGATATCGTTCCAACTCAATAAACGAGGGTCTGAATGCGTGTCGATGACGTGGCGGGCAATACCTAAGGCTGGACAGAAGTTCCTCAACACATCATACTATCTCGTTTGACTCGATACATGAGGGTTATAAAGTGCGTGTCGATAGTCGATGACGCGGCTAACAATGCTCACCCGGCCTCGCAACGTCACGAGATGCCATTTGACTCGGTCAATGACGGTTCAAAAGCGTGTCGATAGTCTATGACATTTCAAGACAAGCCGGCGATCGAAACTATATTGGTCTTGCTTGAGCTAAAAGGCCGATTTAACTCACGACCGATATGTTTCCGAGCGCCGGCTTAACTTTAAATGTCATATGATGTGGCAAGCAACATCCGCCGGGCCATACCCCCCGCCCTGCCGTCGTTGCGCCGCGGTTTGAGAGATTCAAAGCGCGGGGTGCGGAAGTCCTGCAGGTCAGACGACCGCTGGGCGGACGGCCGCTCAAACACCGGCAATGGGTGGCCCTCCGTGGAGAACACCACGTTACGGCCTTTCGTGATGTAGGGAACACGGCAAAACAAATGGGGGTGTTATTCATTGACATGTGGTATAGGGGTATAATGATCCAGAGCAATGGCACGTCGTCATATCACCGCATATCGCACGAGGGGATTCAGTCAGACACACAGCGCCAGCGACATGTGTGTGCCCCCAACGGTCACAGAATGATTACACTCGCCACGCGACAGGATGGTTACACTTGCCGCGCCCCCGCCATGAAGGAATCGTCGAAGAGGAGGTACAGGTACTTGCACGTCTCGGCGAGGAAGAAGCTGTGCTGGTGATCCTCCGACTAGGGACTGGTGGACAGTGCTCGCAACGTCCTAGGATGTCATTTGCCTCAAGAAACGAGGGTCCAATATGCGTTTGATGACGTGTTAAGCACTGTCCATCAGTCTCTACCTCCAGCGCCTTGGTGCTGACGTCCCTGATGCTGGCGTGCCCTCCCGCCACCCGAGTGTGGCGCGCCAGGTCATCGGCAATCAGCTTACCCGCTTCCTGGTACAGTGGGTCGCCCGTGGCGGCGTACAGCATGGCCGTTGACTCCGCTAGCTCCGGCCGTAGCGTATGGCCTGAAGTATATTGCGCGCAACGTCATCCAACGCATTTGAGCCCTCGCATCTTGCTTTACTCGTCATCCTATGTCGTGTGGAGCAATTACTCACAGGCCTAACCTCAGTGGGTAGTATTTCTCCGTCGGATGCAGCGCGTTGTCCAAGCAGCAGGGTCCGCGGCGCTGCAGTCGAGTTGCAAACGGTGAGATCGCCGGGCATCAATCACGGGAACCACTTATACTATCAGACAACCCGACGACGTCTTATCCCGAGTGAGCACCACACATTAACGTGCGCACGCGGCGAGATTGCCGAGCATCACGCTCGGGAATTGATTCAGACACGCCGACGACGCGTTATCCCGAGTCAGGCCCTACCTTGTACATAAACCGTTCCGGGAAGACGCCGAAGCGCTTCCACACCTCCATGAAGCGCGCGTGCGTGGCGGCGGCGGCGCCCACGTCCCCCAGCAGCACCTTCATCTAGGGATATCAACACATGCTCCAAACATCAGGCGGGTGAACTTTAAGTCAAGGAACGAGAGTTTAAAACGTGTAAGGACATTTCGAGCAATTTCTGCCAGGCCCTGCCTGCATCCCGGGCCAAAACGCCTGCAAAGACGTGGCCTGCAGGTGCGTCGCCGCGCCCGACTCCATGTGCGCCTCGTGATACCACCCGTCTTCGTGGTAGTGCGTCATTACCGCCATAGTGCAGGGAACACCCAGCATCGACATGTCAGTCGTCAGATGAGATCATAGGAGATCATCGGTACGGCATCAGATGAGAGCATTTGCACCATATGATAACCAGTACACACGGTCATTAAATAATTTCATCAGACGCACCGACTTCTTAGTCCACACAGCAACCACCACATACGCATCAGTGAATATGTTGCAGCACCCAGGCATTTAGTCAGAGATGCCGACGAGGTTTCACTCCACACAACACCCCTGCCACGTAGGCATCAGTGAACATGTCGTAGTACTCCACGTCCCCGAACATGACATACGCCCAACACCAGGGCCTCGCCAGAAACTGCTCGCCACGTCAAATGAATGTCAATGAAGTCAAGAGACGAGAATTCTAAATCAGTTGGATGATGTGATGGGCAAAAAATGCTTGTTCCTGCCTTGAGCAGGTACTCGAAGAAGCTGTCGCATCCGGCGCCGATGCCCCCGCTCTTGTTGATCCAAGTCCCCTTCTGCACGTCTAACGTGTTCCCAATGAGGTCCTTCGCACTCCGCAGGCCTAAGACTATGGCCTGACATATATCGTTCGCCGCATCATAGAGTGTCATGCAACTTGAGAAACGACGGTTCGAAATGTGGATGATCAGGTGGCAGGTATTGTCTGGCAGATATCGCTCACCGTGTCATGGGATGCCACGCAACCCAAGAAATGACGGTCCGACATGTGGACGATGACGTGGCAGGGATTATCTGCCAGGCCCTACCCCACACCGCGCGGATTGCGCGCTTCGCCGCATCCTCGAAGGTGGGGTCACCAGTAAGGCGCGACAGGGTGCCGAACTCCAGGATGAAGCTGCCCACCGCCGCCACGTTGGTCTCGGTCACCTCCCCGCGCCGCACGCCGCTCTTCAGGTTCACCCGAGTGCGAGGGCCGGGCGGATGTCGCGGGTGAAAGGATCACGTCATAGGATACCATGCAACACAAGAAACGAGGGCTCAGAATGCGTGCCGATGGCGTGACGGGAAATGGGCCTGACAGATAGTGCTCGCCACGTCATAGGAAGCCATTCATCCCAGGGAACGAGGATTCAAATGCGTTGAATGACGTGGAGTGTCCCTGCCACGCCCACGGCATGACAGAAAGTACACGCTACGTCACGGGTTGCCGTTTGATTCAAGAGACGGGGGTTGAAAATGCGTATCGTTGACGTGGCGGACATTTTTTGCGTGACCCTGCCACGCGTACGGCATCCCCGTCTTGGTGTCAAACGCCGCAAGTAGCCGCCGCCCCAGATCCCGCGCGTGCCGCAGGATTCCACCACGGTACGCCGGCATCAACGGCGGCCCCATCGCCTGGCCGATGCCCCCATCCCTCGGACCACCCCCCTTTGGCCAGCCCCCCCGCGCCCAACCCCCCCGTTCCCCGCCCCGGACGTAAGATAGGGCCTGGCCGATGTTGCCCACCACGTCATCCAACGCACTTTGAACCCTCGATTCCTGAGTTGAATGGCATCCTATGATGTTGCGAGCAATATCTGCCATGCGCCAGACCCTCGCTTTTTTAGTTGAATGGCATTCTTTCATCTTGCGAGTGAAATATCTGCCATGCGCCAGACCATCGTTTCTTGTCTGAGTTTACACAGCATTCTATGACGTGGCGAGCAACATCTGCCAACCCCTACCGCCCGCCTGCGCGCCGCTGCCCCCGTCGCCCTCCGCTAGTAAGTGCGCGGATAGCAAACCCCCCAACACGCGGATGTTACACTCGAACGCATTGACCCGCACATCCTGGTTGAAATCGAGGTTTTTCTCCAACCACCGCACGTTGCGCTTGAACTCGCTCGTGTTCCCAAGTATAGGGAGAACCAAATAATGTTCGCCACATCAACGACACACATTTTGAGCCCGCGATTGTTGAGTCAGATGACATCCTATGACATGGGGAGCCATGCTGTCAGGCCCATTGCCCGCCGTGTTATCGGCACGCATTGTAAGCCCTTGTTTACTGCGTTAAACAACATCCCGCAACATCTACGGGGCCCACTGGCTGCCATGTCATGTGGTCCAGCGCAATTGCATCATCGTTTATCGAATTAAATGGCATCCTATGACGTGGCGAGCAATAGCTGGCAGCGCGGCAGGCCCCACCCCAGCACGGCAAGCGTGGACATGGAGTCGATGAGCGTGAGCGCCACGCCCTTGTAGTGCCTCGACAGGTGCTCTCGCTTCAGGTTCCCCAGCTCACCAGGGCGTAGGGGCGCAAGTTGAAATCGAAAGCTTAACTTGGAAAAATGATTCATCTTCGCGGCGCACGCAGTGCTGAAGAAGGTGCACACACAGCACACGCTGCTGCTGAAGGGGGCGCCGGTGACACCCCTATGACGCCCCTATGACACTCCTACGACACATCTTCATCACCGCTGGAACCAGATGCTTTCACACGGATTTGCAACTTGCACCACCCTACCCAGGGAGTCGGTCCACGACTTGGTGATGGGCTTGAGCTCGTCGTGCGGGAAGGCGTACTTCATGTATGAGTCGTACCCGTGGTAGAACATGCGCTTCACCGTGACCTGCGCCTCGCGCCGCGCCGCCGTGCTCATTGCGCCGTCGCAGGTACCAGGGCCATCGCACCGCACACCAGGATAGTGAGACGCAATGCCACGGGACACGAACATGGCAATCAAAAGATGCGGTGGTCTGTGGTAGTGGCTTATTAGTAAAAGTGACTTCGCCGTATTACACGGTGGCTCGTGGCTTGAGCTGAACGCCTTCGATGTACTATGTGTGGCTACACTCATTGATGCACACACACGGCCTTCACGTGGGCTACACTGGTACACACACACGGGGACAAACACACAGGCTACACGCTCTGGCGCCCCACGAGCACGGCATGCATGGCTGACCGCTGGTGGTTGTCACACCATACACGACACAGCACGGGTACCACTGTGACACTCGGAGGCACTGGACCATGCGGCAGCGTGTCTGGCTGTCTGCTGAAGTCCCCGCGTAGATTGCAGCAGCATCCAAGGAAACCAGGCACCAACGAGAACTTCTGAGGAACGTGCTCCTCACCTTGGTGCCGGCGCCGAGCAAATCATGGTCGCGAGCAGCATCGCGATGATCCGGCTCACCGGCGTCATCCTCCCCCAACGCGTTGCCGCCGCCGCCGGCGCCTCGGGAAGGCACCCGCCGAGCTCCCCGTCCCCTCTTTTTCTTGCGAACAATGCGGCCGGGTGCCAACTTTGACGTGAGTGACGGCCGCTCCTGGCTCCTATACACGCTATGAGGACGGCCGACAGGGTCCGCCAGGGTGTGCACGTCCCTGTGCCGCAACGCCGACCGGCTCCGGCGCTTGGAGCCGCGCGATGAGGTGGCCGCGCGCCACTTTGTAAGCACCGGAAAGACGCGACATCGAAAGTGCCGAGGCTCAGCCTGTACTTATCCCGCTTTCTCGTTATGCGACTGAGCCGACATCAAACATGGACTAAGCACGCATGACGTGGCGCCCTTCCGCCCTCCTATCCAAACCGTTTCGCTGTCGATCGTGTACAGTACTACACACGCGCGCTTCCCGCTCGACGCCCCTCCACGCACACCCCACCCCACTTTACCGGATGACCGCCATGCTCTCCATGAAGTTTGCGCTGGCCGCGCCCGGCACCGCCGCGGCGCCGCAGCGGCAGCAGCGCGCGCGCCACCACACCCACAAATCCCATGCCGTGACTGCTGCCGCAGTGCCCAGCGCCGCGGGCGCCCGCGACCCCGCCGCCGCCGCCGCCGCCGCCGCCCCCGACGCGGTCTCGATCGGGTCCTCGCGGTAGGGCGGCGTAACTTGCTACTTTCCAAACCCGCGTTGAAAGCGCCTGTGGTGTCAGCGCTTGCAGCTACAACCCGTGATGAACCGCTTTCGACTCTTGCTTTCAAAACCAATTTGCGCCGCTACATCGCGGCGCTCCGCTGTGCTCCTCGCCGGACTTTCCGCCGCCGCCGCCGGCGCCGCGCTCTTCCCGCGCGCGGCGCGTGCAACGGGAAAGTTCGAAGAGAAGGCAGGGCCTGGCGGAGGGTTGTTCCCCTGATACACCCCTGAGCCATCCCTGATATATCCCTGTCTGATATACCCCTGAGACATCCCTGATTTACCCCTGAGGTACCATAAAACACTCCCGATACACCTGTAATGCACCCCTGATACACCTCTGACGTACCCCTGATGCACCCCTGACATAGCCCTAAAGTAACATAGCCCTAACATACTCCGGATATCCCATTGCTACTCGTATTGCTCGCCACGACATACGAGTACTCGACCGGTGCCAGTTAACTCAAGAGACGAGAGCGGTTCGAACTGCAAAGTGCGTCGGTTGACGTGGCAAGAGATATCTGCCAGGCCCTAGAAGGAAGGCCAGGTACAACGAAAAGGTAGGGCCTGGCGGTTGTTGCTGCCCACTATACTTGTCGCCCCTAAATCATTTCACTAAGCACTAGCCCTTAAACTAGCTTAAACTAGCTTAGTTTAGACCCCCCTAATGTTCTAACCCACTGTTGTCCCCAATACCAACCCACTAACCCACCAACCACTAGCCCCTAAACCAGCTTATACTAGCTTAGTTTAACCCCCCCCATCGCCAGCACTCACTTAGTTCGACAAGCATACAAGAGACGAGGGTTCCAAGTGCGTTGGATGACCCGCGGCATGGCGGATACTGCTCTCCATGTCACAGGGTGCCTTTTCAAACTCAATAGAGACGCAAAAGTGCGTCGGACGACGTGGCGAACGATATTCTTCAGGCCCTGGCGGGTGTTGCTCTCCACGACATGGAGTGGATTTTAAAACCCGAGGCGCATTTTACAAACTCAGGCGTGAGGGTTAGAAGTATATTGGACATTGGACGACGCGGCGCCCAATAGCTTCCAGGCCCTAACTAAAGGTGTGTGACCCCGAAGAGGGTGGCGCGGAATGCCGCCGCGGGTTGCTGGCGGGGGACCAGAAGGATCTGGGTGACTACGAGACCAAGTCGAAGAGCAGCGTGCGGCCTGGCAGACTTTGCTTGCCATGTTGTAGACACGCGTCTTCCGACCCATGTTAAACCCTCGTGTATGGAGATATGGCATCCTGTGCCGAGGCAAGCAACATCTGTGTCAGGCCCATTGCCCGCCTGTGACATAACGAGCAATATCTGTACCATACCAGGCACATTGCCCACCACGGCTTCCGACGCATGTTGACCTCTCCTGTATAGAGAAATGGCATCCTTTGACGTAGCAAGCAGTAACTGTTGGACCATATCGCTCGGTGCGGATGTCCAACTCGTCCACCAACCCAGACTACCTCACCAGCTACCAAGCGGACACCCTGGTACGGCCTGACGGATACTGCCCGCCACGTGCGCCACCCACGGCTATACTCGTCGCCCCCAAACTAGCCTACTAAGCACTAGCCCCTAAACTAGCTTAAACTAGCTTAGTTTAAACCCCCCTATTTTACTGACCCACGTCATCCAACGCGTTATGAACCCTCGTTTCTTAAGGTATACGACAACCTATGTCACGGCGAGCAATTCTGCCAGGCCCGTTGCCAGCCACGTTACCGACACGCGCGTTGAACCCTTGTTTCTTGGTTGAATGGCATCTTGTGACGCGTTTTCTCGCGATAACTGCCCGGCGTTACTTTCCGGCGGTGGTGGAGGAGATGGAGGCAGTGCTAGCGCTCGACGTGTACGACATGGTAGGATGGTGCAGGTTGACCCTATCAAACCCAAGTTGAAACTTCCTGGAACTAAGCACTTGAAACTGAAATGTGATGAACCGCTTTCAAACTTTGCTTTCAAATTTAACTTGCGCCGCTACGACATGACTCGCTCAGATCGCATCACCAAGCTCAAGAAGAATGGCAACAATTGGGCCGGTTGGGCCTGCCAAACATCGCTCGCCACATCATAGGACGCGGTCCGCCAAATATCGCTCGCCACATCACAGAATGCGGCTTGCCAACATTGCTCGCCACATCATAGGAGGCGGCCTGCCAAATATTGCTCGCCCCGTCATAGAATGCATTCAACTCAAAAAGGTGTGAGTTCAAAATGCGTTGGATGACGTGGTGAGCAATATCTGCTAGGCCCTATGGGATGGCAAATACGCGCCCGGGGTAGGACGGTGCAGGTTGTCAGTATTGAAATCCGTGTTGAAAGCGCCTATGGTTTCAGCGCTTGAAACTGCAATATGAAGAATTACTTTCAAACGTTGCTTTCAAATTCAATTGTGCCACTACACCTGGGGCTCGGCCAAGACGGCGAGCGGGCGCGCGTTCTACAACGCCGTGAACCAGGTGGGGCAGAGCAAGTTGACCCCAGGTTGACCCCAGGCTGTCCCCAGGTTGACCCCATGTTGTCTCCAGGTTGACAAAGGTTGAGCCTGGGTTGATGCAAGGTTGCCCCCGGGTTGACCGCGATTGGACTGCTTAAAGCGACAATATGTTGAATCGCCTTCAAACTTTGGTTTCAATGTCAACTTGCGGCCCTATAAGCAGGTGAGTGGGCACTTCACGGCCAACGGCATCGCGCCGCTGCCGGTAGGGACTCATGGATGGTGCTCGCCAAGTCATCACACGCATGTTGAAGCCTCGTTTGATGATGCAGATGGCATTCTATGACGTGGCGAGCACTATCCATGAGTCCCTAGGTGGCGGCCAGCCGGCAGAAGGTGGTGGACGATAACATCGCCGCCACCCGCAAACTCATCGCCGAGAAGCGGTGATGGCGTCCTGAGGTACGACGGTGCAGGTTGACCCAAGTTGACCCCAGGTTGACCGCGCTCTATTTCAGCGCTTGAAGCTACAACACGATGAGTTCCCTTCAATCTTTGCATTCGACTTCAACTTGCGCCCCTACACCGAGGTGTTCATAAGTTCACCGCGTCTGACGCTTCGCACTCACCATATGACGCAGCTCACTAGATTCACAAAGCTCGGCGTCACCCCCTCCTAGATTCCCTGCCCTAATAATTCAATTCCTATAAATAAATATTGCTATTCGCATGCTACGCATCACACGGCGTTGGCATACTCAAGACTTCTGCGGCGACCGCCATCCCCGGCAAAGTCCCGACTTGGCGGATGTCTGCTACCGCTGTCCCCGCTTCGACCGCGCCCTCTGTAGTCCTCGTCCTCGTCCTCCTCCTCATCCTCCTGGAATTCGTCCCCACCGCCGCCAAGCCCCCCGGCCCCGGCACCGGCCCCGCCGAGCCCCCCGACCCCGGCCCCGGCCAGCTTATCTGTGAGGATGGCAAGCTGCTCTCCCACAGCGCAGGGACTGACGCTGATCCAATTTCCGGCTCAAGGTTAGGCTCGCGGTTTTATTTGGGTGCAAGGAATGCATAATTCAGGAACATAGAAATGTTTTGCTCAACTTTCGCTCAACTTTATCAATTCAGTACATACTCTTGCCAAAGTTTTGCTAAATTTGACCGAAAGTTATCGTGATCAATCATGTGACTAATTGCCCCTACGCTAAAGAGATATATGTGGTCGAACTATTATTGTAACACAATTCCTATTACCTGTTCTACCGCTTCGTTGGAGCTGGGTGCGAATAATGAGCGAATAATGAGCAAAAATTCTTGCACCCAGATTATGCATTCCTTGCACCTGAATTATACTGATTCCAAGGTTAGCGTCTTTTTGTGGGACAGAGGGTCCGTTTGGGCGGTATTCAGGAGTTCAGTTGTCTACGAGGTGCCAGGGGAAGTTAGGGGGTGTTCAGGTCGTGGTTTTGAGTCAGAAACGGCTGAGGTTGAAGTGAGAAGTGGACGAGTGTAAGCCCCTGCCACGGCAACGATGGCGCTGCTGTTCAGAGACTCCTGCAGGCCCTTCATCATGTGCTGCCCGTACTCCATGTGCATCAGCCCCTGGCAGCAGAGTCATCTGAGCACAAGCACTCGAACTGAGATCAGAGCATGACTTACTGGTACCTTCAGGGTGAATGCTAACACAGACGCACGGAGGAGGAGGAGGAGGAGGAGGAGGAGGA
>Ga0307489_10002996_pt1 | contig 11250 bp, 16 predicted proteins | sample SB12metaG_FD_202247 | JGI IMG/M metagenome (GOLD analysis project Ga0307489, IMG submission 202247) | Sea-ice brine microbial communities from Beaufort Sea near Barrow, Alaska, United States - SB 1.2 | ecosystem: Environmental > Aquatic > Marine > Coastal | place: USA: Alaska | collected...
GCAGACGGGTCATTGAGAACAAGCACTCGACCGAGATCGGAGCATGACTAACCTTCAGGGTGATTGCTCATACGGACGCGCAGAGGAGGAGGATGTGATTCAATGTCGGTCGAGTGCTTGTTCTCAATAATCCCCCCAGGAGGAGGAGGAGGAGGAGGAGGAGGAGGAGGAGGTGATTCAACGTCGGTCGAGTGCTTGTTCTCGATAACCCTCGCGAACCCCTACCGCGGTGGCTGACGTGGAAGTTGTCGTTCGTGGCGAAGGTGTTGTTGAACGCCTCTCAGGAGGATCATTTAAGAACAAGCCATTGAGTGAGAACGGAGCATGACTAACCTGCAGGGTAAATGCTCATGGAGACGTGCGGATGGGGAGGAGGAGATACAACGTTGGTCGAGTGCTGGTCCTAAATGGACCCCCTGCCTCGCCCTCAGGGTCGAGTTTTGTTTTGATCCCTTTGAGTAGCGCGTGCGCCACTGCGCGCAGCTCCCCGAACCACTTCGCTTCCAAAGCATAAAGCCTGACAGATATTGTTCAAACACGTCATCGACACGCGTTTTGAACCGAACCCTCTGTTCTTGGCTCAAGTGGCATGCTAAGACGTGGCTTCCTTTGGAGTGGCATCCTATGAGGCAGTTTGCAGCCTCGTTCGATGAGTTGATTGGCATCCTGTGAAATGGCAAGCGGCATCAGCCAGAACCTACCTCCGCTAAGTCACCCGTCTCCTGCGGCACCAGCCGGTCCCCGTAAATGGCATCGACGCCGCTGCCCCCGCCACCGCTGTCGCCTCCGCCGATGTTTGGCACGGCGCCTCCGCTAATCTTGGCGGAGCGATCTTTCATCGATGTGAGCGCGTCTGAAGCCGCGGTCGTTGAGAGCTTCGTCGCCTTCTTCTCCGCCTGCTCGTAGGGCCTGGCGGATATTGCTCGCCATGTCAAAGGTTGCCGTTTAGCTCAAGGACCGAGGGTTCAAAGTGCGTTGGATGACATGCTCGCCACGTCAAAGGATGCCAGTCAGCTCAAGCAACGAGGGTTCAAAGTGCGTTGGGTGACGTGCTCGCCACGTCATAGGGTACCATCTGACTCAAGCAACGAGGGACTGAAGTGCGTTGGATGGCGTGCTGGCCACGTCATAGGGTGCCATCTGACTCCAGTGTGTTGGATGACGTGCTGGCCACGTCAACGGGGGGCATCTGACTCAATTAACGAGGGTTCAAAGTGCGTTGGATGACGTGCTCGCCACGTCATAGGGTGCCATCTGACTCAAGTGCGTTAGATGACATGCCCGCCACGTCATAGGGTGGCATCTGACTCAATCAACGAGGGTCCAAAGTGCGTTTGATGACGTGGCGATCAATATCCACCAGGCCATACCTGCTCGGCCTCCTGGCGGCACCGCTTCTCCTCCGTCAAGACCTCCTCCGTGCGCTAGGGACTGATGGATGGTGCTCGCCACGTCATCGAACGCATATTGAACCCTCGTTGCTTGAGTTAAATGGCATCATACGACGTGGCGAGCACTGAGTAGATAGTGCTGGCCATGTCATCAAATGCATTGTGAACCCTTGTGCATTGAGTTAAATGGCATCATACGACGTAGCGAGTACTATCAGACAGTGCTCGCCACATGAGCAAACACATTCTGAACCCTTGACTATTGAAGGAATGGTATAATCTGACGTGGCGAGCACTATCTATCAGTTCCTACCATGCGCTCCAGCGCCCACAACATCATCTCCTTCTCGGAGAAAGTCTTCGCATCCCTGGGCCGCTCCACCGCCCGGACCCCTTCTCCCACTCCCACTCTGGCTTCCTCTCCCTCTGCAGCTCCCACGCCAAGGGGCGGGCAGGGGGGTGTGAGCATTTATTACGGTCGGGCGTAAATGGTGCGCAGGGGGGGTTGAGCATTCACTACAGGGAGGCGTTGATGGTGCGTGGGGGGTTTGAGCAATTATTACAGTGAGGCGTAAATTGTGCATAGGGGGGATTGAGGATATTGCTCGCAAGGTCACCCATCGCAAAATGACCCTGGTTTCTTGCCCGAGTTAAATGGCATTCTACGACGTGGCAAGCAATATCAGCCAGTCCCTACCCTCACCAGCTCCCTCCGCAGCTCCACCCGCAGCTTCCTCCGCAAAGTGGTCGTCGATCATCTGCCTCCACGGCATATCAGCAGCGCGGGCCCCATGCCTGCCCCCAGGGCCTGGTGGATATTTCTTGCCACATTATCCACCGCATTTTGAACACTCGTCTCTTCATTCGAATGGCACTCTATGACGTGGCTAGCAATATTCACCAGGCCAGAGTGACACGATATGATCCGATATCGTTATGGGAAATCGAGATGTGAGATCGATACGGGGGATCGGACATCAATGAGACATCCATAGGTATATCGATATGGGATACGTGTTATGGTATATCGATATGGTTATCTACCATTTCAATATGGTCATTCTGGGAATCTGGGCTAATGATATGGGAGATGACAGTATCGATACGGTAATCTCCCACATCGATATGGGATATCTCGTCACTCTGCACCAGGCCCTACTTGGACCAGTACTCCACCACTCGCACGAACTCGTCCGTCCACTTCAAGACACTCTTGATACGCTTGGTCAGCAGTACCTCCCCCTCGGGTCAACGGTAGCAATAGTAACGCTCGCCACGTCATGTGTATGCCACTTCACTTTAAATTGCGCTGCGCACATTAGAGGTCTTATTCGGATACCAGTCGTCTCAGGGAAAAGCCAGCTCAAGTTGAGCTGAATTGAGCACCACAATTATGTGGTGAATGACGTGGCGATCCAAGAAACGAGGGTTGCAGACTGCAGATGAGTGATGTGGTGGGAGTACTGTGAACTTGTCCCTACCCCCTCCGCGGCATTCACAGCGTCAGAATCTTTGGGGTCCACCGCAAACTTGGTGGAGCGGTAGGCTTGTTTCACCAGGGTTTCCGTGCGGGCGATGGCGAGCAGCCTGCGATGTTTCTCGGACTTGGCGCGCGTTTGAAGGTCCACAAAGTAGGGCCTGGGAGGTACTGCTCTTGCCACATCAGCCACGTCATGGTTTGCTGTCTAACAGAAAAACAAGAGGATTAAACATGCGTGCAAACAACGTGGGGATAGACACATGATACTCGCCAGACCATAGGGTACCATTTACTTAAACCCAGTCTCCGCTTTTGAAAATCAGTCCCTGAAGACCCTCATATATACAAGAGCGTAACGGTATCCTCTCGACCAATCATATGAGGGTCTTCAGGGACTGATTTTCAAAAGCGGAGACTGGGTTTACGGAACAAGGGATCAAGATGCGTTGCCAGGCCCTGCCAGCATTGCGTGCTTCATCTCTGCAAAGCGGTCGGTGACGTTGACGTCTAAGATTTTGTCAAACGGCATCTGGAGCATGGACGACGGCTTTGGCGGCGATGGCGGCGCGTCGACCACTCCGCCGTCGCCGCCTCCTTCGGTATCCTCCTCCTCTGCTTCCTCTGGAGGCGGCGGCGGCGGCGGCAGCTTGCGGACTTTCTTGCGTCGCACATGAACATTCGAGCTTGCAGCGCTGTCCATAGAGTCCGCCACGTCGTTCCCCTCATCGCGTTCGTCGGCGCTCACTACCCCGGCCGTCGCGAAAGCACCGCCCGCCGCTGCCATCCTCGCCGCCTTTTCTGAAACATCTGATGACACCGAACCCGCCACCGCCGCCCCCGCCGCTACCGCCCCCGATGGCCCCGCCGCTGCCGCCGCCCCCGTCGCCGCCCCCGCCGCTGCCGCCGCTGCCGCCGCCCCCTCCCCCGCCGATGCCGCCGATGCCGGCCCTGGCCCCGCCCTCACCCTCACCGCCGCCTCCGCCGCCGCCTGCGCCACCCCCTCGGAGGACAAGGAAACACTCTTCGCCGGCTGGCTCTCGCTACCGTCCCCGTTGTCCCCGTCACCATCCTCCTCGCCCGAATCCACATCGGCATCGGCACTGGCTTGGGTGGGAGCCGCAGGGGCGGGCGGCGGCAACCAGAGGCTTACACTCGTCACTTTCGCAGCTCAACATGAGTAATTTTGTCACTGCAACCACCCAACTGACCACTGCATTCAACTAAACGTGCTCGGGTTAAGCCAAGAAATCGGACGAGTCTCACCCCCTGCCGGCGACTCATCCTTCTCGTCGTCGTTCTCGTCGTCGTCCATCACGCTCCGGCGCCACGTTACGTGCTCCACCAGTCGCCCCACCTCGTGTGACGCCCATTTGCCCACTATCTCGCCCACAAACTGATGTTGCCGGTGCAGCGGCGGCCCGGCATGCCCCGCTGCCACCGTGCCCGCCGCCGCAGCCGCAGCCGCCGCCCCACCAGCCGCCGCGGCGTCCCCAGCCCCAGCCGCCGCCTTTGGAGCGGCATTAACATCCTCGCGAAACAACCACTCGGCCGGCACGAAGGCGCTCAGTATCATGCACCCGCAGATGCCCTGAGACAACGAGGGTAACGGATCGAGGGGTCGGTCAGCTGATTTACAAGACAAGACTTTTCGCGAGCGCCGCGTGCCCGAGGCAATGTGATGTAAGGCGAAACGGACTCGGCCATGTGGACCGTGTGGCCCGACAGGCTGGGCGACACTGCCACAACAGCAAAGCTGCCTTGAGCTGATCAGCAAGACTGCCAAAGCGACGGTGAAACTCAGGTCCAAGACTTTGACGACAAAATATGTGCACGAGCAGAGGTGATTACGAATACGGCGACACGGACTCAGGCGTGTGGAAACGTGTGGCCAGATGGCACGGCGACGGTGCTACAAGCAAAGCCAGCTGTGTTGTGCTGTGCCACAACCAAAGCCAGCTGTGCTCCACTAAGGACTGCCGAAGCTGAGAAGCGTCGGTGAAACTCGAGAAGCTTGAATCAATGGCAAACCGGGGTACACGCGTGGACAGGCAAGGACTCACAGAACCACAACTCGGAGCGGGTTGGACATGCGATTGGGGTTGGGGGGGAGGGGAAGGTTACCGCAAGGCGGCTTAGGGCGCGCTGGCGCCGGCCCGATCGCTTGCGCTTCGGGTCCCCGCTCGTAAGCAGCTCCGCGCTCCATGCGCGTTGAAGAGGCATCGTGTGTGCGACCGTGACCTGCGAGTGTCCGACAGTCGGACTGCCTACTGCCGTGCTCTCAGCTCGCTAGCGGGCGTCGTGGCTGGGGGGCGGGGGCTGATGTGCCGCTCCAGCCTCGATGCTACACCCACCACCTGCTACGATCGCGCGCTGTGTTGTTGGCGCTGACGCCGCGGCATGTTTGTCTGCGAAAAGTCGGCCTGCCGGTTGGCGCTCGGCGCGTTTACAAATTGATGAAATATGCCGCCAGTACGGAAGTACCTGTCAGCCTGTATGTAGCTCTAGTTTCCAGGGATTCCAATTCCGCGCCCGCTCGTCGAGGCGCGGCAGACGTGGATACCCGAGCCAGAAAGCGAGACGGGGGTAAACGGTCGAATTGTGGTATGGTGGTGGACTCGGCGGGGGGAAGCGCTGCCGCGGCCTCGCTGCGTGGTGGGGATAGCGGGGCGGGGGGCGGGCATTTGGCGCCACACGAGGATATGTCGCCCGGGTACGGCGCGGGGTACGACGCCGTGTTCCAAGCCGGACTCCTCGCCGCATCGCAGGGCCACGCGTCGCCGCCGCCGCCGCCGCCGACGCCGCCGCCGCCGCCCACCGCCACCGGGGCCGGTGGCGGCCGAGGGGGAACCCGCGCGCCCGCCGCTGCTAACGATGGTCGAGGACTTCCCCGCACCTCTTCCAGAAAGAGGCGATCGAGCGCCTGGACCCCCTCGACCTCGGGCCGTCGGGCGCACGGCGTCCGCGGTCCGCACCGCGGTGTAACGCTCTAGGCGGCCGCGCGTCGGGGACAGCGCGCAGGGGTCATGGGTCGGCGTTGCGCCGTTTGGCCAGACCCTCTCGACGTTCGCGTGGGCTGTGGCGAATGGTTGCCAGTGGCAGTGTGCGGAAACTTGCAGCACTCTCGCCGGGGGCGGGCACCTGGAGGTGCTGAGGTGGTCGCGAGGCGAGAACACGGGTGCCCGTGGACTGCGAATTCCTGTGCTCGCGCCGCTCTGGGCGGACACCCGGAGGTGTTGAAGTGGGCGCGTGAGCATGACTGCCCGTGGAATGTGTCGTAATGTGACTGCGCCGCTCATAGCGAGACGAGCAGATTCCAGAGGGCTCCGAGAACTCTGAAGACCCCGTTGGCTTCAAGATTCACAAAAGCGGCAAGGGTCGGAAGAGTCGAAAGGGTCGAAAGAGCCTCAAAGATGCCGCGGCCTCGAGGAGGGCAGCACGAAGAACCGCCGCCGCCAAGGGGTCCGAGTCGTCGTCTGGGTCGCCGTGTCAGGGCTTCTTTCCGACGTCACCGATCGTCAGTGCCCCCTTTGTTTCCGAGACCACCGACGGATCTTCCGGAACCCCCGAACCCCGCAGCGCTTCTTTACGCTCTACAACGTGACCCTCAACACGTCGCAAGTTGGCAGAGTGGTGCGTGATATATACCCCGATCCGCTCCACCGGCGTGGGTCTTTGAAGGCGTATGACGTAGATAAATACGTTACCCAGGTAGACAGTTCGCTTCAGGGTACTTTGTTCAGGACGGGTGCGTTGCCTATCAGGACTCTGGGTCCTGATTTTGATCGCGCGCGGACGGTGGTGCAGTATCTCAAGAAACACGCGGTCAACGAGCAGGGGTATCGCATCAGCCCTGTGGACGTGGTATTGCGCGAAGGTAGTGTGCTGAAGACGTCTTGTCTTCGCAGACAATGTCCCCATTTGGACGAGGCGAAAAACGAGGTCATGGCGTTGGCGATGCTGGAACACGTTATCGCTATTAAGCGCCTGCCGCCGTGGGTGACCAGAATGCTGGACTACGGCTACGGTGAGAGCTTGAACAACTCTCTGCCGTTTGTCGTGGAGTTAGTGACGGAGCCGGCGAGCACCGACCTCTACATGTGGTTGAAGGCCAATCTGGGGAAGGGGTACGCGAAGGGTTCGAGGAAACTGTACAATTTCCAATTTGCGCTCGACGGCGTGTTTGCGCAGCTCATGCTGGCGCTCTACGCCTTCCAGAAGCATACCGGGTTCGTGCACAACGACCTGCACTTGGGGAACGTGCTATTGCTGCAGCGCCCTGGGACGGGCAACATGCGCTACAACAACGAGCGCGTGTCCTACGTTTTCGAGGAGTGCGTGCCGTTGATGAAGCTGTGCGACTTCGGCCACGCTTGTGTGGTGCATCCCACCACGCGCGCCGAGTCGGCACTTTGAGGTGTTGAGGGGGGCGCGGGAGTACCACTGCCCGTGGGATGAGTGGACGTGTGCATGCGCCGCTGATAACGGGCACCTGAGGTGGGCAATCAATCACGGGTGTCCGCTGGGCGAGCATTGTGAGCACCATTTCACGTGAACCCCCACCTCGCATGCTTCGGGGCGAGGCACGCGGCTCGAAGTCGCTTGCATGCACATGTGCGTTGAATGCCATACTCGTAGCGTGTGTACGCACCGTGTATCATGTCAGCCTGAACTATCAGACAAGAAGCCCGTTGTAGAAAGGGTTCTCAGCGACCTCCTCAATGTTCCGCGCTATTGAACTGAATGTTCCGAGCTATTGTAAAGACATCGCAAGCCTCCTCTGCGCTATCGCGTGCCTCATTGGTCCCCGTCGCGGGCCTGCTAATCCCGCCCGGCCTATTGCGAGCTGCCTCCTGCCCATCTCGAGCCTCTTCTCCCCTACCAGCACAATCAACTATTATAGCCAATCTCCGCATTTGAAATGGAGGGGCTGAAGGCCCTCATTTGATTCGGCGAGAGGATACCGGTACGCTCTCGACCAAACATTTGAGGGCCTTCAGCCCCTTTTTCTCAAAATCGGTGACTGGGTTTATGCATGTTTCAGTCTCCAGTAGTCCTGAATGTTCCGCGCGTATTGTAAAGCTATCGCGAGCCACCTCCTTATTATCGCGAGCATGTTCATCAGTATTGCGAGCCTCCTCTCTAGTATCACTAGCCCGTTCTCCCCTACTTCAGTTCCGCGCTATGTTAGTCGCCTCGCCCTCCGCACCGCGGCGCTCGGCACGAAAGTAAACACTTTTGACGCAACACAAGTGCCCCGGGCTGAGGAATGGCTCGTGCGCGTGTTGCGGAGCAGAAGAGTGTGCTGAGACAGACGGTTGTGTACTGTCATATGGGTTTGTTGTGACGCGTCACATCAGACCCCAAAACGCACACTTACACACACGCAACCATCTACCTACCTACATATCCATCTCACCCGCCCCCGCGCCCCACATGTGCCGCGGGCCGAGCAGTGTTTCGCGCGCCTGAACCATCGCAGGGCCACCGGTGTGTGATGAGATTGTGGTGTAAAATGGGAAAGTGAAAACATATGACAATGGGGCAAACGACACACACTTTTGCACGCGCAGCTTATCTGCTACCTCCCAAGTGAACAGCGACACCAATATGCATGAAGGACATATAACTATCTATCACGTCTATCTGGCTACACGTCTATCTGGCTAGCCATTTGACTCACCCGCCACCAACCCCACCCAGGCACCGGCTCCCAACGCCGCCCCCGCCGCCGCCCCCGTTCCCGCCACCGTCTACGCCGTCCCCGCCCCCGCCCCCGCCCCAGCCCCCGCCCCCGCGCCCGCGAGCCCCGCCGCCCATGCTGCTTCCCCAACCCCTGTCCCCACCCTCGGCGCCCCGTGGATCGGGTGCTTATCCTCTTGCTCCTTCTTACACGTCGCCACCTCAGCGTCGTATTCCTCAACCGTGACGCCTACCTTTTCACAGAATTTTGCCGTCGTCATCGTGGCCATGGTTGAGGCAGTGAACCGCCCCGCATGGCCGTGCCTCCGCATCAGTCGCACCCGCGGTATCAGTCTGCCGGCGAGGCTGTACGAAGCGATCCCTACTAACATAGCCGCGATGATGCCGGGGAAGTTCTCCAAGAGGAAGCGCAGCGTGGGACGCAGCTTGTGCTCGATGCTGTAATGAAGCATCGTGGGGCTCTGCATGATGGCGTGCGCGGCGCCCTTGCGCCCGAGCCCAACCTCCTCCGCCAGGAACCTCACCTTGGGCGCGATGCCATCTTCCACGCTGAAGTTCAGCACGCTGGGACACCGGGTGATGACCTTCACCGCCCCCGCCCGCCCCAGCCCCACCTCCTCCTCAAGGTACCTCACTTTAGGCGCGAGATTATTCTCCACGCTTAAGCCCAGCACCTGGGGACACCCAATGATGACCTTCACCGTCCCCTCTATCCCCAGCCCCACCTCCTCCTCAAGGTACCTCACGGTGAGCGCGATATTCTTCTCCACGCTCAAGCCCAGCACCTGGGGATACCTGGTGATGACCTTCACCGCCCCCTCCTTCCCCAGCCCCAGCTCCTCCTCGAGGTACCTCACGGTGGGGACGAGAGAATTCGTCACGCTGCAGCCCAGCAACCTAGGAAACTTGGTGATGGCCGCCGCAGCCCCCTCCCGCCCTAGCCCCATCTCCTCCTGAAGGAACTTCACGGTGGGCGCGAGATTAGTCTGCATGTTGAAGCCCAGCACGTTAGGACGCCTTGAGATGGCCTTCGCCGCCCTCTCCTTCCCCAACCCCGCCCCCTCCACCAGGAACCTCCATGTGGGCGCGAGTTTTCCCTCCACGCTGTAGTTATGCAGCGGGGGATACCCGTCCATGGCCTTCGACGCCCCTGCCGCTCCCATGCCTGCCTCCTCCGCCAGGAACCGGCGCACGTCGGCTGCATTTCCGTCGTTCCCGGCGGCCGCAGCGGGGAGCTCGTCGCCGACGCCCCGAGAGAGAAGACGAGCAGGTCCAAGAAACGCCCGCCCCCATCCACACCATCCCTTCGAGGGTGGAAGCGGCAGCAGCGCCCGCGCGACACAGTGCGCCGCCCGCGTGCCAGCGAAGATTCCCATATGGGCGATGTATGGCCGTAGGTCAGGCCCCATGCAACCGAGCACGCGCAAGCGGCGCAGCGCAGCGTGAGCAGGGGAGGTTGAGAATCCTCTCGCTACGAGTGCGAGTACCCGCTTTTTGGCGCTGGCGCGGGAAACTTTATTTTGCTCGAGTTTTGGCTCCCCCTCGCCCCTGTCGTCCCTGCTGTCCGCAACGCTGAGGGTACCATAACCTTCTACGAGCGGGAGCGTCGCAGCGGCAGCCCGACGGCGGGTGTTCGTACTGGTGGTGCGGCGCGTTCCATCCCGGAGCGCTCAAGTCCCACAGCTGGCCTCGGGTTCACACGGCAAAAGTTTGCAGCGTGACGACTGCAAAATGAGTTGTTTCTGGGACGGGTGCGGGAGAGACGCGGGGTGGCACGGGTGCCCCGGTGGGTCGTCGTCACACGAGAGGCGAAACTGCAAACTCGGCGCCATTCCGCTGCCCACGCACGAGGAGTACTGCTGCTGGAACGGTGAGCTCTCCTCCTCCACCACCTCCCTCTCCTCTACCTATCGAACAAAAAGTTTGCTACGACACGACGGCACCCTGTCTTCCAGGAAGTTCCATTTGCCTCGGGCTGTCCAACCCCCGTCATCCCCTCCACCACCTCAGAGTCCCCCGCCTCCGCGTCCACCGCCTCTGCGCCATGCCCAGCCTCCTCTACCACCGCCTCATTCTCCTCCTCCACCACCTCCTCTTCATCCTCCTCTCGAACAAAGAGATTGCTACGACACAACGGCACCCTTTCCAAGTGGCATTTCCTCGGTAAGTCTCTCCGCCATGCCCTCCAGCACCTCCCAGTCCCCAGCCTCCGCGTCCACCGCCTCCGCGTCCACCGCCTCTGCGCCATACCCCACCTCCTCTACCACCGCGTCATTCTCCTCCTCCTCCTCCACCACCTCCTCTTCCTCCTCCTCCTCTCGAACAAAAATAACTTCGCACGACAACGACGGCACCCTATTCTCATTCCAAGTTGCATTTCCTCGGGAAGTCCGCCCACCTCGACCAGCTCCGAGTCCCTCTCCTCGGCACCCTCCACCTCTAAGACCCACGCCGCCCCCTTCACCACCGCCGCCTGCCCCTTGACCGCCGTCGCTGCCGCCTCCACCTCCCACTAACCCGCCGCGCCCGCCGCCTCCGCCAGCACTTCACCTTAATTCTACAAAACTACACAAAACGCGCTCACCTGATCACCTCCTCAATACTCACACCTACACACACTCACACACACACACACAACTCACAACACTCACACACATACACACACACACTCACACACAC
>Ga0307489_10002997_pt1 | contig 11248 bp, 9 predicted proteins | sample SB12metaG_FD_202247 | JGI IMG/M metagenome (GOLD analysis project Ga0307489, IMG submission 202247) | Sea-ice brine microbial communities from Beaufort Sea near Barrow, Alaska, United States - SB 1.2 | ecosystem: Environmental > Aquatic > Marine > Coastal | place: USA: Alaska | collected 2017-05-06
CAGTATCAAACCCACGTTGAAAGCGCCAGATAATGAGCGCTTGAAACTATGTTATGATGAACCGCCTTCAAACTTTGCTTTCAATCTCAACCTGCACTTCTACACCAAGGTCGCCATGCACGGCGTCCTGCTGGATGAATCCCACGAGGAACACCACGTAGGGCGGTGCAAACCGACAGCTTCAAAACCCGTGTTGAAAGCGCCTATGGTTTCAGAGCTTGAAGCCCGAATATCAGGAACAGCTTGCAACTTTTCTCTCTCAAATTTAACTTGCGCCGCTACAGCCGGAGACTCATTATTGAGTTCGCGAAAAGCAAGGAGGAGCGGGCGACCGAGTTACTGGTAAGGCAGTGTCGGGTGACCCTGTCAGAACCCGTGTTGAAAGCGCCTATGGTTTGAGCGCTTGAAACTAGAACGTCGTGAACTGCTTTCAAGGTTTGCTTTCAATTTCAACTTGCGCCGCAACACCCTGGCGAAGCAGGCAGAGGAGAACCCCGACAGGAAAAAGTTCGATCGCCACGCGCCCAAGGTGAGGCAGTGTAAACTGCCCGATGAAACCAGTCGAACCCTGTCTTGAAAGCGCCCGGAACCAGACTCTAGGCGCTTGAAAGTAAAGTAAAATCATCTGCTTTCACTTTGATTCAATCGAGCAAGAATTGTCATATAATGATTTCTCCTTGAAGATGCTGAAGCTAAGCAAACACAGGAACTTAGTCTACGACCTTACGTGAAGGAGACGGGGACCAACGTGCACGTGAAGGAGGGGGGCACCAACGTGCATGTGAAGTTCGTGCCCAGCGATCTGACCGACGAGCAACTCACCGATATATTCGCGCAGTTTGGCACCGTGAAACGGTGGGGGCGGTGCACCATAACTCAAGAAGCACTGAAGATGTCCGGCCGCGGTCGGTCGAAACGTCCCGGATGCCGGGACTTTACACTGAATACCCCAGTTGCTTAAAGTACGGGGGGTCGCACCGCATAGCCCCTACACGAAGGATTAAGCATTTCCCCCTTGGTCACACACCCTCGGCCATTATTGGCTTCGACAGCAGAGAGGAGGCACAGGGGGTGATCGAAGCGCTCAACGGGGTGCAGCTGGAGGGATGCCAGGCTCCCATGGTGAGGCGGTGCAGGTTGACCCTATGAAACCCAAGTCGAAACCGCCTGGAACTCAGCGCTTGAGACTAAAATATAGTGAACTGCTTTCAATTTTGCTTCAATTTGGTTTCAATTTTGCTTCAATTTTGCTTCAATTTGCTTTCAAGTTCAACTTGCGCTGCTACACCATGGATATCGCCGTTACTTTGGGCAATCGGGCGGAGAATCCCGACAGGATGAAGTTCGATCGCCACGCGCCCAATGTGAGGCGGTGCAAATTGACCCGATGAAAGCAGTTGAACCCTGTATTGAAAGCGCCTGGTTGCAAGCGCAGCGCTGTATTTTCACTAACGTTCGTCGAGCCCCAAGGCGTTTCACATGAAGAGCATCAACCGCCCCTGCTCGCCATCTCAAGTGGACTGACCCTAAAATGTCTAAGGGTAGGACGCAAAAGAAAAAACGATAAATTGCTGTCAACTTCGCTTTCAATCTTCTTTCGCGCCCCTGCAACAAGAGGCAACAAGAGCCGAAGACAGACGCGCAGATGTTGCAGGCAGGGGCTTCCACTCGTCCACGTCTTAGCTCACCCTGAGCCGTTTTAGTCACCGAAACCCTTCAACCACCAAACGCATCCCGCAAGAAGTGCTTACGTTTAGCCAAAAGGCAGACGAGTGTAAGGCACACGTCCACTTCTCAGCTCACCCTGAGCCGTTTCAGTCGCTGAAACTCGTTAACTACCCCGCGAAATCCGCAAAAAACGAACACGTCTAACCAAAAATCCCGGTCGGTTGCTTGGTCTCAGCACCAGCACTCGACCGACGTTACATCAACCACTCCTCCTCCGTTTCCTCTGCATCTCTGTATGAACATTCACACTTGACGGAAAGCATGCTCTTATTTCCGCAGAATACTGGTTCTCAATGACCCTTCTGTAAGCGCCACCTGGTAGGGCGGTGTCGGTTGACCCTATCAGAACCCGTGTTGAAAGTGCCTATGGTTTAAGCGCTTGAAAGTAGAATGTCGTGAACTGCTTTCAAGTTTTGCTTTCAATTTCAACTTGCGCCGCTACACCCTGGCGAAGCAGGCGGAGAATCCCGACAGGAAAAAGTTCGATCGCCACGCGCCCAGGGCAAGGCGGTGCAAATCGACCCGTCGAAACCAGCTGAGCCCCGTCTTGAAACCGCCTGAACCTCGTCTTGAAAGCGCCTGTAACCAAGCGCTTGGAAGTAAAATACGATGATCTGCCATCAATTTTGCTTCATTTCTGCTTCAACTTTGCTTTCAATTTCGACTTGCGCCGCTACACCCTGGCGAAGCAGGCGGAGGAGAATTCCGACAGGAAAAAGTTCGATGGCCACGCGCCCAAGGTGAGGCGGTGCAAATCGAGGGGTGAGCCGTTTCTGACACAGAAGCACACCCTAAACACCCCTAATACCCCCTAAACACCCCCTAAACACCCCCTAAACACCCCCGAAACAGCCCCCGACAGCACCCCCTGTCACAGCACCCCCTGTCACGCAGAAGACACTCGAGTTGAGCTGAAGAGTGGACGAGTGTAAGCCCTTGGGCGGCGGTGGCTGCGGCAGCAGCGGCGGTGCGTCAGGTCATTGAGGAGGGAGACAGACACAGGGGCGAAAGCCGCGCATTAGCGCCGGAGAAGGAAGGCGACGGGCAATCTATGAGCGATCAGTCAGAGGAGGAGCTGCCCCGGGTGTGGCCGGGCGAGTCGCGAGAACTTGTCGAGCGCGTCAACGCAGGGCCTTACACTCGTTCGTTCACTTTCCAGATCAAGCCGACTGCCTGCGCGTAGCGTACCAGGTACGTAACTCTGGTGGAGGGGGTCTAACTGAACGAACAGGGATTTGGAATTTCTTGGTTTCATAGACGGTCGCCCATACAAACTACCGTCAGGTCAACCTTACAATCAGTTCAATCAGTAAGGTTGACCGACTTCCGTGGTTATTGTATGGTGCAAGGACAGAGATCGGGACCGTACCGCGCTACGCGCCATCCCCATTTGCCCCCCTCACCGGAACTGCATGGAGGGTGCCTGTACACACTCGCCGCGTCGAGTGGCCAGGCCCTGCGTCCAGGCTGGAACTCCCGTCGCCGCGTTGACTGTGGTGCAGCTGAAGGTCATCCTGCGCGCGGCGCAAGTGCCGGTGCCGTCGGGGACTAACAAGGCCGGCCTGGTCGTCCTCGTCACCGGCATGTTGTACACCGGGGGCTGACTTCTCTGACACCGAGGAGGTGACAGCCCTCTAGCTAGGTATGACCTGTGCGCGGGGGGGGTGGTGGTACCGTTAGGGCCGCTCAAGGTCGGCTTGGTCGTCCTCGTGACCGGCATGTTGTAGACTGGGGCTCGCCACCGACACCGATGAGGTGGTGGCGCACTAGCTAGGCCGAGGACGAGTTGCATTTGTGATTGAGTTCATGGTTCGCATACATGTCCGGTCTCGGCCGGAACCCCGGTCGCCGCGTTGACTGTGGTACAGCTGCAGCTTCATCCTGCACGCGGCGCGAGTGGCGGTGCCGTCTGGTACTAACAAGGCCGGCTTGGTCCTGCTCGTCTCCGATGTGTTGTAAACCAGGGGCTGGCCTCAGACACCGAGGAGGTGAGATAGCAGTCTAGCTGGTACCTGCACGCAGGGGGCGTGGTGGTGCCGTCCGGGACGCTCAAGGCCGGCTTGGTCCTCCTCGTCTCTGATGTGTTGTAAAACGGAGCCGGCGTCTCTGTCACCGAGGTGGTGTTAGCCCTCCAGCTAGGTCCTACGCGCTGGGGTACTGTCGGTGCCGGCGGGGACTAACAAGGCCGGCTTGGTCGCCCTCGTCACCGACGTGTTGTAAAACGAGGCTAGCCTCAGACACCGAGGAGGTGGTAGCTCTCTAGCTAGGACGAGGAGTTATGAATTGTATGGTTCGTAGCACTTTACTTCTTTAAGTCGCGTGCGCTCCGCTCGTACAGATGTCATGTCTTATTTATTCCGAAACTTTCAAGGCTAGGGAGGTAAACGTTTGTCGCTTTTAGTCGGTAGGTGCTAAGATTGTTTGCCATGGTTCTATCTATTCGCCTTCCTCGCAGCCGCCGGCGGCGGCGATGTTGGCGGCGTTGGAGGCGGAGGTTAGGATTCTATACTGTTGGTGTGTTCTGTGGCGCCGGTGGAGGTGGGTGCGTCAGTCCCGCAAAGTAGGGACTAATGGATAGTGCTCGCCGCGTCACAGGATGCAAGTTAACTCATGAAGCCAGGGTTCAAATTGTGCTTGATGATCAGGCGACCACTATCTATCAGTTCCTACCGCGAAGTCCTTCTTCATTGCACTGTCGTCCCGCGTGTACCTTCGGCCCGCCGCCGCGACCCGTGCCTCCTTCTCCGACTGGTTACGGACATACTCCCGAGGGGTGTTGAGTCGGTAATCATCATCCATTCGATCATCGTTTGGATGTCGATTCTGGTTTTGGTATTGGCCTTGCTTTTTGCTTTTTGTACTCTTCCGCGACTTGGGGGGTGTTTTGAGCGTGGGCACCGGCTCGCTCTCCACCTCGCGCACAAAGCTCATCGCCGCCTCGAAGCGCGCCACGAGGTCAGCCTCCAGCAAGGGGCGAGCACATAAAACTCGCCACGTCATCAACCACCCCGTATTCATCCGTCGTTCACTATATCAAATGTCGAATCATGCTCACCAAGTCGTCTGTCTACCTACATGAGGTGTCGAGCTGATACATACTTGGCCATACCCGCAGCCGGTCATCGGCGTCAAGCGAGGTGGCAGCGTCGACGATGTGCGCGGAATAGGCAGCGTCGGCGGCGGCGGCGGCGGCGGCGGTGTCGGCAGCGGCGGCGTTGGCCCCAGCGGCGGTGGCCTCAGTAGAGGCTCTGGCGTGCGCCTCTGCCGTCAGCTGTCGCCGCGTCTCATCCAAACGAATACGCAGCTCCCGGTTGTCCGCCTCAGCAGCGTCTACGCGACGTCGCAACGCCACCGTCTCCGCCGCCTCCGCCGCCGCCGCCTCTGCCTCTGAGGAAGCTCTCGCCGCCGCGTTCTTTTGTTCGCTGGCCTTGACCACTGCGATGACGTAATCGGTGTGCCGACGCGCCTCCTTCGCCTCGGCTCGTGCTGACTCAGCATCCGACCGCGCCACCGGCCAGGGCCTGACTGGCAAGCTGCTTGTCACGTCATTTGATGCCATCATATCATGAAACGAGGGTTCAAACCAGAGGCTTCCACTCGTCATCTTTTCGTCTTGACGCGAGCACTGTTTTGTGGGAGTAGGAGAGTGGTTGGACTGTGTCTGAGGCCAAAACGGATCGGGTTGAGCTGAGCAGTGGACGTGTGGAAGCCCCTGGTTCAAACACGCTGGATGACGTGGCAGGTAATATCTGCCAGGCCCTACCGCAGCCACCTCATCTTGTGCAAGCATCTCCACCTCTGGCTAGGGCCCGGCAAACAATGCTCGCCAATTCAAAGGATGACATTTAACTCAAGACATGAGGGTTCAAGATGCGTGTCGATGTCATGCCGGTCAACAACTGCCAGGCCCCCCTACCTCATATAGCTCGCGTCGCATGGCGTCGGCTTCGGCCGCCGCCGCCGCCGCCTCCGCCGCATGCGCCGCGCCGCTCTCCTCCGCCGCCGCCGCTCGCGCCAACGCCGCCTCCGTCTCGCCCCGCGCTGCCGCCGCCTCCGCCGTGGCCGCCTCCGCTGCCGCCGTCGCCGCCTCCGCCTCCTCCAGGGCGAGAACCACTTCCTGCTCCAGCGACTCGAGTGTGTCACCACCACCATCACCAACACCAACACCACCATAGTGCACCGGTACCCCGCTACCACCACTACCACCTCCACCTACACCACCACCAACACCACCTCCACCACCACCGCCACTAAAAACCCCGCTGCCACCGCCGCCGCTATTGCCACCGCCGCCATTGGCAGCGCCAGTACCGCCGGTGCCGGTGCCGATGCCAGAGGAAGTTGACGCAACACCAGCGGCGAGTATCTGCGCCATGCCCGCCATCCTCACCCCCTCTGCTCGCGCCGCGTCACGCTCCGCCACCGCCTCGTCGCGCACCCGCAGGTAAGGCAAGGCAGATGTTGCTCGCCACGTCAAAGGATGCCGTTTAATTCAGAAAAGAGGGTTCACATGGAATGGGTGCGACGTGTGTGCCGCTGCCGACCCCACCCTCAGGCTCTCGGCCACGATGGTCTCCGCGTCGGCCACGAGCTCCTCCCTGTCCAGCTCCCGCTCGTTCCCATTCCCCGCCCCCGCCGCGCGCTCCAGCTCCCGACGTGGACGCGCCAGTTCGGCGGCAAACGCCGCAGCCTCCCGTGCCCGTTCTCGTGCAGCCTCCTCGATGGAGGCGTTCTCGTTCAGCGCCCACGCCCAGGGGCTTACACTCGTTCTCATTCCAGCTCAACTTGAGCTGTTTTGTCGGCAACGTGAGCCAAGATGTCCCATGAATGTGTCTCCAAGGTGCTCGAGTTGAGCACTTACGTGAACGAGTGTAAGCCCCTGCCCGTGCCCCGTCCTCCGGGTGGTCTTCGCCGGCGCCGGCGAAGAATGGGATAGGGGAGAGCTCCAGGGTGCCGTCGCCATCGTTGTAAACGTGGCTCACGCCCTCGAGGCGTCTGCTCGAAGCGGAACACATCACCTCGGTGTCGTCCGCCACCGACGCTGCGGCCGGCGTGAAGGGCGCCATACTAGTACAATGCGAGTCGCCACGCGCGCTGACTGGCGCGCGCAGGGCGCAGGGCAATGCCCAACGTTCGCTCGGGCTCTCGCCAACGGCTTTCTGCTTTGTGCTTTGGGAAGCCGTTTCACCTGGAGTCGGAATATTCCGCAATTCCGAGGGTGGAATAATAAGGAATTCCTGTCCATTCCAAGGATTTCAGGATTCCGCTGCCACGACTACGACTCTGCCACGTGCCCATCCATCAATCCACGTCGGCGGCGAGTCCGTTCTTGCCACTACACCGCGCCTCGCCGCAGCCGGCAACTCGCGCCACCGCCGACCATCATGGCATCGCTCGCGGCTTCATGCTCCGCCGCCTCCGTCGCGCGCCCGCGCCTTCCCGCCGCGCTCCGCAGCTCCAGGGCTCGCGCGATGCCCCAGCAGAGGAATGGCCACTCACACATTCTGTTCGCCACGGACTACCAAGCATGCTGCTCGCCACGTCATAGGATGCCATTCAACTGAAGAAACGAGGGCTGGACATGCTTGTAGATGACATGGCGGGTAATGAGTGCCAGGCCTTGAGCGGAGGAACCTCGCGGTGGTGACCACGGCGCGTGAGACCAACGATAAGATCAGCTGACGTGTCAAGAGCCCCCTCGCGGCCAAGGTCGACCTCGAGGGTGAGAACCCGCCCACTCTCCCTACCTCCCCGCGACTCACGCAACCCTCCCCAATCAAGTTAGCATCTTCGCACCCATCCGTATCTCATCCTAACCCAACCCAACCCAACCACCGTTCTCTTCCGCACTCCTCCATCCCACCCCATCTCATCACATCATGCACCATGCTACCCTCCAGGCTGTCCTCCAGGCAGCCCTCCCCGCGCAGCTCTGTCCACCCCGTCCTCCGATGTCCCGTCACATCGAGCCTAACATCCCATCACATTCAATCCAACACTTCACCACATTGAACCTTACATCCCATCACGTTGAACCTAACAGCCCATCACATGAACCCAAACTAACATCCCATCACGTGAACCTTCCCCGCGCTCCAGAGTTCAAGGCTGGCAAGCTGAAGCAGGTGACATACAAATACGGGTTCCCGCAATACAACGCCCCAGCCAAAGACGCGGCCAAGCAGCTGGGGTAGGGGGGCTATTGAGAGCAAGCACTCGAACCGACGTTGATTCTCCTACTCCTCCTCAGCGGGGGGGTATTCAGAACAAGCACACGTCCGACGTTGCTTCTCCTCCTCCTCCTCCTCCTCCTCATTCTCCTCCTCCTCCTCCTCCTCCTCCGCGCGTCTGTGTGAGCGTGCACACTCAAGGTAAGTGGTGCTCTGACCTCGGTCGAGTGCCTGTTGTCGACGACCCTGCTGCCGGGTACAAGCTGGTGGACCACGAGACCATCGTGATGTCGAAGGGGAAGGACGGGACGCCCGTGTATAAGGTCACGGCAGGACCTTGATACTTGTATTGTTCAGTTCAACCTCAAGCCGTTTATCCCTGCCATTTGAGTCATTCCGCTCTCAGTTTTATCGAGCCCCAAGGCGCTTCGCATGGTGAGCTTAATCAACCCTCTCCCACTCGACACCTGAATAATGCTCTGCTTTCAGCCGTTCGTCCCTGACAGCACTTGAGTTGTTCCACTTGATACCTCAAAGACACTCAAGTTGAGCTGGGAAATGTACTTATGTAAGGCCCTGGGTAGGGGCAAACACGGAGTACCTGAAGACGGCGGCGGCGAACGCGGTCAAGTACGGGTGGAAGAAGGCAGGGGCCTCACGTTAGTCTGCGTTTCAGTTCAACCCGCGTGTGTGCTGCACCAGTGTTATACTCCTTCCTGGCCCTAGTGTACCAGTGTTCATACTCCATCCTTGTGTGCCAGTGTCATACTCCTTCCTCGTGTACCAGTGTCATGCTCCTCCCTGGTGTACCAGTGTCATCCTCCTCTTTAGTGTACCAGTGACACACTCTTCCCTAGTGTGCCAGTTTCAACACTTCTCCCTCGTGGATCAGTGCCATACTCCTCCCTGGCCTGGCCACTCGTTCTCTGACTGTACACTTGCACCCTGGTACACTATGCTCAGACAGTCAGGTTAATGGTGTCGTATTTCCTAACAATGTAGCACTGTCATGCTCCTCCCCTGGCCTGGCCACTCGTTCCCTGACTGTAAATTGGTACACTGGTACACTGGTACACGGGTACACAAGTACACTGGTACGCTGGTACACTATGCTCATACAATCAGGTAAGTGGTGTCGGACACTAGAAGAAGGAGAAGCAGACGCCGGCGATTCAGAAGTTCATGAAGTAGGGCGGCGGCGGGCGCGGATAGGGGCGAGGCGGCTGCAGCAGGGGCGGGGAAGGTCCCCATACGGTTGGCAACGGTCGAGTCGGCGGCGGCATTATCCCCATTATTAGAGGGAATGGGAGTGTCGCAAACATTAGGTTTGAGACGTGAATGCAGATCGTGTTCCGTGCGGCTGGGGCGAGGTTGGTGGACTGTGACGGGGCGGCGGTTTAAAGCGCGACACGCGTTCGCGCCGCCCCTGATGTATACCACCACACCTCGCTGCAGTCACGACGTGGCGCGAAAGCAGACCCGCTCTTCGGTTGTATTATAGACTTAGAGTACTACTAGGAGGCATAGATATTCTTTTAGTGATGAACACATTTCTTTTATTTTGTCGTTGCCGGCACCAGCCGCTTACACTCGTTCACTTTTTCAGCTGAACGTGAGAACTTTTGCGGCATACGATGTGTGGCGTAAGTCTGGCAGTAAAGAACACGGCCCACGGTTTCGTCGGATTTGTGCGCTCGCATCTCACACTCGTTGATGTTACTGTGCACTCAACGCGATCTAGCCATTTGGACTGCAGCACATAGTTAAACTTGTCCAGATGAAGAGAGCAGCACTGTTAAGCAAGTAAAATATACACACCTATAATTCGACTGCTAGGATATAGGCACAACATACAACACCTATAACATTTACACCTATGACCTATGATATTTACACCTTCAACACCTACAACTATAATATTTAAATCTTACGAGCACATACTTAAATTCGTCTCCTAGGCAGTAGATACATTTTCTACGATTTTTCTGGCAACAGCGGCTCGCGCATGCTGGTGGCGCACTCCGACGGCCAGGGGCTTACACTCGTCCACTTTTCGGCTCAACCTACACGTGTTCTGTGTAATACGGCGTGCATCTGAGGGTTTTTTTGGGGGTGTCAAGGGTCATTAGAGGGTGTCTAGAGTGTATTTTGTGTCAGAAACGGCTCAGGTTGAGCTGAAAAGTGGACGAGTGTAAGCCCCTGCCGACGGCGCCTTCACATTCCATCTCAACATTGTCGTGGTTACCGACGTACCGCCAGGTTGCGCCATTCTCCCGCTCTGCACCCCGTGCCGCCAGCCAGGGGCGTACACTCGTCCACTTTTTGGCTCAACTTAAGCGCATTCTGTGGGATTGGGGTTCATTCATTGTGTTGTTTAAGGGGTGTTTAGGAGGTGCCAGGGGGTATAACGGAGTGTCAGGAGGTGTTAAGGGTGTATTTTGTGTCAGAAACGGCTCAGGTTGAGCTGAGAAGTGGACAAGTGTGAGCCCCTGCCGCCAGCGCTGCCAGCGCCGGCACACCCTCCGCAGGCAGCGCCGGCAACGCTGACATATCGGACATTTCAGACTTCTCCTGTACCATGCGTTCCAGATCCAGGATCCCTCCTGCTTCGCAACCACCAACTCCGCCTCCTTCCAGGGGCTTACACTCGTCCACTTTTCAGCTCAGGTCAGCTCAGCACTATTTGTGGGCTACAACAGTCCACTTTCCGGTTTGACATGAGCACTTTTTGTCGGATGTGGTGGTAGGTTTCATAGACAAAAAACGTCTCAGGTTGGCGCTTGATATGGACCAAGAACGGCTCGGGTTGAGCTGAAGAGTGGATGAGTGTAAGCCCCTGCCTCCTTCGCTGCGAGTTGTCTTCTCAAGCTTTCTCCTCCCTTTCTATTCGAGCATTTGACGTAGGGGCGCTAGTTGGATTGAAAGCACAGTGTGTCAGCAGTTTATCATATTACATGTTTAAGTTCCAAGCCCTGTAAGCGCTGAAAGCAATTGCATGTAACGCGGAGGAAGGGCCGGTGGGATCTGAGTATCATACCGTGGGATGATAAGGCCTGGAGCTGAGACTCCGAAAATTACTAGGAAGTCGGCCCGGGAAGGCGCAAGCGTCCGATCGGGTGTGGATATTCAATAAACGGTGCTTGACAAAAACGGAAAGGGGACCTACAATGCTCCTACACAGTTCAGTCCCCGTACCAAATGGTCGCATTTGCTCCTTGTCCCCTTTCCTTGAGTCAACTCGTCGATTCCCGAACAGCTCTCGTGTGGCGCAACCTCTCTGTTTCAAAACGCTGCACGTTTTCATTTCCCACCTCAAGGTTGATTAGACCGTCGATATCGAGAAAATCAAT
>Ga0307489_10002998_pt1 | contig 11246 bp, 16 predicted proteins | sample SB12metaG_FD_202247 | JGI IMG/M metagenome (GOLD analysis project Ga0307489, IMG submission 202247) | Sea-ice brine microbial communities from Beaufort Sea near Barrow, Alaska, United States - SB 1.2 | ecosystem: Environmental > Aquatic > Marine > Coastal | place: USA: Alaska | collected...
GCCACCGGTACCGTATGCCCACTCCACTCACGGATGTCAGCACCTTTCTCCTTTCGTACATAGTCTATGCCTTTCGGCTGTCTCCTCGTATCTCCATCATCTCTCCTTCCATTGAGATGGGGCGGTGACGATTAAGAGCTCCTCAGTAATCTAATCGACCTGCAGGCTCCTGTTTGAAGCACTCGGCCAACGTGTACTCGTAATAGAAATCTCGTCTAATTTGGCGAACATCCACTGGGCGCAGGCACTCCCTGCACGCCATCTCCATCCAGCTGTCACCCGTGGAGGGCTGCACCGGGATCGAGGTACTGGAGACGGACAAGTTCGACCTCCACTGCATACAAACCCTCACAGGTGCGAGGTTCGAGGTTCATCCTCCCAAATTAATGTCACAGCAAGGGGGCTCTCTAGTGCCTGGTCTGTGAGGTTACTGTGGGTAGTACATGGTACTGTATACAGTATTTGGCCCCTTTGGCCAATGGCCAAAAGTCAAGTACATATTTTTGTAATTTACCAATGAAATCACTTACTTGAACCTACTCAGTCACAGACGGGGCACTAGACGTGTTGAGCGTCTGGCTGTCGGAGGGAGCCAGCCAGCCAGCCCACGAGCCTTGGCGCACTTCAGTAGCGCGTGCAGGGGCTATACTGTCGAAAGCGTGCTGCTTCAGGAAATGTGTCGACTACAATATCAAGGACGCTACTCGATGTGATGTGTGCCACCGACAGCACCAAAAACGACGCATCGCTCACCGCTCTCGTTCCCGCCTCACGCTTCCGCCCCCCCACCTCCCACGCTTGTTCCCTCGAACCGCGCACGCAGCCTAAACCCTAAAGCCTAAACCCTAAACCCTAATCCCTAAACCTACAGGCACTAAGTTCTTCGTGACCGCCTCCCCGAAGACCATGGTAGGGCGGTGCAGGTAGCCAGTATCAAAACCCGTGTTGAAAGCGCATACGGTATCAGCGCTTGAAACTAAAATATGATGATCCGCTTTCAAACTTTGCTTTCAAAATCAACTCGCGCCACTACACCATGGGCCTGGACCACCTGCTGCACACCGTGTACGACACGTACTCGGCAGGGGCTTACACTCCAGCTCAACCTGAGCCGTTTCTGACACAAAATGCACCCTCAACACCCCCAAAACACCCCCTGAACACCCCCTAAACACCCCCTAAACACCCCCTAACACCTCCGAAACACCCCCTAAACAACCCTTCCATGCACCCCCTAAACAACCCCTTAATGCACCCCCTTTTCCACATAACGCGCTTACGTTGAGCTGAGAAGTGGGCGAGTGTGCGCCCCTGGTAGTCGGACTTCGTGATGAAGAACCCGTTCTACGAGATGGAGATGCCCATCCGCTGCGAGCTCTTCGACCAGAGCCTGCAATCCGCGGCAGGGCCGTCACCTTTAAACCCAGTGTCGGGTCTGGTGTAGAAGACATGGTATCGAATCGCGTTCGACCAATCAGAACTGTCCATTCCGACAATCCCACCGACCGACTCGCCGACAGTCCGACTGGGTCGCGTTCCTTCAGTAAATAGACCCTCGATTTCGAGGATCTCAGCGTGACTAGTCACGCCAACACTGAGTTTAAGTTTGTTTCACTTCACCATCTGAGCTGAGAGCCCCGTATGCTTAATGATGACGTACTCCAGCTATCGGGAGCCCATTCAAGCCCATACACTGCACAGTCTTTTATCTCTGTGATTATCGCGCTGCTCTCGCACCTCCTGACCCATTCGGAGCTTGGTATGCGCGTTTATAGGGCCTTACCCAAGTTTATTTTCCTGTTGGCTGGCAATTTGAGCCGTTTGTCCCTGAAACCAATTGAGTCATCCAGCTTGAGTTATCCCGCTTGACACCTCAAAGACGCTCGACTTTAGGGCCTTACACTCAGCTGGCACATAAGCCGTTTGTCCTTGAAACCGCTTCATTTATCCCACAAATGTGACAAATCGAGTGAAGCTATGCTCATATCAGTTCACATCAAATGATATTTGCTGATTTGTGATTGTTCGAGACTCGAGAGTTCATAGCCGTCCTCTCGACCAATCACAAATCAGTAAATGTCAACATCAATTCATTGATATCAGTTCATATCAGTCACAGCTTCACTTGATTTGTCATAAGTGCCAGCTGAAAATAAGTACTTGTGTGAGACCCTGGTTCGCGGTCCGAGCCATGAACAACCACTGACGGCGGCGAGGTTTACCTGTACACTATGAGCAATCAGTCAGGACGCTGTATCAGGCCAGGGAGGAGGATGCGGCGCGAGCGTGCACGGGTACATGGGTACACTTGTGCATTATGAGCAAACAGTCAGGACGCCGAGTCAGGCCAGGGAGGAGGCGGATGCGCGGCGGCGGATGCATGCAAGGTCGTTTTGTCGTGGCATTCATGCCGGAAAATACAACCCCAGACAAGTTCTGATGGATGGGGTTGGTATCATGTTTACCACGTGAGTGTCCTGGGGGCTCGAGGAATGTTAGTTGGAGTAAAAATAAAAGGGTGTGAGCGCAAGCATCGTGGGAGAGGATGCGCTTTAGCCGCGCGTGCATAGCCGGATTTGTGTAGACTTTAGAGCTGAGTAGCTTGGCCGCCTTTGTTATGGAGGACGTTTAAAAGTTGTTTGTGGAACAATGCGCGCCGGATGCACGCAGCGGGGGGCAGTGATCAGGCGCTAACCCCAACTCTAAAAGTGTTGGCCTCCGTGATGAGGCCGCTGACCTAACCCTAAAAGCGATCGGCGCGCGAATCGATGCGATCGTGGGCACAGACGATGATGCGATCGTGGGCACAGTGCGTTTTGTAAGAAGTAATACCTCCTTTTACATTGCACCACGTCTCTCGCAACTATGCTGTCATCAGCACGGACCAACCCTAATTGATTGTATCAGTGAACTCTCTGGTTAAACCTGCGCCCAGCATACCTGCCCGAGTAGATCGTGAGCAATGCCCCCCCCCCAATCACGCCGCGTGTTATTTTTTAATTAAAAATAACCGCGCCGGGAGTTGGGGAGATTTAATAGCCGCCGTCGCCGAAGCCTGAGCCGAAGCCGGCGTCGCCGGTGGGCGCGGCGGCGGCGTCCCAGCCTGCGGGCGCGGGGGCCTCGTTCCAGGGGCTTACACTCGTTCACTTTACAGCTCAACTTGAGCCGTGTCGGTCACAATAAAACACCCTACACACCCTCAACACCCCCTGAACACGGGCTACACGACCCTACGCGCACCCCCTATCCCATAATAAGCGCTCAAGTTGAGCTGAGAAGTGAACGAGTGCAAGCCCCTGCCTCGTTCCACTGGCCTGCGACGGGCGCACCGCTGAAGCCACCCTGGACGGGCGCGGCGCCCTGGGCGTCGTCCCACGGCTCCGCCGCCAGCCCGGCCGCCACCGGCGCGCCGAACCCGCTGGCGTCGTACGCGGGCGCGGCGTCGATCAGGGGCGCGGCCTCCTCCTCCTTGCAGTGGGGTCAACGAGATCAAACCGACTCGAGCTGAGATCGGAGCACGACTTAGCTACGGGTGACTACTCATGCTACCCATACATCATACAGACGCGCTGGGGAGGAGAAAGTTCAGCGTAAAGTAGAGCGCTATTTCTCCTAGTAGAGTGACATGAGGCGGATACGGATGATATCAGATCTGAAGTGGAGTCGGTGGAGTAGGTAGAGGAGGACGAGGAGGAGGCGAACGTGTACGAGTACACTATGATTTAACAGTCAGATGATAACGGAAGAAAGTAAATGCGTGCGAGTACACACTATGATCAAACAGGCAGATGATCCGGGGACGGGGAGGTGCATTGGATTGTCCAGGAGCGGCCCTGCCTTGTTCTCGAGCTCCTCGGGCTCGCGGTAGAAGAAGAGGTCGACCATGACGTCCCACGGGTTGGCGGGCGAGATGGTGCCGCGCATCTGCAGCACCATGCGCGCCAGCAGGTAGTACAGGCACCCGATGGAGTGCTTCGCCTGGAGGGAGGGTCGTTGAGAGGGTGAGGGTCGTTCAGAACAAGCACTCGAACCCAGATCGGACGTGCCCGCAAGCCTTGTCTTCCAGGTGAAATGATCATCCAGACGCGCGGACTCGGTTCCTCGATTCGAAATCGGTCGAGTGTTGTTTCTCAATAACCCAACCTTGCTGGACACAGGTCACTGGAGGGTCACTGAGAATCAGCACTCGAACCGAGATCGGAGCATGACTAACCTGTACGATGCGTGCTCATGCAGACGCAGATCGGAGCACGATGTACCTTCAGGTTGAGCGCTTAAACAGTTGCGAGGCGCGGACTCTGCTCATCGACCGTGGGACAGATTCAAAGTCGAGCTGAGGTGCTTGCTCTCAATAACCCAAAGCCCCCTGCCTTGTTGTTGGCGGGGATGGCGACGTCGACGAGCTTGAGCGGCGAGTCGGTGTCGCAGAACGCCACGGTGGGCAGGTTCACGTACGCCGTCTCGCTGATCGGCTGCTGGTCCGTGCGCGGGTCCGTCAGGAGCAGCACCCGGGGCTCCTGCCAGCAGGGTCATTTAAATCAAAAGACTCGACGCGTGAGTGGCAAAAAACCAAAAACCACGTTCTGCTGCAGGAGGGTACACGCTCACAGGACGGTCTAGCAACCACGAACCGAGTCAGGCCGAGGGTGCATGCTTGTACGAGGGTCTGACCACCACGATCTGCGCGTCTAGCATCCATCCTGAAGGCGGGTGGTGCTGTGTTCTGCGCTCGAGGGGATGTTTTCAATAACCCCCCTTGCCTGGAAGAGAGCCTCGATCTGGTTGGTGTAGGTACCGGGAGTGTGGCGGCCGGCGATGGCCTTAGCACCCGTGTACTGCGCGAATTTGAGCACGGCGCGCTGGCCGTAGGGCCGTGCGGACTGGCAGACGACGTCCGCGGGGTTCTCCACGGCGACGAGGATGCGCGCGGCGAGCATCAGCTTGTCCCAGGTCTTACCCAGGTTGATGATGTAGATGCCGTCGGGCCGGCGCTTCCACACGTACCGCTCCATCTGGAAGTCGCAGTTCTTGGTTCCGAGGTGGCACCCGGCGGCGAGCATCATCTGGATGTCCGCCTCCTTCTGGCTCAGCTGAGACTGCATGGCGCTAGAGTTCTATGAGACGACTGCGGTTTGCAGAGGTCGCGTCGCCGGCGTAAAAGGGCGTTCCCGGCCGCGTCGATGGTGGTTTTAGGGCTTCACTCGCGGCGAAAACTTGGTCCACTCTGCCGAGCGCCTCGCGCCAAATATAAGGACCAATGGGGATGGCGTAAAATATCGGAGGGAGGCATGCGGAAGGGGGCATCAAATTTGGCGTGATTTGGAGTGCTGACTCCCTCTCCCAAACAGCTGACTTTTGGACATCGCGGACGCGGGCACTCCTCAACTCCCGCGGGCGCACGTCCACCCTGCTTCGTCACAAGCCCTCGGTTCCCATCAAAGCCGCATCCTCCGCCGTCGGCACTGCTCTTAACAAGGGCATACCTTGTGAGGTGGGGCACGGCGCGCCCCTGCCTACTCGTATCGAGAACCTGCATAGGCCGTGGACAATACTATATCCCGCATCCGCATTCGCGCCTCGAAGCGTTGCTGTGGGACGCGCGGCTTTTGGGTCCGATCGGCGCACGGCGCGTGTATAACCACCGCGCGAGCGCCGCTCTCCTGACCGCCGGCCACCAGGCCACCAGACTCGCGACACCGACCTTCGCACACGCGGCCCTCAAGTGCTCGAATACGAGTACAGTATTTATTTTGGAGACCAACTCGGGGAGTATGATGGTGTTGAATGACAAACGCGCTTCCACTCGGACCCTTGGTTGCGGCAGAGGAGCAGCAGCGAGCAAGCACACGTCTCCGCCCACCGCGCAGCGCACGACGCGATGTTCGCGTCGTGGTTCGGCGGCGGCGAGGAGGCCGAGGTCGCCTCGGTGACCGTAACCGCGTCGCAGGGGCATGACGGCAGGCGCTTACACTCGTTCACTTTTCAGCTCAACGTGAGCGCTTTCTGTTGGATAGGGGGTGCATTTCGGGGTTTGTGAGGGGGAGTTTAGGAGGTGTCAGGGGGTATATGCGGGTGTGTAGGGTGTACTTTGTGTCAGAATCGGCTCAGGTTGAGCTGAAAAGTGGACGAGTGTAAGCCCCTGCATGACGGCCAACAAGGGGGCTACCATGCGGCGCCGGCGTCGGAGCGCGGGGGGGGGTACGGCTACGGCCCTCCCGCGCCGGCGCCGAGCAACCGCGCGATGACGTTCCAGAGCGCGCCGCCGAGCGCGGCGGCCAACCTGCCGCCCGTGGTGAGGCGGCCGACTACTCACCTGTGGCGTGTTTCCTCTGAAGTGATGCTGTGTTGCTGTGCAGTTAGTTATCTCATTGTCTCACCACGTGCTGCACTGGCGTGTGGTGAGTTCCCTACTATGTGGAGTTCTGCAACGCCTTCGTTGCGAGCGCCGGCGACCCGATGCAGGATGAGGAGGGGCGAAGAAGCCGGATCGCGCACTTCCTGGACATGGGCGTGCCCATCGACTTCGAGGACCCCGACGGCGTCACCGCGCTGCTGGCCGCTGCAGTCTCCGGCAGGGGCTTACACTCGTCCACTTCTCAGCTCAACCTGAGCCGTGTCTGACACAAGAAAACACCCTAGACACCCCCTCACACCCCCTTAACATGGGCTACACAACCCCTACGCGCACCACCTATCCCGTAAAAAGCGCTCAAGTTGAGCTGATAAGTAGACGAGTGTAAGCCCCTGGTCTCCGGGTTCGCCAACACTGTGGACCTCCTGCTCATGCGCGCCGCCGCCATCGACAAGGAGTCCACCAAGGTAAGGCCTGGTTCACGTTGCTCCCCACGTCGCAGGATACCGTTTACGTCGAGAAACGAGGGTAGAAATGCGTCGGGTGATGTGGGGAGCAATATCTGCCAGTGAAACGAGGGTTAGAAATGCGTCGGACGATGTGGTGAGCAAAGTCTGCCAGAGAAACGAAGGTTCAAAATGCGTCGGATGATGTGGTGAGCAATATCTGCCAGGCCCTACATGAAGGGCGGCACCGCGCTCATCGTCGCCGCCGCCGCGGGGCAGACGGACTGCATCGCGCGCCTGGTGGGCGCCGGCGCGTACGTTGACCGCGAAAACGCGACGGGGAAGACCGCGTTGATGGTCGCCGTGCAGAAAGGGAGCCAGGAGGCAGGGGCTTACACTCGTTCACCTTAGAGCTCAACTTGAGCACATTCGGGACACATTCATGGGTCAAGGTGGTTATTTGGGGCACACAGGCAGCTCAAGTTGAGCTGAAGGTGAACGAGTGTAAGCCCCTGCCAGGAGGCCGTGGAGGCTTTGGTGAACATCCACGGCAGGGGCTTACACTCGTCCAGTTCTCAGCTCAACCTGAGCCGTTTCTGACACAAAATACACCCTAAACACCCCCGGACAATCCTTGATTACCCCTGACACCTCCTAAACACCCCCTGAGCAACCCTTGAATGCACCCCTATCCCACAGAATGCGCTTAAGTTGAGCTGAGAAGTGGATGAGTGTAAAGCCCCTGATACACGGCGCGGACCCGAACCGCGAGAACTTCTCGGGGCAGACGGCAGGGGCATACTCTCGTACAGATTTCAGCTCAACTTGAGCTCTTCTGTCCACCGTGTAACCCAACTTAACCCTGAATGTGTCCTGGAGTTGCTCAAGTTGAGCTCTCACGTGAACGAGTGTAAGCCCCTGGCAGACGGCGCTGATGCTGGCCGCGGAGAAGAGCCACGCCGGCATCGCCTCCGTGCTGTGCCGCCACGGTAGGGCGGTGCAGGTTGACCCTATGATACCCAAGTTGAAAGCGACTGGAACTAAGCACTTGAAACTGAACTATGCTAAATTGCGTTAAATAATCCTTCAATTTTGCTTTCAAATCCGACATGCGCCGCTACACCACGGCGCCGTGCCCGACAAGGAGAACCGCCACGGTGACAACGCGCACTTGGCAGGGGCAGTATTGAGAACAAGCACTAGCACTCGAACGCCGTGGAATCGACGAAAAGAGTCCGTGCATCTGCATGAGCAATCACACTCAAGATGAGTCGTGCTCCGATCTCGGTCGAGAACAAGCACTCGAACGCCGTGGAATCGACTAACAGAGTCCGTGCATCTGCATGAGCAAACACACTCAAGGTGAGTCATGCTCCGATCTCGGTTGAGTGCTTGTTCTCAATGACCTTCTCTCCCAGTTCTGAGTGAGAGAATGGCATCAGAGCCCTTGAATTTGTTTACGATTTACCGATTAGCTCCAATCATTGGACCCCTATACCACCTTTTTATAAACATCCACCCCCTTTATCTCAGTGACCCTCCTGCTTGGTGGCCATCCGCGCCTCCTCCACGGCGGTGATGTCGGTGATGATGGACGCGGGGGCGGACCCGGAGCGCGAGACCTCCATGGGACTGACGCCACTCATGCAGGCGGCGCTGGTCGGCCGGGTGGACTGCGGCAGGGGCTTACACTCGTCCACTTTTCAGCTCAACCTGAGCCCTTCAGCTCAACCTGAGCCCTTTCTGGCACAAAATACGCCATGCATACCCCTGTGTGCCCCGTAATTCCCCCTTTAAAACCCCTAAACGACCCCCACATGTACCCCCTATCCCACAGATAGCGCTCAAGTCGAGCCAGAAAGTGGACGAGTGTAAGCCCCTAGACTGCGGCCGCCTACTGGTGCGCCGCGGCGCGCGCCTCAACCGCCAGGCCGTCAAGGACGGGTGCACGCCGCTCATCCAGGCGGTCATGGCAGGGCCTGCCACATGTTCCTCGCCATGTCATCGGACGGCCACGTGACTGTTTGCCCCAGGTTGACCCCAGGTTGACCCCAGGCTGACCCAATATTGACCGCATGTTGACCCCAATATTGATCCCAGGTTGATCCCAGTTTGTTCCCAGATTGGTCCCATGTCGGATGGCATTCAACTCACCAAACGAGGTTACAGAAATGCGTTGGATGACGTGGAGAGTATTTAATATCTGCGCGGCCGTAGGTGAAGGCGGGTCGGTCGGACGCGGTGGACTGCCTGGCGGACCTGGGCGCGGAGCTGGACTTCCAGACGGACGGCGCCGGCGGCCGGTCGGGCAGCGGCGGCACTACGCGCACCACAGTGGGGCGGTGCAGGTTGACCCCATCAAGCCCACGTTAAAACCGCCTGGCACTAAGCTTTGAAACTGCAATCTGATAGAATGCTTTCAAATCTTGCTTTCAAATTCAACTTGCGGCTCTCTGCCACGGCGCTCCACGCGGCGGCGGACCATAACCAGGGTCGCTGCCTGCAGCTACTGCTCCGCCGCGGCGCCGCGCCCGACAGGTACGGCCTGCCAGATCATGCTCGCCACGTCATCTACCGCATGCCGAATCCACGTTGCTTGAGTCCAATGGCATCGTATGACGTGGTTTCCTGTGATGCGGTATCCCACGATATGGTGTCCCATGACGCGGCATCCTATGACTTCGCAGATTTCCAGGGTACCTCAAATGGCGGTCGCCAATTCTTGAAAAATAGACGATCGAATCGCCACATTGTACCATTGTATGGCAAATCTGACCGTCTATGTACTCAAGGTCGCAAATTTGCGCACTGTTGAACGCCATTTGAGGTACCCTGGAAGACTGCGAAGGACGTGGCGAGCAATATCTGGCAGGCCCTACGCATCGGGCGACGATGGACGGGTACACGCCACTGATGCGCGCCGCGGCGACAGGGCACGTGGACTTGATCATGCCGCTCATCTGCGGCGGCGCGGACCCTAACCACGAGTCCGTCAGCGGGCACACCCCGCTGCACTGCGCCGTCCTGGGCAGGGCTTACACTCGTCCACTTTTCGGCTCAACGTAAGCACATTTTGTGGGATACGTTGGGTGCATGACTTTCCCCCAGTCTATTAGACAGGGTGACGCGGGGATGTGTGACCAAAACGGCTTAGGTTGAGCTGAAAAGTGAACGAGTGTAAGTCCCTGGTCCTGGGGGACCACGCCGCCGCCGTGTCCAAGCTCATCGAGATGGGTGCCAAGGCAGGGGGGTAATAGGCCGATTTCGGAACATCGCCTGTGTGAATTGCCCATACAGAGTTGCGGGCAAAGCGTCAGCGCTCCGCGCGGGACAGCGGGCGCCAGGTTGAATGCCCATACAGAGTTGCGGGCAAAGCGTCAGCGCTCGGCGCGGGAAGCGATATACCGACATCGGCCTATTGAAAAGGAGCACTCGACCGACGTTGTGTCTCCTCCTAATCCTAGCTGCGTCTGTATGAGCAATTACCTTCAAGGTAAGTACTGATCCATTCTCGGACAACTGCTGATTCTCAATTAGAAGGAGCACTCGACCGACGTTGTGTCTCCTCCCAATCCTACGCGCGTCAGTATGGGCTTGTACCCGAAAGATAAGTAATGTTCCAATCTCGGACAGCATGGAGCACTCGACCGACATTGTGTCTCCTCCCAGTCCTACGCGCCTCTGTATGGGCATTCAACCTAAAGGTAAGTAATGATCCAATCTCGAACAGCTGCTCGTTCTCACTGACCCTCCTCCACGGCCACGGCCGCCACCATGCTGCACCGCGCGCGCCCCCCCGTGCACCGGTAGGGCGGAGCAGGTTGACAGTATCAAAACCCGTATTGAAAGCGCCTGCGGTTTCAGCGCTTGAAACTGGCATCTCATAAACTGCTTTCAAATTTTGCTTTCAATTTCAACCTTCGCCGCCACACACCGGTACTTCTACACCGCCGGCGCCGCCATGACCCCCGAGGCAGGGGCATACACTCGCTCCTTGCAGAGCTCAACTTGAGGACCTCCGGGAACACATCGCTCCCGTTAGAGCTCAACTTGAGCACCTTCGGGACACATCCGCGGGTTAATTTGGGTTCTATGGAGGGAAAAGTGAGCTTAAGTTGAGCAGAGAGCGGCAAGGTAAGCTCAAGTTGAGCGGAAATGGGAACGAGTGTAAGCCCCTGCCCCGAGGCCAACCAGTTGCAGCACAGCGGGGGCGCCACGCTGGTATCGGCGGGGGCGGATGCGCTCAAGGTAGGGCGGTACAGCTTGACTCTATGAAACCCATGTTGAAAGCGCATGGAATTAAGCGCTTGAAACTGAAATATGATGAACTGCTTTCATTTTTCGCTTTCAATTTCAACTCGCGCCGCTATATCAAGGGGGACGGCTCAATGTCCAGGGTGCCCCTCGACCAGCAGCTCAAGGCAGGGGCCCGCGAACAAGTAGTTGAC
>Ga0307489_10002999_pt1 | contig 11243 bp, 17 predicted proteins | sample SB12metaG_FD_202247 | JGI IMG/M metagenome (GOLD analysis project Ga0307489, IMG submission 202247) | Sea-ice brine microbial communities from Beaufort Sea near Barrow, Alaska, United States - SB 1.2 | ecosystem: Environmental > Aquatic > Marine > Coastal | place: USA: Alaska | collected...
TCCAGCACCGGTTTGATGTCCCGCCGGAGCTGGATAGCCAGCTCCCATGACCAGGGGCTAACACTCCTCCACGCTTCGGTTCGACGTGAGCACTTTGGGCGGTTGATGGGTTTCGGTGACGAAAACGAAAACGGCTCACGTTGATGTATAAGAAATGGACGAGGTGATGGACGAGCGAAGGCCCTACCCAGCAGAAGAATCATCCGAAACTCCTGAGGAACACCACGACAACTTTCTCGTCGGGGCCCCACTGCGTGGACAGGTCCACCGCGCTGCAGGGTCCGCACCTCGTCGCCGCCGCTCGTGAGATGGCCCATTCGCCCAAATGGTGACGGGTGCCGCCCGCCATTCTGGAGACGGTCAGCTCGGGTGGTATCTGGTGTGGCTACTACGCGGCGAAAGAATATGAGCGGTAAGCGAGTGGAGAGGCGAGAGCGAGAGCACACGTGGTCACGGAGGAGTGCTGACTGTCGTGTTCCGGCGGCGTTCAGTTGAGAGGCGGGCTGACAAGGCGACACGCGGCACCCCGAAACGTCGTCCCCGAAAGGCGTTGTGGTGTTGTCCCTGCCAGCTGTCCGTCGGTGGCGCGGTGGACCATGACGCCCTGCAGTGCGGCGAATGGGTCGGAAGGCGCCCCGCGGGGGGGCTGGCTCAGCGGGCTCGTCGGCACCCCGAGCACGGCCTTGGTTGGACCGCCGCGACGCGCGCTGCTGCCGCTCCTGCAAAATGAAATGACCGAAAACAAAGTCAGTACTAGTACGCGCTAGTGATTGACAGGCGCGTTGAGTCGGACGGTGGGCGGGTCCCGGCTGAACATGCCGGGTGGTGGGTGAAGACACGCAATATAGACACGCACGTCGCCGCTGTCCATCGCTGCCGGCCGCCCCCGGCGCGAGGTCTGCGCAGCGGAGCGAAACGCAGCTCACGAAGGCCACGTGGCCAGCTCTCAGGCACGGTACGAAAATGGTTTACGTCGTGGCGGAGAGAGGAGAGGAGAGAGCGACGTGTTGACGGCGGGTGGCGCACCTTGATCGGGGGCGTGCCGTGGCATTACGGAAAGCCGTCGCCGGCGAGGCGCCGAAAGCGCAGGCCTGCGCCATTGCCATCGGTTGCGTTGGTGCGAGCCGAAAAGTGATCAGAGGACTGGTGGGCACCTCCGCCCTCTCACGCTGCACGTGCGCCCTCTCGCGGGTGCCAACTCACGAGGGGCGTACAATTGTTCACTTTTCGGGTTGACGTGAGCACTTTTGAGAGATGTGTTGGCTGGTTTTTTGTAGACAAAACGGCTCAGGTTGACCAGAGAAGTGGACAGATGCGAACGGATAAAAAAACGATATTCTCTATCCAAGATGGGTCCCGTCATTTTTCTGTTCGTCTTCGTGTCGCAAAACGTGCCAGCTGATTAATCCATCGACGCGCGCGGAGCCGCAATCCTCGGGCCGGGCGCCGACGTGCCTCAAGCCACTCCAGCGGCGGCAAGCCGCCCGACTCTGGCAGCTACCGCGCCACATCAGCGGGCTACCCCGTTCTGTTCCAAGCCGCTGAAACTCTCCTGAGCTCACAATCTCTCGGCGCTTGTCAGGGGACCGAAGGCGGAAGGGCGTTGGCCCTCCTGACGCCTGAGGGCTCGCTACTGCTGGCATGGAGAGGCTACGCGACTACGAGCGGAGGCGGTCTCCCACCTCGGCTGCCGCTGCCCCGTCCCATGCTCCGCCCTCGCCTCTAATCGTAACCACCGCAAGCCCGCCGCACGTCGATACCCATCGTACGGCCAACACATCCACCACCGTAAGTCACGGCCGCCCCCGTGCGCGCAGCCCACCGCCCTCCCCCATGCCGCCCCCGTCCCCCATCGCCGACTACCTCCGCAAGCTGGACCTCCAGTTCGACCTCAGTGGCAGGCTCGAGCGTCAGGCAGGGCGCCCTAAACCTGAAACCGCTCCGCAAGCCATCCAAACTAAAAGCTCGAAGATGTAGACGCCTCAGGTGAAATCTGAAGTGGGGCCTGGCGGTGTCATGGCGCCCATCTATCTCCACTCGACCCGGAAGCATCGTCACCTCCACCTGGCCCGGGTGCACCGGTACGGGGGCCAGGGCGAAAGCCTTGCGCCTCCTTATACACCTAGAAGGTGTCTCCCTCTCACGGGGGCCAGGGCGAAAGCCTGATGCCTCCTATAGACGTGGAACCGTCTCTCTTTCTCGCCCGGCGCACCGGTGCTCTGTGCAAACGCGGTGAAGCAGTATCCATCTCACTCGGCCCCCTGACCCCAAGGCCGTAGCAGGCGGTGCCCTTCCATTACTCCACCTCAACCTGACTGGGAGGTGAATGCAGGGAGTGTGCCAGGGTACAGAGAGACGCTTCCGCGTGCATAAGGAGGCACCAGGCTTTCGCCCTGGCCCCCGTGTGTGCATGGGGGGTACACTGGTACACTATGACCAGACAGCAGTGACACTATGACAAAGTGCGTGAAACCACTTAGACACTTCGTGAGACTCAGTGCTGATCGTCCCGCTCGACCAATCAGAACGCTCCATTTGGACGACTTAGTACTACTTGTTGCTGAGTGTCTAAGTGGTTTCACGCACTTTGTCATAGGCTTTCGCCCTGGCCCCTGTGTGTGCATGGGGCGTACACTGGTACACTATGAGCAGACAGCGGTGAAACTACTTGGGCCAGCCCCTGCCACGAGGCTATCAAAGCGTCATCACCCAACCGAGGGGAGAACGAGGTGGGGCTTACACTCGTCCACATTTCGACTCAACTTAATCGCTTCCTGTGGAATATGGGGTACTTTCAAGGGTTATGTAGGGGGTGTTTAGGGAGTACCAGAGAGTACATGGGGGTGTTTAGGGTGTGGAAACGGCTCAGGTTGAACTGAGAAGTGGATGAGTGTAAGACCCTGGAACGAGATCCCAAGGCGACGCAGCCTCGATGTGGTTGCGACGGCGGAGTTCGACGAGGATGGAATGCTGAGCAGCCTCGACATCCAGCCCGAAACTGCGTCGTCGGAGGAGGAGGAGGAGGGAGTGAGCACGGCGGAGGCAGGGGAATACACTCGTCCACTTTTCGTCTCAATGTAAGCGCTTTCTTGGGGACTGGGAGTGAGTTTGGGAGTTGTTTGGGGGATTTTTGAGAGTTGTCACGGGTGATTAGGGGATGTCAGGGGTGTATTTTGTATCAGAAACGGCTCAGGTTGAGCTGAAAGGTGGACGAGTGTAAGCCCCTGGGCGGAGGTGGAGGTGGAGGTGAGAGCAAAGGCGGAGGGGGAGGCTGAGTCGCGGCGACCCAGGCTCTTAGCCAAGGGAGCGGCGGCAGTGGCGGCGGCGGACGAGGAGGAGGAGCAGGAGGAGGAGGAGGAGGATGAGGAGGCGCGGCGAGGCAGGCTCTCGGCCGAAGGGGCGGTGGTGATGGCTGCGGCGGCGGCGGCGATGGCGGAGAGACAGCGCGCCAGGCTGTCGGGCGAGGGAGCGGCGGCGGTGAAGGCAGCGGCAGGGGCTTACACTGGCTCACTTCTCAGCTCAACCTGAGCTGTCTTGGTCAGTGAGCCGTTTTGTGTCCAGTCTGTGACAAGTTATGACTCATCTATCTAATGAATGTACCCAACGTATCCAACAAAAAGGGCTTACGTTGAGCTGAGAAGTGGACGAGTGTAAGCCCCTATGTAGCGGCGGCGGCGGCGGTTTCGGCGGCGGAGACTGAAGCGGAGAAGGCGGCGGGTCGCTACAGGCTATCGCCCGAGGGATCGGTGTTGGTGGCAGCAGCGGCGGCCGCGGCGGCAGAGCTGTCGACTGAAGAAGCGGTGTTGACGGCGGCGGCGGTGGGGGCGCCGGCGCCGGCGGCGGAGGAGGAAGAGGAGACGCATCGCGCCAGTCCCTCAACCGTGGTAGGGCGGTGCAGGTTGACCCTATGAAACCCAAGTTGAAATCGCCTGAAACTAAGCGCTTAAAACTAATCTGTGATGGTTTGCTTTCAACTTCTGCTTTTAAATCAACTTGCGCCGCTACACTGTGGGAGAGGCGGCGGTGCAAGAGGTAGCGCCTGCCACTTATTGCCCAACCCGTCATCCAACGTTTGATTAGCCCTCCTTTCTTGTGTCAAATGACTTCCTCTGACGTGGCGAGCAATATCTGTCTGGCCCTAGCAGCTGGGCTCGAGGCCGGGGGTGGCGGAGGCGTGGGCGAGGGTGGCGGTGGATCCGAGGCCGGGGGCGAGGCCGGGGGCGCCGGGGGCGTGGGCGGGAGTGGCGGGGTTGGTGCGGGCGGCGGGGGCAGCGCGACATTGGGTGGCAGAATACGCTGGCACGGGGGTGGGGGCGGGGGCGGCGGCGGCGGCGGCGGCGGCGGAGGCGAAAGCGGCAGCGGAGGTGGAGGCGGAGGGAGCCAGGCTCTCCGCCGAGGGCGCGGTATTGGTGGCGGCCGCAGCGGCTGCGGCGGCGGCCATAGTCGACAGCGCCGCGACCAACCCCGCGCCCTCGCTTCGCCGGTCTCGCTCCACCTCCTCCTCCTCCCCCCGCGCCGCCTCCTCCTCCGCCGCCGCCGCCGCCGCTGTTGCCGCCGCCCCCTCGACCGGGGTCCTGGCTCGCTCCTCCTCCTCCGCCTCCGCCTCCACCTCTGCCGCCGCCACCGCCGCCACCATCGCGTTTCCTCCTCCGCTTCGCCGCTCCTCCTCCTCCGCCTCCGCTTCCTCCGCCGCCGCCGCCTCCGCCTCCTCTTTCAACGCCGCCGCGGCTGAAGCCTTGGAGCGCAAGGTAGGGCGGTGCAGGTTGACCCTATGAAACCGACGTTGTAAGCGCCTGGAACTAAGCTCTTGACACTGGGATACGATAAACTGCTTTCAAACTTTGGTTACAAATTCAACCTGCGCCGTTACAGCAAGGACACCGTACCCGAGCTCCCTTCCAACGGTAGGGTGGTGCAGGTTGACCCCAAGTTAACCCCATAATGACCCCAAGTTGACCCCATATTGACCCCAAGTTGACCCCAGGTTGACCCCATGTCAACCGCATGATGACCCCAGGTTGACCGCATGTTAACCCCATGATGACCCCAAGTTAACCCCAAGTTAACCCCATGATGACCCCAGGTTGACCCCAAGTTGACACCATGATGACCCCAGGTTGACCCCATGGTAACCCCAAGTTGATCCCAGGTTGACGCCAGGTTGACCCCAGGTTGACCCTATGTTAACCCCAAGTTGACCCCATGTTGACCCCAAGTTGACCCCATGTTAACCCCAGGTTGACCTCATGTTAACCTTTGGTTGACCCCAGCATCGCCGTGCTTGGTGTCATCGCTTGAAGCTACGGGGGCCAAGGCGAAAGCCTGGTGCCTCCTCATACACGCTGACGCGTCTCTCTCTCTCAGCGCTTGAAGCTAAAATATGGTGGACCGCATTCAGATTTGCTGTCAATTTCAACTTGCGCCCCTACACAGCGGCAGCATCACAGACCTGACCTCCGTGCTATCCGGCAAGGGGCTTCCACTCGTCCACTCCTCATCTCAACCTGAGCCGTTCTTGGAACTGAAACACTACCAAAACACCCAGCGTATCCCACAAAAAGTGCTGAAGTTGAGCTGGAAATTTGACGAGTGTGCTTTTCTGCTCAACCTGAGCCATTTGTGTCACTGGTAGGTAGACTGACGCCACCCAGCGTATCCGAAAAAAAAATGCTCACGTTAAGCTGATAAGTGGAGGAGTAAGGCCTTGTTATCCGGGATGCCAACGGCCCGGCTGTCCTCCCTGCAGAGACCCACACGCTCCCCGCGCAACTCCACCACCCTTCCGAGAAACTCGACGGGTAGAAATTCCATTGGCCGAAACTCCACGGGCAGAAGTTCCATTCCGAGGTAGCGTGGTGCCAGGTGAAAGTGTTTACAACCTGTCGTATTTGAACGCGTCTGGTTTAAGCGCTTGAAACTCAAAAATTATGAAATGCTTTCAAGTTTTGCTTTCAATTTGAATAATGCGCCCCTCGACCGAGAAACTCCACGGGTAGAAACAACTCCCTGCCGATCAACTCCATGGGTCGAACCTCCGTGCCGAGGTAGGGCCGTGCAGGTTGACCCCATATTCTCACGGGCGCCAGGGCATAAGCCCGATGCCTCCTATCACGCCGAACCCTAAACCCTTAACCCTAAACCCTTAACCCTAAACCCTAAGCCCTAATCCCCAGATTGTCATGGGCGCCTGGGCGAAAGCCAGATGCCTTCTTATACACGCCGACGCGTCTCTCTCAATCTCTGTGACCCCATATTGACCCTGGATTGACCGCGCTTGGTTTCAGGGCTTGAAGCTAAAATCGATGAAGCGCTTTCATAATTCGCTTTCGATTTCGACTTGAATCCCTAAAGCGCGGGATTCCACGGGTAGAACCTCTATGAGTACGCTGCGCCCCCGCATTACCAGCGCCCCTACGCCATTACAGGCCGGGGCCGCTGTCGGGACCAACGAGGTGGAATATGTGAATGTCACTGAGGTGAGCTTGCCAAGAAACTCCGTGAGCCTCCCGAGAAACTCCATGGCTAGAGAGTCCAAGGGTAGAAACTCCATGGCAGGGGGGTTCTTGAGAACAAGCACTTGACCGACGTTGAATCTCCTCCTCCTCCTCCCGGCGTCTGTATCAGCATTCACCCTGAAGGTAAAGTGGAAGGTCATGCTCCTATGTCGGTTCGAGTGCTTGTTCTCATCGACCCTCCTCCATGAGCACGCTTCGCCCGAAGGTCACGTCGACCTCAGTCGCTGGGGCCGCGGTGGGCGGCCCCGGCAGCAGCGAAGTGGAGTACGTTATCACCAACTTGAAACGCGAGAAGCAGGCGCTGGAGCAGGCGGTGAAGGAGGCATGGGCTTACACTCGTCACTTTTCGGCTTCACGTGAGCACTTTCTGTGGGGCACGTCGAATGGTTTCTGTGACAAACACGGCTTAGGGTGAGCTGAGAAGTGGGCTAGTGTACGTCCCTGGAAGGAGGGGCAGGATAAGCTGGCGGCGGCGGAGGTGGCGTTTAAACAGGAGAGGAGCGCACGCGTCGCGGCGCTGCGAGAGGCGCGCGCGTCTGAGATGCGCGCTGAGCAGGCAGAGAAGGTAGGGCCTGGCAGATACTGCTCGCCACGTCATCGAATGCCATTCAACTCAAGAAACGAGGGTTCAAAGTCTGTAGATGACGTGGCGGGCAATATCTGCCTGGCCCTAACATGGCCGACATTGCTCGCCGCGTCATAGGATGCCATTCACCTCAACAAACGTGGGCCCTGATGTGGAGGATGACGTTGTAGGTATTGGCCATTCAACTCAACAAACTGGGGTTCGAGTGTGGAGAACGACGTTGCAGGCATTAGCTTTCAGACCCCAAGAGAAGGAGCTGCGAAAGGTGGAGAAGGATAAATTCAAGGAACAACAGAAGGAGAAGTGGAGCCAGGAACACACGGTGAGGCGGTGCAGGTTGACCCTATCAAATCCACGTTGAAAGCGCCTGACACTAAGCGCTTGAAACTGAATTATGATGCGTTGCTTCCAAACTCTGCTTTCAAATTCAGCTTGCGCCGCTACAACACGGCCTCGCCGCTTCGCACCACCCCACTCTCTCGAAGTCATAGCCTCCAGTCGCCGTCGCTGGCAGGGGCTGATACCGTCCACCTTTCAGCTTAACGTAAATCCTTTTTGTGGGATACCTTGGGTGCTATCAGTGCCAAAAACGGCTCAGGCTGAGCTGAGAAATAGGCGAGCCTACGCTCGTCCACATTTCAGCTTAACATGAGCACTTTTTGTGGCATACGTTGGTCGTTGGGTGGTTGCAGTGACCAAAACAGCTGAGGTTGAGGTGAGAAGTGGACCAGTGTGAGCCCCTGGTCGCTGACACCGCGTCTAAGCAACCAACCACCGCCGCCGCCGCTGCTCACCCCGCGCGACCTCTACGCTAAGGTAAGGCCAGGGCTTTGACTCCACTGACGTGGATGTTGGGTGACTTGACATCACATTGACGTGCATGTTGGGTGAAATGGAACTGCACTGACGTGGATGGTGGGTGAAACGGCACCGCACTGACGTGCATGTCAGGTGGAATGGCACCACGCTGACATAGATGTTGGGTGGAATGCCCTACGCTAAGGTGGTCGGCGAGTACTCCACCGCTATTGACGAGATGGAGGAGGACGCTGAGGAGGAGCTGACCCAGCGCGCGGTAGGGGCTTACACTCGTCTACTTGTCGGCTCAACCTAACCCAATATTGTCATTGAAACCACGGAACCTATCCCACAGAAGTGCTCACGTTGAGCTGAAAAGTGGACGAGTGTAAGCCCCTGGCGTGCGGAACTAGAGGCGGCCGTGGATGCTCTTAACCACAAGTTGCGCACGGAATGGAACACCACAGCGGCGGACCACAAGCGGCTGGACGTAGGGGCTTACGCTCGTCCACTTCTCAGCTCAACCTGAGACGTTTGTGTCACTGAAACCCCGTAACCACTCAAAGTGCTCACGTCAAGCCGAACAGTGGACGAGTGTTAGTCCCTGGCTGGAGGCGCTTCGGGTGGAGCTGGAGAGGCGCGCATGGGCCGGCCAGGTGATGACTGCAAAGCGGGACGTGCTGCGCGGGGGCGTGGAGGGGCTGGTGGACGCGGCGGGGGGCGCGCCGGACGATGAGCCGTTCCAAGACTCGTCCACAGAGATCAACCGCGAGAGGCAGGGGCTGACACTCGTCCACTTTCTCAGCTCAACGTAGGCTCAATCTGTGGCATACATTGGGTGTATTGGGTGGCTTCAGTGACCCAAAACGGCTTACGTTGAGCTCAGAAGTGGACGAACGAGTGTAAGCCCCTGGCGACCATTGACTGCCATGCCCTAGCGAGCGGCGGCTGCGGCGCGCGGTGGCGCTTGAGATGTTCCACCGGACGTGGGAGGCAGCGACCGTACACTATGTCAGCGGAGCAACAGGGAGCGATAGCGGGGCAGCGACCGCCGGAGACGTGGCATGGGGGTTGTTGGGAACAAGCACTCCACCAACGCTGGATCTCCTCCTCCTCCTCATGTATCCTCCGCGTGTCTATATGAGCGTTCACCCTGACGGCAAGTGGTGCTCTAATCTCTCGAGTGCTGGTTGTCAATGATCCTGCTGCGGGGCACCGCTGGGTGCCGGGTCTGTGGCGCGACTCACCTTGGCAGAGGAACTCCTCACGCGGTTCCGAGAAATCGGGGAGGGAGCGCCCCGAAAATCAAGGGCGGAAGTAGATTCAAACCTTCTCTCGCGATTACAAGCGGTAAGGCCTGGCAGAAAATGCATGCCACGTCCTCCTGATGTTTGCTCCTCCTCCTGCTCCTTCCCCTCCTCCACCTCCTCCATCTCCTCCTCCTCCTCCTCCTCCGCCGCCTCCTCCTCCTCCTCCTCCTCCTCCTCCTCCTCCTCCTCCTCCTCCTCCTCCTCCTCCTCCTCCTCCTCCTCCTCCTCCTCCTCCTCCTCCTCCTCCTCCTCCTCCTCGGTCCCTCATAAACCCTCATTTAATGACTTAAAAGCCACCACGTGACGTGGCCAGCACTATCTGATATCTAGACCCTCACGAGAGGGGGATCCGAGCGTGGTGTTGGAAGAGAGAACGGGCGAGGCTGCGGATGTCAAGGAGGTTAAGGAGATCAAGGAGATTAAGGAGGAGCAGAGAGGTCGGTCGGTCAGTGTGGCGGAGCCTTCGTCGTCCTCTCCCACTTTGGGACCTATGGGCAAACAGTCACGGCCCCGGGGCGCCAGCGTGGCGGCGGCGCTGGCCGGCAACCTGGACGGCGCGGCGCTGCGTGGCAGGGCCTGGCAACCTGGGCCACGTCATCGAGACGCATTTGTACCCTGTGACTTCGATGAGTCGACATCCAATGACATGGCGAGCAACATCTGGCAGATATGTTACCCGCCCTGTCATCGGCACGCATCTTGAACCCTCGTTTCTTGAGTCAACCGGCAGCCTATGATGTGGCGAGCAACACCTGCCTGGCCCTGCTTCGGGGGCATGAGCGGCTGCGGGCCACCACGTGGCGGGTTCCTGAAAGCTTCAGCAAGGATGATGGTAGAGCCTGGCAGAGTTTGCTCCCCACGTCATAGAGTGCTGTTCAACTCAAGACACGAGGGTTCAAAAAGCTTGTCGATGACATGACGGGCAATGGGCCTGGTAGATATGTCTCACCGCCACGTCATAGGATGCTGTTTAATTCAAGATGCGCGGGGTCAGATGCGCGACGATGACTTGGCGATCAACATGTTTCCGGCTCTGGATGTCGGCGCCAGCATGTTCGCGGAGACGCCAAAGAAAGGAGGCGGCGGGGATGACACATTGCAGGCGGGAAAGAAAATAAACAGCCCCGAAGGTGCCGGCGGTGGAGGGGGTGGCGGCGGGGGCGGGGGCGGTGAGGGCGAGACCGGCGGAGGGGTGGGTGCGGCGACGCTAGACGAACTCGAGGTAGAGCCTGATAGATCTTAGATCTTGCCTACAACATCATCAACACGCGTTCTGAACCCTCGTCTCTTGAGTTGCTTGGAATCATGTGCCACTGAACCCGCGCACAGGGTCTTGCAGACATTCCTCACCACGTCAGAGGATGCCGTTTAGCTCAATAATCGAGGGTTCAACATGCGTTCGATGACGTGGCGGGTAATATCTGCCAGGCTCTAGCTGGAGGAGCTTTTCGAGGAGCTCAAGGACGTGCTCCCGCCGCCGCCGGCCCCGACCCCGCCGGCACAGTCGGGAGTGCCGGTGGCGGTGGCAGCTGGGTTGGGTGGCGGCCTGCGGGGTGTGCCCCCCCCGCCGCCGCCGCCGCCACGGTTAGGGGGTGCGCCGCCGCCCTCGCCGCCGCCCCCGCCGCTTCCGGGTGGATTGAAGAGCCCTCCGCCGCCGCCACCGCCGCCGCCGGGTGGACTTAAAAGCCCTCCCCCGCCGCCGCCGCCGCCACCAGGTGGGCTGAAGAGCCCACCCCCGCCGCCCCCACCGCCGCCAGGAGGGCTTAGCCCTCCGCCGCCGCCGCCCCCTCCACCGCCGCCGGGAGGGCTTAAGAGCCCTCCTCCTCCTCCGCCGCCGCCGCCGCCGGGGGGCCTTAAGTCTCCTCCGCCGCCGCCGCCGCCGCCACCGGGAGGCCTTAAGTCCCCGCCGCCACCGCCGCCGCCATCGGGAGGGCTTAAGAGCCCTCCTCCGCCGCCCCCGCCACCGCTGCCGCCGGGAGGATTGAAAGGCCCTCCGCCGCCGCCACCGCCGCCGCCGCCGCCCCCAGGCGGAGG
>Ga0307489_10003000_pt1 | contig 11242 bp, 9 predicted proteins | sample SB12metaG_FD_202247 | JGI IMG/M metagenome (GOLD analysis project Ga0307489, IMG submission 202247) | Sea-ice brine microbial communities from Beaufort Sea near Barrow, Alaska, United States - SB 1.2 | ecosystem: Environmental > Aquatic > Marine > Coastal | place: USA: Alaska | collected 2017-05-06
GCGCGATGGGTGGCCTAATAGACATGATTCGCACCGGCCAATTCGGCAAGGATGCAAACCTATTGTTTTGGCATACTGGTGGAGCCCCCGCTTTGTTTGCTTATTCTGATTCGTTAGATTTTTCCCCTGTTCTTTAATCCACCTGAAGCACAATTCTTATATGGGTACTGATGACAGTTTCATCCGCGTGACTGAGACCGATTTTGAATTGGTTTACTCGATATATATGGCAGATTCGATTAACCCCTACATGAGTTTTGAAAAGATTTCACAACAAGCGTTTAAAGAATGCTTTAACGTAATGGCCAATCGAGATGAATTTGTTTTTTATCAGGAAAATGGAGTTAGGGTTGGAATATTTTCGTTGATCTATGGCCAATGGCGCAAACAACACGTCGCCACCATTGGGGCGTTGGCTATCTTCCCAGAGCATCAGGGAAAAGGCGTTGCTAGCCGGATGATGCGTGCAGTTTTTGAACACCTAAAGCAACGCAATATTAAACGATTAGAATTAATCGTCGAGTGCGATAACCCTAAAGCCATCAGCCTTTATAAAAAACTGGGATTCGAAATAGAAGGCACTTTAAGAGCCTATCTAAAACGCGACAATGCCGATGAACTAATTGACGACTATGCAATGTCAATCTTACTCTAAGCGAAGGTTATCAATAGAACGCAAAAAATATGGATAGCATAAGTGAAAAAATCAAACGAAATCAGTCGATACATTGGGCGACAAAGATAGTTCTTACTTCGCCGCTGGCCATCTTGAATGTATCAAAAAGTGGGTGACTTGTTTTTACAATATCATCCATAAATTGCCTAGGGCTGCGCGCATTCGCGACATGCACCAGCTGATCTGACAGACATCAATTGAATTGAAGTCAATTGCGAATCAGGCATTGATTAAGCGCTTCGCTCTGAAAGGTGGCAAGCGGGTGCAGCAGACAATTCAGATGTTAAAATGATAGCCAGTGACCCAAGCCCCTGAAGGGCCATAAGGCATATATAAATCCGATGAGAATCATGACACAAAACGAATAACGGACATCTAGTGCTCAGCCGTTCAAAAGCGGAAGTTGACTTCTGGGGAATATATCCACTAGTCACTCTATCTGTTTAATCAGCATAAACACTTGGAAATTTGTAGCGTCATGATTTAAATATAGCACTTTCTGGTTTGATTGTTTAACTCAGATAGGAATAATTATTGTGCCATTGTTGGCATTATTTTTTTGAATTAAAGTTCCAGAAGATTGCGACAAGTAACATTCATTTGTGCTTACTTTTAGGTTTGGCAAAGCCAATTCGCAGCCACATCATAAATAAATTGCAAGTTTCAGCTTGTCTCTCACGCCACTCCCCAACATAATCGAACTTTTAATAGTGCTTTTAATTATGAAGCTTAAACTTATCGCATTCTTTTTAGGTCTAGCGCTGCTCATCGGCCTCTCTGGTTGTGGTAATAAAGGTCCACTGATCTTGCCAGATGACGAAAAAAAGACTGACAGTTAAAGCTCGGACTACGAGTGATATAGCGACTTAGAAACACTATTTGTAAATATTGAAGAGAAACTATTTTGGACCATTTTAATTACAAAGGTGACTCGCTCTACTGTGAAGATGTCGCCATTAGCACGCTTGCTGAAACTTACGGTACCCCACTGTATGTTTATTCTCGAGCAACTCTGGAGCGCCATTGGCATGCCTTTGATGATGCTTTGGCGGGGCGAGAGCATCTCATCTGTTATGCGGTTAAAGCCAATTCGAATATTGCTGTATTAAACGTGCTGGCCCGTCTTGGATCGGGTTTTGACATTGTCTCAAGCGGTGAATTACAGCGCGTATTACGAGCCGGGGGCGATCCATCCAAAATCGTATTCTCCGGTGTGGGTAAGCAGGCACATGAAATGGCATTGGCGCTCGACACTGGCATTCATTGTTTTAACGTCGAATCTGAACAGGAACTTGATTTGCTCAACCAGGTTGCGGCTGATAAGAATTTGATTGCGGCCGTTTCTTTCCGGGTTAATCCTAATGTTGATGCAAAAACTCATCCCTACATTTCAACCGGATTAAAAGAAAACAAGTTTGGAATTGCGTTTGGCGACGCCGAACGAATTTATCTAAAGGCGAACCAATTAGTGAATATTGATGTTATTGGCATCGACTGTCATATTGGATCGCAGCTCACCGAGTTATCGCCTTTTATCGATGCGCTCACTCTCCTCCTCGCTTTAGTCAATAGTTTAAACCGGCAAGGTTTGAACATCCACCATATGGATCTCGGTGGTGGCTTAGGTATACGTTATCAAGACGAAACACCGCCGTTACCCAGTGATTGGGCTTCTGCTTTGAGCGAACAGCTGTCGAGTTTTGAAGGCACTATTGTAGTCGAACCAGGTCGCGCCATTGCCGGTAACGCTGGCATTTTAGTGAGTCAGGTCAATTACCTGAAATTGTCTGACGAAAAGAACTTTGCAATCGTCGATGCTGCAATGAACGATTTAATTCGGCCTGCTCTTTACTCCGCCTGGCAGGACATCATTCCAGTTCAACTGGGAAGTGCCGAAACAGAGCTTGAATATGATATTGTCGGCGCTATTTGTGAGACAGGCGATTTCCTAGGCAAGAATCGAGTAATGAAACTGGCACAAAACGATTTGCTAGCCGTACGCTCCTCAGGGGCTTATGGCTTTGCGATGGCGTCCAATTACAATACGCGTAATCGTGCCGCCGAAGTAATGGTCGATGGTGATCAGCACTATTGTATTCGTCAACGCGAAACCTTTGATGAGCAGATAAGTGGCGAATCGTTGTTACCCCTATAATGGATTTCTAATGGCGCTTAAATTCTCCAAAATGCACGGTCTTGGCAATGACTTTGTTGTTATTGATGCGATCAATCAACACTTTGAGCCAGCTAGCGCCAAAATTAAACACCTGGCTGATCGTAACTTGGGTATTGGTTTTGATCAACTGCTGGTAGTCGAAAAAGCCCAATCGAATCAAGTTGATTTCAAATATCGTATTTTCAATGCCGATGGTGGGGAAGTCTCACAATGTGGCAATGGCGCTCGTTGTTTCGCGCGATTCGTTCGCGAGCAAAATCTCAGTGATGCTGATTTAATTACGGTTGAAACTAATTCTGGTTTATTGCAATTAGAAATGATGAGTGCCAGTCGAGTGCGCGTTAATATGGGTACGCCAACGTTTGATCCAAAGCAGATTCCACTCAATGCGTCAGTCTGTTGCGAGCAATACCAAATCGATCTTGACGAACAATTCATCCAGAAAACCATTAATTTCAGTGCACTCGCGATTGGTAATCCTCATATAGTGGTCTTGGTCGATGACGTTAATCAATGTGATCTGGAGACTCTCGGGCCAATACTTGAGGCGCATTCTTTTTTCCCTGAACGAGTAAATGTCGGATTCATGCAAATTGAAGATCGCAAGAACTTTATCCTACGCGTTTTTGAGCGTGGTGTCGGCGAAACCAAAGCTTGTGGCAGTGGCGCTTGTGCTGCGATGGCTGCTGGCGTTCAACTAGGAATTTTAGATACACACACCACTGCACAACTCATCGGTGGCAAACTTCAGCTAGAATGGCAGGGAAAAGATAACCCCGTTATGATGACTGGTGAAACTGCGATGGTATTTCAAGGCGAAATTGCCGACCAGCACTAACCATTAGTGCCAACTTAAGAGTAGAAAGAATGCCCGAAGCAAAAGCCCAACCAGATCAATCAGAAGAGTCGAGAGCCATCGATTATTTACAAAAGCACCCAGAGACATTGATGTCCTATCCCGATATTTTTACCGGGTTGTCGATTCCACATCAAATTCGCGGCGTGACTTCACTGGTCGAACGCCAACTAATGATGCTGCGCGATGAAAATCGGGTAATTAAACAAAACTTGGATGAGCTGGTGAATATTGCCCGTGAGAACGAAGAGCTTAATCATCGCTTTCATCGTCTTGCGCTTGAGCTAATGAGCTGCGATCAACTGGACGATGTTCTATCGTTGGTTCGGGATCAAGTGCAAACATTTTTCAATACTAATTATGTTAGTTTTAAATTTTTGCCAACCATTAATGACTCGAAAAAACGTCTCAGCAGCCATTATTTCGATGAAAGCAGTGACGTCGGCGATATCGCGACAACTTGGATTTCTGGACGAAAACCAATCTGTGGTGAGCAAAAAGCGAGTATTAATGCAGCCTTGTTTGGTGTTGATTTAAATGTAGAGTCCTGTGCCATTATTCCGCTTTATCATGCATCAGATCTTGGTTTGCTTTGCCTTGGTAGCACCAACAAAGAACACTTTACTAAAAAAATGGGCACCATTTTTCTGCAGCAACTCGGTGAATTGGTCAGCGCTCGCCTGCAAGGGCTATTAGCAATATGATAATTTTTGGATAACAACCGAATCGCATGAAAGAGCAACAATCGCAATATCTGGATTCTTATATTCAGATATTGCGTAGTGAAAAATACTACTCTCCTCACACCTGTAAAAATTACCGCCGCGACCTCGATAACTTTTCAAATTATTTGCACGATCACGACACTACTCAATGGGCCAAAGTCGACTTTTTACAGGTCAATGCTTACGCCGCTTATCGTTTTCGAAATGGTCTCAAAAGTAGTTCGATCCAGCGTGAGCTTTCTTCAATTAGAGGGCTATATCAATACTTAATGCACGAAAGTGTGGTGAAGAGTAATCCAGCCAAAGATGTTAGGGCGCCAAAGCCTGATCAGTTACTGCCAAAAACTTGCGATGCCGAACAGGTCGGACAACTCTTGTGTGACAGCGAGACCGATAGCGATCTAACCATTAGAGATTTAGCAATATTCGAACTCATTTATTCATCCGGCCTGCGTCTCGCTGAGTTGGTTAACATTGACATCCACGACATTGATCTCAATCAACAGCAGCTTATCGTCATCGGTAAAGGTAACAGAGCCCGTTATCTACCGGTTGGTTCAAAGGCGATCACTGCTATAAAACGTTGGTTAAAAAGTCGTCCCAGCTTTGTAAGGGCCGATACAGATCAGGCATTATTCCTGAGTAAGCTCGGAAGGCGAATATCACACCGCAATGTTCAGGCACGACTGAATGTGCTATCAAAAAAACACTCACTCAATCAATCGCTGTCACCTCACACACTGCGTCACTCGTTCGCTACTCACATACTTGAATCCAGTGGCGACCTGCGCTCCGTACAAGAGCTATTGGGGCACGCCAATATCAGCACTACACAGATCTATACCCACCTTGACTTTCAGCATCTAGCGAAGGTTTATGATTCGGCTCATCCCAGGGCTAAGAAGAAATCATAATCATGAGGTTCTTCAAGTCCGATCTATGCACTATTTTATTTTGCTTGAATGACACTCATCTATATTTTATTGATGAATTGATGCTAGCCAAATCAATTATTGACACCCGACACATCAACTGGAAACGGACGATTGCAATGTTACTGTTTAGCCTGCCTTTTGTTCAGTCACATCAAGGGGATACTGGCTGAGAAAATCAAGTGATAAATTAGAGCCATGTTGCTAAGTTGTCTCTTGTGGATCATTTCAATTGGGTACCGTAATTTAAAACTGGACTGATGGAAATAGTGTTAGTCTCCATCGATTATGATTTTACTTCCGATTTGCTGGGAATTAACAATGTCATCAAGTTAACTTTATTTTGCGAGACGAATATTTCAATATAAGTATTTGTTGGCAAGATATTGAAAATATTGGTGTTATTCACTAGAGCGAAGCTGAGGTCTTACGAGCAAGTCAATTAAATCAACACGGTATTGCCGTACCAGTTAGGCGCTATTGATTTAAAGGTTTTCATCAAAGGCTTTGCACTCAGCATCTAAATGCTGAACGCCGTTAATGCTAGTGAGTTATAAATTGGAATAGTTTGATTTTTTTACTTGAAATATAGATCTCTAAATCCAGTATCATTACATCAGAAAAAAAATAGCTTTAAGGAAGTGCAATAGATGTTGAAAATTTTTGCCGTTAAATCCATACCGCGATTAGATTGGAGTTCACCAACACCTTTTAGTCTTCGCCCAAAGCTGCTTACCTTTTTCTATTTGAACATAGGTTTGGTGCTGTTTGGTCTGGGTGAGGCAATACTGATTGCGAGTGGTGCTGGTGTCAGTCCCTGGACGGTATTGGCTCAAGGCATCTCTAGTAAAACAAACTGGAGTGTTGGGTTCTCTACGATGATAGTAAGTTTTAGCGTCTTATTCATGTGGATACCATTACACCAAAAGCCGGGCATAGGTACTATTTTAAACGCGTTGATTATCGCCTTTATGATCGATTTTTCGCTGCATTTATTACCCAACCCGCAGACATTGATCTGGCAGCTGGTTCAAGTCGTTAGCGGCGTACTAGTCATCGGCATAGGGTCAGGTATTTATCTAACGGCCAACCTTGGCGCTGGCCCCAGAGACGGGTTGATGACGGGGCTGCAAATAAAAACAAATTTGCCCATCGCGAGTATTCGTATCGCGCTAGAAATCACGGTTGTATCGATCGGCTGGTACTTAGGTGGTGTCGTAGGTATCGGTACAATCATGTTCGCATTCGGCGTTGGGCCGAGTGTCGCGATAGGGATATTATTGGTACGTAAGTTATTATAAAAAATCTTCGAGTGGACAGACACGAATGTCATCTGCGCTCAATTTGGATAAAACTTTGTAATGCCTCTCAGTTTATACTGACAATAGCTGTTGGATTTTTACTAAGTGGAGACGGCGTTAGTCTTACAGTCCAAACGCTTTAGGTGAGGCGGTTAGCAGGTAGCTACTTCAAAATTATATGTAATCCAACTGTTCTACTATGACGATTTCAATGCAGTCGCCAGCTACTCTTTCTGTTCGGTTACTTTCAGAAATATTAAATTGCACTATTGATTTAGTTTTAATAAAGAGCTTAATGAATCAAGAAGCGGAGGCGTGGCCAGCCGCTTCTTGATTTGGTAATTGTCGCCGCTTAAACAGCAACAACTTTATTGGCGCACGGTCCTTTTTGACCTTGACCAACTTCGAACTCTACTGCCTGGCCATCATTTAAGGTTGCATACTCGCCGCCCGCTTGGATTTCTGAATGATGAACAAACAGATCCTTGCCACCATCTTCAGGTGTAATAAAACCGAAACCTTTATCGGCATTGAACCATTTAACTGTACCTTTACTCATTTTCTTTACTCATTTAATGTTGGTGAAATATAAAAAATATAAACGAATTCACCGGTTCGAATATAAAGCGAAAAATTTTCGATAAAGGCATATACATCTAAATCAGGTGCGCCTTAAGCGTCAATTTGATTAACTTGTATGCTGACTTTTCTCCATTTCCTCTCAATTATCTTTCCTGCTTTCGCCTTTAATTGAACATCATATCTAAATTGCACTTCGAGCGGTTCATCGGCACCAGCAGAAAATCCAATTGGTTGCTTACGTTAATTATACCACCAGATTGAATTAATTGGCGAGTGCTCCAGCTAGGATGTTTTAGATAGGTTCACCTGTTTTGGGGCTACTAGCAATATTTTGATTCAATTGTATTGATGGCTGTGAATATATAACCGACATTTCCACTTTAAAAGGCTCCCTTAAAGTGCCAGTTTTGGTTGCACAAAGCTACTCGGCTAATATACATTTGTCATCAACTCTGGCACTTCCTTTTAACAAAGAGACCAATTCAGGTCCATTGTGCAGGTAATCTGAGAATTGTGTATTAGTTAAGAATCGATTCCATGCTATTGCCTGGTTATTGGTCATGAGTAGTTGCTTAGTTTCCATACAAAGGAATCACCGTGTTTTTGTCAGGCAACTGAGTTTAAATCCGCAAAGCTACAGATAGGCTTCATTCCATGGTTCTAAATTTGTAATTACGATAACACTATTTTAAACAGGTAAAGTTGGTTGTCAATAATGTGACATGAAGTGGAGTCCAGTCGATCGTTATTGTGTCGACACTTGAAAAGTGTGAGCTTTATTTTATTTAGGGATTGAATAGGTTCCAACTACATGCGCAACAGCTTTTTCATCACCTTCGGAATATAAAGAAACTTCCCCAACCACTAGCGATTTTCCAATTTTTAACAAGGTACACTCAGCAATAATATCTTTGGATGATGAGGGCTTCCTCATAAAATTAATGGAAAAGCTGGTTGTAACTGCCAGTGAAACTAAGCCTAATTCACCTAGAATAGCGACATATAAAGCACAATCAGCAACCGTCATTAAAACGGGCCCAGATACGGTGCCACCAGGCCTTAATTCATCAAATCCTATTGCCTTTCTTAGCGTTGCTGATTGTTTACCAACGGCTTCAACAATGCATTTAGCCTGAGGAAACTCAGTTTTCATGAAATCTTCAATTTCTATTTTAGTTGTCAAGTGTAGTGCCCCAAAAAAGTTAATGCCGCATTACCTGTGGTATTAGGTCTTGTTAATCATAAAAACAATTATGTTTTAATTATTTTAATCCGGCAACACCAATAAATTCAGGATTTTCATCAACAGTTCCATTTTTTTGCATAACAAAAAACTTTTTATTCCGAAGAGCATAAGGTCGATATGAAGTCACGTTGCTAAACCTTTCACAAACGCTATGATGAATAATTGGAATATCTGAATTATCTAATGACGGATGATCATTCTTATTGACTCTTACAAAGCGTGGTGACAATGTTTTAGCCGCAATGCCTTTGCGTTTTTGCTCATGTAAGACGCCATTGGGTAATGGGTTAATATTGAGATCGTCCCAACAAATGCAGTCTTGAGCCCCTTGTATTTTTAAATCATCATAATTTAATTGTTCGTTTGTTAATATCTTTAAATCACCTCTAACGTAATCCATCATAAACTCCAGTGTAATGTCAGACAAACCGTCGAACCAATAACTGCCGCTTATATCAGAGTGTACGCCTGCAAACCAGACTTCAGTAATCCGCTTGTCCTTATTGAACAAAGTAGGCTGAAAAGTGATGCGCTTTTCGTCTACTGATACTAAATGTACCGCTTTTTTGATATGGTCACCTATGGTGCCATTTTCAAATACTACACCGCTAGCTGGATAAGTATCGGGATTTAAGTCTAAGGAGCCTCGAGTTGCAGCAACAGTATCAAACACACCTAAAAATTCTACTTCTTGTCTCCACTCGGAACATTTCGAAGCGAACATTCTAGCAATGGCTGCACCTCGACTAAAACCAAAAATATAAACTTTATCGCCATCTTTGTAGTGCTTGTTTAAATCGATTTCGGCTTGTTTAAGAATATCGTCTATATCACCTTCAGGTGGTGCAAAAATAGAGTTAAATTTTTTCTGAAGCCAATTACCTCGAGTGCCAACACCACTATAATAAAAGCTATGTTGTTTTTTTGTTTTTTTCATTCAATGGACTTAATTTACCACCAAAAAATGCATGAAGTTTAAGTATATTGCTAATACTAGAGTCTTCAAAAAAATCACCCGCATGTTCTGGGTCGTTACAAGTGCCGTCAAAGTTCAAAATTATATTTTTCATTTTTTACTCCCTAGTGGTTAATGTTTTATTTTAGATTCCTTCGCCTTTTGATGTGATGGTCTGCTTATTTTCAAGCCTTTCGGGCGTAATTGCCCACCATACAAATCAAATAAATAAAAAATAGAATACCAATCATATATATAGCAAAAATCCGGATATTTCAGTTAATTTTTCTGAATGTAAAGCTACCTTTATGCTGTTGGGGTAAACAGCAATAATCAAAATAATTAACCCATAACCAACAAATAAGTGTGTTTGAGGTACTAAAATACCAATGGTCTCTAAAATTTAAAAAATCGCTAATAGTCAGGAATGGTTATAATAAAAATTACATCACCAAAAAAAACCGAACCACGACTAATAAAAAATAATTTAATAACCACAAGTGGGATACGAAGCATCCATTTGGTAAACCAATTCATCCTCTTCTACCGACTGCATTCGATATATCGCAATCTGATTACTGGTACGCGGAGAGTATTAGCCTTGCTCTTCTTGACAACTCTACTTCCCCCTTTATCCGCGCGTTATAATGAACGGATATCAATAATAGACTGTGGCTTGCACTCTATTGTTTTTATCCCCTGAAATAATGTGATAATTGGTTTTGCTTAAAGGATTGTAACAGTGAAGTTTAAATTGCCATGGTTTTAGGTAACTGTATTGGTTAAATTAAGCGATAAGTGCAACTGTTATTCTGACAGTTAGATCATTATTATGTATCCCTGTTCAGGCATGAGCAAAAAAATTTAAACCAACTCACAGCAGAGCTGGTTATCAAAATGAAGCATCAAATGCTGATTTTTGCAGACTACAAGTTAAAACCCTTTCCTCCTCCTCAGGTTTTAACTTTTTTAACCCTCTGATCGTAAGATCCGGGGGTTTTTTTTGCCTAAAATTTGCCTTAAACATTTAGTTAAGACTTAAATCGATTGTGCAGCTTTTTATATTTAGTCTAATAGTTTAAATAATCAATCCTGCTCTATCTCAAGGGCTGAAAATATTAATAATTCGGTCTTATTTAAAAATTAAATATACTTTGATTACACTGCCTAACTATTTACCCTCGACGATACAACGGCAATTTATCTTTAATAGTCTTAAAATTGGCAATGTCATGGGTAATTAAAATATAGCCAAAGCCAGATTCTCTTTGTAAACCAACTAAACGCGTATTTTTTGCACGATCTGGTCAATTGACAACGCAATTTCATCATCGATGATAACTTTTGACACTACTTCAAGTATGTGTTTGATACAAACACATTGTTTCTGCCTGTCAGTTATTTCAGCGGCCAATAAAAGTTTCATCGATTTTAATAAAATTCAAGTGGGTGACTTAACAAGTGCTCTGCCCTTTAGGCCGACTACAAATAACAGCTATTCTTAAATTGTTCATATTCTATTACTTTTTTAGTGTCAGGTATAAGTAATGACAAACAGAACTAAATTGTTAAAAGGCTGTCAAATCCATTAAGGTTTCATAAACAATCTTGCTTCAAGCATTTACGAGATGTTTGACTTGAAAATCGTACTTCTAGGCTAAATTTCATTTTTAAGTACCAATTGTATTTTACCTACTGAAATTAATGGTTTTAACGGTTAGCAGATTAGGTGAATTTCAAAAGCGTTTGTTCTTTTTTGGTTACAATTGAAAGATTTAGATTCACAAAGTAAA
>Ga0307489_10003001_pt1 | contig 11238 bp, 19 predicted proteins | sample SB12metaG_FD_202247 | JGI IMG/M metagenome (GOLD analysis project Ga0307489, IMG submission 202247) | Sea-ice brine microbial communities from Beaufort Sea near Barrow, Alaska, United States - SB 1.2 | ecosystem: Environmental > Aquatic > Marine > Coastal | place: USA: Alaska | collected...
GAGGAGGAGGAGGAGGAGGAGGAGGAGGCGGAAGAGGAGGAGGAGGAGGAGGAGGAGGAGGAGGAGGAGGAGGAGGAGGAGGAGGAGGAGGAGGAGGAGGAGGAGGAGGAGGCGGAAGAGGAGGAGGAGGAGGAGGAGAAGCAACATCCGGGCGGCCCCACCCGTCCACGTCCATCGACTTCATGAGCTCCGTCAGCTCGTTGGACGTGGCGCCCGCGCCCTTCTTCTCCAGTCCCTTCTTCAGCTCGTCTATTGTGATGGTGCCGTTCTTGTCAGTGTCGAACGACACGAACAGCGCCTTCAGCTAGGGCCAGGCACATATCGCTCGCCACGTCAATGATGTGGTTCAGCCCAAGAAACGAGGGGTCAAGAATGCGTTGGATGACATGGTGAGCAACATCGAGGAGGAGGAGGAGAAGGAGGAGGAGGAGGAGGAGGAGGAGGAGGAGAAGGAGGAGAAGGAGGAGGAGGAGACGGAGGAGAAGGAGGAGGAGGAGGAGGAGGAGGAGAAGGAGGAGAAGGAGGAGGAGGAGGAGGAGGAGGAGAAGGAGGTGAAGCAGGAGGAGGAGGAGAAGGAGGAGACGGAGGAGACGGAGGAGGAGGAGGAGAAGGAGGAGAAGGAGGAGGAGGAGGAGGAGGAATTTGTCAGGCCTTACCTTGAGCCCCATGAGCTCCTCGTTTGTCAAAGTCTTGGCCATCGCCATGAGGCCCATTTTCTTGAACTTGTTGATGTTGGCGAAGTTCTTCATGCGGGTGAGCACGATGTTGTCGAGCTTCACGTCCCCGGCGTCGCCGTCCTCGCGCACCCACGGGTGGTTTAGCACCTCCGCCGCCGAGATGCGCTCCTTGGTGTAGCGGCGCATGTTGACTTTTGACAGCAGAGTTTGAACGCGTTCCATATTTCTTTTGTTCCAAACGCTGAAACCAGGCGCGGTCAACCTGGGGTCAGCATGGAGGCAACCTGCACCGCCCTACCTTGGGCTTGGGGTTCAGCATCTTCTTGATGATGTCCTTGGCGCCGTCGCTGATCTTGTGCCAGGGGTCACTCTTGAGGTCGTACTTGCCCTTCAGCACCGCCTCCAAGCAGGGCCTTACACTCGTCCACTTTTCAGCTCAACGGAAGCGCTTTCTGTGGGATTGGGGGTGCATTTAGGGGTTGTTTAGGGGGTGTGTAGGGGGTCTTCGCGGGTAGTAGGCGGTGTTCAGGGTGTATTTCGTGTCAGAAACGGCTGATTTTGAGCTGAAATGAGGGCGAGTGTAAGCCCCTGCCTCGAAGATGCCGTTCTCGCTCTGCGCCCAGAACGGCGGCACGCCCGACAGCAGGATGTACAGAATCACGCCGGCCGACCACGTGTCCGCCTCGTGCGAGTACTGCCGGCGCAGCACCGAGCGGGAGGGTCATTCAGCACAAGCGCTCGAAGCAAGATCGAAGCGTGACTTACCTTCAGGGTGAATGCACATACAGACGCATCGAGAAAGATTAGGAGGATGTGGAGGAGGCGGAAGAGGAGAAAGAGGAGCAGAAGGAGGAGGAGGAGGAGAAGGAGGAGGAGCAGGATGAGGAGGAGGAGGAGGAGGAGGAGGAGGAGGAGGAGGAGGAGGAGAAGGAGGAGGAGCAGGATGAGGAGGAGGAGGAGGATGCGGAGGAGGAGGAGGAGCAGGAGGAGGATGAGGATGAGGAGTAATAGAACGAGGATGCTAAGGAGGAGGAGGAGAAGAAGGAGGAGGAGGAGGAGCAGGAGTTCGATTGTTAAAAGAAAACCCTGCCTCGGGCGCGACGTAGTAGGCAGAGCCGACGATGTCCTGGAACTGCTGGTCGGGCTCGAAGAAGGTGGACAGCCCGAAGTCAATGGCCTTAATGTTCGCGTCCTCCGCCGCGCACCAGGGTCGTTGCCAGGTTTAGGGTTCAGGGTTTAGGGTTTAGGGTTTAGGGTTTAGGGTTTAGGGTTTAGGATCCCAGGGGCGTTCACAACACCAGCGTCATTGAGAACAGGAGGTTCGTTGAGCACAAGCACCCGAGTCGTGATCGGAGCACGACTTAATTTCAGGGTTAATGCTCATGCAGACGCGCGGACTCCGTTCGTCGAGTCGCCGTCGGTCGAGGGCTCGTTCTCAACAACCCCGATGTGTCGATTCAACGTTGGTCGAGTGCTCGTTCTCAGACCACCGATTCGTCGAAGTAATGTCGGTCGAGTGCTTGGTCTTAGTGACTCCCTTGCCTTGGTTTCGAGCACGAAGTTCTCGGGCTTGAGGTCGCGGTGGATGACGCCGAGGTTGTGGCAGTGCGCGATGGTGCGCATCATGGTGTAGCGGCGCAAGATGATTTTGAAAGCAAAATGAAAGCAAAATTGAAAGCGGTTCATCCATAATTCAGTTTCAAGCGCTTCATTCCAGGCGCTTTCCACAGGTTTTTGATACTGTCAACCTGCACCGCCCTACCATGGTGCGGAAGATGAACGCCGCGTCCTTCTCGCTGTAGTGCCCGCGGTCCACGATGCGGTCGAACAGCTCGCCGCCGGATAGGGTCCGGTGAGGGACGGATGAGGAAAGGATGAGGGTCGGGTGAGGGACGGATGAGGGTCGAGTGAGGGACGGATGAGGGTCGGATAAAAAAACGGATGAGAAACGGATTAGGAACGGATGAGAAACGGATTGGGGATGGAGAAATAATACGGGGCCGCGTTATGCGCCACATTCAAACGATCGTTTGTTGATTTATGTGAATCTTGCGACGTGGCGTTTGCGTGAGTTAAGCAGCCCTGCCGCCGGTGCAGAGGTCCATGACAATGTACACGTGCTTGCTGCCCTCGTACGCCGCCTTGAGGCAGGGGCTTACGCTCGTCCAGGTTTCAGCTCAACCTGAGCCGTTTCTGACACCAAGTACACCTTGAAACACCCCCTGATACCGCCAAAACCCCTGAAACACCCCCTGAACAACCCCTGAATGCACCCTGTCCCACAGAAAGCGCTTACGTTGAGCTGAGAAGTGGACGAGAGTAAGCCCCTGCCTTGAGACCCACGATGTTTGGGTGGCCGTTGAGGTGGTGCAAGATGCTCACCTCGCGCCGCACGTCCTCGATGTCATCCTTGTTTTGCAGCTTGCGCTTGGCAATCGCCTTGCACGCCGAGCGCCAGGGCCGCACACCGCGTCCTCTGACTGTTTGCTCATGGTGCACCGGTACACCGCCTCCTCTGACTGTTTGCTCATGGTGCACCGGTACACGGCGTCCTCTGACTGTTTGCTCATGGTGTACCGGTACACCGCGTCCTCTGACTGTTTGCTCATGGTGTACCGGTACACCGCGTCCTCTGATTGTTTGCTCATGGTGCACCGGTACACGGCGTCCTCTGACTGTTTGCTCATGGTGTACCGGTACACCGCGTCCTCTGACTGTTTGCTTATGGTGTACCGGTGTACCCGTTCTCACACTCGCCGCATCCGCCTCCCTGCCCAGGCCACTAGTTCCCACTTCAGCTCCAACCTGACTGTCTGTTCACGACCAACTTGTGTACCGCCACATCCTCCCCCGCGCCCCCACTCCTTCCCGCCAAGGCTACTAGTTCCCTTTCCAGCCCAATCTGAATGCCTGCTGATGGTGTACCAAGGTACCCGTCGTACTCATTCGTCGCCTCCTCCTCCATATGAGCACAAACAGTCAGGTTGAGCTGGAAAGGGAACGCGTGGGACGGGTACACCGGTACACTATAAGCAACCAGTCAGGTCCGGGTGAGGCCCAGGGGCTTACACTCGTTCACGTTAGAGCTCAACTTGAGCAACTCCAGGACACGTTCATGAGCTAAGTCGGGTTATACGGTGGACAGCAGAGCTCAAGTTGAGCTGAACTGGGAACGAGTGTGAGCGCCTGGTGAGGCCCTGCCGCCTGCTCGCCCGTCTTCTTGTGCGTCACCAGGTACGTGGTGCCAAACTGCCCCTTGCCCAGCTCCCGAGTGTAAAGTCCGAGGTAACAATAGCGCCGGTCAAATGTTAACCTTGTGTGTGTCACCAAACTGACATTTTTTTGTTGGGGTGTTTCCCCAATCGTGGGTTACACGCTGGCACCCTGTAAGACCGTGGCTGGACGCGGGCTTATCGCGGATGTGTCGCGGGGTAGTTGCAGGCGCAGTAGCGCTCGACCGCGCCCTCGTAGCCACGCGCGCGGTGTTGATCAGGGGCAGAACCCAGCTCGCTACAACAAGACTGAATTGCGTTCGACAATCGAACGGCGAAGCGAGGGCACACCAATCGAAATGGGCGGGTGATCCTGTCACCGGTCACGCGCGACGTCCGCAGTGCGCGGGTGCATGGGGCGGTGGGGTTGAGGGATGTGGGGTTTAGGGTTTGGAGGGGTTGGGTCCCCGCCTCGTGGAAGGTATAGAAGTCGTTGACGTCCTCGGTGTCGCGCCCCAGGACGCTGCCGGCGCGCTTGTCGGTCCCTCCGGCCGCAGCCCCGTGGGCCGCGCCGGCGGGAGACTTGCCATTGCCCGCCGCCTTCGCCGCAGTGGGCGCGGGCTGTAGCAGGTCGGAGTTAAGCGATGTGTTAGGTGGGTGGGTGGGGGTGATGCGATCGACGCCAGCCGTGACGTCGTGCGACGGCGACGCTGTCCTGGCCGGAGCGAATTGCACCCCTCTCTCTCCCGTTGCCCCAATGCCAGTCGTAGTCGGGTTGCCTAAAGTGCCAAGGATGCTTTTGCATCCGGGGGCATTTCGCGACTTGAATGAACTGGTGACAGCAGTAGGGGAGGAGAGACGTGTGCGGGTATCGTCGCGCACCTTCTCAGGCGTGCTGTTAAGGCAACCCATGGTGCGTTAGCGTGCGGGAACCTGCGCGTGCCTGTTTATCCACGGCGAAGGAATATGATGCCAAACGTGTGTCTGCAGTTGTGACCGACAACAATCGTGGAACTCTGATGCTGACCGGTGCTCGGCCGGAGGAAAGAGCGGGCTCCGCGGGTTCCGTGGGCGTTAGTCCGCAGGCGATGAGACGGATACCTTGCTCCTCGCACGGCGCTCAACGGTCGACGATGTGGCGCGCAGGCTGACCTTGGATTCTTGGACTGAAAACCCGTCCCAAATTCAGTTATCCTGTCCGGTGCTTTGAGCGTGTTCATGAGATTGAGCTCAAAACTCAACAACACTCTTTTAGTCTATTCTCACGACCACCACTCGGTGTTCGACACGCACCCAAGCAACGCGCGCACAACGGGGAGGCTGCCTCACGCTGCACACCGAGCAGCACGCGTGGAATGCAGTCCGTCGCAATCCCTGCTGGGCACGGCTGCGTCGGCGTCGGCACGCGCCGCGCTCTCGCCATCCCCAGGGCCTCCGCCTCCGCCACTTCGAGAGCCTCCAGCGCGAGGGTGCCCGGTAGGGGCTTACACTTGTCCACTTTTCGGCTCAACGTGAGCGCTTTTTGTGGTATAGGGGGTTGCGTTGAGGGGTTGTTTAGGGGGTGCCAGGGGGATCCAGGGGGTGTGTGGGGGTGTTTAGGGTGCGCAGACGAGGCTTAGGTTGAGCTGAAAAGTGGACGAGTGTAAGCCCCTGGTGCCCGGTGCCGGCTCCCGGGCGTCACGGCATCCGACGGCGCCGGCGCGAGCCTCCAGCGGCAATGAGGCCGGCCCATCATCGTCATCACCGTCTGAATCGCCGGCCTCCTCGAGCGACGGCGGCGGCGGCGGCGGCGGGCAGCAGCAGCAGCAGCAGCGCGAGCAGAAGCCCGGGTTCTCTCAGACCGCGGCCATCGACATTCTCGGAACCATGAGTGACAACCCATGGAGCGTCAACACGTACCACAGCAAGCGCGCCGCTCACAAGGTGAACCAGCTGGGTGACATCGTCGGTGAGGACGCGGCGCCGGAGAACATCCTGGAGCAGCCCGGGTGGGGCCTGGCAGATATCGCTCGCCGTCGTCCAACGCAATGTGAACCCTTGTTCCTTGAGTAGTTTGACATCCTATGACGTGGCGAGCAATATCTGCCAGGCCAGGCCGATTGCCCGCCACGTCATCACAAATATTTTGGACCCTCGTCTGTTGGAGTTGTATGGCATCCCATGACGTGGTGAGCAAATTCTGTCTGGGTCGTAAGCCGGGGTGGGACGCTGAAGGCAAGGTGCGGTTCTGCATCACAACGGTGGCAGCGGAGCTCGGGATGGAGGAAGTGACAGTGGAGGAAAAGATGGGGCAGCTCTACAAATTGGTATGGGCGCAACTCCGACTACACGCCGACCCGGCTGCATGTGGGCACTCTTGGGGTGCTCTCCGTTCATCCTGGACTGAACTCACACGGGGTCTCCTCTCGAGCTCGACTGGAAACCACTAAGTACAGCTGTATTTTGTCCGTCTCTGGAACCACTCAACTGATCTCATTTGATACCTAGAATATACTCTACACACTGGCGCCGGGGATCGAGCGACGCATCGGCGAGGTCAGAGTGGCGGACATTGTGCGCATGGTCGCCAGCCTCCCCGACGTGGTAGGACCTCCGTAAATAACGCTCACCGCGTCAGCCACCACAATAACGCTCGCCGCGTCAGCCACGGTATAGTGTACCGGTGCTCGCTGCGTCATCCACCACATAGTGTACTGGTGCTCGCTGCGTCATCCACCGCATATTGTCCCGGTGCTTGTGGCGACATAGATTACCGGTGCTCGCCACGTCATCCACCACAAAGTGTACCAGTGCTCGCCACGTCATCCAGCACATAGTGTACCGGGGCTCGCCACGTCATCCAACAAGAGTGATGAAGAGATGCCGCCGCGTGTATGAGGAGGCACCAGGATTTCGCCCTGGCCCCCGTGTCATCCACCACATAGTGTAACATAGTGTAACGGTGCTCGCTGCGTCATCCACCGCATAGTGCCCCGGTGCTCGTGGCGTCATCCACTACATAGTGTACTGGTACTCGCCACGTCATCCACCACGAGTGATAGAGAGATGCTTCCGCGTGTGTAAGGGGGCACCAGGCTTCCGCCCTGGCCCCCGTGTCACTCACCACATAGTGTGACGGTGCTCGCCACGTCATCCACAGCATAGTGACCCGGTGCTTGTGGCGTCATCCTCCACATGGTATATGACAAAGTGCGTGAAACCACTTAGACACTTAGCAACAAGTAGTACTAGGCCGTCCAAATGGAGCGTTCTGATTGGTCGAGCGGGCACTAAGTCAGACTAAGTAGCATTAAGTCAGGCTAATTGTCTAAGTGGTTTGGCGTACTTTGTCATATACTTGGGCCCTGTGACGTGGCCGCCGCGTTCGTCAAGCTGCGAGGCAGGGGCTTACACTCGTCCACTTTTCAGCTCAACCTGAGCCCATTCTGGCACAAAATACCCCATAGATACCCCCTGATACCCACTGACACCTCCGAAACACCCCTCAAACAACACCTAAATGCAGCCCTATCCCACAGAAAGCACTTAAGTTGAGCCGGAGAGTGGACGAGTGTAAGCCCCTGCTATGAGGTATCTTACCCTCGGCGGACCTGGGCAGGATAGTGGAGAGCCGGCCGTCCATCCTGCTGGTATGGACGAGCAGACATTGCCCGCCACGTCATGCAACGCATGTCGAACCCCCGTTTTCTAGAGCCAGACGGCATCTTAGCAATATCTACCGGGCCCATTCATGGACACGCATTTGAAACTCTCATTCCTTCGACACGCATTTGGAACCCTCATTCCTTGAGTCATATGGCATCCCATGACGTATCGACAATATCCGCCAGCTCCATACATGAGCCCATCCATCGACACGCGTTTTGAACCCTTGTTTCTTGAGTTAATGGTGTCCTGCAACGTGGCGGGCAATACCTGTCAGGCCCACGCTGCCGGAGGACCTAGACGTGGTGGCCGCGCGGGTGGCGGGCAGGGGCTTACACTCGTCCACTTCTCAGCTCAACTTGAGCCGTGTCTGACACACAAACACACCCTACACACCCTAAACACACCCTAACCCCCCCTGAACACGGGCTACACAATCCCTACGCGCATCCCCTATCCCATACAAAGCGCTCAAGTTGAGCCGAAAAGTGAACGAGTGTAAGCCCCTGGTGGCGGGCCTGCGGGCGGCCACTCCCAAGCTGAATTGGGACGCCATCCTCACGGACTACCCGGTGCTGTTCGGCATCGAGGCAGGGGCTTACACTCGTTCACTTTTCAGCTGAACGTAACCGCTTTCTGTGGGATAGGGGGCTCGTCTAGGGGTTGTGCAGGGGCTGTTTAGGGGGGTATTAGGGGGTATGAGGGGGTATGCAGGGTGGGTTTTTGTTTCAGAAACGGCTCAGGTTGAGCTGAAAAGCGGACGAGTGTAGGCCCCTGCATCGAGGATCCGGCCGGGAACGTGCGGGAGTTGGCCGGAAAGTTCCCGGGCTCGGCAGGGCTGAGTCGATGATGCCTGCCACATCATTTACCACGTTCGTCGACCTTCGTTTCCTGAATTATCGGAGGTATGCCATAATATGCACGCCAAAAGATGATGCTATTATGTCCCACAAATAAACGTTCTGGGCTCAAATTTGATGGGCTAACTTTTGGTGTGTGACTTAGCGAGCGTTGTGCACTGCATCACCTTCATTTCAGACCCTCGCTTTGTCTGTTAAATGACATCGTATGACGTGAAGAGAGTGATGTGACTAGTCCCTCGTGCTTGGACGTGACAGCGATGCTGGGGCGGTCGCCCACCCTGCTGATGGGCGTTGAAAGCGGTGGGGCCGTGCTCCAGTTCCCTTTATTTTTATTTTTTCAAATAACGTTCCCCAGGGCGTTGAACATGGTGAGCTTAACCAGCCCTCTCCGCAATTTCAAGCAGACAGACCTCAGTCTGTCAAGGTTTATGGCCGTATCGAGGGACATTCTAATATGATGCTCATTTAGCTAAATGTTATCCCTTCTTGGTCGACGATTGCGAAGTTGTGTCCGTGAAGCCACTCAAGTTGCGTTACACCGTTTTCACTCAAGCTGTGTTATAATCGTACCAACTCCGTGTATATCACTATTCGTGGCCCTGCTACGCGGCGCAGACATGATTTCGTATGACAACGGGAGTCTGCAACAAGTCAACCAAACCATCCGGGGCGACGGCTTCTCGGAGGGCTGGTGACGTGACGTGGCGACCAGAAGGGGGGGGTTGATGTGATGTGGCGACCTGAGGGGGGTTGGTCACGTGATGTGTTGACATGACGTGGCGACCTGAGGTGGTGACTTGACGTGGTGCCGTGAGGAAGTCGAACACTGTAGCTCTATAGCACGACTTAGTCTAGATCTGCGCGCGCTCGCTTTCGGGCGGGGTCGTCGGTACAAAAGTTCTCGTTCCATCCATATGATCATCTAGTTCTATTACATTCTATGTACTTCGTACTGGTACTCTATCTTCTGTAGAAATATTCGATAGGATCGATCTTTATAGTACAACATAATTTGTTTCGGTGTGAGATGACTTCGTCATCACTGGGTAGCTCTACAGTCTCCGAGGCACCCTGACCCTTACACTTCCTGCGCCGCCGCCGCCGTGGCACTCGCGTGCAGCCCCACGACCCCCGCACTGGCGTGCTGTGCCACGAGCTCCTCCAGGCGCTGGCACTTGCCCTCCAGCCAGGGGCTTACACTCGTCCACTTTTCAGCTTAACTCGAGCCGTGTCTGACACACAAAAACACCCTACACACCCTACACACCCCCTAACACCGCCTTAACACGGGCTACACAACTCCTACTCGCACCCCCTGTCTCATAGGAAGCGCTAAAGTTGAGCCGGAAAGTGGACGAGTTTAAGTCCTTGCCTCCAACTCCTCGATGGTATTCCGGAAGAAGAGCGTGCTGCGCTCCGGCGCGCACTTGCACGCGCGCACGCAGCGGAGGCAGTACAGCCTCTTGCCCTTGCTGTAGCGGCGCAGGTTGAATTGAAACCGAATTTGAAAGCAGTTCCTCGCATGTTAGTTTTAGCGCTCGGCTCCAGGCGCTTTCAACATGGGTTTGATAGGGTCAACCTGCACCGCCCTACCTTGCACTCGCACCGCACCCCCGCCCAGTTCAGGTCCGCCTGGCACACGCAGCAGTCCTTCTCGTCCAAGTCCGGCGCCTCGTCCGTCCCCTCCATGCGTACTTGTTTGGCGACGCGCGCCGGAACCGCAGCTGCGCGCCGCGCCGACTCCGTCGCAATGCGCTCCGCCATGACCCCCTGCACCACCGGGCAGAATCCTGGCTGCTGCTCCGCGTTGTCGCACAGCGTCAGCAGCAGCTGGTCGTGCGCCACGCTCTGGTACCGCCGTGTACGGCCGAGACTCATGCCTTTCCGTGTCATATGACGTCCATGACCTCAACAAACGAGGGTGTATGCTGTCGTGGCGTGCCGTAATTGGCTGGACTGACCCATGTGTGCCGTCATGGCGTGCCCTGATTGGCTGGACTGACCCATTTGTGGTATTGTGGCGTGCCCTCACAGGGTCCTCGGCTTAATCCCCACCGCTTGTCGCGCACGTACTGCTCGTTAGCCACGGCACCAAACGGCAGCCAGTCAACGGGTGCGAAGTTGACCGCCTCCGCGCAGGGGCTTACACTCGTGCACTTTTCAACTCAACTTGAGCTGTTTCTGACACAAAATACACCCTTGACACCCTCTAATATCCCCTAACACCCCATAAACACCTCCTAGACAGCCCCTAAATGCACCCCCTATCCCACAGAAAGCACCTAAGTTGAGCCGAAAAGTGGACGAGTGTAAGCCCCTGCCTCCGCGCAGTTGAACCCCGTGTTGAACCCGCAGCCAGGGGCTTACACTCGTTCCCAATTCAGCTAAACTTGAGCTCTTCTGTCCACCGTATGACCCGACTTAACTTATGAACGTGTCCTGGAGTTGCTCAAGTAGAGCTCTAACGTCAGCGAGTGTAAGCCCCTGCCCGCAATGGTAGGCGTAGGGGAAGGTGATGATGTAGGAGCGCGGGTGCTGCTCCGCGCGGTACACCGGGATGCCCTCATCGTAAGGCCTGCGCAGATGTTTAGGGTTTAGGGTTCAGGGTCTAGGGTTTAAGGTTCAGGGTCTAGGGTTTAAGGTTTAGGGATTAGGGTCTGCGCAGATGTTGCCGGCTAGATCATAAAACGCATTTCGAGCCCTCGTTTCTTAAATTGGATGGCAGCATCTGACTTTGCGAGCAACATCTGACCATATTGAGTGTAAGCCTGTCAGGTCTGGTGACCATATGGCGTGTAAGCCTGTAAGGTCAGGTGACCATATTGCGTGTGAGCTGTTCGG
>Ga0307489_10003002_pt1 | contig 11237 bp, 8 predicted proteins | sample SB12metaG_FD_202247 | JGI IMG/M metagenome (GOLD analysis project Ga0307489, IMG submission 202247) | Sea-ice brine microbial communities from Beaufort Sea near Barrow, Alaska, United States - SB 1.2 | ecosystem: Environmental > Aquatic > Marine > Coastal | place: USA: Alaska | collected 2017-05-06
GAACTTATACCTTAGATCGTGAACAATTTGGTCGGCCTTTGGCTGCTAATCAGTTAATTCAAAAGAAACTGGCTGATATGGAAACGGAGATAGCGCTTGGCTTACAGGGCTGCTTACAAATGGGCCGCTTAATGGATGCAAACCAGTGCCCAGTTGAATTAATTTCGCTGATGAAACGTAATAATTGCGGTAAGTCTCTTGATATTGCACGTGTTTCTCGTGATATGCATGGTGGCAACGGTATCAGTGATGAATATGGTGTGATCCGCCATGTCATGAATCTGGAAGCCGTGAATACTTATGAAGGTACTCATGATGTTCATGCGCTGATTTTAGGGCGTGCCATCACTGATATTCAGGCTTTTTATTAATGACTAGCGCGTTAGCAAACATAAAGGTTGTCGATTTAAGCCGAATATTAGCGGGGCCCTGGGCTTCGCAAATGTTAGCTGATATGGGCGCAGAAGTTATAAAAGTGGAGCGCCCTCAAAAAGGTGATGACACTCGTTTTTGGGGACCTCCTTTTATTCGACAACAGTCAGAAGAACAACCACCGCAGGCGGTATATTTTCATTGCGTTAATCGTAATAAGCAATCAATTGCTATTGATATTACTCAAGAGCAAGGTCAACAAGTCATTAAAGACTTAATTGCTAAGGCTGATGTGCTCATTGAAAATTATAAAGTAGGTGGTCTTGCTAAATATGGCCTCGACTATCATAGTGTAAAAGAAATTAATCCTAGATTAGTTTATTGTTCTATCACTGGGTTTGGTCAAAGTGGTCCAAGCGCACATAAGGCTGGTTATGATGCCATGATTCAAGGTGAAGGTGGCTTGATGAGTATAACTGGCGAACCCGAAGGCATGCCAATGAAAGTCGGGGTTGCCCTCGTTGATGTTATGACAGGTTTATACAGTTGCAATGCGGTGCTAGCAGCATTGATGGCACGGCATAATAGTAACCAAGGTCAACATATTGATATTGCCCTACTTGATGTACAGGTCGCCGCTCTAGCCAATCAAGGTATGAACTATTTAGCCACAAAAAAAAATCCGCAAAGATTAGGTAACGGACACCCCAACATTGTGCCTTATCAAACCTTCGCCACACAAGATGGCAGTATTATTTTAGCCATTGGGAATGACAATCAATTTATCAAATTTTGTGAAGTTGCTCAATGCAGTAATATTGCAGAGGATCCATGGTTTGCAACGAATGCTAAACGAGTTATTAATAGAGATAAACTCATCCCTATTCTAGCGTGTAAACTTGCCTCAAATACAAGCCAATGGTGGATTGAACAACTTGAACAAGTTGCCGTGCCTTGTGGCCCAGTGAATACCTTAGAGCAAGTTTTTAATCACCCTCAAATCAAACATCGTGAAATGGTAAAACAAGTTCCTAATCAACAAGGGGAGCTTATTGACACAATAGCATCTCCAATCAACCTTTCAGCGACACCATTACAATATAACAGTGCTTCACCTGATTTAGGTCAACACAGCTATCAAGTTTTATCAAAAAACCTTAATTACAGCGAAGTTAAAATTAGTAAATTATTTAAAAACGCCATTGTCAGTTAACAGAATTAATTTTAAATTGACACTTTTCTGACTAAACTGAGATTTAATGTTAACTGAGCCTATATTCAAAAAATGAACCTTCTTCTATGCTTGCAGTAAAATGATAGCGCTGAGATAGAGCTATGTGCTAGGTATCTTGCGATACAGATGGTGTGAACTTAGCTCACGATGTCATCATGAGACGGTACTTTGATAAGGGTAAAGGTAGCTCAGCCCAAAGTGTTTTTGCTCTCACATCACTCGAAGAAAGCTATGACCTCACATACAAACAATAAGTTAAAAAGGCATTTGTGTATATTTCCTACCACATAACACAGATATTACTGAGACTTCTCAGTAATATCCTTAATTTACCCGCGTTATAACGGAAACATATATTTGTCTATTGAATGACGGCTTTATGGTTTAAAGGATTGAATAAAGCAGCTACCGCTGCAACCGCTATTGGCACAAACTTTTCAGTCAAGTTTAACGCATGAATGACTATATTTAGGCTCGAGTCTGACTGTCACCTCAGTCCTTCTTAACTTCTGCAATTCGCACGTTTGAGCCGAATAGATGCAAGAAAGAGGTCAGAATTTTTAACTTCAACTCTGGTAGATAAAAAGTTGAAATCTGTTCACCTTACGAAGTGAAAAATTCAATTTGTTGTATATACCCATACCGCTGTTACTATGGGTGTTCCAATATACGTTCAGTTATTTTAAGTGAAAATCACATGTCGAATCAAAAAGCTGGGGCAGGCGGTTATGATCAAGTGTTCGCCGAGCAGCAAGAATATATAGCCAAACGTGCATCGGGTTATCGTGAACAAGCCCTTAAAATATATCCTTGGATCTGTGGCCGTTGCACCCGTGAATTTTTCCACAAAAATCTTTCGGAGTTAACGGTTCACCACGTCGATCATAATCATGGCAATAATCCCAGCGATGGCAGTAACTGGGAACTGCTGTGTTTGTATTGCCATGATGAAGAACATTCCAAGTTTGAGAATCTGGTGCGCTACGGTAGTACTGAGGATACAGAAATTAAAACAAGCACTTACAATCCATTCGCAGAACTAAAAGATCGGATGAAGCAAAAAAATTAGGCTTCCGGGGACGAATTCGCTATGGATACTGCACTACTTTTATGGAGCATAGTATTTAGCTCGATTGGTGTAGGTTACTTTATGTATGGCAAGAAACGGGCAAACCTAATTATTCGATACACTGGCGTAGCACTTATCCTCTTTCCATATTTTATTGATACCTCATTTCTTCTTGTCTTATTGGGATTAATACTGATGGCTTTACCAAAACTGCTGATGCGGTATGTGTGAAATCGTTGCGTAATTTGCCGTTACAGTATTATAGATTAATCGTAATGAAATTAAACACACTCTCCCTAAAACACCATTACCGGTGTTACTACTGACCGCAGTGGTTCAGCTACACATATTTATTTCGATAGGAGATTAAAATTGATGGAAGTTGTGTACGCCCTTCTTTTGAATTTTTTAATGCCTGTTTTTAGGAATTTCTACTCTTCACTGTGGTTAATACAATTCTCAAACATTTTCAAAAAATTCTCAAATACTACTCCATAATTCTTCATTTACAGCTTCACAATCGAACTTCGAGTAACTTTTATTATTCTTTCAAAACAAATTTACAAAAGCTGATAGTATGCGCTCGAAAATCACTTACTATCGATAGCAAGTCCTCGGTAGGAGTTATGGTTTAATCTTTTTAATTTTTGCAGGAAATATAATGTCAGAACAACCAACCAGAAACAAACGTCTTCAAAAAAAAATGTATTTGGGTGAATGGGCTATCTTGGGCTTTGAATTTAGCTTTAAGTTAACCGAAGCCTCAGATGAACAGTATGAACTTTTTTTTAATAACCTTGAAGAACTAGTCAATACCGAAGAGCTTTATATTAGTCTTGATAATAATAGCGAGTCATTCGAAGGATCTGTGACATCAGCACAACGTTATGGCAATGCAACAGAAGAAGACAGAGCCGCTATTGAAGCTCTTCTAAACAAGCATTCAATCGTCAGCGAAGTTAAAGTAGGCGGTTTGGTGGATGCATTTTACGAAATGTAACCATTTAAAAATATAATGACTGCTTACTTAGCAGTCATCTACTTTTGTTCTCTCTACTGTGATTATATTTGTTTGGAGCTCAATTCACGCGGTGACCGTCTCGCGGTAACCGTATTAAAAATTATATCGCAGACCTACGTTGACGGTCGTCACGGTTAAATTATCCTGACCTTTAATATATTCAACCTCAGTACGTAACATGGTGCGCACACCGATAAAATAATCAAAGCCGAAACCAATGACCCCAGCGACACCACTTTCATCATAATCACACATTGTAGCGGCACCAAAATCAGCAATGGCCAAAACATTGGCGTTGCCCAATTTGCATTCCCTCACACCAGATAAAAGTTGTTGACCACGAATATCCGTTTTTAGTACGCCTATGCGGTAAAATAACTCGCCAACTTGGCTAGATGCTTTACCTAGGAAGGCCAAAAATAATGCATCAGCTTGTTGAACGTTTTCAGAGTGAATGACATCCGTGGCTGACGGTAATTCAGTCACATATAATTTATCGTGTATCAATGATTGGTAACCTGCTTCAACATACCATTGTGGGTCAAATTGATAACCAATAGCCATTTTATAACCAAAACCTTTGTTAGAGTCTTGGATAAACTCAACATCTGAATACCCCACTGAAAATACAGTATAAACATTATCAGCAGCGAGTGTTTGTAGACTAACTATACAACTGATTACCAGTATACCAATCTGCTTTTTTAACACGCTAAATTTCCATTACTTTATATTAACAACACAATACTACATTCAAACTTTGCTGCAAGAGTGAGCCAACTAATATATTGATACGGTTGTATAAATATTACTAATATCACGTAAATGAAACTTAAGTTAAGAATACTGATTGATAAATTTTTGCTTTAATCGCAGATGACAAATTGCGATCCTCTTAGACCCTGTTTAGTATGAACAACATTGGATTTAAATATGGAGTGTCTTTTGTTCAACCACGTTTTTTTTAAGATTTTAGCCATCAGCTTATTGGTTAACGCATGCGCTGGTAATACTCCAACTATCATGACAGATGAAAAATTTGATTCTCGTGTAACCGATAATGGGAAAACTGAATTTGTTTATGGCATTTCGTGGCAAAACACGTCTCAAGAATCGTTACTCCGTGATGGTCGCACAGAAATAAAACGGCATGAAAAAAACGACCGTTTTGCACACCAGAGTCCCTTTAGGTTAGATATGCAAGCCAACAACCAAACAAAACTTGACCTGGAAGACCAGGCAGCTCAAGCCTTAAAACGAAGATTAGAAAAAGAGCTGCTTTGTGCCAATGGTTATGAGATTAGTAATGTGTTCTGGAAGACCGAAAGTATCCGCTTGCTAGGATATTGTTTTTAGCTTAACAGACCCTAACCAGATCAATAGATCAAATAAAATAAGGACTAATTATGAAAAGTATTAAAACTCGCGCCGCCGTTGCTTGGGCTGCTGGTAAACCACTAAAAATTGAAGAAGTTGACTTAGCACCACCGCAAAAAGGCGAGGTATTGGTCAGAATAGTCGCTACTGGCGTTTGTCATACTGATGCCTATACATTATCCGGAGATGATCCAGAGGGATTGTTTCCCGCTATCTTAGGCCATGAAGGGGCGGGTATTGTTGAGGCGATTGGCGAAGGCGTCACACTGGTTGAAGTAGGTGATCATGTTATTCCTTTGTACACCCCTGAATGTGGAAAATGTAAGTTCTGTCTATCAGGAAAAACTAATTTGTGTCAGGCAATACGAAGCACACAAGGTAAAGGCGTGATGCCTGACGGCACCAGTCGTTTTTCTATTAAAGGTCAACCGATTTATCATTATATGGGCACTTCAACTTTTGCTGAACACACCGTAATACCTGAAATTGCCTTAGCAAAAATTCCAAAAGACGCACCTTTAGAAAAGGTCTGTTTATTAGGTTGTGGTGTCACAACCGGAATGGGCGCTGTGACCAACACCGCGAAAGTAAAAGTGGGTGACACGGTTGCGGTATTTGGTTTAGGCGGAATTGGCCTTTCGGTGATAATAGGCGCAAAAATGGCCAATGCAGGACGCATTATAGCTATCGACATTAATGAAGATAAATTCGAAATCGCCAGACAATTAGGGGCCACAGATGTGATCAACCCTAAAAACTTCGATAAACCCATTCAAGAAGTCATTGTCGATATGACCGAGGGTGGAGTGGACTTCTCCTTTGAATGCATTGGTAACGTTAACGTGATGCGCTCGGCATTAGAGTGTTGTCATAAAGGTTGGGGCGAATCCATTATTATCGGAGTGGCAGGTGCAGGCCAGGAGATATCCACTCGTCCATTCCAATTAGTCACTGGAAGAGTCTGGCGGGGCAGCGCTTTTGGTGGCGTCAAAGGCCGCAGCCAATTACCCGATTACGTGCAACGTTATATGGACGGTGAATTTGAATTAGATACCTTTATTACTCACACCATGCCTTTAGAAGATATTAATTCTGCCTTTGATTTGATGCATGAGGGCAAGTCTATTCGCTCAGTGGTGCATTTCTGATGACGGGTGAAACCGCGGTTACACCCGCTGATGCAACCGGACTAGCAGAACTCAGCTCTAATAAATGTTTTGGTGGTTGGCAAAAACGTTACAGCCACAAATCAGCGATTCTTAAATGCGAAATGCAGTTCAGTGTATTTATTCCACCGATCGTCAAGCCAGACGAAAAGCTACCAGCGCTCTATTGGTTGAGCGGGCTAACCTGCACTGACGAAAACTTTTCTGCAAAAGCTGGGGCACAAAGAGTAGCGGCTGAACTCGGTATCATGCTGATCATGCCTGATACCAGTCCTCGTGGCGACCATATACCCGACGCTGCCGATGCAGCTTACGATTTAGGCTTAGGTGCAGGATTTTACATTAATGCCACCCAAGAGCCGTGGCATGATCATTATCAAATGTACGATTATATAGTAGATGAATTACCCGCTCTTATTAACAAGGAGTTTAAGGTGAAAGCAAAATCGGCAATTGCTGGGCATTCAATGGGTGGACACGGGGCGTTAACCATTGCATTGTCAAATATGAAGCAATATTGCTCGGTATCAGCCTTTGCGCCTATTGTTAACCCATCGGATTGCCAATGGGGTCAAAAAGCTTTTAGCAATTATTTAGGCGATAACCAGAAAGACTGGGAGGCCTACGATAGCTGCGCGTTGATGCGTCAACAGGGGAAGTTTCTGCATATTCCTATGCTAGTAGATCAAGGCTTAGATGATAATTTTTATCATACTCAGAAACTCACTAAACCATTAGAAAACGTAGCATTAGAAATAGGTTACAAAGCCGAATTTCGTTATCACCCAGGTTATGACCACAGTTATTTTTTTGTGGCTAGCTTTATTGAAGAACACTTGAGGTTTCATGGGAAATATTTGCTAGAATAATATCAACCACATGGATTCGGTAGCTACTGTGTAAACACGGCACAAATGCTTACAGAGCCAGTAGTAACAAACAGTTAGAGAATCAAAAATAACCCGTTCCCCATCCAAGGTGGTATCGCATTTATATTGGTTTATTAGGTTGTGGTATTGCAACTCGCAATACCCACTTTGTAAGGATAATTATTGGCTTCAAATTTGCTGACTTTTCAAACGTCTTAACTGTCATTATGTTGTTAAGTTTTTATGCAATCATTGCCGCTTGGATGTTCGCCCACGCTTTAGCCCATTTATTCCACATATTTAGCCTGAACACTTTATCAAGCTGGTTTTCAAAGCAAAGCACTTGGCGGGATTGGCAATCTAATAAGTTTTGCTTTTTTTTTGCTTACTGAGTATTACCTCACTCATCAATACAATTTCAAGCACAAAAGTACTGGTTTCCTATCTCACCAAAGGGTCTAAGCTAAGCCGTAAAATTTCAACTATAGTGGTTAAATTTTTAATCTTGGCCCTTATCATTATCTAACACTTTGATTGGTTATGGCTGAGAATTTCCCTTTCACCCAAAAAAGCAGTATGCCAAAAACTATTTAATAACTACGTAAGATATGTATGTCAGATAATGATCACGCTTGTATATAGGCTTGTGGCTAGGCAATAAATAACTAAGCTCAAAGAATTAACCTCTTCAATATTAGTGAACTTTTCGCTCACGTATTCAACAAGTACATTTTGCAAGGGTCTGAAGGATCCCAATTGTTATTATTCAGGTAGCACTAATGTTTGCCCAATAATGGTTGCATCATTAACCATAAATGGCTCGGGCATAAATATTTCATCTCGGCGTTTAATGTCGGTAAAACGCTCAAAAAGATCAAATGCGGTTTCAAAGACTTTGAACGATACCTCACCACTGTCAACAATGGTGAGGTCTAGACTTAGTTCTTCCAATGGTGATGACATGATGTACTTAAAGAAAAACCCGCTGTCATAGGTGTTTTCAATCGGTACACCATGTTTAGTAAAAACTTGTCCATTAACTGACAGTTTTTTTACCTCTAGATGTTGAAACGTGGCAAGTTGAATTAAATTTAATGGCCGCTGCGGAGAAATAACCAAGGAAATGTGGCGCTGGGTTCCATCGACAATATTTTTTGTGATAGATATCTCCGCTGCAGCTAGTGGTAAAAGTAAAGCTTGTTGATAATGTCTTACTTGGCTTCGACTTGTATGGGGGTATAGGGCGTATCGCCAAGGCAACAATGAGGGTTGTTTGCTAAAAAATGGTTGGGTAAAATCATCTAATGTTCTGTTACTACTTGTCCAGTAAGCACTTTTATTATCATTATCAACAATATAATTAATACTATTAGGCTTTTTACGATCCGGGCTATAGCCCGACTGAAATATTGATACCACCATGAACCCAGCTGACAACAACACCATCAGATTTCTGAGGTGACTCATCTCTGAGGTTTTAAATAACATTGGCGCGACAATGACCACTAACAAGCAAGTAAATACTGTGCCGATAGCCATAGCATTCAAACCTAAGCCCACTATAAGGGCGGAAATAAATGGTGCCAAAAGCATGATAATGGGTAAGGCGAGAGTCATGGTTAATAGAGTTATCAACCGCTTGTTATACCCATCATTACCATAAAAGACCAACAGGTAAAGTCCCATTAAAGCAAAGTAAACTGGCATCACTAAAAACCCAGCGCCAGGCAGAGCAATAGCAATAGCAAAATTCATCAACAACCATAAAACAAGCGCCGAGAAATAGTGGCTGGCAGGCGTGCAGTGTTTATTGAAATACTGATAAATTGCGAGCGTCGTCGCAACGATTAAACTAATAAAAGAGGCAATGATCCAATAACCATTGTAAGTGAAATGTTGAGGTATATCCGCATATTGAGGAAACAGCCATAATAAAATCTGCCAACCGAGATAGCCAATTGCCGCAGCGGTTATCAATGACAATATGAGTGGCACAAAACTCACACATATGGCTTTTACCGATACACATTTACGCTTAAGCGCCACGTATGTGACAGGTAACAATAATAGAAAAGCGATTATTGTCATGCCAAGCACCCAAGAAAATGGATAGTTCACCATGCCTATTCCAGGGAAATTAAAGTAAACCAGATCGATCTCAGACTTAAGCTGGTTAAGATCAGCATTTGAAAAGTAGTCTAACAATGCAACTAAATACTCAGCTTGATGATTGAGGCTTTCTCGGTCTAACCTTTGAAACGAGTCTTGCTGGGTATGATAATCAAAATGATCATCGATAAAGGCAAAGTTGTAACCTTGTATATCACCATCCTCTCTAAAAACAGTTAAATCTGTATCGTTTGGAAGCAGCTTATAAATGCTATACATCAATGAATTTGCTGCTGGATGTTTAAGATTCGCTTTGCTGAAGGCTTCAACCAGACGTGCATTTCCGCCGTTGGTTTCTAATATCATATAGCTTGGGCCACCTGAGCCTCTTGCTTCAAAGTTAAGCGCAACCTTTATATTCCTTGCCCATGGATGGTAATTAACAAAGGCCTGCGCGCCCAACAACCCAAGTTCTTCGCCATCGGTTAATAAAATGATGATGTCATTCTCGGGTGTCTCACCATTAGCAAGGAAGGTTCGAACCCCCTCTAATATAGTCACAACGCCACTGCCCGCATCACTGGCACCTAATGAAGAATGCAACCCAGAATCATAATGTGACATTAAAACCAGCGCATTATTCGTAGACTTCCCGGGGATTTTGGCAATAATATTTTTGCTATTGCCCGCATCGTAATAATAGCGAGAGTGAGTAGCCATATGTTCGAATATATTGACTTCAAGACCCATTTTTTTTATTTCGTCAACCAAATATTGACGAACCTTACCGTGGGCTTGGCTGCCTAAGAAGTGTGGTTTTTCGCTGATTATTTTTAGGTGATTCAGTGCTTTTTGTTGAGAAAACTCCTTATCGTCGCCAGAGGCATAAGCGTCTGCTGAAGGCGATAGTGATGCAAACCCCCAATAAATTGCCAAGGCAACTATCACCACAGGTAATAATTTTAAAAAAGTGTCCAAATTCGTGTGCTGCTGCGGGTCAATGTTTACCATTCTTTTCCATTGGTTTTGTCCACCACCACGAAAAAGCAGTGCCTTTTAGTCTGATATAATTCAAACATAACATCTTGTGACTTTAAGGTGAAAAAAATTACGCTTGTGAATCGATTACTTTGGTTTTTGTTGCGGGTATAAAAATCTAGAGTAATAGCAGTATTAGAGTAGCCTAGTAACATTCGTATTAATCAAGTGCTTTGAGACAACATTTTCCCTTAAAAGTAATATTCTAAACTAAATTGAACGTAGTCGTCTCTACGCAATAAATAGCTGGGCTCTGCGGGTTCATCGCTAGAAAAGAGCCATGCATCTAGTCGCCATTTCCAATTGTCATTTATGCGGCTAGACGTTTCAACAAATCCAGCTCTCACATTTGAGTAATCAAGATCTTGTACCATACCTGCCAATATTTGAGTGCCATCAATGTCATTAAATACTAATCGAGTGCCGATCATCAAATCATTTTGGGCAACGACATTCGTCAAATCGTCGCGGTCATCGTATTGATATTCCATTAGCCAATTTACATCATAAATACTATCGAACAAGCCTACGAAAGAATACTCAAAGCCTCCTACAAAAGCAGTAAAGTCTTGTTCCATGACTTTGCGTTGAATACCTTCAAACTTGATTGTCCAGCCTCCCATAAAGGCCAACACATCTATTCCTGCTTGTTGGATCTGCGGATAAAACGGACGCAGACTGGGCTCTAATAATTCATTAGTGGTTAAGACAAAATCAGGATCTCTAGAAGTACCGTCAAAATATGACAAACCCACTTCCCAGTCGCCTAACGTGTGTTGCCATCTGATAGCCCAATCAAGATTTCTTTCCTCATCTTCAGACTCATATATTGGATTGTCAGTATCAACGGGTAACTGAGGCCTTAATCGGCCATCATTACCTGAAAAAGTGCGCTCTCGAAAATACGGCAACACAAAAACAGTGGTACTACCCCAGTCTTTAAACAAAGAAAAGGCCACCATTGGCTGACCTAACTTATCTT
>Ga0307489_10003003_pt1 | contig 11233 bp, 20 predicted proteins | sample SB12metaG_FD_202247 | JGI IMG/M metagenome (GOLD analysis project Ga0307489, IMG submission 202247) | Sea-ice brine microbial communities from Beaufort Sea near Barrow, Alaska, United States - SB 1.2 | ecosystem: Environmental > Aquatic > Marine > Coastal | place: USA: Alaska | collected...
ATATCGTGGATGCCAACATGTGCGTATCCCTGCCGCCGCAGCGGGGTTCCCCAACGCTGCGGAGGACGACCCGTGCTGCCCAGCTCCGATCCAGAACTCGCGCGCCCCCGGATAGTGCCTCATGTAAGTAGGTTTGCCCGATGGACTTCAGTGTCATCGTTCTAGACTATGGGATACTTCTGAGGAATATGTAAGCCATTGTATGGGATAATTTGAGTGGTTTCAGTGAGCCATTATATGGGATAACTCGAGTGGTTTCAGGGGCAGACGTCTTCAAGTGCTTAGGTGAGGCCCTGCCCCTGGCGGTCCGCCGCTCCCCACGCCGCCGCCGACTCCCAAGCCGTGGACACCCATGGCTCCAAAGAGTCCCCCGCCCCCGGGCCCGCCCCCGGGCCCGCCCCCGGGCCCGCCCCCGGGCCCGCCCCCGGGCCCCAGCCCGCCACCGCCAGGCATACCAGCACCAACGTGAGCGGGGCCAGGCTGGGCGCCCACTCCGGGCAGTAAGGCTTGGCAAATATGGCTCACCACGTCATGAAGGGTGCTTTTGAGCTCAATCAACTAGGGTCCGAACGGCGTGTCAATGACGTGGCGGGCAATGGGCTGGGCAGACATTGCTCGCCGCGTCAAAGCATGCTATCCACGCAATGGACAAGGATTCGTAATGCATGTCGACGACGTTGCGATCGATATGTGCCAGGGCCCTACCGGCTCCGGAGCGCCCCCCGGCGCCGCGGACCAGCACGAGGTACTCCGCAGGAACGTCGGCATGACCGCCCAGGTGTAGCGGCGCCGGTTGAAACTAAATGCAATTCTTGAAAGCAGGTCATCATATATTGGTGTCACGCACATAGTTCCAGGCGCTTTCAACGATGGATTGATAGGGTCAACCTGCACCACCCTACCCAGGTCCATCGGCTCCCCATCCTCATCCATATCGTCCATGTCCTCCTCGTCGTCATCATCCCACGCTACCATGCAGCGGCCGTGGCTCGCCAGGCAGGAAGGTCATTGAGAACAAGCACTCAGACCGATATTGGATCATGACTGGCCTTCAGGGTGACCGCAGAGGAAGGGGAGGAGGAGGAGGAGGAGGAAGTCGAGGGGGTCGATGAGGAGGAGGAGGAGGAGCAGGTCGAGGAGGAGGAGTAGGAGCAGGAGGAGGGGGAGAAGGAGGAGGAGGAGGAAGAGGCGGAGGAGGAGGAGGAGGAGGAGGAGCAGGAGGAGGCGGAGGAGGAGGATGATGCAAAGGATAAGGAGAGGGAGAAGGGGGAGGATGAGAAGGAGGAGGAGTTTTAACGTCGGTCAAGTGCTCGTTCTCAACAACCCCCATGCCAGGTCCACGATGTGCCCTGCGCCGCCGTGGTGGATGCCAAGCACGCGGTCACCGATTTGGAACCCGTGGTGCGAGTCCGCCGCGGCTCGCGCCGCCGCCGCAGCTGCCGTCACCGCCGCCGATGCTGCTGCCGCCGCCACCAGAACCGCGTGCGCAGCCGCCGCCGACGAGCCGCTGCCCCCCGCGCCGCCGCCACCGCCCGCGCCGCCGCCCGAGACCATTGCAGAGCCTCCCGCCGCCGAGGTTCCGACCGCAGAGCCTTTGCCCTTGCCCTCGGGGTCCGGTCCAAACAAGTGCCCCAGTGCCAGCTCTGTCGCCTGGAGCAGCAGCGTCACCGCGCCGCCGCCGCCGCCGCCGCTATCCGCGTTGCACGCCTAGGTGCAGGGCCAGGCCGATAATGCTCGCCACGTCGTCTAAAGCATTTTCATCCCTCAATGATTGTGTTAAGCTCATGCACCAGGTGATAACTGGAAATTACAAGTTTCTGCCAAAAATGTTCAACATGATTATTTCAAATCAGGATTATTGTACCTCAGGTAAAATCTGTGAACATAAAACACGCGTTGTAACGTAGGACTTGAATGGCATCCTATGACGGGACGAGCAGATTGTGCCAGGCCATACCCGGGTGAGCACCCCTGGGTCCGAGAGGAGTTCCAGCACGCCTTCGCGGAAGCATTGGTGTGCGACCCGCGGGGTGCTGGCGGAGCATAGCCACAGCACCAGTCGCGCGCCCGTCTCCTGCACGCACTGTGCCGGGGTGTTGGCCGGCGCCGTACCGCCCGGGGTAACGTCTCCACCCTCCGTCGCCGTCGCCACCGCCAACGTGTTCGGCGGTGACAAGGGTGCCCCAGCAGCGGCGGCGGCGGGGGCTCCCGGGGAAGGGGCTGCCGCTCCCGCCGCCGCCGAAGCCGGGCGACCGAGCACCCTGGCGAGAACACCAGCGAAGCCACCCTTCGTGTATGGCCCAACAGCTATGGCTTCCCGTGTCATGGGATGCCACATACTCAATAATCGAGGAGTCGAACATGTTGGATGACGTGGCGGGCAATATCAGGTCAGCCGTACCTTGGTAAGCGCCAGCACCGCGCCCTCACGCTCGCCGCACGCGGAGAGCAGTGACGCCAAGCACCGCAGCGCCTCGTTATGCAGCGCCGCCGCCGCGTCATCCTCCATAATATAGGGCCGGGTAAGCAATGCGTGCCACATCATTGAACGCCATTCATGGGCATTGCAACGAGGGTAAGCCACGCTGCGAATGGCATAGCACACAGTATGCACCGAGCACTATTCGCTCAACCCCAAGGAAACAACGCTCGTCACAGGATTCCGTGTACAGCAATAAGCGAGGAGAGGAGGTGAACGAGGTGAACGAGGAGGAAGTGGACGACGAGGAGGACACGGAGGAGGACGAGGGGGACGAGGAGGAGGAGGAGGAAGAAGAGGAGGTGGATCATGCGACGGCCCTACCACAATGGATCGCAGAGACGCCACCACGATCTCTTCAGGCTGCTCGCGGGTCACCTGGCACAGGCCCTGCATGAGCGAGAGGGCGTCGAGCGCCGCCGCTCAGAGGCTTACACTTCTCCGCTCTAACTATTGGTCGGTGAGTCGTTTTGTGTTCATGTTTTTACGAGTTATGACTCGTCGATATACTCACACACTACTGAAACAATCGAAAGCACCCCACAAAGATTGCTTACGCAGAGCTGAAAAGTGGACAAGTGTAAGCCCCTGCCGCCGCGTTGTGGCCGCCGCGGTAGCACGACCGCGTGTACCCGGCGAGCACGCTCAGGCCCCCGAGGCGGCTGACGATGCGGCGCGCCTCGAGCCCACCCCCCCCTGGAAACACGCGGCGGATCAGCACGTCGCTGCTGTTAGGGCCATGTAAATGTTGTCAGCCATGTCATACAAGGAAGGTCAATGCTGGCTGCTTCGTCACACGATGCAGGTCAATAGTATCTGCCACGTGCTTCGAGGACACATAACTGAGATTATGATGTGAAAGGCGATGGATGTTGCGGCATATCATAGGTACTCATCCCTGCCGGCGGTGCGCGGCGTTTCCGCCTCCACCGCCGCCGCGGCGCACTTGCCCGATGAGCATGATGAGCTTCACGGCTTCCTCCGCGGCCAGCCGGCGCCCAGCGTCCAGCATCGCCGATGTCTAGGGCCTAGTGGATAGTGCACGCCTCGTCATAGGATGCCATTCAACTAAATTAATGAGTTTTCAAATTCGTTTCAATGACATGTCGAGCAACATTTGCCAGACCCTACCAGCGTCGGCAAAGTGAGCGGCTCCTGCGGTGCCTCAACAGCAGGGCTCTTCCCCTTGTTGTAACGGCGCAAGTTGAATTGGAAAGCAAAGATTGAAATTGGTTATCACACGTTTGCTTCAAGCACTGAAACTAGCGCGATCAATTTGGGGTCGACCTGCACCACCCTACCTTGTTGCCCCCTGCCCCCGCCGCCGCCCCTGCCCCCCCCGCCGCCGCCGCCCCGACAGGACTTGCCCCCGAACCAAACCCCAGCACCGAGCCCAAGCCTGACGCCCCAAGAGCTGGAGGTCGTGGGCTGAGCACCGCGAGGAGTGCGCGAAGGGGTGCTTCGGCCAGCAAGGGTCCGCTGCCCTCCATGGAGCAGGGCTGTACACTCGATCCCTGCATGTTCGCTCATAGTGTACCGTGTGTAAGCGTATACACTCGTCGCATCCCCCTCCCTGACCTTGGTATGACAAAGGTCATGAGAGTGTGGAACGACACGACACGAAACGAAATCGACTATTCGGACGAGCTAGACAGATCTACGCCGGACGAAACATTCAGAAACTTTGTCATCGAGTAAGGACCTGCCTCGGAGTGAAGCTCGGTGACTTCCTCATACGTCCACAGCGCGCGGCACACCAGCTCCACCACGTTGTTGTTGCATCTCGCCGCAGCAGTGCCGGGTGAGTTGCCAGCTGTGTTGCCAGCTGTAATGCCAGCTGTGTTGCCAGCTGTTGCAGCGGAGGTGGGCTGTGACGCCGGGCTGGATGCGGAGTGTGTCGTGGGTTGAGTGGTAGCCGCAGCAACGGAAATGCCCGCGGTAGCGGCCGCGGCACCGCCGCGGCCGCCGCCGCCGCTGCTGCTGGCACCGCCGCCGCGCCCGGCAGCCGCTTGGATGCGTCGCGACACGCGGGGCGCTTCAGCGGCTGCCGGCGTCGCCGTCACCGTCGCCGCCGCCGAGGTCGCTACCGCCGCACCCGTCCCCGCCCCCGACGCCCCCGACGCCCCAGCCGTGAGCTCAGCTATCGTGGGCACCACCGCCAGCATCCCCGCCCCCACCCCCGGCCCCGCCCCCGGCTTCGCCCCTGGCCCCGCCCCTATCGCAGGCGGGTCGTGCGCCAACGGCAGCTCCGCGAGCCGCTTGGCCAAACACTCCATGATCTTCCGGTCGCTGCGCCGCCCGAACACCTCACCCCGCTCCTCGAAAGCCAACAGGTATGTGCACAGCTCCTGGAGCTTGGACTCCAACGCCCTGGACGCAGGGTCTCACGTTAGTACTTTTCCCAGCTCAACTTCAGGCCGATTTTCCCTTGTGCCAATTGAGTTATCCAACCTAGTACCTCAAACGTACGTAAGTCGAGCGGAGGAAGTTATACACGGCAGGTCCCGCCCGCGGAGTGTACGGGTACACCAGTACTCTTAGATCAAAGAGTCAGGTTGAGCTGAGAAAAGTGCTCAGGGAAGGCTCTGCCCAGAAAAAGGATGTGGCTTCGATTCGTTATTAAGCTCGGCTCTGAGTTGTCCAGAAAGTGTGCACGGGTGCATAGAGAGAAACGTCGGCGTGTATATGGAGGCACCAAGCTGTTGCCCTGCCCCCCGTGAGATACGTGCTTGCGTGTATAAGGTGGCATCAGGCTTTCGCCCTAACACCCGTGACCGGGGCTCACAAGATGAAAAGGCGGTGAGGAGAGGCATTGATAAGGCGGTGAGGGGAGGCGGTATGGCGGCGAGTAGGTCCCGGCCCCGGCCCCGGCAGGCACGGGTCATCGGTTGACTACGAGCAAATAAGGGGAAGGCCCTGCCCGGAGGAGGTGGCGTCGTCGCCGAAGATGCGCGCGAACTCCGCGGCGGGGTCCGCCTCGCCCGTCAGGTGCTCCGGCCGCGCGCCCTGGTGCAGACGAGGAAGTAGACGAGGGGAATACGCTGGTGAGATGGGTTCAACAGCTGTGTCAGGGGACAGCGGGGCAGATCTGTCCATTAAACTCCAGTATATGGACTTAAATGAGGGGTGCCTGGTTTGCGTGACTAGCTCCGCCGATCTGTCTTTGCCACTTGGAATTTGTGAGAGAAAACATACGCGAGCAGCTGTGCAAAAGTCCAAGGGTGCGCACAACGCCTGGGGGGATCTGACAGCTGTCTGGGAAACATCGGCCAGGGTGCATAGTCTTTTCAGAGGTAACACTCCCAACCAACGAGGCACCATGACTCGGCGACGAGCACGAGGCGTATGATGGACGTGTGATGTACGCCTGATCACTACGAGTAATAGTTAGGTTGTGCACCGGTACGCCAGGAGCGGGCATGAACCTGCGTGCAGATGACGCATCGGCTGCTGAACATGGCGTTGTGGTAGGTGCACACCCCGCACACAGGGGCTTACTCTCGTCCACTTCTCAGCTCAACGCAAGCGCTTTGTGTGGGATAGGGGATGCACGTAGGGGCGGTTTAAGTGATGTCAGGGGATGTTCTGGGGTGTCTAGGGTGTATTTTGTGTAAGAAACGGCTCAGGTTGAGCTGACAAGTGGACGAGTGTAAGCCCCTGCCCGCACATCCACATGTTGTCACCCACAGGAGCAACCGCATCTTCACCAGCCTCCGAACAAGGCCTCACATGAACACGTGCTCACGCGTTAACGTTGACAGCGCGCACTCGAGTATCGTGGAGGTTTAAAGGTGGGGCGAATGAGCTGTCAGTTCAGGGGCACACGACACAAGGCTGAGAGAAGGAAAAAGTACGAGATGTGTTTATGGGATTCTCGGGTGAGGCCTTGCCTCGGCCGCGGGCTCGTCATCCTCGCCCGCGGGCCGAGGGTTGCTGCACACGGCGCACATGCGGCTGCCCATGTCGTTCAGCAGCGTGCTGCGCGCGTGGTGACGGTGGGGGGGCGTCAGTGTGCGGTGTATGTTGTGTCGTCGAGATGGGGTATCCATCAGCACGTGCCCTCGTCGCGCCCCAAAACATGGTTGTTGACCTCAGCAGTTCCGAGAGCTTCCCGACGCAAAACAGCAACGAGACTCATTGTGTTCGGTCGCGAACAGGGGGCGCGCGTGACGTGGATCGAAAGTCAGCGCGCGTATCGCGTGTTCCCGGGTCGGGCGTTTCGGCTTCGCTTAGGCTGCAGTACGCAGTGCGCGCGCTCGCCGCACCCCCATCTTAACAATGGTTCCCGAGCTCCCGACAGCTCGCAACAAGTTCCCGAAAGAAGAGATACAGCTACAAGATCTGTGGTGGTGGTGGGTCGCGAACGGGCTAAGAGGCGGGGAGGGATTGACAGTCGTGCGGGTGGGTGAAGGTTGTAACGTACCAGTGCGGGCACTCCCACTCCTCCGCATCGCCTGCCATGCCGCCCCTTACTCCCGCGAACGAGGCGACGAGATAGAATGCCTGTCGTCACGCCCGACACCGACAGACCGAAACTTATCCCTTCCGAAATAGCAACAAGCCTGCACCCACCGCCACCGTTACCGCACAACGCTGGCGGCGCCACGATTGAGGGCCTCGCTCGTCCGCTCGTACCCCCGGTTGTAACGATCCTCTTCAGGCGTTGTCGAGCCGCGCGTGCGTTCTCCGACGAGGTGCGTGTCTTCTGTTTTGTGAATGCCTGGGAGGACCTCGAAAGTCGAGTTGTCGCTGCCCAGATTGTGTGCGCATCCGATTGGGGGGGGGTTAAACGAGCCACGGATCTGCGCAGCTTCTCGACGAGGAGCGCAACACAAATCGCAAGCTAGATAAGTGCGGATCTCAAGCACCTGAGTACCTCAATTTGTTCTAGTAAATTACCCTGGGTTTATCTCGACACTAACTCTGATCAAGATTGTAAGCCGCGAAAAACGAATCGCAGTGACCAACCAGAAACCAGTGTCACCCGATCTGAGATCTTACCGACAGGTGGCGCAGGCGACACGTTTCGCGCGCTTCTTGCCACAACATCCCCGGAGCACAACGCGAGCGTGCTGGTGTTATCGCCGGCGGGCGTCGGGGACATGCAGGTCACGTCAGTGATGCGCGGCGGGGGCCCGGCGGTCGCCGCGGGGCGTGTGGGGGCACCGATGCGGCCACACGCGCATCACCATTCAGTGCGTACAGCTACATCGCAAGTGGTGCCCATCAGGCCTACCCGGGCAAAGTTCGCGTCGCGCCGAGCGGGCGGGTGTGGAACCAGCGATACGCGGTGCACCGCCGTCGCCGCGAACGCCGCGACGCCCACTCGCGTTGCGAGCATGGGACGAGGACCTCTACGACGAAAGCGGCTTGCGAAACGCCCATCGTATTCCCCAGTCGGTGCATCTGCGACAGAAGAGGTGTCGTCGCAAGATGTCGACGATGGCGCAGCCGATACCACGGTAAGACCTTGCTGACATCGGACATCACTTGCCACGCCACAGGACGCCATTCAGCTCATAACATGCGGCGGGCAATGGGCCTGGCTTTATTGTTGCCCAGCCCGTCGTAAGAGGCGTTTTTCTAATCTTGAGGAATCCAAGGAAACGAGAAACGCGGGAACAAAATGTGCTGACAGAACTGGCGGGCCATGGGCCTGGCAGCTATGGGTCGCCGCGTCATAGAATGCCATGGGACTCGAGCACAAAGAGTTCCAACATGCGTGTCGATGACGTGGCGGGTGACATCTGCCGGCCCCTATCTCGCGGTGGGCGAGTGCCTGGTCGATTGCCTCGGGGTGGGGCCTGGCAGATATTGAGATATTCCTCGCCTCGTCATCGAAAGCCATTTAACTCAAGGTTCGAGGGTTGAAACTGCGTGTCGGTGATTCGGCGGGCAATGGACCTCGCAGATATGACTCTCGCTCGCACTCTTAGGTTGCCGACTGCTTCGAGAGACGAGGGTTTGTATGACGTGGCGGGCAACGTCGATGACGAGGCGGGCAACGTCGATGACGTGGTGGGCAATGTCAGTGATGTGACGGGCTCTCTCGATGACGTGGCGGGCAATATGAGGTTGTCCCTGCCTGGCGGGAGCAGATACCCAGCTCGCGACACTCTCGATGCTGCGCGATCGTTTCTACGCCTCGGTCGACGTCGAGAGCAGCGTCTTCGAGGACGCAAGCGGTAGGGACCAGCAGATATTGCCCGCCACGTCATCCAACACATCCACAACCTTTGTTTCTTGAGTGAAGTGGCATCCTATGAAGTGGCGAGCAATATCTTCCAGGCTCTATCAAGCGGCAACGAATTCAAGGTGTTGGTGTCCAACGAAGACGCGCCAGAGGGGATGACAAAGCTCGAGGTGCGAGGCATGGACCGGGCGAACCTGCTGGGGTCGGTAGGGCGGTGCAGGTTGACCCCAGGTTGACCCAGGCCTGACCCCAGCTTGACCGCGCTTAATTTCTGCGCTGGAAGCTCAAATATGGTGAGCCTCTTTAAAACTTTGCTTGCATTTGCAACTAGCGCCCCTACAAATCGGTGTGTTCAGCGCTGGCCCGCCTGGATGTCTCAGTGGTGTCGGCCATCATCACAACGAGTTCCACCGGAGAAGTGCGCAACTCGATGTTCGTGCGGCGAACGGCGCCGAAGGGGAGCGGCGCCGCGGCGCAGCGATTGGAAGAGGGTGAGTTCGCGGTAGGGCCTGGCTCAATAGGATGATTTAGGCACATCGCGTTGGTGAGTTGCCCATACAGAGTTGCGGGCACAACGTCAGCGCTCCGCGCGGGAAAGCAGGAGCCAGGTTGAATGCTCATACAGAGTCGCGGGCAAAGCGTCAGCGCTCAGCGCGGGAAGCAATGCACCGAAACCGGCCTATTGCAGCCCAGCCCGTCATAGAATGCCATTTCTTTTTACCCAAGAAACGCTGGAACCGAATATGTTGACGGACTTGGCGCGCAATGGGTCTCAGATTTGGCTCGCTGCGTCATAGGATGCCACGTAACTGCGGAAATCAGGGTTCGATACGGCGAATAATGTGGCGGGGCATATGAATATGTCCCTAGTTGGCGACTGTCAGCCTGCAGGTGCTTTCCGCGTGTTGGACCGCAGTATGGCGGTGCAGGTCGACAGTATCAAAAACCCGTGTTGAAAGCGCCTATGGTCTCAGCGCTTGTAACTAGAGTATGATAATGACATAAGCTGCTTTCAACGTTGGCTTTGAACTTCAACTCGCGCCGCTACACCGCGGACCGGCGGGAATGGTTGAAGACGCGCTCCGGTGGACGATTCCTCAGCTCTCGCTCGGAGGCAGGGCTCGGCAGAAATGGATCAAATGCCCTTCAATCTCCAATCTTCAATCTTCGATGTTCAATCAAATGTCTTTCAATACGTTGGAATCTTTAAAACCCATTGTCCCGTATGACCGCCTCCTCATTTCCCCGAAAAAAACCTTTCGACCAATCAGGGACCGTTAGCTTGAGGGCCATTAGAGTGGTAAACTCACCTGGCCACTGGGTCAAACCCTACTTCATTGCGCCACATGCTAGCTTGTGATGTGTTGAGAGTGGTTCCTGCCGGGCCTTAAGTTCTGCGGTCGAGCCGCACTCAGCTCATAGCGGCTGAGGCGCAGATGCGATTGGTGAGCGCTCGCCTGGCGGATGCCTCGTTGCGAATTGCGATGTCGCGCAACGCCAACTCAAAAGTATGGCCGAGTATATTATGCTGCGCCACCTTCAGTTTCATGCAGTTCTGGGGACTGTCCAAAAGTACATTTCAGTTTTAGACTGGGATTCTTGAGTTGAGTGAATTTCCATTACGAACTGCAGAACTTTGGTCTCCATAATTGCCGGTCTATGAGTCACGCATTATCCTTGCGCGTTCAGGCAGTTACCCCCTGTAACTAGTTTGAGATGCATAATTTGGATAGTGTCCAGGACTGTATTTTCGATGAAGCTTTAGCGATGAGTTTCCGACATCATGTCACCTGACACGGCGAGCGTCATCTTATCCGCCCTGTACCGCAGCCTCCCGCCATATTTCTTAAGAAACGAGGGTGTAAGGAGCGGTGGATGTCGTGGCGAGCGTTATTTCCCTGGCCCTGTACCGCAGCTCCCCGCCATTTGACTCAAGAAACGAGGGTCTAAGGAGCGGTGGATGACGTGGCGAGCGTCATCCTATCTGCCCCTGGCTATCGACGGATTCCATGGATGAGGAACTTCTGACGGATATGCGGAACTCCCTGGACGACGTGACTTCATCCCGGCGACTTGTTGAGCAGGTAAGGCCTGACAGAACTGGCTGAAAACGACCTTCGACACAACCGTAACCCTGTGACTATGGGTGCATCAGGGGTGCATTGGAGGTGTATTGGGGGTGCATTCGGGGTGCATTAGGGTTGCATTACATGCAGACAATTTGTTGAGCCGTTTGTACCTTGCAGAAACTGATAAGAATGTCCTTCTGCATGGGAGGATCTCCGCGCGCTTAGCGTCAAGCGACGCATCAGCGGCGCGTCGCGAGCCAAGGTTCGGTTCTGGGATGTATGACGTGTCTTTGAGGGTGTTTCAGGGGTGCAGTAGAGGTGCGATGCATAAGCGTAGCTTGCCGAGCACGTGCTGCCGCTGGCTGGGGCCAACTCCCTCGACTTATCTTGTTTTCATCCTTGGAAGTTTTGAGTAATTCGTTCTGGGCCCTATGCAGAGGAGGTGGCGGCGGCGGTGGCCATCGCAGGGGGGGCGTCGGCCATCGCGGGGAG
>Ga0307489_10003004_pt1 | contig 11232 bp, 19 predicted proteins | sample SB12metaG_FD_202247 | JGI IMG/M metagenome (GOLD analysis project Ga0307489, IMG submission 202247) | Sea-ice brine microbial communities from Beaufort Sea near Barrow, Alaska, United States - SB 1.2 | ecosystem: Environmental > Aquatic > Marine > Coastal | place: USA: Alaska | collected...
GTGACCGGCGATTATAGAGGGCCGTGCGTGGGCTCTCACCCGTATGGCCCGCCTCGCTTCGCCGGTGGAGCCCGCCTTCGCGCCAAGCTCCGTCGACATGGCCGCCGCCTGGGCAGCTAGCACGCGCGATCTTGCGTTTAGCACCCCTCGGGAGCCTCACACAACCCGTGGGGAGGAAACCAGAGGGGGCCGTTGGTCCGTCTTGCCCACCGGGCGATGAGGGGCTGGCTCGCACGAGGCAACCGCACCTTTCGTATTTAAACCCTCAACAGAAGAGGACCATGCATGCGGGCGGACCGCGTCAAGGCGTCGACCCGCCGCCGCGGGGTGCTTCTCAGCGTACCTCTGAGGTGTTTCGTGGCTGAATTCAGAGGGCGGGCGTAACTTTGCACGCACACAGCGCCGCCGAATGGCCGGCACACGCGAATGGACACCATGACTGCCTCCGTTGAGGGGTTAATAACTCAAGTGTCAACCGACCGAGGGGTGCCCCGCACGCAGCGCGTTCAGGGGGAAGACAGACCTCGCGCGGATAATCGTGAAGTTATCGAAGGCTAAGTCGTCGAAGGCTAAGTTTTCCGGAAAGCCCGGAATCATTTTTGCAGCAAAGCACGTGCTCGCGCCCATTGGGAGACAGGGTGTTTTATAGGCGTGCCCGAGACGACGCCACCCCCGACATTGCGCGCCGACGCCACGGGGCCTGCAGTTTGCCGGCGACACAAGCATGGCTTCGGGTTCTGAGGCGTGAGTGCCCCTTCTGCTCGCGACAACCCTCCCCACGCATCCGCATTCTTGCATCTTTTGGTGCCACCCATCCCACCGCCTGGCTGACCCCACCCTCCCCCGTCACACAGTACGCCCGTGGGTGGCGACTCGCCACGCGGATGTGATCAGACCCCATCGACCCCGGTGACGGCTGCTCGAGCGTCCTCGGCCCCGAGCGCGCACCCCTGTCCCGCGGAGCTCACCATGGCCAGGCGGGTGGGATGGGTGAGCACCAAAAGATGCAAGAATGCGGGAGCGTGGGGAGGGTTGTCGCGAGCAGAAGGGGCACTCACGCCTCAGAACCCGAAGCCATACTTGTGTCGCCAGCAAACTGCGGGCCCCGTGGCGCCGGCGCGCAATGTCGGGGCTGGCGTCGTCTCGGGCACGCCTATAAAACTTCCTGTCTATGTCTCCCAGTGGGGCGCGAGCACGTACGCGTGCTTTGCTGCAAAAATGATTCCGGGCTTTCCGGGAAATTTAGCCTTCGACGACTTAGCTAGCCCTCGATAACTTCACGATTATCTCGCGCGGCAGGCTGCCTCCGTGAGACCCGTTTTACTCATAGCGAGAAACGAGCGACTTCGTGTACCGGTACGCGGAATATTTGAAATATGGAGTTTGATCGCAAAGCTTCTCTGCGCCTTTGAAATATAGATCATTTCACCGTACCGGACGGACATTTCTGAAATAGCAAAAAGGGTCAAATTTGAGAGGGGAAAGTCCCAAAAGTCTTAAATCGGTCGTTTTCAGTGAAACATTCCGCCGTAGGGCCTAGGCCTGAGACCCGTAGGGCGTAGAAGGACGTGCACAACTGCGATAGAGTGTGTGACTGAACTTTAATGTTGACGTCATTTCGGTGTGGGCGCGACCTCAAACCGCCGGGAACGGGCGACAACGCGACAACCCTTGACGCGTAACCATGAGCTTCGTAGAGACACTCAGCCCAGACGGTGCGCTCGGACCTGTGTACACCTTCCTTGACGGTGTTCCATTTTGCTGAACATCACACTTACTTCGCAGTCAAGAAACTTGTGCTCTGGTGGGAGCCTGCCAAGAGTGGCGCAGTGCTCGGTGGTGCCACGTTCGCTTACGTGGTCTTTGAACGCTCTGGCTACACCATCTTGACGCTTTGTGCCCACATTGCCTTGTCCTCAGTTCTTGCTCTGGCCTTGTGGACGCAGTTCGCGGCTTTCGTGCCCGAAAGGTACCGGACTTCCTCCTGCAGTGCGTGTCTTTGTCGACAGTATTCTGGCGGCACCGGTCTGAGATTTGCAACACCGGTCTGAGATTTGCAGCTCTCTTCCAGGGCTCCGCCCGCCACCGCTCCCAAACTCGCACTCTCCGAAGCGCAGCTCCGCGATTTCACAGAGGTGATCGTTTCGAGCGTCAACAAGTTCTCCGAGACCCTCTACGTCGTTGGCGTGAGTAAGGATAAGGTGCTCATACTGAAGGTGAACCGTTTCCCTTCGAGCCCCCTCCTCTGTGTATGACAAAGTGGTTTGGGTTGTGTAGGTGCTTGCCGGTCTCTATGTCACTGCCCAAATCGGGACGTTTATTCACCTTCTCACGCTCCTCTACATCGGTAGGCAAGCTTTGTATCTCTTCACGTTCAAGCAAGGTTGCATTTTCGCTAGGAACTTTCAGCATCTCACTATTCTCCTGTCCCTGTTCTGCCAGCTTTGTTTGTCGTTTTCTTGTGGCCCTTAGTGTATAAGAATTTCCAGAAGGAAATCGATCAGGCTCACGGCGAGGCCAACAAACAGTTTGAACTCCACTACTCCAGGATCAAGGAGCGTGTGTTGGACATGGTTAGCAAGGTAAAATTTATTCTTGGTGGCTTTGTAATTGCTTTGTTTCTGCGTCGTTAACTGAAAAGAAAACATTGCCTTGCAGACTGCTGCTGCTCCGATAGACACGAAGGAGGAGTAGATGTTGTGGTTTGTTAAAGGCTGAGCTCACGTTCAGCCACCCCTTTCACCCACAATCACCCTGGTGTACTAGTGGAGTTGCATTGAACTCATTGGGTGGTGCGCGGACAGGGACACTTCATAAATTGGTGCACTAAAACTCACTCGATGACTGTACAAATTTGCTTATGCTGTAGTGCGAGCCACTTGTTCTGCGTGGCAAAATGCGAATGTGATCCACTGATTTGTTTTGACAATCTGACGGTCCAACCCAGGTCAAATGAGGAGCAAAACGAATGCCCCATAGTTACGTTTTTCGGAAGTGCACGGGCATTCAATCGAACTACCCGTAGAGCTAACTACCGGGTCCATAACTGCGTAGCTACGAGTATGATACAGTATCTACTGGTACCAGTACCCAGCTATTTCTGTTGTGAAAAGCTGGTCAGTACAGCAAAGGCCAATAGTGAGAGCAAATGCTCAGATCGCATTTGATTGGAATCGCGAGTCGATACTGGTTGTACTGACAATGGGTTTGAAATCTTGAGATCAGCGCTTCAAATGCCAAAATCACATAATGATTATGATCAGTCTTTCAAATCTGCTGACCACGTTGCCTGCACGGGCTTTTTCTGTGCGGCGCGGCGCCACACTGCAAATTGTCGCAGACCTCCGGTACATGCGGCATGGGCTTTCGCCCAGGGCGGAAACAGGTGGAAACAATAATTGCAGTTTTTGCAACAATTTGCGGGGAAGTTGAGGCGTATTCGCAGTTAGTATGGGCAAACAGTATAAGAGCGTGCTTCTGAAAATTTCCGCCATGGTAGATCTTACCGGGCCAAACCATTATCGACTCGCGGTCTGGTCATGTACACAGAACGCACGTTGTTCCCGGATTCTGCGTTCTTGTTTGAATGTTTGGCCTAACCCACCCAGTTTTGAGCAAATACCTGTGGTGTGGAATGAGATATCGGAGCCCAGTATGGGTCGGCGGTGATCGGTCGGGCTAGGGTCTCAGTGAGCTCGTGGGGCGTAGGAGGTCAAGACACAGAGCCACGAGGATATGTCGCCGCCAGTTGTTGCGGAAGGTGCATTCTCGTGTGAGGTAAATTGGAATAGCGCGTGGTGCGGTATGTTAACGATCCCTGTCCTTATTTGCGCCATTGAGGCGGCTTTTATTAAAAATTCAGACTTTTTCAGTCACGAAAGGACTCGCCAGTCAATAGTCCGTCACAGCCCGACAGGATTATCGAGTGAATAGATCTTCACAAAACTTTTCCGCACAAAGAGTCCCCGGCGTGGCACCGGAACACCATCTGTCCATCTTCGCGGCACCGACGCCGACGCCGTTGCGCGCCGTAACGTTTGGTGACGTGCCATGTGATTAGGCGGTGAATGTTTGCGAAACGACGTTCGGACATGTCATGTATGGACGTGTCGCCCCAGAAGCGCCTTGCATGGCCGCCTGGCGCCGACTGAGGCGGTGTCGGCGCATTTGCGTCTCTGAACTTACAGTCTGTCAGACCCAAAAAAAACGATCTTTGCGGCATCTTCGCCAACGCCGACGCCATTGCGCGCCGCAATGTTCCGTGACGCGCCATGTTGAAAGGCGTCGCATATTCTCAACGACGTCGCGGGCATGCCATATACGGACGCGTCACGAAAGACGACACGACACTGCTGGAGGGAATTTTCACGCGCATGACAACACCCTTATGCAACCGAGCAACACGCATGCCGTCGGAAAGGAAACAGACGAAAATGACCCACATCAAGACAGCAGACTCACTGAGACTGCTGGGGTTTCCGAGGATGACGGCGATGCTGCGACAGAAACGGCTGCGGTGGATCGGTCACGCCCTGCGCTGAGACGACAGCGATCTCTCAATGACGGAGGTTAAGTAAGCTAGTGCTGAGTTCAAACCACGGACGAAGTGCGTCTTGAGCGACATGGAGACGCTCAAGATCCAGACAATAACAGACCAGGAAACCAAATCGAAAAAACGTGAAAGTTTCAATATCATAAGTAGCGCGTATACTCAGTACTGAGTCGAGAACTTTCATTGATAGCGTCGTCGTAGAAGCGCCTTGCGAGGCCGCCTGGCGCCAACGTAGGCGGCGTCGGCGCATTCTGCGTCACCGAACTTCCCCAAGTCCACGTGTGTCGTCTGACCCAGAAGACACAATCTTCGCGGCATCTGCGCCGACACCGGCTTCATTGCGCGCCGTAAAGTTCGGTGACGCGCCATATTATTAGGTGGTGAATGTTTGCGCGATGACGTTGCGGGCATGCCATTCGTGAACGCGTCGCCACAGATGCGCCGTGCAAGGCCGCCTCGCAACGACATTGGTGGTGTAAGCTTGATATGAACAGCGAACAGTGGAGTGACCCCTACGCACATTACCTTCGCGGCATCGCCAATGTCGGCGCCAGGCGGCCTTACACGGCGCATATGGGTCATCGCGCCCGCAAACGAATGCCCACAACGTCATCGCGCAAACAATCACCGCCCTACAATATGGCGCATCACCAAACTTTACGGCGCGCAATGGCGTCGGCATCGGCGAAGATTGTGCCTGCCAGGCCTGGGCTGACAGATTGGACGTGCAGAGACACAGAATGCGCCGACAACACCTATGTTGGCGCCAGGCGGCCTCGCAAAGCGCTTCTGGGGCGACGCGTCAGTACATGACATGTCTTTAACGTCGTTGCGCAGACATTCACCTCCTAAAAACATGGCGCGTCTATGAACTTTACGGCGCGCAATGGCGTTGGCGTCGGCGAGAAGAATGCCACGAAGATTGTGACTTTTGGGTCTGACAGACTGGAAGTTCAGGGACACAGAATGCGCCGACACCTTTTATGTCGGCGCCAGGCGGGCTTGCACTGCGCTTCTTGGACGACGCGTCTGCAATTAACAAATCCGCTGGCAACCTCATCGCGCAGACATTCGCAGCCTATTAATATGGCGCGTTTATGGCGCGTACCGAACTCTACGGCGCTGGATCGCATCGGCGTCGGCGAAGATCATCGGCTTGTATTCCGGTGTCACGGGGACTCTCTTTGCGGACTCTCTTTGTCGAAGTCTATTAACTCGAGAATCCTGTCGCGCTTTGACGGTCTGTTCACTGGCAAGTCCTGTCGCGACTGGAAAACATCCGACTTCTTGTACGAATGCCGGCCATTGATTGAGCATAGCCTACTAATTCTGGGATTTTTCGTCACGAATTCGTCACGAACTTAGCATTCTGCCTGACCGAAATTCAACTTGGGATCGTCAATCTGGGTCCAGTCCTGCCGACCGGAACACAATGTGCACAACCCGGTCGGCGCATCTGCAACTCCGAAATCCGGTCGGCATTGTTGAAAACATGTTGGCCGACAACGCCAGAGGTTCCGGAAACGCGCCCTGGATGGCGCTTCCGACGATATGCGCCGGGGCATTGGCGGTGGACGAGCACCGCAGGTCTATCAGGGACTCGCTGCGACAGTCTCGGTGGCGATATGTGGCAATATGTCTTTCGCGGGCGCCTGAGGACCACCGAATCTAGGCGATGGTGTATCTGGTCGGCAGGACCGGACCCAGATCGACGATTCTAGGAGGGGCCAAGCTGAGTTTTGGTCGGGCAGAATCCATACTCATATGAGCTGACTGTCAGGCTAGCCGAAAATAAGCTCGTTTTTCGTCTGAACGGGCGTCTGCGGGCGGCAGGTCGCAACGCTGCCGCAGCTTTTGGGTCTCCCGACCTGGGCTTCTTTCACCGACAGGCAAGGTAAGGCCTTTGTAGGCTGCTGGCGCCGCGCCGAGCACCTCGCGGCGCCGTACTGTCTTGACACGGAAGGAGCCATCGCCTCGTGTTGGCGTGCTCGGATTGATTCCCCCTCATACCTAGTTTCGGGGAGGATCTCGGGGCTGGGATGGGAACCCTCCGGGCATTGCGCAGCGACCACGCTTGCGTTCGACTCGGCACTTTGAAAGGGGGGGGCACAGCCGCCTCATAGAAGGCAGCCGCGCCATCCCCGGCGCCCGCGGGAGCCGCCTGCATTTCCCCCCGTAGTTTCACGGTTCGCAAAAGCCCGTGTCGAATTCGTCACAATGCGACAAAGAGGTGCTCTCAAATGCGCGGGGGAATCGCATTAATTGCACGCGCGCGGAGGGGGGCAGCGGCTGGGCCGAGGCGCTGGTCGTTTGACTAAAACACGCGTGGTGGGGTACGCGCGTTCAAATATTTGGGTCGTTTGGCGTGGCCCGCTGTTTCTTGCGCGCGGGTACTAGTACACCCAAATCCGTGACGAAGTCGTCACACAGGGATAAAGGGATACCTATAAGCAGTCGGTCTCAAGCACGTATGTTAAAATCAGGCCAAAAATGGCGGGAATAGGGGACAAAAACGACCGTAAATTCGCGTATTTTCGGATCCATTTCTTTATTCCCCCTCGCAACGTCGGACCTGAGCGCCTCCTCAAGTGGGTGCCCTGTCGCCGCTGCGCAAAACACTGCAGACAGCGAGAGTTCTCGAATCTGCTCGACCCCGCGCGACGGGGCGCCACGCCATGCCGGCGGCGGGCAATTTAATGCATGGCTTCCCGCCTGGATCTGCCCGAGGGGTGGTTTTCGCAGATGGTGGCGGGCCCTGGAATCGCAGTTTGGCGCCGCGCGGCGCCGGTTTTCGGCGGCTGCCAAAGCGTCTGAGCAGGTATGGTCCGCCAGTCACCCACCGCGACGGCCATGCCGCGAGTCTCACCCCGCGCAACGGGACGCCCCCCCACGCTGGCGACGGGCAATCTGACGCTTGGCTTCCCGCGAGGGTGTGTCACACGAGTATTCTTCACAGCGGGACGCGTGTTTGCAGCTAGGCGTCGGGGGGCTCCACGCGAGGTGGGTTCCAGCGCCATTCGGTGGTGTGGGCCGCAGAAAACCGAGCTTCCCAAGCTTCATTCTGCCCGAACCCCGCAATGGGTCGCACCCCCACGCCAGCGGAGGGCATTGCGCCGCGTAATTTCCCGTCAGGGTCTGTCGCGTGGGCGTTGCAGAGGTTGGGAGCCCCGATCTCGCCGCCGTAGCGCCGTGCGACGCCGCGCGCGGTGTGTTCCAGCGCCATTCTGTGGTGTTGACCCGCGAAAGCCCCTTGTTGCCGGTTACACAGATGGATAATCGTTGATCAGTCTCTGAACCAATCAGAGGGCGGCAAGGAGGGAACTCTTTTGGCACGGTTTCCCGGGGCCAAAAACCGCTTTCGGATTATCGCCCGGTTTCGGCTTGATTTTATCATACGTGCTCAAGACCGGGAGTATACGACAATCACGAAAGTCAACCTTGCAGATTGTAAGGTTGACTTTCACTGTGATGAACCTATTCCGCCATATGAGTCGACAACTCCCTTGGTCTGTAAATCACAGACTGATATGGCGAAGATTCTGCGCGCTCTGCGCCAATGATGTGGGTCGCCAGTAGAAAGAAAGTAAATGTTTTGAGTGGTGAATCGGCGCGAACAATGACGGACGATGCGTCGGCGGCGGTAAAACCGCCACAGACAACCCCCCTTTTAATGATCATTTGAGCAAATACGCGGGGATGGAACGGCGAGTATCGTTGCTGGCGCGCGTCTGGGAAATGCGCACATTTAGACCGTCAAAGTGGGACAAAAGACTCAAGAAACGGGGAAGCGGCACAACCGGCGAGGTGGCGGCGATATTCACCGTTCGACCCTCAAGGCCTCGACTGCATGACTAAATAAAGGGGTGGCGTACACGGCAGTATTGCCGCTGCCGAAGCTTCGTACGTCATTGTTCGCGCGTCACTCGCGCCAATTTCCCACTCAAAACAGCCTTTTCTTATCTACTGGCGACCCAAGTCATTGGCGCTCGCGCCGGAGGCATATAGCGGAATAGGTCTAAATGTACGGGAGACTGTCTATCGACTCAAGAAATTACGAATCCCCGTGTGACCCCGCCCCCCACGATAAGATAAATTTTGAACCATAATGTAGCGATAGAGGGGAGACGACGGCATGCGGGCGGAGATGGAATTAACAGCTCGGGAGCTACTCGCGGCGAGCCCCTCTACCATAAGAAATCTGAGGTTTGAGTGGTGAGTACCTGATTCCGCTACTCGGCCGACAGGGCCGACCGGCCGATGCTTCTACTGGCTTGAATAAATAACCCCTCAAACCGACCTTGAATGAGGGTGTGGCGCTTCAGTTACTTATTGTAGAGGGGTTGGGAGCGAGTAGGAGGTGTATATCCCTTTTGACCACCGACGGGCGAATTTGATGCCATATGGCGCCACCTGGAGACATCACCAAACACATAGCAGCGCACTGGGTATACTCTACAGGGCCAAACGCGTCGAGTGAGCTTGGGAACGTACTCCGTGTCTCACGGATACTTCAGGAAAATGCACAGGTCGCGCGTGCGAAGGTCCCCGAGGTCGCGACGCCGCATCTCCCACGGTGCATTGTGCGTGTGCAATTCTGGCTTGTTAGGGCATCCAAAAAAAGAGCGAGGTCGCACGGGTGGGATCACCGTAATTGCGCGACGGCAGAGCGCGCAGCACGGGGCGCGGCAATTTTCTCGGATAGGCAACCCGGTCGGGTAACAACTCCGGCTCTCGGCGCGACCATGGGGACAAAGCGCGACTCGGTGAATATACGCAAAGTTATACGCAAAGTTCATGGCGCCATATGGCGCCAGGACCAAGCTGAAATGCTGAGAATAAAACCGCGCGATTGTACGGGGACTGGTTCCCGACTGGAGCACGCCGGAGATTCCCCGACGCGCGCTTGGCACGGTAACAGCGTGTCAGGTGTATGGTGGATATGTACATACTAAAGAGCGCCCTGTCTACTGCGCTGCGCGCGGTGAACCGAGCGCGGCTCGCGATATCGGGGAAACAAACGCGTTTCGGCGCCATATGGCGCCTTCGTGGCCAAAGAGCTAAGGAACTTGCGAAAGTTCAAGGAGGAAGCAAGGGCGCAGACAGCGGTGAACGCGCGATTGCAGGCAGCTAAGATGTTGGCCGTGTGGTGGATCACGCAGGGCCCGGTGATCGAGGAGGACAAAGCAGTGGAGACGGTGACCGGGGGCAAAGGTACGTGTACAACACAATCCCGAGCGGTTTCACGCCAGCGAATCTTGTCACAAGCTATGCAGGTCTTGGAGGTGTCCTTAGACAACATATAAACTAATAACATACTGCTACTCGTATGCTGAGCGCGCGAGACGACTTGATTCAGACGACCACAAAATCACCCGTGGACAAACTAACTTTCGGCCGAGCGCCCGCGCCACGGAGGAGGATGCCCCACGCCACGCCGTGATGCCGTCCCGCTGCCACGCCGCCATGCCGTGACGCCGCCCAGCCTGCCACGCCGTGATGCCGTCCAACCTCTGCAGCCATGCGGGAACCACATGGGACGCCACGCCGCGACGCCGTCCAACCTGCCACGCCGCGACCGTCTCAGCCTATGCAGTTTCCGGGAAACCACATAGGTTGCCACGTCGCCACACCGCGATGCAGTCCAGCATCCACGCTGCCACGCCGCTATTCCGTCCAGCGACCACGCCATGCCGTCACACCTCCACGGCCACACTCTGCTATTATTAGGAATAGTTACTAGGTTTCATTAGGAGCGCTTTGCACCCCCAGCCCATGGTTGTCGGGTGTAAATCTCGTCGAGAACCAAAGTCTTACACGGCATCGACCTGTGGTCGAGCTGACATAATGGGTCGTGATGACCGCCTATGTTAAGTGCTGGCGAGCACGTGTCTCCTGACAGTTGCCGTGTCAGTTTCATAGCTAAAAAACAAAAACAAAAAACAAAAACAAAAACAAAAACAAAAACAAAAACAAAAACAAAAACAAAAACAAAAACAAAAACAAAAACAAAAACAAAAACAAAAACAAAAACAAAAAACAAAAACAAAAACAAAAACAAAAACAAAAACAAAAACAAAAACAAAAACAAAAACAAAAACAAAAACAAAAACAAAAACAAAAGAAAATAAAACAACAAAAAAGTCCCTGAAGAAGACTTTAGTTTAGTCATACTCATAGCTAGTTAGTCGTTAACCACCCTGATGCCACCTTAGTTAGTTTGTGGCTGATGGGTTGATCGTGCTGTTTCCTGCTGCTTTGCTGTCCTTTGTGATACAATCTCTCCTCTTCTTCTTCGGCAGTTCTCCGAAAAGTTGAAAACGGCGAAACCGACGGCGCTACGTCAGCAACCCCAACGTTAACATTTGTACGATAACATTTGTTGCGTGCCCTAACGTTAAGGTACAATGAGCATGCCGAGTGCAAAACCGGCGCGTGGTGCCGCACTTGCTCGGTGTGGTCGTTGACGTCGCATTCCAGCGATGCTCGAGGCTCCTCGGAGAGAGCTGATTCAGCAGCGCCAGCGCTCGCCCGCGGCGTTTCCAGCGTCAGCTGGGATACGCGACTACATATCGATTTGAATAGCGTCGATTTGAACAAAAGTACGAAAATCCCATCGATTTGAACCGATCTGAACATCAAGAAAAAACTGAGTTAGAAACGCAAAGGGTTGCCCACTTCTG
>Ga0307489_10003005_pt1 | contig 11231 bp, 22 predicted proteins | sample SB12metaG_FD_202247 | JGI IMG/M metagenome (GOLD analysis project Ga0307489, IMG submission 202247) | Sea-ice brine microbial communities from Beaufort Sea near Barrow, Alaska, United States - SB 1.2 | ecosystem: Environmental > Aquatic > Marine > Coastal | place: USA: Alaska | collected...
GGCGGGTCATCCTTGCTGTCCATCGAGAGCGCGTTGGCCGCGGCCTCGCGCCGCGTCCTGCCGCCCATCACGGGCAGACGTCCTCGCGCGGGCGGGGGCGGGTCGACCGCAGGGCCGAGCAGGTTCGGCCCACCCCGAGGAATGTTGAGGGTGAAAGCCCCGCGAGGCAGGGGCTTACACTCGTCCATTTCTCAGCTCAACTTGAGCCGTTTCTGACACAAAGTACACCCTGGACACCCCCGAACACCCCATAACACCCTCTAAACAACCCATACATGCAACCCTTATCCCACAGAAAGGGCTTAGGTTGAGCTGTATAAGTGGACCAGTGTGAGCCCCTGCCGCGAGGGCGACGGGCGAGGGTGCCGACGCGCAAAAGCAATTTACTCGGAACTGCCGACGTCGCGCTGAGTTGGACGCGCTTGGTTGCACGCGGTCTGGACGCAGTAACGAACACCTGGCGTGTCGCGTCCTCCCTCGCAGAAGTGAGAGGCGGGAGATGAGAGTGAGAGGCGTCCTGTCGCAGAGGTGCACGGGGCGCTGGGGCGCTGCGCTGGCGATGAGCAAACGGTTTGCGTGAGCGTTGGCGCAGCCCTTGCGTGCTTGCGATGGTGACCCCCTGAATTAAAATCACCCCCTACACGCTACACCCCATATAATGACCCCTAGTTCTTACGAAGACGAGTATAAGCCCGCCACCACGCCACTCATCACACACGAGAGCGCGCGGGACCCGCGATCTTGAACGGCAGTCACGTGGCTCGGACGCACCTGTCACGCGCGCGAGAGAGGATGGTCGCCATCTCCAAGGCACCGCCGACGGTGCGCGCCCTGCCCGCACCTGCGGCCTCCCCTTCCAGAGGCCAACCCTAGAGTGACCCGGGGGTCCCTGTCGCAGCTCTGGGCACGTCGCCCCGCAGGTCTCAGATCTCAATCTAGCGCGGCGCCGGCGGAGGCCCCAGCCGCGGCGTTGTACAACGCATCGTTAGGACAACCGCACCGGGGACTAGCCCCGCGCGGCTTTCCCTTTGAGAGCGCCAACCCTAGACCGGCCAACGAGCTGACCCCGCGCGGGACCTGGCAGCCTGGGCACCTCGCCCAGATCTCAAGCCGCGGCGTCGCGCAACGCGTCATTTGTCCGCTCGTATTGTACCTGTGGCCAACCGCGCGCCTCTCGGTTGTCATCATCGAGTGTGCCGACCGTTTCCCCCAGCTCCCAGGGATCCGCTCCTCTTCCCCGTTCATGAGCCCCCCGCGTCGTTGCTGTCGCTTTTGCATGTTTTTGTACTTTTCCACCCCCCCTACTGCCCGAGCTCTCAGCTCCTCCTCCTCTGACGTCCGAGGCTCATCACTGACACGCAACGGTTCCCCCCCCCCCGGTCGCGTCGCCGCAGGCCATGTCAATGGACGTGGGTGCGGCGCTGGACGGCGACGAGGACCTGTACACGCGGTAGGGCCTGCCAGAAACCGCTCAAAACGTCGTTCATCTGTGAGAGTGTGTTGCCAATCCTCGTTTCTTGAATGCCACCCCTTTCGCCACCCCGCACGCCTGATTATTTTAGGATTTCCTGTTGGACCCTAACACGCGGCTGAAGGCGCTGCAGCGTGAGCTGGAGTTCGTGGAGATCCAAGAGGAGTACATCAAGGCAGGGGCTTACACTTGTCCACTTTTCAGCTCAACCTGAGCCGCTTCTGACACAAAATACACCCTAAACACCACCCAATACCTGTGAGCATCCCCTAAACATCACCTAAACACCACCTCAACACCACCCAAACGCCCCCAAATAACCCCCAAATGTAACCCCTGACCCACAGACAGAGCCTACGTTGAGTCGAAAAAGCGGGCGAGTGTAAGCCCCTGCATCAAGGACGAACAGAAGAATCTTAAGATCGAGCTGCTGCGGGCGCAGGAGGAGGTGAAGCGTATCCAGGCGGTGCCGCTGGTCATCGGGCAGTTCCTGGAGATGGTGGACGCCGACTCCGGCATCGTCAGCAGCACCACAGGCAGGGGCTTACACGCGTCCACTTTTCAGCTCAACTTGAGCCGTTTCTGATACTCAAAATATCCCCTAAACCCCTAAATCCCCCCTCCACCTCCGCCATAATACCCTATAAACACCCCATAAACACCCCTTGTCCTACAAAAAGCGCTTACGTTGAGCCGAAAAGTGGACGAGTGTAAGCCCCTGAGCACGGGCTCCAACTACTACGTGCGCATCCTGTCCACCCTGAACCGCGAGCTGCTGAAGCCGTCCTCCTCCGTGGCGCTGCACCGCCACTCCAACGCCCTGGTCGACATCCTGCCCCCGGAGGCGGATTCCTCCATCTCGCTGCTCACGGACGCGGTAAGGCCTCCCACATATTGCCCGCCACGTCATCGACACGCATTTTGAACCCTTGTCTCTTGAGTGAGACGGCAGCCTATGACGTGTGGAGCAATGGCTATGACAAAGTGCGTGAAACCACTTGGACACTTAGCAACAAGTAGTACTAAGTCGTCCAAATGGAGCGTTCTGATTGGTCTAGCGGGGCGACTTAGCACTAAGTCTCAACAAGTGTCTAAGTGGTTTGGCGCACTTTGTCATACCAGGCCCTATACGGCGGAGAGGCCGGACGTGAAGTACAGCGACATCGGCGGCGCGGACGTGCAGAAGCAGGAGATCCGCGAGGCGGTGGAGCTGCCTCTCACGCACTTCGACCTGTACCGCCAGGCATGGGCTTACTCTCGTTCACATCTCAGCTCAACTCAAGCGCTTTTTATGGCATCGGGGGTACACGTAGGGGTTGTGTAGGCCGTGTTGAGGGGGTGTATGGGGGTGTTTAGGGTGTGTACGGTGTTTTTGTGTGTCAGACACGGCTCAAGTTGAGCTGAAAAGTGAACGAGTGTAAGCCCCTGCCGGCAGATCGGCATCGACCCCCCGCGCGGCGTCCTGCTGTACGGCCCGCCCGGCACCGGCAAGACCATGCTGGCCAAGGCGGCAGGGGCTTACACTCGTTCACGGTAGAGCTCAACTTGAGCAATCCAGTATTCATTCATGAGTTAAGTTGGGGTATACGGTGGACAGAGGAGCTCAAGTTGAGCTGGAATGGGAACGAGTGTAAGCCCCTACAAGGCGGTGGCGCACCACACGACGGCGGCGTTCATCCGCGTGGTGGGGTCGGAGTTCGTGCAAAAGTACCTGGGCGAGGGACCGCGCATGGTGCGCGACGTGTTCCGCCTCGCCAAGGAGAACGCGCCGGCCATCATCTTCATCGACGAGGTTGGGCGGTGCAGCTTGACCCTATCAAACCCACGTTGAAGGCGCCTGAATCTATTCCCTTGAAAGTGAGATATGATTGGCTGCTTTCAAATCATACTTTCAAATTCAGCTTGCGCCACTCTAACGTGGTGGACTCCATCGCTACCGCTCGCTTCGACGCGCACACGGGGGCGGACCGCGAGGTGCAGCGCATTCTCATGGAGCTGCTCAACCAGATGGACGGGTTCGACCAGACGGCAGGAGCTTACACTCGTCCACTTTTGAGCTCAACCTCAGCCGTTTTGGTCACACCTTTCGGTGTCCCCTGTTTAATAGACTGGGGGAAAATCATGCGCCCAACGCATCCCACACAATGTGCTTACGTTGAGCAGGATAGTGGACGAGTGTAAGCCCCTGTCAGACGGTGAACGTGAAGGTGATCATGGCGACGAACCGCGCGGACACGCTGGACCCCGCGCTGCTGCGCCCCGGCCGCCTCGACCGCAAGATCGAGTGCCCGGCGCCCGACCGCCGCCAGAAGCGCCTGGTGTTCCAGGCAGGGGCTTACACTCGTACACTTTTCAGCTCAACCTGAGCCGTTTCCGACACAAAATGCACCCGGAACACCCCCTGAATGCACCCGGAACACCCCCTGATACCCCCTTATGCCTCCAAAATACCCCTTAAACAGCCCCTGCATGCACCCCTTATCCCACAGAAAGCGCTTACTTTGAGCTGAGCCGCTTGTGACACAAAATGCACCCAAAACATCCCCTGATACCCCCTTATACCTCCTAAATACCCCTGAAACAGCCCCTGCATGCACCCCCTATCCCACAAAAAGCGCTTACGTTGAGCTGAAAAGTGGACAGGTGTAAGCCCCTGGTTCCAGGTGTGCACGGCGAAGATGAACCTGTCGGACGAGGTGGACCTGGAGGACTACGTGTCGCGGCCAGACAAGATCAGCGCGGCGGACATCCGCTCCATCTGCCAGGAGGCGGGCCTGCAGGCCGTGCGCAAGAACCGCTACGTCATCATGCCCAAGGACTTCGAGAAGGGCTACAAGAGCAGCGTGCGGAAGCCGGGCGATGACTTCGAGTTCTACAAGTAAGTGAGCGTTGTGAGCGCAGAGTGACGAGCCATGATCTGATATCGATATGGGAGATCGATATGGTTATCTACCATATTAATTTGGTCGTCCTAGGCATCGATATGGAATATGGCTGATGATATGGGAGATGACAGTATCGATATGGTCATCCTGGATATCGAGATGGGATATCTTGTCACTATTGGGTGAGCGCCTTGGGGGGCGGCCTGGGACGGCGACGGCCAGTCCGAGGCGATGCAGCTTGCGGGGGCGGGGGCGGGGGTGTGGGCGGGGGCGGACCGAGAAATCCGCTCCATAAACGTTAGAGTTAAAAGCAAAAGTGCGCGATTGCGTGCAGTGGTAGTCTGGGTGGATCTTAGAACACGCTTCGTGTAAAAACAAACACAATAAAACCGATTGTTGAAAATAAATGCAGGTCGCCGCGCGGTCCTTTCGTTTACAGTTATCAGCTGAAAATTATGCCTCTTGCGCGTCCACGCTCAGCAGCGGTGAGAATGAGACGGCTGATGATTCAGGACAGCCCTACGATACTTAGTTTCAGAAATTTACCATCACCTTTTTTCGGTGCACACGAGGGGGGTGAAGGTAAACGAGGTGGCTTCGCAAATAACACGAAAAGTGGCACCGCCAAGTTGTCAACTTGATAAACTGAACATCCGTCACCGGCAATCCTCGCCTGGCTCGCGAAACAAAAATCGCCGATCAAGCTCCGCGCATCGGGCGGCTCATTATCGGACGGAGTTGTGAAACCAAGAGGGATTATACTGATCATTAAACATTCATCGCCAAACACGCACCCTCTTGTAAGGTAATCAACAAACTGACAAACCCACTCTGACGCTCACTCTGCACCCACCCACAACACCCACCCTCCTTTTGACAGAGAAAAGAAACCCCCCTCTCATTCGTTTCACTGTTAAGCACCCTGTCACCCACTCTCTCACCCACCACTGTTTTTGTTTTTGCATCAAGTGTATACACAACATATCCAAAAGTCATTTTCTCGATTTATTTCTTTGGAGCCTCAGTCCGCCGCCTCCTCCTCCTCCTTCCGCTCCCTCGGGGGCCAGGGTAAACGCCTGGTGCCTCCTTATACACGCGGAAGCGTCCCTCTCTCTCTCCTTCACTCGTCCTCTGCTCTCCTCTTTGGTCCGGTCTGCCACACATCAGTCTGCAAGCACCAGTCGGCACACATCAGAGTCGGCACACCACACATCAGTCTGCGTAATCGGCAGACCGTGTGGCGGACTAAGGCTTGGAGCTGCACTTGAAGCACGCGGCGCGGCTCGCGAAGTTGTGCGCGCGGCAGTTCTCGCACATCCAGTCGCCGCTCCGCAGGGCCATAGGGTTTAGGGTATGAGGTTTAGGGCTCAGAGTTTAGGGTTTAGGGCTCAGGCAGATGTTGCTCGCTGCGTCACCGAAACCCATTTATTGACTTTAACGGCATCCTATAACAAGGAAAGCCAGGCAGAAGCAGATATTGCTTGCCACGTCACCCAACGTATTCTGAACCCTGGTGTCTTCTCAGCTGAATGGCATCCTATGACGTGGCGAGCAATATCTGCCAGCCCCTACCGCTCCGGAAGTTGTCCGGCGCCCTATTGCCCGAGTCGTGGTTGTGACCCCCCCCCGACGACCCCGGCCCCCCCTTGCCCCCTTGCGGGTTGCCAACCTTGCACTTGAAGCACGCGCTGCGGCTCGCGAAATTGTGCGCGCGGCACCCGTTGCAGATCCAGTCCCCCGGGCGGAAGTTGCCCTGGGTGTAGCGGCGCAAATTGAATTTGAAGGCAAAATTAGAAAGCGGTTTGTCATAGTTCAGTTTTAAGAGCTTAAATCCAGGCGCTTTCAACGTGGGTTTGATAGGGTCAAGCTGCACCGCCTTACCTGGGTGGGACCCCCGCCGTCCGATTTGCCAGACGAGAACGAATCGCCGCCCCCACCCCCGCCCCCGAAGCCATTCCCGCCGCCGCCACCCGCCTTGGCGTTCTTACACTTGATGTAGCGGCGCAAGTTGAAGTTGAAAGCAACAGTTAAAAGCAGCATATTACACTTCAGTTTCAAGCGCTTAGTTCCAGGCGGTTTGAGCTTGGGTTTGATAGGGTCAACCTGCACCGCCCTACCTTGAAGCACACGCTGCGGCTCGCGAAGTTGTGAGCGTGGCACCCGGGGCAGGTCCAGTCGCCCGGCCGGCGCACCCCCCCGCCCCCGTGATTGTGCTCGTGCCCGTTCCCCCCCGACGGAGCCGGCATCGCGCGCCCACCGCCGCCGCCGCCGCCGCCACCACCACCGCCGCCGCCACCGCCGCCACCAACCACGGGACCCGCGCCCTCGCCAGACGCCAGCACCGACGCCGCCGTGGCGGGCGCCGGCGCGCGCATCCCCAGCCACGCGAACGTCAGCGCCATGTACGGCGGGTCCGCGGACGCCAGCTGGCTGACCCCGTCGAGCAGGGGCTTACACTCGCTCACTTCAGAGCTGAACTTGAGGACCTTCGGGACACATCGCTCACGTTAGAGCTCAACTTGAGCACCTTCGGGACCCATCCACGGGTCAATGTGAGTCATATGGGGGACAAAGTAAGCTCAAGTTGAGTGGAAAGGGGAAAATTTAGCTCAAGTTGAGCAGAAATGGGAACGAGTGTAAGCCCCTGCCGTCGAGGTGCAGCGCGAACGCGGCAACCCGAGTCAGCTCACCAACCTGGGCGCGCTCCGTGCGGCACACCATCACCGACGAGCCCGTGCTAAGGGGCTTACACTCGTCCACTTCTCAGCTCAACTTGAGCCGTGTCTGTCACAAGAAAACACCCTACACACCCTTGACACCCCATAACACCCCCTTACCACGGGCTACACGACCCCTCCGCGAACCCCCTATCCCATATAAAGCGCTCAAGTTGAGCTGAAACGTGGACGAGTGTAAGCCCCTGCCCGTGTTGTTGTGCCCCGGCGCACCCACCACAGCCTGATCCACGGGCACCGCCGTCAGCCGCACCTGCGCCCCCGTGTTGTAGTGGCGCAAGTTGAATTTGAAAGCAAAGTTTGAATGCGATTCATTATATTCTTGTTTCAAGCGCTTAGATCCGGGCGCTTTAAACGTGGGTTTGATAGGGTCAACCTGCACTGCCCTACCGTGTTGGCGCTGGCGATGGCGCTCCCCTCGATCGCCGCGGATATCTCAGAGCCCTGCACCACCTCCAGCCAGGGGCTTACACTCGTCCAGTTTTCAGCTCAACCTGAGCCGTTTCGGGATACAAAATACACCCTCAAAATCCCGTAATAGCCCATGACAGCTCCTAAACAACCCCCAAATCCCGCCCCTATATCCCACAGAAAGCGCTTACGTTGAGCCGGAAAGTGGACGAGTGTAGGCCCCTGCCTCCAGCCGTGCGCCACGCGCCAGGCCGGCGCTGACCTCCGACGCCAGGCTCCAGTCGTTGGGGTTCGCCACGCGGTCCACCATCTGGCAGAACCGTGCCGCGCCCACCGTGGATAGCACCCCCTGCATGGTGGTCACCAGCGGCCAGAGGCTCACACTCGTCCACTTCTCGGCTCAATCTGAGCCGTTTATGACACAAAATACACCCTACACACCCGCTCAATACCCCTTAACAATGAACCTCTTAACATCCCCTTACCACCCCCTACACAACCTCTGAACACACCCCCTATCCCAAATAAAGCGCTTACGTTGAGCTGAAAGCGCTTGCGTTGAGCTGAAAGTGGACGAGTGTAAGCCCCTGCCAGCGGCGCCAGGCGCTGCGACCACGCCACGGACTCCTGCGGGCGCAGGCAGTACCCGCTGGGTGAGGTCTGGCTTGTGCCTAGGACCAGGGGCTTACGCTAGTCCACTTTTCGGCTCAACTTAAGCGCATTCTGTGGGATAGGGGTGCATTTAGTGGTTGTTGATGGGGTGTTCAGGAGGTGTCAGGGATATTAGGTGGTGTTTTGGGGGTATTTTGTGACAGAGACAGCTCAGGTTGAGCTGAGAAGTGGACGAGTGTAAGCCCCTGCCCAGGACGCCCACGCCCTCGGCGCCCGCGGTCAGCGACTGCAACATGGAGAGCAGCGCCTCGGGTGACTGTGCGGCGGCGGTAGCGGCGGGCGACGCGGCGGGCGGTGTAGGCGCCGGCGCGGGCTTGGTGAACCCCGGAGCGGGCACGGGGTTGCTGGCGGAAGCGGCGGCGGCGGCGCGCATGGCGCTGGCGTACGACGGGGGCTGCGCCGGCGCCGCGGGCTCCTTGGATGCGGCAGCCGGCGTCGGCTGCTGCTGCTGCTGCTGAGGCGGCGGAGCCTGCTGCTGCTGCTGCTGCTGCGGCGTCGGTTGCAGCTGCTGCTGTTGCTGCTGTTGCTGCAGCTGCTGCTGCTACCAGGGCCTAGCAGATATTGATCGCCACGTCACAGGATGCCGTTGACCTCAATAACAAGGAGCGTTCAGAATGCGTGTCGGGGGTCTGTGACGTGGAGGGCAATGCTGAATCCTCCTTTATAGATGTAATGGCATCCTACGACGTGGCGGGCAATATATGCCAGGCTCTACCTGCTGCTGCTGGTATTGAGGCTGCTGCTGCTGCTGCTGGTGGGGTAGCGGTGCACTGTGCTGCTGCTGCAGCTGCTGATGCTGAGAGCCGATGGGAGCTCCGATGGGAGCGCCAATGGGCTGCGAGCTGATTGGACCGCTGCCCCCCCGCACCAGGCCACTACCGATGGGCGCCGCCGCGGACCGGCTCAGCGGCGCGTCGAACCCGCCGTTGCCGCCGCCGCCGCCGCCCATCCCCAGGGGCTTACACTCGTCACTTTTCAGCTCAACTTGAGCCGTGTCTGACACACACAAAACACCCTACACACCCCTTAACACGGGCTACACAACCCCCACGCGCACCCCCTCTCCCATAAAAAGCGCTCAAGTTGAGCTGAGAAGTGAGCGAGTGTAAGCCCCTGCCCATCCCCCCGTACCCGTTCCCGTTGACCATCCCCACTCCGCCCAGCCCGCCCCCGCCGCCCAACCCGTTCCCCAGCCCGTTGCCCAACCCGTTGCCCAACCCGCCGCCGCCGTTGCCGTTGCCGCCCTGCAGCGGGATCGGGTGGTTCGGGAACGGCCGAGCCTCGTCGCTCAGCTGCACGTGGCTGCCCATGAATAGGGACAAGAGAAACAAAACGCTCGCCTCGTCATATGACGTCATGTAACTCAAGAAACGAAGGGGCCAAGACCAAAGCCTGGTGCCTGCTCATCTCTCAGAGTCGAGTTTACACGGTCTCTCGGAGATTGAAAGGGGTGGATGACGTGGCGAGCGTTGCGCAGTTTGCTTGGCCATACCCATGAACGTGGGCAGCAGGCTGTTCTGACCCGCCAAGCTCTCCGACAGCCACGCGGCGAACCCCGCCCCGCAGGGGCTTACACTCGTTCACTTTTCAGCTCAACTTGAGCCGTGTCTGACACACACAAAACACCCTACACCCCCTCAATACCCCCTTTTATCCCCTTGACACAGGCTACACATTCCCTACGCGCATCCCCATTCCCACAAAAAGCGCTCAAGTTGAGCTGAGAAATGAACTAGTGTAAGCCCCTGCCGCCGCGTCCGTGCCCCCGAAGCGCCCCAGCGTGAGGTGCTGCTGGTCCGGCCGCTGCTGCGCGTAGTACATGTCCGCGCCCGGCAGCATGGTCGCCAGCGCCTGCGCCATGCGCAGCGAGTCCGGCGAGTCCACACCCAGCAGCAGGGGCTTACACTCGTCCACTTTCCAGCTCAAAGTAAGCACTTTTTGTGGGATACGCTGGTCAGCGTCAGTCTGTCAGTGACGAACACGGCTCAGGTTGAGCTGAAAACTGAACGGGTGTAAGCCCCTGCCCAGCAGCACGCACCCGTTCTGCGTCACCCTGCAGAGAAGATACAGAGAGGAAGAGGTCAGTGCTTGACTTTGACTTTGAGTATGAGTATGAGTTTGAGTTTGAAACGGTGCGCTTTGGACAACGTGACCTTCATAGTGATCAAATTAGTTAGCTCCCTTGTTGAACGACCACGCGGATCGGACACGCGCGGAGCGCGGGGAAGGCACATCCTCCGCCGCCCCGGCGCTCGTACGTAGCAGGAGCTGACGCCCATGCACTCCCCGTGCCCTCTGATCGAACGTTCCTTAGGTGTGCCTAGCTGGGACGAAAAGTCGGGACGAAAAGTCGGGACGAAAAGTCCGGCAGGACTGGCATATCTTTTGTGTGCGTGGATCGGTTGTACTTACTTGCAGCGCGGCAGCAGGCGGCCCTGCACGGGCCCGAAGGTCTGTGCCAGGCGCTGGAGCACCTGCGTGATCGACGCCCCGCTCATGCCCGTGCCCTGCAGCCCGCTCAGCAGCGCGATGTGCGGCGGCGAGCACCCCATACCTGTTGAAATCCAACCACAATCTTATATCAGAACCAACACTTTCAAAGGAAGGCCCGTGCGTGTGTGCGACCGATGCTCGTGAAGCGTGCCGCGAGTACTGCCTTACTGCAGCCTATGTCGTGGTGGGTCTGGCACCCAACCAAGACGACTGTGCGAACTCGCCCCGACGATCCGCGCGTCCCCAGGTACTGAAGCCATCAGCCATGCCCACAACAACCAACCAAGGTCGATCGCCCGGGGGGGCGCGGAGAGTCCTCGCCACGCGAAGATCGGCCCGCGTCACGCAGATAACTCGCGTCGGCATCAGACAGGCCACTGCCTGCGTACTCGCGACGTCCAGCTCATGGACCCACGCCGGCGGAATCCCTCGACCATTGCACAAGGTAGCCCCGTGGTAAGCAGGGGACCGAACCAATGCATGCCAATACTTCCTCCCCAACCCTAGACGGTGCTCGCGTTCGAAAGTAAGAGATTCCGCGCAGTGTCTGATTACGTACCCGCG
>Ga0307489_10003006_pt1 | contig 11229 bp, 6 predicted proteins | sample SB12metaG_FD_202247 | JGI IMG/M metagenome (GOLD analysis project Ga0307489, IMG submission 202247) | Sea-ice brine microbial communities from Beaufort Sea near Barrow, Alaska, United States - SB 1.2 | ecosystem: Environmental > Aquatic > Marine > Coastal | place: USA: Alaska | collected 2017-05-06
GTGGGGTCAAGTACTGGATGTCGGAGTCTTTGTCCACGACTGATACAACCTGTCAGAAAAAATGATTTCAGCCCGCCTTCACGATCCTCGCTTTTGATGGGCCCATTTTGGCGGTGAAGCCCCTCTGGTTCGCCTCTGCCGGACCACAGCCTGCCGTGTCCCTTGATTCGCCCTACCGGGGCCACTCATACACGAACGGCCCTTTCTTGATGTGCAGTGCAGGCCTAATTCACTCAGTGTGAGGACTACCCACTCTCTCCTGTATCGGTCTCTCCTTTCTCCACCTCCCTCAATTTTCTCACTCCTCTCTCGAAAACAATCTCCCACTACCAGCCTGTCAATCTCGAAGGCAAACGTACCAAATCGATGAAGATCGAAAAGTCGGCGGCCGGAGAAGCCTCATCGATCGCGTCAAAGTACGAGTCGCCCAGCGGCGCGAAAAACACCACCTGCCCACAACATCCGTTTAAGTGACAAAATAAGCTTCGTGAGGAACATCATGAAGTCAGGTCAGCAACACTTCCTAGAAAATTACGCCCCAATCTCATTTGTTTCTCTCCTTTACCCTTTCCCTCGCAAGCTTCATCTATCATTGTTTCCTTCTGTTTTCGTGCTACAGAGAAAGGCAGGACCGAGCACGGCCTACAAAAATCCTCAACTCTGCACCCTGAACCCAGCACCGTGAACCCTGCAACCCGAACCCTACTCCCTACACCCTGTCAGAGGAGGGAAAACTTGGGGGGTCGGGTTGAAACCATCTGCTGCGTTATGGTGGTCGGGTTTTTGCACCTGTTGTTGCGTGCCGGGTTCAGGCCAAGGGACTTGCGTGGTCCTTAAAACAATCGGGAAGTCGACGTTTGAATCGCTGGTTATTTGGGTTGAAAGGAATGCAGAAGCAGAGGGAAACGGTTGTGATGCACGACTCACATGTCCGCGTTCGGGGCGCAGTCCGAATCCAGGCCCTGTTCATTTTTAAAAACATCATTCCTCTGTTTTCTGTTTAACTCTCTTTGAGATATGAAGAACCACACCATCTTCATATCAAAGCCCCAGGCATCAATTGCCCCACCGAATGAACACTACACACTCTCTCTCTAAACACCCACTTCCCCACGCAAAATGGCCAGGGCTCTTCAAAAAGGTATCCAGGTGTGTTCTACTCTATCCGGGTTGAGAACACAATTGTATAAATACTTACACCTTTGATCGAACAATCATGGGCGAGTGAGGGGGGGTCGCACTGTAAGGAAGTCGGTTTGAAGGGCCTGGTCGTCCCAAATAGCGTCGTTGGCTTCGGTATGGCACGCGTGTGTCCTGCGCTCTCCACCCAACGTCAGCCCATTTTTGTCACCCCAGCAACCTCCCCAATTTTCTAGACCAGTGCTCACCCCCCCTTGGGCAACCCTGCGCGAGACTTGGTTTGATCTATGTTTCTGATGTTGGGAGTTTAGAATCGATCCACCTAAATCTCACCATCAGAGGGCCGGTGCAGAGAGAACATTTTTACCCTATTTTTATCAATCCACCCTATTCATGCAACTCTAAACGCTAAACCCTGAACCAGTTGGCTGTTGAGGCGAATGTTCCGCGTCCCACAAGCACCGACGTAGGCGGAATGACCAAGGAGTCTGCTTGAGGGTCTGGGGTCTGAGGTCTGGACTCCAAACTTGGGGGTTGTGGTTTCGGGTTTTAAGTTGGGTCAAGTGTTTGGGTTCAGGGTTTGGGGGGTGAAGTTTCGGGGTTGGGGCGTGGGATTTAGGAAGTAGGGTTCGGAGTTCACAACATTGGGAGAGGGGGTGTACTGTGATTGACGCGGTATTGTGGTGCGAGTGTGAACGCAATCGCGATGAACTGCAGCAACTTGGTCCCACCATTGACGTATCTCACTTGGTGCAGTCGCATGTTGGCTGCGATTGGTTCTTCATGAGTCAAAGTTGTGGGCGGGGCGCAAACACTGCAGAGCCTGTCTGGCACATGAACTGTGGAGGTCCCAAACCGTGTGCGGTTTATCGGATCTCGGAAAAGGCGTACCGTAGTCGAAGAAGTTGTACTGGTTGGTCCCAGTGAGCATTGCCACGGTGAAGAAGTCTGCCTTGGTCAAAATGATGCTGCCAGAACACCCCCAAGTACAGGTCAACGATCCGTGTATGCCGCGATAGTGCTCTGTGATCAATAAAAGGTGACACCCCCTCCTTTGCAAGAACACGTTTCACACCCGTCGAAGTGTGAGATCTCTGAGCGAGAAAAAAAAGAGAAGAGAGAGAGATAGATGCATCTCGCTTCCTGAGAGAGAGAGATGTCATAGTGACGGCCCGGGCGATCATATTGTGGAAAGATTCAATGAAAGGGAGGAGCATCTTTCACTAGCAATGTGATGTGAACTATATCCAGGTTCTCGAGAAGGTCGATATCCCTTGAAGAGTGAAGTCTCAGACTTCACTCTTCAAGGGAAATCAATTGAGGGCTGAAACGGGGTAAATAGTTCACTTCTGGTTGCTGGTGGTTCTACCTGTGCTGCGACGCGGCAGAGTCGAGGAACTTGGTGGGTCCCGTTTGTGCAAAGTGCGCCAGGCCCTGCCAAGGAGGTGTTTAATCTTCCCCAAGCGGCCTTCAAACTTGCCCTGCCAATGCAGCCTTCAAACTTGGATATCTCTCTATCTCTCGCCAAGGAGGTGTTTAAACTTCGCCTACACCAAGGGCCTGCCTCCTCGGGCTTCAAGAGAGAGATTTCTTTATTGACAACCTAATGGTCCAAATGCAATATAACATCTAGATGTTTCAGAAGACCGGCCTTGCGCCATGGGAGTTTGAATTCCCTTTTCCATGTAGCCTAACATCTACCTTCCTAGGGCTCCAAGGGCCCGCCTCCTTGAGATTTCGGTGGTCTCGGTCAGGGGAGGGCTCACCAAGAACGTCTCGATCGTGTGCGAGCCTTCCTCGACTCTCTCGTCGAGTTTTGCCGCATATTGCCTGGTGCCAGAGGAGGACTGTTCAATCACCCCTCTCTAAGTGCCCTCCAACGAGGGACGCGCTCCGGAGCTGATTTCTGGTTTTCAAGTCACCCCCCTCACTACGTTGCCCCTTCAACCTCTCGATACCACCCCTGCAGTCTAGTTCTGTATTTTCTCACTATACTGAGCGGTTGCTGAAAACCAACACGCCTCAAGTACGCCATGCTGGAAACCAAACAAACCTCGAGGACGTACCACACGGTGGGATACGACCCTTTCATCACAAGAAAATCTGCCTCACGCATTTGACTTGAGGGCCAAATGTAGCGCAAATTTAGTCTCGTAACCCTCAGAAAGGCAACGAAACCCGCGAACTCCACCGTGTGGGAGGTCCGACCGGAGCTCGTGGTCGTCGAGCTTCATCTGGCCCTTGTAGATCCGCACGTACGGCTCTGCGCCAAGCCAGCGAAATCAGAGAGAGAGAGACAGTTCTTTATTGACAACCTACTTGTCTGAATCCACTTAATCATCGAGATGATTTGAGTAGACCGGCCTCGCACTATGGGAGTTCGAATTCCCTTTTTGAAGTAGTCTGACATCTATTCTCCTGGACGAAATCAACGTGTGCGGGTGAGGGCCGCTCTAGGCATGCCTCGTTTCGCTTTCAAGTTGTCGTTGTTGAGCTGACTGCGCCCCCTGGCAGGCCTTTTCTGGTTTCCTCTCACGGGGCTTCGCATCGACCGCATTCCGCACTCCTTGACGTCGAAGACGTCCCACTCCCCGCCGGGAAACCACCAGCTTTCCAGGATAACATCTGGTGCCTACACTTGGCTGGCTCGCCAACTGGGAAAACTAGATACGTTGAGTCGTGAGGAGAATCTGGTCGGGGAGGAGTTCACCGTGGAGCCAGACATGGACGGTGCTCAGTGGCATCTCGGGGAACCTGCATTGGGGGTTGGGATTTGCGGTCTAGGGTTTGGGGTTTAGGTTTCTATTGGGGGCATGGATTTAGGGTTGAGGAGTTAGGGGGTAAAGGCGTTCCCTATTTGAGAACAACTCATCTGCAGTAATGCGAAGCAGTTCCAAGGAGGGGTCGTATTCAAGACTTTTGTGTCACTCAACTCTAGGCCGAGAGTAATAAAGAAGAGAAGAGAAGACATGAAAGGTGCTCAGTGGCATCTCAGGAAACCAGCATTTGGGGGTTTGAGCTTATTATTCGAGGTCTAGGGTTGAGGCATAAGGGTTTTGGGATTAGGATTAAGGGTTGAAGAGTTTTGGGATTGGGGCGAGGGGTTGGGGATTACTTCATTGCGACGTAATCCGTGCTGTTGAGCCACTCACTAGGCGGCGCGACGGTCTGAGCTGAAGGGTCGCACTGCCCCAGCCTGCCGTCCGGTGCGGTGCGGGATGCATGGTTTGAGATTCAGGGGTTTGGGGTTAGGATATAGGGTTGAGGTGGCAGATACGGTAGAGGGTAATTCGAGGGTACAGGGGGCGTGAGGCAGCATGCAAAGTTCGGCCCACCTACCAGGCCCGCCTCGGGATTCAGGATTCACCTTCGACGCTGTTTTGCTGACACCGGTACAACCAATCTTTTCTCTTTTTTTTCACACCTCATTCGAACATTGCCAAACGCTACGTGGGATTCGTACTGATCGTGGTGGGTGGCGTAGGGAGAAGCGAGGAACGTTTCAAAATCCTCGATCGGGCGGTAATCCTGCAGAGGGAGAGAGAGATTTCTTTATTGACAACCTGCTTGTCCGAATCAACTTCATCATTGAGGTGATTTGATGGACCGGCCGTACGCCATGAAACTTGAATTCCCTCTTTCAGGTAGCCTCATACCTACGTTTCTAGTACTTTTCCTCTTATTGCTATCGGCTCCTAGCACTTTTCATCTTACCATTTCTAAAATCCGCGATTGGGCGGTAGTCCTGCAACAAAACAAAAAACGCCTTTCACCTTTCCTCGCGATCGACAGACCGGCAAGCAAAACCCAGCGAGAACAACCGAACCCACTTTGGTCCCACACAGTGCACAACCCTCACCTGCACGAACGTCGGCAGACAGCAAGAGGTCGTCCGCTGCGTGGGGTTTTCCGGGTCGTAGAGCTCGTTGCCGCACGGGAAGTTCTCCACACCTGCGAGGGGGGTATACAGAGAGGTCAGATGAGACAGCGCCGTTGAGGAAGGACCCCCCCTTTGTGATTTTTTCGCCACCACTACTTCACGGAAAACGCATTTTCTGGCGCGAATGGCAACACGGGGTTTTTCTGTCAGCATGCCTGTGTGAGACAACGAACGGGGAACATACCGATCGTATTCAGGATGAGGGACATACCAAACGTATCGAGGACAGCCGGCGGGTAGCTTTGCGGGACAAGCGTATCGTCGTTGTGGACCCTGGTTGCATTCCCTTTCTGTTAGTACCGAAACGATTGAAGGTTCTTTCGCCGTCCACTTTTCAAAGAGGACATATTTTTATTCACATCTTGCAAAAGAAACAAAAGTTGTGAACAATTGTCCTTCTCTTCGGCAAACGGGAGCGGCACACACCTTGGGAGGTACAGCACATTGGCGGTATATTCAAACCCCATCGTGAAGGTGAAGTCGACGACCAGGCTGCACACACAACTTTCAGTTCAGAAAATTTATATCTGAGAGCTCTGCGACCAGACGTTTGGAAGTGCACAGCTTTTTTTGTGCAAGCCTCGCACTTTCGGTGACATGATCTCAGTTGCAGGCGCTGATGAAATTACAGACAGTGGCATGATTTCTCATCCAAAACAAGAAATACGAATGGTAGTGCTAAAAGTTCAGACAGTGGCACATTTTCTCATCTTAGATATAAAAACACAAACAATAGGGCTGGGGGGGCGCTGACCATCCCTGACTCATGCAAAAGGGGTCGTATCTGGTTGAGGGTTTGGGGTTTAGGCGGAACAATAGGAGGCTTTTAACCAGATAAAGTTCGGGATTTCCAAAAGTCGTCAAACTCTCCGGGTCTTGACAACGCAATGCACTTTCAGAGTTATCTCAAGCCCGTTCGTGGAGCCATTTGCCCACTTTTCAAACTTTTGGCGAGAAATGCCCACATTTCCAGAAAAATCTTCACAACTTCCGTTTTGATTGGGGTTCGAAGGGCCCTAGGTGGTGGGGGTATTACGACACGGTGTCGACACGAAGCCCCGAGGGGGGGAACCAGAAGGGGTCTGCAAAGGGCCATGGTCAGCACAACAGCGGCAACTTGAGAAGTGATAACTTAAGAGCGAACTGAGGCGGGCCGGGGGTGGTCAGGCCCGCCCAAGCCGCTCGCACAACTCGATTTCGCTCGCTTTTCGAGCGGCATGTTCACAATCGTAAGAGAGAAATGGATTTCACCAAAAAAGTGGAGAGGAATGGATTGCACCTTTGGTGGTGTCTGCGACCACAACGTAGTACGGATCCCAGAGAATGATTGCTGCAATGCCGCAGTGAAGTGCGAGATTGTGCGAGAAGGCATGCTGCCCAAAACAAACCCTGTTCAGTGCTGCCCAGAAAAATCATCCGTGGGCCCTTAGAGGCACACTGCTTCGGAGATTTTGATAGACAAGCTGAAAAGATGCCGCAATTTCTTATGTTAGCAAGCACACACCGCTTCCCTCCTGCGGAAATAAGAGGCAACAACATTTTTTTCAGGATGCCAACATGCCCGGGATTCAACTATCCTCGAGGAGGTAAGTTTTTGGCAAAATTCAGAAGGTGGTCACTCGCATCTGCAACCGAAACGTTTTACACGAATCGTGTGTAGGCGAGGGTTGGCTCGTGGTTAATGTTGCGGAGTTCTCCCTCAACTCTCCTGTTCCCGCCGCCTGATTTTCCTCTGTGTGTGCTTTCGTATGATCCGGTCAATTCGAGGAGTAGTACGACGGTGTCAGCAGCCGGGTGGGATTGAAATGCGGGTTACGGGATAGAAACAAGATAAACGCGATAGTCGTTTCAGAGTAGTTTCAGGCGCACCGTAGTGGGAAGTAAATCGAAGATTTGGAAGGCTGCGATTGCCTCTTCCATCGTCAAGAAGTGTCCGAAAAGCGCGACCTGAAACACTCGAAGAAAGCCCCTTCAGAATTTCCTCGCTGGCCGGGTCTGGGTCCATGCAGCAATGCGCGTGAACACACACGGCAGCCCCCCCCCCGGAGAGTCATTGGGAGGGCGAAGTTGGGCGGGTGCCACCACCTTGCGAGCCCGCCCTTCTGGCATCCGGTAGTGGTGTATGCGACCCTACCGGGCAAACACTAAGCCGATGGGGCCTGGCCAGGGCCAGACCATAACCTGTCCCCAAGGCGTCGGCCCCAAAAGCAAATATATCCTCTTCTTTTTCTGATTATTCTTGGCTGAGCCCTAAACCCTCTCCACCACTTGCGAGGAAGCTTTGCAGGGGGTGCACCTTGATGACGTGAGGTGAGACCGACGTGACCGACAGAAACTGCGGTTGGCGGTGATTGATTTCAAACGTTTTGAAACGCAGGTCAGGCAAAGGCTTCAGAGAACATGCCCACGAGGCGATATCATTCTAGGGTGCAGGGCTCATAATTTACGATTCAGGTTTCAGGGTTTAGGGTGAGGGTGTAGGTTGAGACCTCGTATACGATGTTGGCAGAAAGTTCCGCCTGCATCGGGCTCGTTCCGCCCGCGAGACCCAGCAGGTAGGACGAGTAGTACTGCGAAGACAAACACTCATCACATCCCCCTCTTGCGACCTCTGCTCTATGTTACGCGCCGGGGTGTTTGTGCCCGGAGTTGGAGCGGTTGGCACATGTCACGAACCACGCGACTAGGCAGACTGCGCCCTACACCAGCTGTGAAGCCCCAGAGGTGGAGGGGCATCCACGCAAGGCCCTTGGTACCCTCAATCAAAGGTCATTTTTGGAAGATTTCGTCAACTTTTGGCGATAAATGCCCACAAAATTGCTCCAAGTACGGGTCAGTGGCTCCAAGAACGGGTCTGGGATGCCCCCACAAAGGGCCTTCTGTGGTTAACCTCAGCGACGCATTCCTCGAAGACAGTTTGGAAGTACTCGAGCGTCACGTTGAACGACATCACCGTGCGCACCTTTTTAATTTGAAAAAGTCAATATTCCAACCAGGGTCCGTCCTGAATTCCGACCGATTGTTTCCCTGAAGTGCAACCAGATTTCGCCTTGAAGTCTGAAACCCGAAAGTCCAGCCAGGAAGGCTACGCGAGGGTAGGGTGGCCCAGGCGGGTCAGGCAAGGGTGCGTTACCCCATAAATTTCCAAATTTCGTCCTAAAGTCCTACCAGATCTCGCCCCAAAGCCCAATTCGGTTGAGTGCCGCCAGATTTCGAACCCTCAAGCTCAAGTTTTTGGATTGAAGGTTCATGCTTGCAGGTCGATTCTTGGGGGTCGAGCGATGAGGGTTGTGGGTGTAAAGTTTGGGGTTGAGGTTACCGCGAACGTCTCAGTGCTGCAGAGGGGATTCCCACTCCCCACGATGCCTGCAGCATAGCCGCGTGAGTACTGAGAATGGTAGGAGCTTATTTGCGCAAATACTGAGAATAATAGGGCCTTGTTTGGCGAATACATCTGGTCGCGACAAAACAACAACAACAAAGTACAGGTGTGCGTCGCTTCGCTCAACCCCCCAAACTCCTCCCCTGCGAACAAGAGGTGTTGAAAAGAATGGGTAGTGCAGCAGCGCACCGGGACTCCGTCTTCTCCTCCCACTCGGGTCATCCTATTCATCTTCAAGCCTCCCGGTAGGCCCTCGCGGGAGGGGGTAGGGGCGGGGGAGGGGTAATGTTCACCGCGCGGGCAGCCGCATGAAAAGGACCCATTGGTATTTTCGCAGTACGCTGCGAAGGATTTGCCGTCAGCGGTCATGGCTCAGGCCTCAGAATTAGCAGTGCGCGTTTTGGCGGGCGTGGCAACGAAAAGCAAGAAAGCGTGTGGCGGGCGCGACCCAGATAGTGGCAAGAGGTCCAACCCATAGCGCACTCGTCGATGTCTTCGCAGAGGTAGCCATCCCCCTGCCACCTGCCAAAATGGTAAATTGGGGTACGGGGAGCGACGATGTGGGTTTAATACAAAGCACTAAAGCACCAAAGCCTCGCGCGAAGAATCAACGCTTCGACTAGAACATTTCTGCAGCTATCCAACTGTCATTAGCATTAAATGCGTGAAGCAAGGAAAACATTGTTCCCTGCTGGCTACAACCACCGACAAGAGCTCTTGTCACTGAGAGGGGATGGGTTCGACCCAGGTTGAGGCTAATTTTCGGGTTTCTATTGGAATGGGGACCCATAACGGTTGAAGATTCGGGGGTTATGGTATGGAGGGCCATATGTTCAGGCTCAAGGTGTGGGCCTGGTGTTGAATGCGGGCCTGTGGTGATCCAATGTCAGTTTGCAATACCTGGAGGACGATCAGAGTGAATGAAAAATTGGAGGGCTTGCTAGAATCCTGGTGACGGTTGATGGGTTGGGACTTAGTGGTAAGGATTTGGGGTTTAGGGTTCAGGGTAAGTAGTTTAGAGTGCAGGGTACATGGTTTAGGGTTCATGCTTCAGGGTTTAGGGTTAGGTGTTTGGGGTTCAGGGTTCGGGGATCAAAATTTAGGGTTTAGGGTTTGAGGTTTAGGGCTTATTGTTTAGGGTTTGAGGTTCAGGGTTTAGGGTCTGAGGTTGAGAGTCAAGGGTTTGAGGTCCATAATCCAGGGTTGAGGTCGTAGGGTTGAGCACCCAGGAGTGCATTCGCAGTCGAAAGTGTCGGTGCCGGTGCTGTTGCAGATCGCGTGCACGTCGCAGGGTTCATCGCGACAACTGTCGTTCCTGAAGCAGTATGTGCCATTTCCAGAGAACCTGCCCCGCGCACGTCATCAAAAATTCCAAGAAAAGCCTTTCTGTGCCATCCGACTGCTGTGACCCTTGACTGCATGGGGTTGGGGGTGGAAATCCACGGCGTGAAAGAAACAGGTCGTTTTCGAGTTGTTATTGAAAGAAAGCCCCAAAACGGTCCAGGGTTCAAAGGTGAGGAAATAGAGGGTCCGTATTTCAGGCACATGTTTGCGTCTTTGGGGTTCGATGCGGGACCACTTCGTATCTTTTAGAGGAAGGCAGTTTGCAGTGTTTAGGAGGGACCAACGTAAGTTTTGATTTCGGACTCAGGGTTCAGGATGCTGGGTTTGGGGTTTAGCACCCAAAGTCGCATGCACAGTCGAAGCCGTCATAGGTGGTTCGGGGGTTCGTGTTTAGTGTGTAAGGGTTTTGAATTTTGGGTTTTGGGTTGAAATCACAATGGAGCGTTGCAATCGCAGTGCCAGCCAGCGTCGGTGTCGGTGCAGGAAGCGTTCGCGTGGCAGTTGTGTGTCCCATCGAGACACTCGTTCAACGTGCAATGCGTGCCATTTCCGGACCACCTGCCCCCCAATCAGAGCCAACCATCTCAACACAACCATGCAACAGCGATCCGGCTGTTCTGGGCGGGGTCAGCAAACTTCTGCCTGACGGAACAAGAAAACTGCACCCACTCGAAGGAGTACTGGCCCACAGAAGGCCCTTTGTGGGGGCATTCCAGGTGCGGTCTTGGAGCCGTTGGTGCGGTCTTGGAGCCATTTTGTGGGCATTTATCGCCAAAAATTGACAAGGTCTATTGGAAATTGACTTTTGAGGTACCCACCCAAAGAGCCTTGGGTGGTACATCCGCCGACAACCTCACGACTCCTCTCACAGGAAGGGCTGGGCGCGTCCCGGACCGAGGCCCGGATTGGCGTTGTTGTTTGGAAAGAACTCAGAGAGAGATTGGTAATCTATTGCCAAACAACCGGCGTCAGCGCCGCACATGCTACGCATTGTGCCACATACTGTACCCCTTGTCGGCCGCTCAGACGTGCATTTTCCGGATGGATTCGAACTCCACCTCCTTTCGGAAAGAACTCACGAAAGATTCGAGGGTTCGATGGTTCAGGCTCAGATCCTGGTTCATGAGGTTGCAAGCAAAATCATTTTATAAAGATTGCAGGGTGCAAAGTGTGGAGAGTTTGGAGGGTGGACTAGCGCCCCGTTGAATCTTTTGACTTTCATTTTCGGATTGAAGATGCTCACGTCTGGGGTCCAGGGTGAAAGGTGTGGGGTTCAAGGTTTAGGTATAGGGTTTCAAGGTTTCGGGTGTAGTGTGTAGGGGTTTCGGGTTTCGGGTTTTGGGTTGAAATCACCTTGGACCGTTGCAAGTGCAGTCCCAGCCAGCGTCGGTGTCGGTGCATTCAGCGTTCGGGTCGCAGTCGT
>Ga0307489_10003007_pt1 | contig 11228 bp, 9 predicted proteins | sample SB12metaG_FD_202247 | JGI IMG/M metagenome (GOLD analysis project Ga0307489, IMG submission 202247) | Sea-ice brine microbial communities from Beaufort Sea near Barrow, Alaska, United States - SB 1.2 | ecosystem: Environmental > Aquatic > Marine > Coastal | place: USA: Alaska | collected 2017-05-06
TGAAACCAAAATGACACTTGATCGCAGTTGACCCAAGATCGGTTGATCCAAGGATTCGCGATGCGAAAGCGCATCTTGAACGCGAATTGCCCGCGCCGTCGCGCGCGTACACGACGTGGCGAGCGCGCGGGGGGGGCTTTTAAAGGGCGAAGCTCACGGTGAACGGGTGTCCGTCGCGTGTTATGGCGATCTTATGGATGTTCGGTGAAATTCCCGCGAGATGTGGCCGACGCGCGGAACGGACACCCTCGTACAGTGACCAGGCGGACCGTCTGAAACCGAATATCGTATTTTCAAAGCGAGACTCCTATCAACGGCGCGGGCATTTGACCGTAAGTAAGGTTGCATCCTATAGGCTGACCCTGCCTCGTACTAGTAACACGCATAACATATCATGTTACGCGTAAGGATTCAGTTCGATCGAAATTACGTTTTGCCCATACGAATGAGTACGAGGCAGGGTCAGCCTATAGGATGCAACCTTACATACGGTCAAATGCCCGCGCCGTTGATAGGAGTCTCGGTTTGAAAATACGATACTCGGTTTCAGACGGTCCGCGCGGTCACTGCACGTGGGTGTCCGTTCCGCGCGTCGGCCACATCTCGCGGCAATTCCACCGAACATCCTCAAGATCGTCATAACACGCGACGGACACCCGTTCACCGTGAGCTTCGCCCTTCAAAACTACCCCCCGCGTGCTCGCCACGGCGTGTGCGCGCGCGACGGCGCGGGCAATTCGCGTTCAAGATGCGCTTTCGCAGCGCGAATCCTTGGATCAAACGATATTGGGTCAACTGCGATCAAGTGTCATTTTGGTTTCAAAAACAAAAAAGACCACCGTTAAAATACATCATATCGCGCTGAGCGCTAATGTACTTTTTAGGCTGACCCTGCCTCGTACCCAATTTTGGTACAATCGGGGCGCGCAAATGACACAGCAACGGTCCCGGTTTCTCGACAAAAACGGCGGCGTTTGCGCCATCGCGGCGAGACATCGTCCCTCAGCACGGCTCACGCGGAGATGCCTCGCCACCACACGTGCGGTTGTATCCCGCGCACGCATACCCAGTTCAGAATGTCGCGACCGCCCTCCAGAGCGCGCATTCGGGCAGCGGAGACGTTTGCGGGTTCTCTTGGCCTGGCGCGTGTACAGGTACACAAACAGTGACTGTATTCACAGGCAAATAGACTGATGTACCGAAATTGGGTACTCCAAGTGTCGATTTCGGTCGAACTGAATCCTAACACGTAACGCATTCGGTCGCGCGGGGGTGTTATGGGCAAAATGACCCCTGACATAAACCCTGAACTCACGAGCAACCCTAAACCCGCAACCCTTAACTCAAACCCTAAACCCTAAACAATACTCCCATATGACTGCATATCTCCCACATATCATACGTAACATGATATGTTACGTGTTACGTGGATCACTGCTCTAGACCCTTCGAAGGGTCGGAGACTGAGTTTAAATATGGACTTCTGAGGGAGGTCCCACAGCCGACGAGAGTGTTTCACCAAAAGCGACTTCTGTTTCCACAGCTCCTCTGCCCCGCGACCAGTTAAAGAATCAATACAGCTCCGGCAAACCGAGCGCACTCTCCCGAAACCCAACCGACCTGCTCTCACATTGCTCCTGGCGCTAAATTACGTGATTGGTCGAGAGTGTTCCACGAAAAGCAACTTCTTTTCCCGTCTCCCCTTCTATGTGAATAGGGTTCAAACCAACAAAAATCTCCCGGAATCTGACCAATTCTCCCGATACCCAACTGACCACAAAAAACGAGTAATGAAGCAAACCGACTTTCTTTTGGCGTGAACACCTTTTACCGCCTTTTACCGGCTTTACCGGCTTTTGCCGACCTTTTACCGACTGTGACGAGCTTTGAGCCTATGACCGGTTATTTTGAGCTTTCGACTTGCGAGTTTCGACCGGCTTCAATCGACTTTGCTGACTACGACCGGATTCGACCGGCTTTGACCGGCTTTGACCGGCTTTGCCCGGCTTTGCCCGGCTGTGCTGATCGGCTTTGATGTCCGGCTTTATTGACCCGCTTTGACCGGCGTTGATCGGCTTTGACTGCATTGACCGGTTGACCGGCGTATGACAAAACAAGTGAAGCTATGAACTTTATTTCAATTTATCCATGTTCTTTTTTCTGTTTTTTCTGTTTTTTGCTGATTTGTGATTGGTCGAGAGGTCAGAATCGTCCTCTCGACCAATCACAATTCAGTAAACATCAGAATAAATTCATTGAAAGATTGAAATAAAGTTCATAGCTTCACTTGTTTTGTCATACTAGTCTACTCTTAGAAACTGGAGGATTCAGTGGTGAGATGCAGGATTCGGTGCTTGCCGGCCAACCGCGGCCGGACATTTTCAGTGACTCCTCCAGTTATTAAACCCAGTCTCCGGCCCCCCAGGGGGGCTGAAGGCCCTCTTGTGATTGGTCCACGTGGAGGCACGGAGGTCTGTGATTGGCTGGATATCTAGACCAAATCTCACCAAATCTTACCGAATCTGAAATGAAACGGCTATCGCCCCTGATTGGTAGGTGAAAAGACCATGATGAGCTCGCGGTCCATGATTGGTCGAGAGGCTGAATGCGGGGGGTCAGGGGGTAGTCACAGCGGAGACTGGGTTTACAACCCCAACTGCTTCAGTGTGGTTTACCCCCCATTTTCCTAAAGTAGAGGGGATCGTACCGCGTAGGAGCGGACTACTACGCGGCCCACGGACCTCAACACGTCCACAACGAATCAGTGTTTCCCCCTGATCGACCGTCTACTACCAGTAGTATGACTCCCGAAATTATCTGAAACCAATGTTTTATCATGTTTCCCGATTTTAGGGTTTCTCCCTGATTTTGCCACTGATTTTGGCTTTTTAGAGTCTAGGGTTTCGGATGGCCTGCGCCCGCCCGCCTGCCTGTGCCATCTAGCCTGCACGGCTGCCTTGCGAGGGGTGTGAGGACACCAATCTTTGGTGGAGGCACGAACTAAGTACCCTCCGACAATGTACCCGTACCGAGTTGGGTAAACTCACACCCCTCGCAAGGCAGCGTGCTCACATGGCACATGTTTTTCGAAATAGCTGAACTCGAGTTGGACGTGAGCCCACGGGACGTGAGCCCACGGAACCGCTGTCTAAGATAATAAGGCTGGTCGGACTCCGGTCGGCAATTACGCTACTCGTGATTAGACGGTGTCGGCCGGTCGGAGGGCTGGACGGCAATTTTGAGTTACAGTGCGTTTCCAGAATTCACCACTGAGAGGCATTTTTTCTTGTACAGCGGGTCCGTGGGCAGCGTATGAGTGCACTCTTTGAATAATGTTCCGTACCCACCCAGGAACCTGGAAACCAGGTGTGTTTTGGGAGTCGTATCTACGCTGAAATCGCTTCAAACCGGAGAAAATCGCACAAGGTCGCTGAACATCGCCTGGTACAGAGCCCGGAACCTCCAGAACAACGAGGGTGCGTACCTGGTTCGGAGTATTATTTAAAGAGTGCACTCATAATACTCGCGACGCTTTTATATACTATCAGTACGGGCTGGCGGGAAAGCACCCCGCGTCTAGTACAAAAACGGGGGGAGTCAGTCATCTGCGGACACTCCAAAAGCTCCAAGAAGAATCGACAGGGACTTTTGAAATGTCGGTAATTGAAATGGACCGCGCAAGCGCGTCACGGGGCGCCGACAGCGCGTTCGGTGCCGCCGCCATCTCCTTGTCGATGGCCGCCTTCCGCTGGTGTCGTGTTCCGACATGCCCAGATGTGGGTCGGGCAGAAAAGCTCTGCGCGCGCGCCGGTAGAGGCCCAACCGCGGGGTCGGCATCCGCGACCGCGTGGGAGCCCACCACGGTATCGGGGCAGGGATCCCACAGGTGCACGTGCGCCTTCCCCAACACGCGTGTATGCGCCGAGATCAAGCGCATGACGGCCGCGGCGGCCGACTCCGCCGCCGCGGCATAGGAATTCGCCGACGGGGAAGGGCCGGGGTGACTTTTCCGCCGCGCCTGTGTCGCCCTGGCCCGCCATCCCTGGCTGGAGGAGCGCCAATGCACGCGCTTGACTTTTCTCGCCCGGGCAACAGTTTTAGGATGCTTATCGGCCGGTCGGCAACAACGAAACTGCCAAGTAGCCGGTCGCAAGGCTCAGAAGTGAGCCTCCACCCGTTGTCGATGAATGGGGCCCGAGGGTTCATAACCCGTCAAATAATATCTAGACTCCGGATTCGCGCGTTCTGACCCCACTGTTTCATTAGACGCAGGCTCTTTCCCCGTAGTACGAGTACAAGCATATGATACGTACTGCTCCTCGGTCGGTTTTCGAGCCGGGAACGCTGGGTTCTCGGTCGGAAAAACGACCGGAAAGCTGTTTCTCGGTCAGGTGCGTCGCGCTGGCTCGGTACGTGATTGGCTGATTTGCTGAAATGGGAAATGATGATCGGCTGGATGTGGCGCTGATGTGGCAGTTGTTGGCCATTTTTGGAAAAAGAAGCGGTATGCTGGTGAGAAAGCGACAAATAACAGATTTACCCTACGTTTTTGGTGATCGGTCGATTTCTTCCCGCCAAATTTCCATCGAGCAATCTGATTCGATCCAGACTCTCTTTCTGTGACTGTTTGCCCATACAGTCCAGCGAATTCAGCGCGAAAAACCGATTTTGGCTAAGTCGGAATTTGTATGAGAGTCAATCAGCTGCATCGTGACATAGCCCTTCTTCGTTCACCAAACCGCCCCTTTATTGGTAGTAGCTCTACACATGGGTACGAGTGCACTCAGTGTCTTGGTGACCGGTCACCCTGAGATCCTCGAAATCGAGGGTCAATTTACTAAAGGATCGTCATTCGGTCGGACTCTCGGCGAGTCGGTCGTGGGATTTTCGAAATTGACAGTTCTGATTGGCATTGGTATTGGATATTGGTTGGACGGGATTCGATACCACACTTTCGGTACCAGACCAGACACTGAGTTTAAACTCAGTATAGGGGTGACATGTCACCCTTATCTCCTCGAAAGCGAGGGTCCAGTCATTGAAGGATGACGACCCGGTCGGACTGTCGGCGAATCGGTCGGTGGGATTCTCGAAATGGACAGTTCTGAATGGTCGAATGGGATTCGGTACCATATGCTATATACCAGACTCGACACTGAGTTTAACGTGACAAGTGCTATTCGTGAATAAAAACTCAGTGTCGGATCTGGTATCGAGGGGATGGTGTCACATCACGTTCGACCAATCAGAACTGTCGATTTTGAGAATCCCACCGACCGCCTTGCCGAAAGTCCAAACGTGTCGCCATCATTGAGTAAATAGTAAACAGACCCTCGATTTCGAGGAGATGATACACGGGGCTTATTGAGAATAACGTCTCGACGGCCAGATCGACGTTCGCGAGGGTGTGGGTAAACGCCCATACAGACGCACAGACTCGATTCGTGATCGCCGACCGACTGCAGAATATCGTATGGGCATTCACCCTCAGCCTCAGCTCGTGAACGTCGATCTGGCGGTTTATGGCGATCTGGCCGTCGGTCGAGACGTTATGCTCAATAACCCCCCTGTAATAATGCGCTTGTCAAAGCTGGACTGCAACCCCCCCCTGTAGTCTAATGCGGGTCTAAGCTGACCCCCCAGTCCGCTTATTTCGTATTGGACTGAGGTGACCCGCAAATCGCAGAAAGCCGCCGGCGGTGGCGCTTACGGCGTTGCGCACGGCGTTCACGGGGACTAGGCTAGATGTGCGGCAGTCTTAACTGTTCGCGCGTGTCTGTGGTGGCGGCGAAGGGTGGGGTAGCTCGTGGTAGGCGACGCCGTGAATTCACAAAAAGCTTAGACCCTGCTTAGACCCTGCTTAGACTCAGGGGTCTGGGGGTCGAGATTTCAGCTTAAACTGCCTTAGACCCGCCTTAGACCCCAATTAGACTACAGGGGGAGGGTGCAGTCCAGCTTTGAGTAGCGCATAAGCGTTCCTAGGAACGCCGACACTTATTATCACCATTTGCAAAACTGATGTCCGGATTTTTCAGACGATTTCCCAGCGGACAGCGGACTCTCGTTGTTTTGGACTCTGTTTTAGACTTGGTCGAGTCGAGCCGTATCAGAGGTCTGTAACGCAAGAAAGGAGATGCCCGTTTTTTTCGTCTCTTGCGGCTTCCGGGCGGATGCCCCGGACGCGGCGCCCCTGATGCGCGACCTCCGACGTGCCCCTGACGCAGGCCCTGGTGATCCCCGGACGCGGACGTCCCTGACGCGGAGGCCCTCGCCGCGGCCTCTGCCGACGTTCCCCTGACGCCAGTTATTCTGGCACACGTCCCGTTGGCGGATGCCCCTGATGCCGTGCGGGGCTGCAGGCCCTGATGGAACCCCCCTTACACGGACGCCACGAACGCGCGGACGCCCCGTCCGCCCAGGACCCGCGGCTCAGTCCGAGAACGGCCCAGTCCGACGCAAGCCCCCCCCATTCCCTTCGTCGGCGAAGATGCCGCGAAGGCCCTTCCCGCCAGCCGAGCGAGTTCGAGTGACGCGGTGTCAGGTGTGTGTTTTCTTGAGTCATGACCCTCGGCTCGACTCGACTCGACATACGGACGCAGACTCAGCGGATCGTCAGCGGATCGATTTTCTGCATCCGCTGGGAAATAGACTAAAAGTCCGGACATCAGTTTTGCAAATGGTGATAAACCCAGTCTCCAGCACTGATCAGTCCCAGAAGACCCTCATCTGATTGGTCGAGAGAGTGATTGACTGAGATTTGATTGGCCGGATATTTTGCACGTTTCGCGCCAATGCTGAACGTAATTATGTACTGTCCTGATTAGTCAATGGAGAGACCAACATTTCCACACGTCCCTGCTTTTCCGAGAGCATATATTTGGGGGGGGCAGAGGGTAGTCAAACCGGAGACTGGGCTTAACTCAGTGTCGGGTCTGGTAACGAAGATCTGGTATCGAATCCCGTTCGACCAATCAGAGCTGTCCATTTTGAAAATATCACCGACCGACTCGCCGACTGTCCGACCTTGTCGCGATCCTTGAGGCAATAGACCCTCAATTTCGAGGAGATAAACAGGACATGTCCTTCCGACACTGAGTGTTTAACAAGGATTGCGACCAGGTCGGACAGTCGGCGAGTCGGTCGGTGGGATGTTCTAAATGGACGGTTCTGATTGGTCGAACGTGATTCGATACCTTATCTTCGATACCAGACCCGACACTGAGTTCTGGTTAATCAGCTTTTTGTACTCAGTCTCCGCGTGAGCCCTAACGCTGAAGGCCCTATATGATTGGTCGAGATAGAGATGAACTGAGATTTGATTGGCTGGTTTTTCTTGCACGTTCGCCCCAATCCTGAACGTAAACGTGTATGTTCCCTGATTGGTCAATGGACAGTCCATCGTTTGCCCACGTGCCCTATTGGTTGAGAGGCTGTATTCGGGGGGTTCAGGGGGTAGTCAAACCGGGGACTGGGTTTGGGTATTTACATATTTACGAGTTGACGAGTAGCTACGGAGTTCAGTCCCCGTACCAAATATACTCGCCTAGATAACGAAATGAGTTTTCATCGAAGCGGGTTTTAGGCACTTTGTTGAGTCAATAGACCGTCGATTCGCCACATAGGCTTTTCCCTGACTTTCATTTGGACAATCTGTGGGAGCTTTTACGGATCACTTTTCAAAACACCCCCTACGCCGCTGAACATCACAAAGAGCAGGGTACCATCGCTGCGATGCCGCGACAGCCGTCCGCACTTCTTCCTGAAGCGCACGCTTCGAACGCGTTCCAACCACCAACCCCCAAGCCCCATGCCCGCGCGCTTCGCGCGCAACCGCGCTCCGCGCGTTTCGTGGTGGACTTTCTATTATTGTAACACAATTCCTATCACCTGTTCTAGGATTTCATGCCCGTAGCGCGTCCTGCAATGTACGCTAAACCCGAGTGCAGAACGGCGTTGGTACGCGAGCTGCGCGTCGCGGCGAGCGCTGCGGGATACGGCGATCGCTGCGGGACACGGCCGAGGGCGCGTCAGGTTTACGCGGGACCAGAAAGAGCGGATCGTTTTCTCACCATCTCTTTTCAGTGTAAGCAAGCGACTGGGGTCGGCAGAAATATACCAGTATTCTGGAAACTCACTTCGATGGAAACTCACTTCGTTATCTAGGCGCGTATGTACCAAATGGTCACATTTGCTCCTCGCTAAAACGTATCAGATTGAATCATGTTTGTACGCGCGACTTGTTTTTCATATCTGGATGTTCTTGACTTCGACGTCTAATAACTAGAGGTTGGGGCGCCCCTCAAGTCAAGGCGCCCCTAAAGTCCAACTCTCGGCTTTCTTGAGTTACAGACGGTCGATCTTGATGCAAATCGCGGGTTTTGGGGGTTTTTGTCTGTGACGGGTCGACCGCAGGCGGCAGGCAGCGACGCCGTCGCGTCTTTGGGGGTCCCCCGACCCGCGGTTGCCTCGCAAAAGGCACGGTTACTGCGTGCGCGGGATGTGGGCGGCGCGCCGAGCACCTCCGGCGCCGCTGGCGCGCATCTGTTCGAGGCGATCGGCAAATGGGACACGAGCGGAAGCTGAAAAGTCGCTGCAAGTTTCTCAAAAACGGTGCAAAATGCACGGGGAGACGCCAACTTCGCACGCGTGCAGGAGGGTGGCGGCCGGGCAGTGCCGCTGGTACTTTTGTCGGTGAAATCGTCGAGGGATACGCGTGTCCACACTGCGCGATACGGGTCGTCGCGGCGCCGCTGCCCGTTTCTAACGGCAGCTGCACCCGCGTGGAGTCAAAATGGGCAGATTATACGGTCATCTTGGTTTAAAAAGTTGGACTTTAGGGGCGCCATCCTTTTTGTTTTACGTACCAGAATACGGGCGTTGCGTCGTCAATACGGCGCCAAACGACCTGAGTTTACTGAGACGGGGTACCATTAAGGTTGTTCCCGACAATGGCGGGCTCAGTTAGGGTCGGTTCCATATGTTTTTCGCGCCAGTTGGGGCTTGAGAAATTGTTGGACTTTAGGGGCGCCCTAACTCTACGCAGTTTTGAGACCCGGACTTGGTTCGGATGGCACGTGATGAGTTTTACCACCCCTAGATGTTACGTGTTCCTGATCCTTATTTTGTTACAACACGTGTGATCACGTGTTTCGCCGCTGATTACGTGAACATCGCCCGGGTTTGCGGAAACATCTTTTCGTGATGTCGAGTTAGTGTCGAGTCCAAATTCAGATTTTCACACTGAAAATGGGGGGACTCCATCCGAACAAAGTACCGAGGGCAAAACTGCGTACGAGGCAGGGCAGGGTCAGCCTAAAAGTTACATTAGCGCTCAGCGCGATGTGATGAATTTGAAGGGTGTTTCTTTTGAAATTTGAATCTAAACTGACACTTGATCGCAGTTGACCCCATACGAGTATCGGAGAGAATCTGGCTACAGGAAATGACTGTAAATGGATATTTGAGGGTTGAAAAAATCCTTGTTTAACGACGTATTTGCACAACACAGCCCCGGGCCCGCCTGCGGCGCAGCTCTCGTAGATGGGTATTTTCGACCGAAACCCCCGAAATCGCGCCTGCGGCGCAGCTCTCGTAGATGGGTATTTTCGACGAAAACTCCCTTGCTAACGGAGTGTTTACGGAAATGAATAGTTTCTGTAAATGGGTTCTGTCCGATACTCGTATTCGGTTTATCGATATGAAAGCGCATCTTGAACGCGAATTGCCCGCGCCGTCGCGCGCGTACACGACGTGGCGAGCGGGCGGGGGGGTGTCTTGATGGGCGTACCTCACGGTGAACGGTTGTCAGTCGTGTGTTTTGACGAACTTGAGGATGCACGGTGGAATCGACGCGCGCGACTGACAGCCGCGCACAGTAACCGCGCGGACCGTCTGAAACCGAATATCGTATTTTCAAAGCGAGACTCCTATCAACGGCGCGGGCATTTGACCGTAAGTAAGGTTGAATCCTACAGGCTGACCCTGCCTCGTACGAGTAGAAACGTGGAGGTGGGAATAAAAAACGTGCGGCGTTCTGAAACAGAGAGGTTGCGCCATACGAGAGCTTTTTGAAAATCGACGATTTGACTCAAAGAATAGGGACAAACAATAAATGTGCCCATTTGGTACGGCATACGGGGAATGAACTGTGTAGGTAGAAGCAGTACTTACTCGTACAGTCTGTGTCAGGATAAGGAGAATAGGAACTGAGGCCGCGCAGTTTTGAGGCCGAAACCGCCCGGTTTGGCCGCGCACTTTGGCCTATACAAATAACTCAAGAATTAGACCAAACGACGCGCAGTTTGGCCCATGTATAAATAACTCAAGAATAGACCAGCAGCAGACGACGCGCGGAATCTGGCCAGGGCGCGCACTTCTGCAAGGGAGTCACCATCGCGAGAGTCGGGGGCCGTTTGGCGCCCATGGTTAATGGATCGCCGCCAGGATTGTCTTGATGAGTCCGTGACACACCTGCGACGATCACCTGCCGTCCTTTTCCCCGCGTCAATCGTCGGCCGCAGCCACCTGGTCCGAAAAGTGGCAGATCCTCCGGAAACGCGCCCAGGTGGCCACGGCCGACGATCTATGCGGGGTAGAGGTCGGCATGTGATCGTCGCAGGTGTATAGCGGACTCGTCAAGACAATCCTGGCGGCAATCCATCAACCATGGGCGCCAAACGGCCCCCGCGTTCTCGCGATGGTGCACGGTGCAACGCCGCTGTTCAAAAGCGTGCGTCGTCCTGTCTAATCCTTGAGTTATTTGATACCGGCGCTGTCGGAGGTGAGATTCGGCGCGTCGCGTCGGTTGTCTAAATCTTGAGTTATTTGTATGGCCGAACCGCGGGTTCATCTGACACTACGAGTACGATACTCGTACGAGGTATGAATGGCGGTGAATGGCGGTGAAGTGGCGGTGAATCGGGAAAAGAGAGGTACTCTGCCCGCCACGCGCTGGCCTATCAAATCGTCGGGAATAGTAGGGTAGAATTCCCGCCTAGCCTATCAAATCGTTAGGAATAGTAGGGTAGAATTCCCGCCTAGTCCATCAAATCGGCGCATTGTCAAATCATCGAAAAAGCAGATCAGTAACTTTTTCGCTCACTTTTGACAGATCTCAGCACCCCCCCCCTTACGCCGTGTTCTAATTCGTCCACGTGGCATGTTTTAACTGGTCTCTGGAGACACGTGGCATTTTCTTATTGGTCTCATGATCCACGTGGCATATCCAC
>Ga0307489_10003008_pt1 | contig 11227 bp, 21 predicted proteins | sample SB12metaG_FD_202247 | JGI IMG/M metagenome (GOLD analysis project Ga0307489, IMG submission 202247) | Sea-ice brine microbial communities from Beaufort Sea near Barrow, Alaska, United States - SB 1.2 | ecosystem: Environmental > Aquatic > Marine > Coastal | place: USA: Alaska | collected...
GGGGTGAGGGGGGGGTGAGGGGGGGTGAGGGGGGGTGAGGGGGGCACCTGCGCGAGCACGGCGCGGTCCGCAGGGGCAAGCCGCCGCAGCACCTCCGCCGCAAAGACGTCGGGCAGGTACTCGAGCAGGTCGAGCAGTCCCACAGTCAGGGGCTTAAACTCGTACACGTTAGAGCTCAACCTGCGCAACTCCACGACACATTCATGAGTTCAGTTGAGTTACACGGTGGACGGAAGAGCTCAAGTTGAGCTGAAATGGGAACGAGTGTGAGCCCCTGCCCACGGTCACGACCAGGTTCCCAGGCTTGACGCCCACGACGCGACCCCCGCCGGCCCCGTCCATGCACACCCTCGCGCGCGCGCCCTCGTGGCTCACCACGCGGCCCAGACAGCCGTTCAACTCCGCCGTGCCCGCCAGGCCCTCGCACCGCACGCGCGCGCCCACCGCCGGCAGCTTATTGGTGGGGGGGGGCTGCAGGGGGGTCGCCGCCGCCCCCGTCCACCCCGTCAGTGAGCGAGAGTGCGGCGAGCGTGAGCGCGGATTCGGGGCCGCCGCCGGTCGCAGGGGTCGACGACGTCATTGCTCGGGCGTGTGACGGACGGGGCACGCGTGTGCCGTGCTGTGTGTGTGCGCGCGGCGGCGGGGGGGGGGGGGGGGGGGGAGGGGCGCGTGTGAGGTTGCCCACGGCAGAAAATATGTGTCGTTGCGGTCGGTCGGCACTTGAAAGACAAAAAACAAGGGAGTTCGGACATTCGTTGTTGCCAGAGGTTGTTGAATCTGAGCCAGAGAGAAGAAACTTAGGGCAACAGCTCTCACTTGCGTCGCTCGGCCCTTCACTTTCCTTTCGCCGCCGCCGACTGTCAAGGACCCCGCCCCCCGCGCCCGCCCCTCGCATCCCGTCGCCTCGCCCGCAATGTCGCAGACCAGCTGCGAGCCCGCCCTTGCCACCACCGCCCCCGCCCCCCCAGCCCCCGTCCCCCCGGAGGCCCCTCTATCGCCCCCGGCCCCGCCCCCGCTGCTCGACCTGCTCGAGAGGCACCCCGACCTGTTCGCGCTGGAGGTGCTCGCGCGGCTGGCCCCCGCGGATCACACCGCGCTCGCGGGGGCGTGCATCGTGTCGCGGGACGCGGTGTTTCCCAGGCCCAACTTTCCCACCGGTCTCCCGCGCGCGGAGACGCCGGGCGCAGTGCGGGTCTTCAAGATTCGGCACTTCGTCCAGTCAGTCGCACGCCCGGCCTGGGCCAAGGACAACGGGTGTCCGTGGGTGGCGAGGACGTTCGCATTCGCCGGACGGGTGGGGGACCTGGAGGTGCTGAAGTGGGCGCGCGAGCAGCACTGCCCGTGGGATGAGGAGGCTTGCGCAAACGCCGCTAATGGCGGGCACCTGGAGGCGCTGAGGTGGTTGCGGGAGCACGGGTGCCCGTGGGATGAGACGACGTATTTGTATGCGGCTCTTGGCGGGGAGCTGAAGGTGTTGCAGTGGGCGCGGGAGCAGGACTGCCCGTGGACCGTGAGGACGTGCCATGGCGCCGCGTTTGCTGGGCACCTGGAGGTGTTGAGGTGGGCGCACGGTAACAGCTGCCCTTGGAACACGGATACATGTGCACACGCCGCATCGGGCGGCAGCTGGAAACGCTGCAGTGGCTGCGGGAACACCACTGCCCGTGGGATGAAGAGACGTGTCGCGCGCCGCTGTGAGTGGGCTCCTGGAGGTGCTGAAGTGGGAGCGGGAGCACAACTGCCCGTGGGACTCGGAGACGTGTCGCGCTGCCGCTGCGAACGGGCACACGGAGGTGATGCAGTGGGCGCTGGAGCACGGGTGCCCCGAAGTGCCGGATGACGAGTCGGAGTATAACGAGTTGGAGGATGACGAATCGGAGGATGACGAGTCGCAGGATGACGAGTAGTCTGGGCAGGACTGGTGGTGAGAAAGCATGGCATCCACGATTGCTCTACACCAGGTACTGGGATGCACTAAGTGCACGCGGAGAGGCGGAGGGGAGGAGCTGGCTCTGCGTTACTCGGTCTCGGGTGAGACTGAGATGACCGAGTGAGAGTGAGACGATCTCTCTCATTTGCGCATGTACCATGCTGATTGACTAGTCTAAAGTTTGATAGCCAGGGAACCCGTATGAACATATAATCCCTTTGTGAAAACACACACACCACTTTATCCTAGCCCTCCTTCGCTCCGGCTCCTGCTCCTCCCCGGTCGGCCCTCACATCACCTCACCTCGACCTCAACACGCCTCTCGCTTGCCTTCACACCACCTCAGCTCGACCCAAACAGTAGACGCACCTCTCGCGCATTAGTAGCCGCAAACTTCTACAGACGTTCATCAAGCCCCAAGGCACGGGGGCCAGGGCGAGCCTGGTGCCTCCTTATACGCAGCTGTACAAGCCTAGTGCCTCTTTACACACAAGGAAGCGTCTCTCTCTCAAGCCTCAAGGCGCTCAAACGGTGAGCATTGAGCAACCCAATTCGTCATTCAGTATGGCCCCCATGTATGAACAGGGTACGATTTACTTTTTCTTATCGGAGGTGACGTTGAACTTGAAGAAGATGATGTCACCGTCCTGCACCAGGTACCAGGGCCTGGCAGACACTGCTCGCCACGTCACAGGATGCCAGATGACTCAAGAAACGAGGGTTAAGAATATGTGTCGATGACAGAGCGGGCAATGGGCCTGGCAGACTTTGCTCACCACGTCATAGGATGACATTGATATGAAAATTGGGGGTTTGAATTGCTTTTGATGACGTGGCGGGCAATGGGCCTGGCAAACATTGCTCGCCGCGTCAAAGGACTGCCTTTTACTGAAAGTTAAGGGTCTGAAATGCGCTTGATGACGTGGCGGGCAATGTATCATTGCTCGCCACGTCATAGGATGCCGTTTACCTCAAAATTGAGGATTCAAATGCCTTTGATGACGTGGCGGGCAGCATCTGTCAGGCCCTGCCAGGTACTGCTTGCCCTCCTGCCGGTACTTCCCCTTCGACTTCACCTGTGCGTAGTGTACCGGTACACATCATTGTAGCCGCGTTTAGTGTCCGCGTGATGTACCGGTATACATAATGCTCGCGGCGTCACGAGGCGTCACGAGGTGTCACGTAACTCGAAAAACGAGGGTGTCAACATGGCGAATGACGTGTCGGGAACGGTCAGTGCTTGCCCCGTCACGGGTGACTTAACGCAGGCAACGAGGGTGTAAACATGTGTGAATGACCAGTCAAAGCCAGGGAGGAGGATGCGGCGAGTGTGTGCGATTACACTGGTGCGCTATGAGAAGGCAGTGAGGCCCTGCCTCGAGCTCGGTGCCCAGCTCCTTGAGGTCGGCGTACGCCATGACCTCGGCGCAGATGAACCCGCGCTCGAAGTCCCCGTGGATCGCGCCGGCCGCCCAGGAGTAAGGCCGGGCATCAAACGGAAGCATCGGAGTTAGAGGCGCGGGAAAAGGAGGGTGTGAATATGCTGTTGTGTATCCTGGTACGCTTTGAGCAAACAGTTGGGTAACGGGCCATGCTCGCTGGAGAAGCAAACAGTCAGGTGATACCGGGCCTCGCTGCCAGAGAAGCGAGCAGTCAGGTGATACCGGGCGTTAGACAACGGAGACAAAGGAGGACGAAGAGGAGTAGGAGCAGGAGGAGGAGAGGAGGAGCAGGAGGAGGAGGAGGGTGAGGGTGTGACTTTGTACGGGTACGCTATAAGTCAAGCAGCCTTGCCTGCGGCGCCTTGAAGCCCTTGCGGATGCACCACGCCTTGACCTCGTCGGGGCCGGAGGTGAAGAAGTAGATGAGGTGCACCTGTGCGAAGCCCGTCTTGATGATCTTGGGCAGCACCGTGGTGTAAGGCCCGTTGTGATCCCAACTGTTTGCTCAACAGTGTACCAGTGTACCCTCCTGCCACTGCCACTGCCACAGCAACTAAGGCCCGGTGTCGTCCCCGTCAGCATCAAACGGACTATTTGCTCATATGTACCAGTGAATCGGGCCTCACCGTGAACATCTCCTCATCCTTCTGCTTCTTCGCCTTGTCCTCCTCGGAGGAGGGTCAGATACGTACAGAATGGTCGCTGCGTCAGAGGCGCACAGTGAAGTCAAGACACGAGTGAGAGAGAAGGAGACACTTCCGCGTGGACAAGGAGGCACAAGGCTTCCGCCCTGGCCCCCGGAGAGTGTACATGTGGTGGATGATGTTGGCAGCACCAGTAGACTATGCATCTGACACCATGCGGTGGATGACCGGGCGAGCACCGGTACGATATGCATCGGATCTTACCTCGGGCGTGTTCTGCAGGTCGCACTCGAATTCGCCGGAGAAGGGGATCATCACGCCGCCGCCGTGCGACAAGGGCTTACACTCGTCCACTTTTCAGCTCAACCTAAGCCGTTTTGGTCACACCTCCTTACCCCCGTGTCTAATAGACTGGGGGAAACTCATGCACCCAACGTATCCCACTAAATATGCTTACGTTGAGCCGGAAAGTGGACGAGTGTAAGCCCCTGCCGTGCGACTGGATCCACTCGTGGATCTTAGACAGCCACTTGTTCTTTTTCCGCGCAAAGTCCTTCTTCGTGAGGTTGACGACGTAGAACACGGGCTTAGCGGTGAGGAGCTGGTACTTGTTGATGTAGTGGATGTCGGAGGTGCTCCACTGTTCCATGCCGTTGCGCACCTCCATGCAGGGGCTTACACTCGTCCACTTTCCGGCTCAACGTGAGCACGTTCTGTGGGATACGTTTGGTGCATCATTTTCCCCCAGTTTATTAGACAGGGGGACGCGGGGAGGTGTGACCAAAACGGCTTGGGTTGAGCTGGAAAGTGGACGAGTGTAAGCCCCTGCCTCCTTGCCCTCCTCCATCCACGCCATGACCTTGTCCACGCACGCCATCTCCGTCTCGTGCTCCTTCTTGAGCTGCGGGTTGCTGGCGCGCGCGCTGTCCTTCTTCATGCGCTCCTTGTGCGACGCCGCGCGGTAGGGCCCGCCCACTCGTTCGCTGTCTTCCTGACTGTGAGCTCATAGTGTTCCGGTGTACCCCCAGGGCCCGCCCACTCGCTCCCTGACTGTTTGCTCATAGTGTACCGGTGTACGGCAGGGTACGCCCACTCGTGACCTGACTGTTTGCTCATAGTGTACGGGTGTACCCATACATCCTCCTCCCTGGCCCGCCCACTCGTTCCCTGACTGTTTGCTCATAGTGTACCGGTGTATCCGCACACACCTCCCTGGCCCGCCCACTCGTTCCCTGACTGTTTGCTCATAGTGTACCGGTGTACCCGCACACACTCGCCGGGGTAGGAAGCACACATCGCAGGCAGTAGTAGCACGCGGTAAGATCACCACAATGTGTACGGGTCGTGACAACCAGCTTGAGCTGACAAGGGAATGAGTGGCCGGGTCAGGGAGGAGGATGCGGCAAGTGTGTACGAGTACACCGGTACACTATGAGCAGACAGTCAGGGGAGGAGTGACTAGGCCAGGCAGGAGGATGCGGCGAGTGTGTACGGGTAGACCGGTACACTATGAGCAAACAGTCAGTGGACGAGTTGCCGGGCCAGAGAGGAGGATGTGGCGAGTGTGTACGGGTACACCGGTACACCATAAGCAAACAGCCAGATTTAGAGTGCCCGCAGCCTCACCATATACTCGAGGTCCTTGATGCGCAGCTCACTGGTGATGATGTCGATGTCCTGAACGGGGTCCACGCGGTCCTCCACGTGGATCACGTCCGCGTCCTCAAAGTATGGCCTGCCAGACATTGCGAGCAACACGTCACAAGCTGCCACGTCCATCGAAGTTTTGAGACATTTGGAAGTTAGGACACGGTGCACGCCGCCGCATCCTGTCCCTCCGCACGCAACATCGCGTGCTGCTCCGCCCAGCGCACAGATGCCACCGTGGCAATCATGCAAAGCAGGGGTGGGGGTGGGGGCGGCGGAAAGGGTGGCGGGGGTGGCGGGCACGGGCGCTATCCACCTCCCCCCTGCCAGGTTAAAGGTTTAGGGTTTAGGGTTCACAGGGTTCAGGGTTTAGGATTAAGGGTTCAGGGGTGGCGGGCACGGGCGCTATCTGCCACTGCCCTGCCTCGAAGGCGCGCATGACGTGCATGATGCCGTCGACCGCCTTGATGTGCGACAGGAAATTATTGCCCAGCCCCGCGCCGGTGGACGCGCCCTTCACCAGACCCGCGATCAGGGGCTTACACTCGTCCACTTTCTCAGCTCAACCTGAGCCGTTTCTGCCACAATATACACCCTCAACCTCCTAATACCCCGTGACACCCCCTCAACAATCCCTACATGCATCCCCTATCCCACAGAAAGCGCTTACGTCGGGCCGAAAAGTGGACGAGTGTAGGCCCCTGCCCGCAATGTCCACCACCTCCAGGTAAGGCTGCACGACGGACTTGGGCTTGTTCTGCTCCACCAGCCAGTCGAAGCGCTCGTCCGGCACGTACACGCGGGTGCTGTTGGGCTCGATGCAGGGCCGCGTACATAACGCTCGCCACGTCATCGACCACACAGTGTTCCAGTGCTCGCACATCGAGTACTATCAAGACGACGCTCCGCTCCAGTCTGCCAAGAGTGAGTAGCAGACGGGAGCTTGAGCTCCCAGTCTAGATACAGGCTGTACTAGTCGAATTGCCGATATATCGCTCGCCGCGTCATAGGTCAGGATTCGAAGTCAGAACCCATGTGGTGGATAGGTGGATACACTGGCGAGCACCGGTGCACTATGCCTCTGAGAGCCCACCTCGATGGTACAGAAGGGGAAGTTCTCGGCGGGGATGCTGCAGTTGGCCAGCGCGTTGTACAGCGTGGACTTCCCCACGTTCAGGGGCTTACGCTCGTCCACTTCTCAGCTCAACCTGAGCCGTTTCTGACGCAAAAACACACCCTAAACACCCCCTAATACTCCCTAACAACCCCTGAACAGCCCCTTAGCAACCCCTACACGCACCCCCAATCCAACGAGAAGCGCTTACGTCACGCCGAAAGTGGACGAGTGTAAGCCCCTGCCCACGTTGGGCATGCCCACGATGCCCACCTGCGTGTCAGTGTGTTGGTCGGGGAGGAGGAGTCAGCGCGGGCCTCAAGACCTCAGGCGTCAGCGGTGTGGCAGCGCACGCGCACGTGCCTCGGCAGGGCCTCACACCACTCACACTCGTCCTCTTCCAAGCTCAACCAGAGAAACCGTGGCCCTGAACCACTTGATGGATCCCACCTCAACACCTGGAAGATGCTCACATCGCCCCACCATAAACCACCCACACAAGGTGAAACAAACCTGACTGTTTGTTGGTCTCGTGGTGTACCAGTGTAGCCGTACACACTCGCCGCCGCATCCTCGTCCGATGTCCGTGGGATGTGTGCTGGGCGGTGGGGCGAGAGGGGAGGCGCGGGGTGTGTGTACGCCGGTACACTACGAGCAAGCAGTGAGGGAACGAGGCCCCACCTCACACACCTCCCCACCCCACCCACCTGCACCTCACAGGGTTGGCCAAAAAACAAATCCAAAGTAAATGGGTGGGTTACCGCCGAGCCGATTGGGTGGCTCGGCCCAATGTCAGTCGGATCGCGTGCGAGCGGCGCTTCGCTGGACGCGCGTAGCGTTTGAACCGGGCTGGAGCGATCCGACCGACATCGGGCCGCGCCAACCGTCGGCTCGGTGCTAACCCAACGCATTTCTTTTGGATTAGTTTTTTGGCTCTAACTGTAAGTTGTGGAGTCCTCGTTCCCTTGCTGCTTGCTCACAGTGTATCGGTGTACCCGTACACACTCCCGCGCCTCCCTTTCCCGTTGACGCTCGTGGTGAACGAACCGGGTCGGGGTGATAGAGGCGGGAGCCACAGGCTCGGCCGTCGGGAGGTTATTGAGAACAACGACTCGACCACCGACGGACGTCAAATGAACGGAAAACCACAATCAGGGAGTGGGGTGCGTGTAGGGCGGGATAGGGAGGCGCGGGGAGTGTGTCGTGTGCATGGGTACACCGGTGCACTACGATCAATTCAGTCAGAGAACGGGGAACGGGGGGGCACCTTGAGGTTGGAGCTGAAGCGCCCCAGCGCCCACGGGCCCATCGTCTCCTCCACTACAACCTTTTTCGGCGGCATCTTGTGTAGAGTTGAGAAAGTGGGTGAGGGCTCTGCGGCGGAGGAGGGTGGGTAGCTGGGCTGTGCCTGCTACAGGTACTGTGGGTGAGCTGGCCGGAGAATGTGTCAACCGGGTGCGGGTGTAAAAGGGCTTGTGTGTGGCGGGAGCTTGGGATCCTATCGATTCGCGAGAGAGGTATAGGGCAGGCGCGAGGAGAGTTGGAGGAGGGGCCGCCGGTAGTACAGTAGTCGGTGAAGGGGGCCCAAGGCCCCTTTCAATAACTTCGCATTGAAAGGGGGCCCAAGGCCCCTGGTTTCAACAACGCATACGATACTACTCGTAGTATTGATATGAATGGGGGCCGAAGGCCCCTTTCAAAAGCGCTTACAAATGGGGCCGAAGGCCCCTTTCAACAGCGCATTGAATGCGGAGCAGCCGTCACGCGTCATCAGCATCAGGGCGCCCGCCGCCCTCTGGGAGCGACACTTCGACTTGGTCTGTCCATTTCTGTCGGGGTTTATCTATCCAAGAGTTGGCCTTACGTTCATCCAAATCTAAACGCGCATCTAAGCATCGAACTAACCCAGCACATGCTGGGAACGAGGCATCTCACCTGTCACCGTACAGGATCTCTTAGCTCAGTTGGTTAGAGCGCGGTGCTAATAACGCCGCGGTCATCGGTTCGATCCCGGTAGAGATCATTACTCTTTTGCCTTTTGCATTCAATCAGGGCCTTAGACTCGAGTATTTTTTAACGAGTATATTCGCGAATACGGGTAGCGAATACGGCAAATATTCGTTACCCACTCGCCTTCAGCACGACGAATATGTACCATATTCGTTACCCACTCGCCCTGACTCCCCCAAGTACTGCCCATATTCGTTACCCACTCGCCCATACTCCCGAAAACCGCCGAAAAATCCCCGAAAAACCCCCAAAATATTCGTTACCCACTCGCCCTGACCCAACGAATACGAACCATACTCGTTACCCACTCGCCCTGACTCCCCCGAGTATAGACCATACTCGTTACCCACTCGCCTGAATACCGGCGAATCTAAGGCCCTGCTTTCAATCCCGGTAGAGATCATTTTTTGCTTTCAATCCCAGTAGAGATCACTACACTTTTGCCTTTCGGTTCGATCCCGGTAGAGATCATTTTTTGCTTTCAATCCCGGTAGAGATCACTACACTTTTGCCTTTTGCTTTCAATCCCGGTAGAGATCACTACACTTTTGCCTTTCGGTTCGATCCCGGTAGAGATCATTTTTTGCTTTCAATCCCGGTAGAGATCACTACACTTTTGCCTTTCGGTTCGATCCCGGTAGAGATCATTTTTTGCTTTCAATCCCGGTAGAGATCACTACACTTTTGCCTTTTGCTTTCAATCCCGGTAGAGATCATTTTTTGCTTTCAATCCCGGTAGAGATCACTACACTTTTGCCTTTTGCTTTCAATCCTGGTAGAGATCATTTTTTGCTTTCAATCCCGGTAGAGATCACTACACTTTTTTTTGGCCCCCCCGGGGCCCTTTTGCCCACCCATGGTTCATAGAGGTCAAGCAACTTCCTCCTTGGATTGAATGCATGCCATGCCTTTGTCGTCCAAGCCTCGACGAGAGTATAACACATGGCCCTCGTATGCCGCTTAATGTCCCCCATTCCTCATCGTTGTCCTCGCTGTCCTCGTTATTGATGTACTCGTCGTAAGTTGGTGTCGTGTTCGTCATCGTATGCCTCATTTGAAGTCATCCGTGGAGGAGGTGGCGGAGTTGGGTCCCTGATGATGATGATCAAAGACACGGCCTTGAGCGTTTAAAAAACACTGCAAACCCATTGCGGCGTCCAAGGTAGGGCAAGGTGCATACTGTGCTCGCCACGTCATAGGATGCCATCCAACTCAAATAACGAGGGCTCAGATTGGGTTGGATGACGTGGCGGGCAATCTCTGCGTGTCCATGGTACGCGGCGGGGCTAGCGACGTCCTCGTCATCGACACGCATTTTGATGCCTCGTCTCTCCTGAGTTTAGTGGCATGCATGACGAGGGGCGACCAATATCTGCCAGGCTGCATTCACAGAATGCGAACATCAAAGGAGGTGTCGCGAAAACTTGCAGCAGCATTGCACTTCCCCCGAACCCCCGGCCCGGCACGTGGCGTCGGCGGCGCGGCGGCGAGTGTTGCCACTGCGCCGGTTGCGTTCCGCTGACGATTGCCAGAGGGCCCTAGGTTCCGGGCGCTGGCAGTGGCCGATGCCACCCCTCGACCGAAGGTTCGTATGGGCTTTTGCCCTTGAGGGAGCGATGGACGACGTGGTTTGTTGCCTTGGCGGCCGCTCATCCGTGAGGGGCTTTATTTTTTAGTTTTTGGAACAGGTGGAAAGCCCCCTTCGAAAATCCACCTGTTTTTTTGTACCTGCTCGTTGTGGGCAGGCGGGATGACTCCCAGGTTTAGGGTTCACAGGCGCATTTGCCTGCGTCCTCCCGCGGGGGTCTTGCGACCGTCCCGGCGCACGGCGTCCTATCAAGCTGCGTGGCAAGTGCTGTTTGTGGAGGGGACATATACGCGTGGAAATGCCCTTCGGACGGAATCACGGGTTCAGATGAGGTGGGCTGACCGTGCACCGGTGCGCCATGAGCAAACAGTCTTGGCGTTTGAGAGCGTGAGAAGGAATCTCTGGTCGCGCTTTTGGGGGAGGGTGAATAAACCGGAAGAAACTGGTTTGGCCCATCACGTCATCATCACACGCATATTTCACCCTCGTTTCTTGGGTTGAACGGCATCTTATGACGTGGACAAGCATAAACTGCCCGCCACCTCATCAATTTAATACTAACATAGCTAGTCGCGCATTGAGGGAGACCATCAACCGCCGCCTCCAGCTTGATAACCAGCTTGATGTCCTGCTCCGCGCTGTCGTCCCCTCTCTGCCTGTGCCACAGGCCGCACCGTCAACATGACATTCTCCCCCACCGCCCGCCCTCAGAGCCCGGTACCACGCGGTGCTGCTCAATGGTCAGATGACCGTCGCTTGTTCACTGGTACTCGTATGTTGTCAAGCCAGGTGGAATGAATCCGTCCGGTATTGATCACGGGATCGAACCGACGGCGTCTCTCACGGGATCGA
>Ga0307489_10003010_pt1 | contig 11221 bp, 17 predicted proteins | sample SB12metaG_FD_202247 | JGI IMG/M metagenome (GOLD analysis project Ga0307489, IMG submission 202247) | Sea-ice brine microbial communities from Beaufort Sea near Barrow, Alaska, United States - SB 1.2 | ecosystem: Environmental > Aquatic > Marine > Coastal | place: USA: Alaska | collected...
GCCACCGCCGCCGCCGCCGCCGCCGCCGCCGCCGCCCATATGGATGAACTCGACCGAGGAGCGAAGGGAGGCGGGCGGAGAGGCGGGCGGCGCCTGCACCTGCCGCTGCTGCTGCACCCGCTGCTCGTACTGCTGCTGCCGCTGCTCGAACCCCAGCTGCAGGGGCTTACACTCGTTCACTTCTCAGCTCAACCCAAGCCGTTTTGGTCACATCTCCCCGTGTCCCCCTGTCTAATAGACTGGGGGGAAATCATGCACCCGACGTATCCCACAAATTGTGCTTACGTTGAGCCGAAAAGTGGACGAGTGTAAGACCCTGCCCAGCTGCTGCTGCGCCGACGCCGCCCCCGCCGCCGCCGCCGCGGCCCGCGCGGCGGCGGCGACGGCAGCCTCGTGCGGGTACACGACATCCGGGGGTGTCGCAGAGGCGCTGTCCGCGGGGGACGACCACTGGTGGGGCAGCGGGTAGGGCGGCGCGGCGGGGCCGCCCTCCCGAGGGGGGCTCCAGCTGCCCTTCCACTAGTGCCCGGCAGAAACTACTCGTAATATCAGGCAGGCAGCATCCAACTCAAGTGTTCAAGACACGAGGGTGTGTAATGTGTACTGGCAATAGGACAATTTGAGTGATTTCTGCCGAGGCCTACCTTCCACGGCTCCGGCCACACGGTGGACTTGTGAACGCTTTCGTTGACGGGCAGGGACTGCATGTGCCGCAGGGTTTCGGCCGCCACATCCGGCGTCAGGTTCCACGCCAGGCCGCCGCGGGACCGCGCGTTGGCCTCCGCGAACTCGTCCTCCGCCTCCGCCTCCGCCGCCGCCGCTGCCACCGCCGCCGCCGCCTCCCCAGCCGCCTCCACCAACCCTCCGCCGCCTCCCCCGCCGCTTAACCTTCCTCCGACGAAACCGCTACCGAAGCCAATGAACCCGCTACCGAAGCCACCACCACCGCCTCCGCCGCCGCCGCCAAAGTCTCCGCTGCCACCCACGCCGCGCGCCTCCTTAAGCTCCGCCTCATAGTACGCGCGCATATCACTGAACCCTCGCGCGGCTTTATCCGCAATCTCCCGGCGGGAATTCCGCACGCGTTCCAACGCCTCTTCGAACGCCTGGTCCTTGACTTCGTCCTGGTCATGCCCCGCGGCGCCCGACAGCCAGGGGCTTACACTCGTCCACATCTCAGCTCAACTTGAGCCATTTCTGAAACAAAATTCACCCTGCACACCCCCTAATACCCTGTGACACCCACTGAACACCCCCTAAACAACCCCTAAATGCACCCCCTATCCCACAGAAAGCGCTTACGATGAGCTTAAAAGTGGACGAGTGTGAGCCCCTGCCGACAACCCCGCGATGGAGTTCATCACCGCGGGCTGGTTGCCGCCGTCCTTGCGCAGGAAGTGCGTGTCTACGTCCGGGTGCAGCGCTGCCTGGGCGGTTGCGGCGGGGGTTGGTGCTGAATGGGCGGGGGCCGGGTGCACAGCTGGCGGGGGCGCCGGAGGAGCGGGCGCGACGAGCTCAGTGCTGCTCGCGGCCTCCATGCTGCTGCGCGTGACCTGTGCGTCGAGCACAGAGGTGCGCAGACCGCCGCCGCCGCCGGAGGGCAACGCTCCCACGCTCGATGTGCTCGGAGCGCCGCCGCCGCCGCCGCCAGACGCCGGCGCTCCCACCGCAGCAACAACAACTGACGCAGCTGCTGCTGGTGCTGGTGGTGCCCGTGTTCCGTCTCCAACCTCGAATGAGCTCGTGATGCTCTGCGTTGCACCCATAACTACCGACGCTGCTGCTGCTGCCGCTGCTGGTGATGCTGGTGCCAGCTGTGCGTCGTCTCCGGGCTTGAGAGGGCTCATTATGCTGATGGTGGGCAAGTCGCCGCGGCCCGGCGAGCGGCCCACCGCGGCGTGGCTCGCAGCCTCGGACGGCCGCGGCCGCGCAGGAGACCCCATGATGGTCTTCATCGCCGCCTCGAAATCGGCGCCGTCGCCGTCGGTGCCGTCGGTGCCATCTGTCAGCGAAGAGCAGGGGCAATCTAGCACAACAATGTCGGGTGACGGGGTGTCGAGGGCGAGTCGCTTTTTGAAAACTGAGCGTGGTAAACAACGTCGAGATGGGGCGAGAGTCCCAGGGTATTAATTGCAGTGCAGTTAGGCATGCACGGATGATGTAGTCGGCGTTATATGCGATGTTGTGGCGGGCGTCGAGCGTTGGCGTCTGACGCGTGGTGTGATGCGCGCGTGCAGTGCTTGTCTCGCGTCCGCGTCCCCTACCGTCTCAAAGACATCGTCCGCGCCTTCAGTCGTTGCCGCACCGTCGTTGCCGACGCCTGAGACCGTTGGCTGCGCCGCGCCCACCGCCGCGCCCATGGCGGGCGACAGCGTGGCCTCCATCCCGACAAGCTCGATGGGGTCGTCGTCGGACGACATGGTAGCCGACCCGAGTACAAGTGAACGCGCTCGTGCTCGTCGGCAGCTCGGCACCCCATTTGAAATTTATAGCGGCCCCCAGTCCGCGAGTGAAGGAGCGGGAGCGGGAAAGAGGGAGCGGAAAACATTTTGGTCTGCTGACTCGCCAAACTGCCAAGCTGACTCGCCAAGCTGACTCGCAAGCTGACTCGCCCAGCTGGCTGCCAGCGGCGCACTGTTCCTCCGCTTTCTCCCCTTGGTATGCAGTGAAGCGCGCGCCGTCCGCCCGCGATGATTGGGAGGAGAGACACGGCGCCGGCGTCGCCCCACCGGGCGGGCGGGCCATGCCGCAGCTGGGCGGCCGTGGGAACCACGCTGCTTATTGCGACCTTGCTGCTCGTCAGCACTGTGGAAGCGAAAAAGCCCAAGTGCGTCAAACCAACAACCAATACACGCGCATCGCGTTGCCCCACTGAAGCGCACCCCGGTCGACTCTTCCTCATCGCCGTTACACAAACGTACCGGGAGTTCGTAGCGGCGCTCGAGGTCCTCTTTCTTTCACGGGGTGATCCTTCGCTGGAGAAGCGGGCTCTGTGGTATAATGCCACACGTACTTTGAACGTATTGGCTTTCTATAAACCCGCCCGGGCGGCGATGTTCAAGCGCCCGCGCGGGGCCTGGGGAGGGGGCGGCGCTCGAGACACTCGTTGAACCTGCGGCGGTTCGTTATCCATGCGCGTGGATCGCTTCCGAGTGTCGCCTTTGTCGGCCTACTTTGCCCACGTTCTGGCATAAAACTTTCAATCGGCCCGATCGTTCCCCAAGACTCCGACGACAAACGCCAACGCTGACCGCCACACTTCGCGCCCGCTCCTCCTTCGCGCTCACGCAGGCGTGCATCGCCGCGCCGCGCCGCGCAGGACGCGGACGCGGGTGACGCCCCCGTCGAGGCGGATGCGCAACACACAGCTGACCTCCCTGTGGGAGGCGGGGGCGTGGCGCCGGTGGAGAACATGCTGGCGGGGCCTTCCACTCGTCACCTTGTCAGCTCAACCTGACTGGCCGCCCATAGTATACCGGTGTACCCGTACACACTCGCCGCATCCTCATCCCTGGCCCAACACGGCGTCCTCATGTCCGCTCAACAGCCAGCTGTCCAGCTGTGCTTGTCCCTGAAACCACTCGAGGTATCACCACGTGATACATTGAAGGTGCTCAAGTCAAGCTGAAAACGGAACTCGTGCCAGGCCCTGGACGCCGGAGCCCGGCGTTGGTGCCGTTGACGCCGCCGACCTCGCGGCGCCGAAGATTAGCGTCAACGGAGACGATGACGCCGCTATGGTCGCCACTGACGCACCCGCGCGCGAAGTAGAAGCCACCGCCGCCGCCGACGCCGCCGACCCGACAGAAACCGCCACCGCCGCTGCGGAGCCCGACATCGCCGCTGCCGCCCTGCCCGTCGCCGACGCTGCGGCGCCCGAGCTCGTGGTCGACGAAGCCGCTACCGCCAATTTCGCACAAGCATCTGACGCGGTCGACAACACCGCAGCCTCCGAGGCCGCCACCACCGCCGCCGCCGTCCACACCGCTGAGCCGGCGCCCGTAGTCGACGCCGCCGCCGCCGCTGACGACCCAGCCTCACCCGCCGATCCCGCTGCTGAGCCTGCCCCCGCCGCCACCGACGAGAGCGCCTCGCCTTCCCACCAGCCCGCCGCCGCCATCGACGGCACCGCCTCGCCCGCCGAGCAACCCGCTACCGAGGAGCTCGTTGCCGAGACAGCTGTGGCCGAGGAAACCACCACTGCCACTGCTGAGGTGTCCGCTGGTGAGGAGACCGCCACGGAGGCGTCCCCTGTCGCGGACGAGGGCTCGGTGGGCGCCCCTACCGAATCTGCCGCCGCCGCCGCCGAGATCACCGCCACTGAGGAGCCTGTCGCCGAAGCGGGCTCGGAGGCCGCCGCCGCCACGGACCCCACCACCGCCGACACCGCCGAACTGGCCTCGGAGGCCGCCGCCGCCGCGGATTCCCCCACCGCTGACACCACCGCGGAGGAAGCCCCCGCCGCCGCCGCCGCCATCGCCACTGAAGCGGGCGCCACTGAAGAGGGTGCCGAAGCCTTCGCCGGCGAGGGCGAGGAACTGACGGACGTGGATATGCGAGAGGACTGGGGCGAGTTCGGTTGGGAGGAGGACCTGTACGGCATGGACTACCTGGGCAGGGTGGTGCAGGTTGACCCTATCAAACTCACGTTGAAACCGCCTGGAACTAATCCCTTGAAACTAGAATATAAGGATTCAAATTCAACTTGCGCCGATACACCTAGGCACGGACATCGACGACGACGACAGCTACGACAGCCGGTATCGCATGGTAGGGCGGTGCAGCTTGCCACTATCAAAACCTGTGTTGAAAGCGCATACGGTATCAGCGCTTGAAACTATGATGTGATAAACCGCTTTCAAAATTTGCTTTCAAATTCAAGTTGCGCTGCTACAGCATGGGCGACTACCTGGACGAGCAGGAGGTGTTCGGCGGCGACCGCATGGAGGAGAACGGCACCATGTCCGTCAACGGGGGCCTGGGCGTCAGCGTGCCCGACGATGACGACGGCATGGAGCCCGACGAGGCAGGGTTCAGTAGATTATACCTGCTCGCGTTGAATGCTGTCATGTGACGTGTGCCAAGCCTTCACCACGTGTGATACCCTCACATGTTGCACCGTCGTTTTGTGAGTTGAAGGCCATGGTGTGCCTTGTGCCAAGCATTTTACATATGGCGAGCAGCATCCATGGGTCCCTCCGGGCAGGAGAGGGATCAAGCGGAGTGGGCGTTCGACGCGTACGACGACGTGGACGGGCAGGAGGCAGGGGCTTACACTCGTCCACTTTTCAGCTCAAGCTGAGCCGTTCTGACACAAAACACACCCTAAACTCCCCCAACACCCCCTGTACACCCCCAAAACAACCTCTAGATGGACCCCCTGTACCACATAAAGCGCTTGTGTTCAGCCGAAAAGTGGACAAGTGTAAGCCCCGGGTAGAAGGACGACGACGTGGACAACATTGCGGAGGCGTTCGCGCTGGGCGAGTGGCAGGGGCTTACACTCGTCCACTTCTCAGCTCAACTTGAGCCATGTATGTCACAAGAAGACACCCTACACACCCCAAACACCCCCTAACATCCCCTTTACACGGGCTGCACAACCCCTACGCGCACCCTCTATTCCATACAAAACGCTCGAGATGAGTGAGAAGTGGACGAGTGTCAGCCCCTGGCGAGTGGAACAAGCAATACGGCGAGGAGGGGGGCGGAGACGGCGAGGGCATCTCGCCGTCCGAAGCATCCAACTTCGACAGCGCGTGGGGCTCGGGGTGGGCGGCGCCGGAGGACGAGATGGACGGCTCCTTGGCCGCGCATTACAAGGCGGCGAGCAGGGCCATCGGCACCCACGTGTCCGTCTCGGCAGGGCTGCGCTCACTTTGACAAAGTGCATGAAACCAATCAGACACGTAGACAGACTTAGGGCTCAGTCGTCCGGCTCGACCAATCAGAACGCTCCATTTGGACAACTTAGTACTACTTGTTGCTACCTTGGATCAGTGTCTAAGTGATTTTACGCACTTTGTCATATGCACCGTTCAGTGCAACATGGCGGTTCTTGCTGGATGAGTCCCGGTCATTGTTGCGGTCATCGTTGGATGAGTTTCGATCATTACTTCATTTCGACTCAACGAGCCGAGAGTACGCACACTGACAGTGTTATCTGATAGAATTCTGAAGTTATGAACACAATACTTGTGTGTTTGCGCTTCTGCACACCCTACTGAACGGATAGCATCGCGGGCACGCAGGCGCGCATGACGCTGGCGCAGACGCAGGTGAAAATGGCGGTGGCCAACAGCATGGGCCTGGACCCCACGGCGAAGGCAGGGGCTTACACTTGTTCCCATGTCCGCTCAGATTGAGCTATATGTGTCCGCCGCACACCCAACTCAACTTATGGATGTGTCCCAAAGATGCTCAAGTTGAGCTCTAACGTGAACGAGTGTAAGCCCCTGGGCGCGGGGCAACCAGCTGTACCTGACGCTGGCCAGCCTGCTGCCCGTGGTGCCCTTCGTGTTCTTGCTTGCCGCTGTGGGGCGCGTCATTAAGCAGACAATCACCATGTACCGTGCCGTGCAGGTGGGGCCCGACACGCTGCCCAGGGGTTTAGGGTTTAGGGTTAGGGCTGAAAGTTTAGGGTGGGCGGGGCCCGACACGCCGCCCCCTTCTCAGTATAACTACCGGTCGTTGTGCCCCTCAACCTCGCAAGCTGTCCCGCTCTGCACCTGAAAGATGCTGAAGTTGAGCTACCCTGGAAACTAATTTGATTTCTAGCGGTGGCTCCATCTCAGTACCTTCGTCGATTCGAGACTAAATGTTTTGAAATGAACCCTCCCCCCCCCCCACCCTGGGAACTACTGTACTGCTGGCCTTACTCCCGTCCCCATCTCAGCATAACGTAAGCCTTTCTCGTCCCTGGACCTCTCCTACTGGGTCTAGCACTCGTGCTGTTTTCAGCACAACGTTCAGTCGTCTTGTGCCTGAACCTCTCGAGGTATCCCACTTGGCACCTCAAAGATACGCAACTTGAGCAGCGAAGCGGAGAAGTGTGCGGCGCTGCTGCCCTCCTCTCTCAATTTTAGGGAGAGAAGGGCTCCAGAGCTCCTAATTTGATTACAACCGACCGCTGGCTCCAAATTGAATACCCCAAGTTTAATAAGATAGAACCCCCCTTAGTGTGCGGCCCTGCGTGCAGATCGCCAACGTGTACTGCGCGTGCTTCTGCCTGATGCTCGTCATCTCCGGCGGGGGCTCACACTCGTCCACTTCTCAGCTCAACTTCAGCCGTGTCTGACACAAGAAAACACCCTGCACACCCTAAACACCCCCTAACACCCCGTTAACACGGGCTACACAATCACTACACGCACCACTTATCCCATACAAAGCTCTCAAGTTGAGTTGAGAAGTGAACGTGTGAAAGCCCCTGATCTCCGGCCTCTTCACGCACTCCGAGCCCCTCGCCAGCTACCAGTTCCTGTCCGGCAACTCGCAGTACGTCAAGTACCAGATCATGGTGCTGTTTGTGTTCGCGCTTTACCTGGTCCTCATGATCCTCAACGCCCTCAGCAACGCCATGTGGTGGCCCAACGTGGCAGGGCCTGACGTAACTATGATGTCAGCTCAACTCCAGTTATCTTGGGGTCAAGTCAGGTGGTATCGGGGACGACTGGTTTTACATTAAGCTGTAACAAATATGACAAAGTGCGCCAAACCACTTAGATACTTGGCAACAAGTAGTTCTAAGCCGTCCCGCTCGTCCAATCAGAACGCTCCATTTTGACGACTTAATACTAAATCTCTTTCAGCGCTCAAGTGTTTTGGCGCACTTTGTCAAATACTGTTTTACTCAAATTATATCAGGCTACAGTTGAGCTTGAAAATAATATTTATGTAAGGCCCTGCAACGTGGCTTCGACGGTTCTCGCGTTGTTGCTCGGGATGCACTACTACTTCAGCGTTTGGCACCCGGCGATGTTGGCGCAGCCGCCGCACGGTGCATGGGGTCTGACGGAGGGCAGCCCCACGTACACGGCAGGGGCTTACACTCGTCCAGTTCCCAGCTCAACCTGAGTAGTTCTTAGTCACTAAATCACAGCACAAGTCCACTTCTCAGTTCAACCTGAGACGTTCTTGTCGTTAGATTCCACGACTATGAACCCTACTATGAACCTCAAGAGGTTCTCACGTACAACCGAAAAGTGGTCGTGTGTAGCCCACAAAAAGCGCTTACGTTGAGCTGAGAATTGGACAAGTGCAAGCCCCTGGTACACGGTGTACATGTGCGCGTTTGCCCTGATGGCACTGGTGCCGCCCAAGGACGCGGCGGTGTTCCACGCGTTTGAGGACAAGGAGGCGGGCGCGGGGAAGGCGCAGGACTGATTGCACGCAACGCCAGCAAGTTGGTTTATTAAGAACGTAGTCTGATGTGCGTGGCGTGGATGGAATGGATGACACTCATCGAGAGCAACTCGAGAGCAGAGAGAGTCCCCGTTTACGTCTGTTCAATTATATTCAAGTTATATGCGTAGTCTGCTGTGAGGCGTGAATGGAACGCAAGCTATGAAATGAGACCACGAGCGAGAGTCCCCGTCTATTTCATTACTCTACAGTTTGACAGTACAGTACGACGAAGCACTGTTTTTGATGCTGAGCGCCACTCGCCTTTACGTGCGTTATCCACACGTCGAGTGTCCCCGGGCGATGGGGTTCCTTATTTCATACTGTGTGCTGGTATAGGCGGAATTTTCAAGTTTGGCCCTGCCGGTTCGAGGAACTTTCAAACCGAGCATCTCCCGGCAAAAAAGATTTCGCAATCAAGAAACGGGCCGACTTTCAAGCGACGCCGTTCCCCAGTGACCATTTCTAGCACGCGGCCCGCACCACCTTCGGAGCCAGGTACGCAAGACCCCTCTACCGCGCCGTGCCGCCTATGTATGCAGTCAACCTCGCCGCGCGCTCGTTCCGCCGCCGCTTGCCCCGCGGTCTTCCGACTTCGGTTCCCATGTGAGAGTCTAACCGTCTTTATCCCACTTCTTCCACAATATTTGTTTTTGCAGATCCAGTAACCGTCGAGCCGGATGTCCTCTTCCGCCCTCTGCGCCTCCACCAGCGCCCCGGCGCTCCGCGTCCCTTCCAGGCAGGGGTCCGTCGACAACAATGGTCTTCGACCGACATTGAATCTCCTCCTCCTCTCCGCGCGTCTGTACACAGTACGTATGAGCTTCAATTCTCAAGGTAAGGCACAGCTACCGACATGTCGAGTGCTTGTGTTGGTGGCCCTCCGGCCTGGTCCACCCGCCGGTCCGTGCGGACGCGCGTGGCTACAGGGCCGAACCGCGTTGGCGACGGCGTGTACGACACCGACGAGGTCGTCACCCCCCTGACCCTGACGCAGAAGGATGCCCTGCTCAAAGCTTTGCGCGCGGATCTGGAGGCAGGGGCCCGCCACGCTGGTCGCCAACAAAGCAGCTATCTTAAGGTTGATTTTCGACCCCTCATTTTTTTGGTGCGAGCTCGAGGCGGCGTTGGTGAAATTGCGGGTGGACCTGCGGCGGCGCGGCGCACGAGCGCCCGGGGCGACCACGCCTGGCTCCTGCACGGCGATGACCCACGGGGGAAACGACGGGGGCGATGGGGTCAACGGGGCGAGCAGCGAGCACTGTGGTAGTCCCCCGCTGACACCGAAGATGCTGGCAATCATCTGAAGATGCTTGCAGTAAGCTCCAGCTGGAACTGGTGTCACGGCCCTGGCTGACGAACTCGTACCGCGAGGGGTTCACGTACACGCCGTTCTCGACGGACATGACGTTCGTGGACCCCGTGGTAGGGCCTGACACATATTGCTCGCCACGTTATGAGACGCCATTTTATTTAAGTCAAGAAACGAGGGCTCAAGATGTATGTGGACGTGGCAGCCAAATGGGTGTCAAGTGGGGGTTCTTAGGATTCTTCCGCTGTGTGGAGGAGAGAGGAGAGAGGAGAGAGGAGAGAGGAGGAGGAAGGAGGGAGGAGAGAGGGGAGGAGGGAGGAGAGAGAACAGAGAAGAGAGGAGGGAGGAGGGAGGAGGGAAGGAGTATTGCGTTGGATGACGTTGCTCGCAACATCTGCGTGGCACTACACTATGGTGACCCTGGAGGGGCGCACGGCGTACAAGCTGATGTGCGGCCCACTGTTCTGGTCCATGAACCAGATGTTGGATCCCGCCAGCCTGCGCTTCGAGCTCAAGAGTCTCACGCTGGTGGCCGCCGAGGCCGACCCGCTCAGCGAGGTGGCGTACCCGCCGCGCGCGGACGGCCCCCCCGCGCCGCGCACCGCCACCTGCGCCGTGCACGCCGTGTGGGAGACCTACGGCACGGGGCGCCTGCCCTCCTTCTTCTCGCTGCCCACGGACTTGGGCGGTTTCGAGCTCCCTACCCAGGCAGGGGCTTACACTCGTCCACTTTTCGGCTCAATATACGCGCTTTCTATGGGATAGGGGTGATTTAGGGGTTGCCTAGGGGGTGTTTAGGAGGTATTATGGGGTAGTTGGGGGTGCTCAGGGTATATTTCGGGTCAGGAAAGGCTCAAGTTGAGCTGAAAAGTGGACGAGTGTAAGACCCTGCACCCAGGTCCGCGGCAAGCCCATCGTGGGCCAGAAGGAGTTCTACATGAGCGGGCAGGACGTGTTCCGCATCGACTCGGCGGGCCGCGTCATGCGCCACGAGTCCGCGTGGGACCAGTCCCCCGAGGCTGCCGTGAGCTACCTGAACCCGCTGGCGCACATCCCCATCCTTGAGGAGTTCCTGCCCATCTTCTCTAACGCGGTGCCCAAGCGGCCCGTGCCGGAGGCGGAGGATGAGGCGCCGGCGGCGGAGCCGGCATACAACAGCGGCACCGCGGCGTACAACAGCGGCACCTCTACCCCCCAAGGCGCCATGTGGAGCCGCGAGTGAAGCGCTTCGCTTCGACACCAGCCCCCCGCCCAACCCCTACACGCAGCCGGAGCTGGACCACAATCAATTACAGCACCCCGCCAAATGCCATGTGGAGTTGTGGGTGTAGAGCTACTCTTGGACGCTCCACCTTCCCACCCGACATGTGCGAGAAATTATTGAAGCGCCTCCACGACTTCGCCACAAACCACACCATCCGACACATCCCACCCGTAAAGTAAATCATCATACACCTCGTAGACTTAGGGTGACTAGTCTCATCGTGCGTACTGCGCGATAGCTCA
>Ga0307489_10003011_pt1 | contig 11219 bp, 18 predicted proteins | sample SB12metaG_FD_202247 | JGI IMG/M metagenome (GOLD analysis project Ga0307489, IMG submission 202247) | Sea-ice brine microbial communities from Beaufort Sea near Barrow, Alaska, United States - SB 1.2 | ecosystem: Environmental > Aquatic > Marine > Coastal | place: USA: Alaska | collected...
TCCCGGGCAGAGAGAGAGGAGAGGCTCCCGAGGCAACGTCGCGACTCGCGAGGGAGGCTTCGATGGAACGCGAGCGGCGCCACGAGAGGCGAAGTCCAAGGGAGATGCAACGTACTGAGCACCCTAGTTAGCCATACCAGGTTAGCTGTCTGCCTTGCCGACAACATTCGATCGAGTCGTGCACACCGTTTTTTTGCGTTTTCTTTACAATCTGTCGTTTCACGTCTGCGACAACGCTATGGCTCGGTAGGAAGTATTCGCAGACAGCAGAGTATCGTTGCAATCGTGGTGCACCTCGTGCCATCATTCAGTTGTGCGTTACGCGAGGCGTTTAGCCGCCGCAACGATGATTTGTTTGTTTACGATTCGGGCGCTGGGAGGTGACAGCTTCAGGTGCCGGCATCTGGAGCGGTCTGAGCGACGACAACCTTGGCGGTGGGCGCCGGCGCCGCAACATTGGGCACGGGCTCCGGCGCAGGCTCAAACTTCGGCCGCGGCTCCTGCTGAGGATCGGTCTGAGGGGCCTGAACGACCTCAGGCTGGGGCTCGCCGCTGCCGCCGTTGGTGTCGCCGCCGCCGCCGCCAGCGTCGCCGCCGCCGCCGCCAGCGTCGCCGCCGCCGCCGCCAGCGTTGCCGCCGCCGCCGCGGCGGCCTCCTTCTTCTCCCGCCGTTTCTTCGCAGCTTTGCTCTCGCCCTCCTCCTCGCCCTCCTTTTTCTCGATGCCCTCTATGTAAGGCAAGATACATAAAAACAAATAACATTTAATTTCAGGCACAGTATCTCCCTATTTCCTCAAAGTGCACCAGCACAGGCTCGGAAGCAGAGGTGCACTCCATGCCGCAGAAATATAAACCCTAAACCCTAAACCCTGTTTTTTTACTCGGAAACCGAGGTGCACTCGGTGCCACAGGACTCGGAGGAAGGCTTGGATGATCCACCTCTGCATCGACCGCCAGGACATACAGTATCCTACGACTCTACCAGCTCAGCTAACAAGGAGTCGAGGTCGTCCTCCTCCTTGACCGCCTCCCCCTTGCCCGCGCCCCCCTTGCCCTTCTTCTTCTTCTTAGCCGCGTAGGCGGCCTCGCGCCAGGGGCTTACACTCGTCCACTTATCGGCTCAACGTAATCACTTTCTGTAGAATAGGGGGTGCATTTATGGGTTATTCAGGGGGTGCTTAAGGAATTTTAAGGGGTACTGTAGGGGGTACTGGGGGCTGCTAGGGGTGCATTTTGTGTCAGAAACGGCTCAGCTTGAGCTGAAAAGTAGACGAGTGTAAGCCCCTGCGTCGCGCTCCACCACTTTTTGCTCCTCCTCCTTCGCGCGAGCAGCCTCCTCAGCGGCGGCTGCAGCGGCCGCCGTCGCCGTCGCTGCCGCCGCCGCCGCTTCCGCTGCCGCTGCCGCCGCCTTCTTCTCGGACTTGGACTCCTTCTCCTTATCCGGTTTATCCGACTTGGCGTCCTTCTCCTTATCCGGCTTGTCCGACTTGGACGACTTTGATTTCTTCTTGGCTGCCGGGTCGGCCAGGGCCAGGTCCGTGGGCTAGGGCCTGGCATATCTAGTGCCTGGTCTGTTAGCTAAGTCAGCTGAATAAGTAAGTAAGTGATCTCACGAATTAATAACTCGTCCAAGTACTTGCCAGCCAAGTAATCACTTATGGCTCACAGACCAGGCACTAGGGCTTGCCACGTCATAGAATGTTTTTTACCGTTGGAAACGAGGGTTCCAAAACTGGAAGGATGACGTGTGGAGCAATGTGTGGCAGGCCGTACCGGGGGCGGGTCGGGCGGCGCGGGGTCGCCCGTCGGCGCCTTCTTGGGGCACTCGATGATGCCCACCGCCTTGTCCATCCACCCCATCTCCGCGGCCGACAGGATCATGCCCTCGCAGCAGGGTCATTGAGAACAAGCACTCGAACCGAGATCAAAGCATGACTTACCTTCTGGTAGGTCCGGGCAAGACCCGATGGGAGGTACCCGGATAATACTATTTAAGATTGCATAACGTTCAAGGTGACTTTCGAGGTTTGTGAGAATGCGGGGATAACGTTTTGAAATGATAGATCAAGGCTTGAACGTTATGCGTCACTGTAACTATGTGATTAAACTGGTATTATTCGGCTACCTCCGAGCGGGTCTTGCTCGGACGTATCAGGGTGAATGCTCGCACAGACGCACGGACTCGGTTCGTCGGAACACAATCTCTGTCAAGTGCTTGTTCTGAACCACCCCCCTGCCTCGGACATGACCCCACGCAGGGGGGTCTTGAAGAGCTTCTCGCCCGTGCTCGGGATGGTCACGCCCACGCGCGCGAAGATCACCGCCAGGTAGGGCCAGGGGGTTTAGAATTTAGGATTTAGGGTCTAGGGTTTAGGGTTTAGGGTTGCGGCGAATTCCTTGCTTGGTTGGGTCAGCATGTTGGTAAGGTCACTTCACCTCAATTTACAACCCGTGTGTGTGCGTGTGCGCGCCTGTCCGGTATGCTGTGGGGCGTGGCTAGATCCTCCGATAAATCAAAGGGTGTCATAAACAGTCCTCGCGGATGGAGGTTCGGTTCTAGTAGTTGATTAATTGGTATGGCCTTGGTCTTCACTGGCTGCCACGCCAAGCCCGTTTGCCGCACGATTTAGCGTTTGGTGCAGAGTAGGCGGCGCCCTGCCTTGAGGTTTAGGGTTTAGTATTAGTATTTAGGGTTTAAGTTAAGCCCGAAACCCTACACCCTCCAACCCTGGGTGTTTGGTGCAGAGTAGGCGGCGCCCTGCCTTGAGACCGGCGCGGACGTTGGGCGCGCCGCACACCACGCGTGTGGTGTCCTCGCTGTAGCGGCGCAACTTGAATTTAAAAGCAAAACTTGAAAGCGGCTCATCATTTTTTTAGTTTCAAGCGCTTAGTTTTAGGCGCTTTCCATGTGGGTCTGATAGGGTCAACCTGCACCGCCCAACCTCGCCGCCGTAGTCGATGGTGCAGATGGTGAGCTTCTCCGCCATGGGGTGCGGCGCGCACTCCGTCACCTCGGCGATGACCAGCCCGGGGCGCGCCTCCGTCTCCGTCTCCCCGGTCAGCTCGGCGATGTCCACCTTTTTCTTCTTCTTCGTGAGGTAGGTTCAAGCAACCAACGCTCTTGCCACGTCACAGGATGCCGTATAGGTTACTCGACGAGGGTTGGTAAACATCGCTCCCGCCACGTCATGGGATGGGATGGAGTGTCGTTTAATTCCACACATGAGGGTTTAACATGTGATGGTTGACGTGGATAGAGCGAGCGTTATTAATCCAACCCTGCCTTTTTCACAACGAGCAACTCCTCGTCGGAGTCAGACCCAGCGGCGGCAGCGGCGGCGGGAGGCGGTGGCGGCGGCGGCTCGGGTTCCTCCTCCTCGGCCACGAAGCCCTTTTTCTTGGATTTTTTCTTAACGATGAGCGGCTCGGGCTCCTCGTCCTCCTCCATCGGTTCCGCGGCGGCGGCAGGCGGCTCAGCAGCGGCGGCGGCGGCGGTGGCGGCGGCGGCGGTGGCGGCGGCGGCGGCGGCGGACGACGACGGTGCGGGGGGCTCCGGCTCCTCGTCAGCCTCAGCCATGATGGCGTCGGCGTCGAACCCACCCTTTTTCTTCTTCTTCTTCCCCTTGGGCTTGATCAGGACCTCCCCCTCCTCCTCCTCCTCCTTCTCTGCCTCCTTCTCCACCTCGGGCTCGGGCACAGGGACCTTCTCCTCCTCCTCCTCTCCCTCCTCCTCCTCGTCCTCCTCCTCCTCCTCTTCGTCGGATCCGCCCCCCATCTGCGCGAAGGCCGCCGCCATCCCGCCGGCCTTTCCCTTGCCTTTACCTTTGTCCTTGCCCTTGGGTTTCGTCTCGGGCACCTCAATCTCCTCCTTCTCCTCGGGCTCCGCGTCGGACGCCTTTTCCGAATCCTGGTCGGACCCATCCCCCATCAGCGCGAATGCTGACGCCATGCTGCCGCCCCCGCCGCCCCCGCCGCCGCCGCCGCCCCCGCCGCCCTTGCCACCCTTGCCGCCCTTTTTCTTTGCTGGCTGCCTAATGGTAGGCCTGGTAGATGTTGCCCGCCACCTCATCCGACGCATTGAGAACACTCATTTCTCGGGTAAAATTGGATGCTATGTCGTGGCGACCGATGCATGCCAGGTCCATTTCCCGCCAGGTTGTCCAACGCATTTTTCGAAATCTCGTTTCTTGAGTTACAAGGCATCGTATGATGTGGCAAGCAATATCTGCCAGGCCCTGCCTGACGGGCGTGTCGTCGTCTGAATCTCCGCCTCCGCCCAGCATGCCACCCAGCTGTAGCGGCGCAAGTTGACTTTGAAAGCAAAACTTGAAAGCAGTTCATCATGTTTTAGTGTCAAGAGATAAGTTCCAGGCGCCTTCAACTTGGGTTTGACAGGGCCAACCTGCACCGCCCTACCCAGCGCCATCAGCTCGTCGTCATCATCGCTGTCCTTCCCCTTCCCCTTCCCGCCCTTGCCCTTGGCGGCCTTTTTGTTCTTGCGCTGCGCGGCCTCGCATGAGGGTCGTCGAGAACAAGCCACTCGCACCGACATCGGTGAACGACTTACCTGTACACACTCAGTGTGTGTTCATACACACGCGCGGTTGGTCGGGAGAGAACGTCGGTCGCGGTGGAGTTGGCTGTGATGAGTGACATCCCTGCCTTGGAGAGCGGCGCGGCTTCCTCGTCGCCGTCGGCCGCGCCCGCGGCGGGCTTGGCGGCACCCGGGGCCGGCCCATCCTCGTCACTACTATCATCACCCCTTCTCCTCCCCTTCTTCGCGGCTTTCTTCGCCGCCGGCGCCGGCGCCCCCTTGCCGCCCCCACCCCCGCCGCCGGCCCCGGCGGGCGCGAGCGGATCCACCACATCCTCATCATCACTATCGTCGCCGCGCTTGCCCCCTTTCTTACCGCCTTTCTTCCCCATATTGCCTGGCGTTACACTCCGCGCTCAACAACGAGTATTCCAGTTTTAAAGTTTGAGATGTTCCAATGACCTCTCCCGCCGCCGAGGACCGAGCGGATGCGTGAGCCCGCAGGCTTGGCCTGACACCGCCACGAAATATTCGGCCGACGGACGATCCCGGTCGTTGCACGTCAGGCGTCGCGCGCTTGGAGTGGGCACAGTGTTGGAAACCCGAGCGGCACCCATCCACAGGCCGCCGCCAAGCCGAGCCTCGAGCGGGAAGCAAAATCTCTTGGTCGAGATTAAACGTTATCCACGCCTACATTATCCGGTGTTATCGCAGATAGTTTTGAAGTGCTGACGGTGCAGCAGGGCAAGCGCGAAAGCGCTCCCGCTCACAGTCAAGCACGCGCGCACACCGCCTCAATGTCAGGCCAGGCGAGCGATATGAAAGAGGTGGAGGCGGAGGTGGAGGAGGAGGTGGAGGAGGAGGTGGAGGAGGAGGAGGAGGAAGAGGACGCCGCGAGCGACGCGCCCACCCGCACCCCCCAGGCACCGAGGGCAACGATCGTGGTGCAGCATAAACAACTCGGTGCGAAACCGAAGTTGGCGCTGCAGGTGGGCGGGGGGATGCTGGTGGTGCTCGCGCTGCTGAAGCTGAAGGGGATGCTGTTTGGCGAGGTGGGCCCTGCCACGACTCATAGTCCCTGTGCAGCTAAGCTTGAGCACCGCCGTCTTCGAGGTATGTTATTTTACAGTTATTTCTCACGTTCGTTCTCACCAACCCCGAGCCAGCGCCATCTCAAGCGATTACAACCAAACGGTCTGTCGGGAGTTGAGGAGTGCACCTTCGAGGTGTAGTACATATGTTATGAAGTGAGGGAAACTCCAGTGGCTTCAGAGATAAACCCACGCGCTACGACGGATTAAGTTGTTAGGCAGTCCCCGGCCTGAACAAAAGCATTTAGGGTTGGGAGGAAGGATTTATATGTCGATGCTTGGCAGGTTGAGCTGTAAAGGGACGCGTGTGCTGTAGGCCCTGCAGAGAGGGTGAAGGGTCCATCAATGGCAAAAGCGTGACCCGAAAGTGCAACCGCTGTGCGAAGAAATTCACGAAAAAAGGCGTGCGGCAGGGGCTTGCTTACGCACGTCCACTTTTCCGGCTCACCTTAAGCACCTTTTGGGGATTACTCTAGGTGTGTATACATACAGGGCTTCAATGACAAAACGTGCTTACGTTGAGCTAAACAGTGGATGAGTGTGAGTCCCTGGCGTGCGGTGCAACCGGTGTAAGAAGGCGTGGTACTGCAGCCAGGGGTGCCTCAAGGCGGCTTGGAAGATGGAGATTTGCGAATGTTGTTAGGTCAAATGCTCAACGGGAGTTGTGCAGTACATAGCGCGCGCCCGGATAGATGCGAAGGGGGATGGGTGAGTGGGGGGGGGATGGGCAGACGGTATACCAACCAGCGTCTATATGATCTGCAAAACAATAAATTCCTTTTAGTGCTAATGCTCTCTAATGGAGCGCAAAGCGTTCTGGGTAAACCAGTGTAATCCAAAATGAATATTAAATGACGAAACCGCTAAACACAAACCCACGCTAAAATAATCTCAAACGACTCCAACATAGAACCAGAGAGGGGCTACGCAATCCATCCAGCTAGAGCTACTGCACTGGACTGGCACTCCGCAATCACACGGTGCAGATGTTGAGCTTCCCCGCCAGCGACGAGGGCCTGGATTATGCATGTCGAGCTAAGTTAGTGCTGGCGAAGGGGGGGGCTAAGCTAGTATAAGTTAGTTTTATATAGGGGCTAGTGGTTAGTGGCTTAGTGGCTTAGTATTGGGGACTACAGTGGGTTAGTAAACTAGGGGTTTAACCTTGGCTAGTTAAAGCTAGTTTACGGGCTAGTGCTTGGTAGGCTAGTTTAGGGGCGACAAGCATAGGCCTGAAAGATGTTTCCCGCCGCGTCATCCAACTAGTTTAGAACCCTCGTCTCTTGAGTCAAATGACATCCTATGACGTGGCGAGCAATATCTGGCGGACCCGACCAGGAAGAGGATGCGCAGCAACATGGTGTCGAAGCTCCAGGCGTGGCTGCCGCTCACCAGGGGCTTACACTCGTCCACTTTCGGCTCAACACAAGCGTTTTCTGTGGGATAGGGGGTGCTTTGAACAGTTATTTAGGGGGTGGTTAACAGGTATTCTGGGCTGTGAGGCGGTGTTTAGGATATTTTTTTGGTCAGAAATGGCTCAGGTTGAGCTGAAAAGTGAACGAGTGTAAGCCCCTGCCGCTGACGCGCGGGCTGCTGGCGTCCGTCCGCGAGTACAGCATCTTGGTGTTGTAACTGAACCCGAACAGGTTCACCGTGTCGCACTGCAGCAGAGCCAGCAGGATGGAGTGCAGGCCGGTTGGAAGATTCGTCGGGCACATGAACCCCTTGCTGAAGGGGCGCAATTACAATTTAAAACAAAACTTGGAAGCAGTTCACTTCGTCATCAATGTCAAGCGCTAAAACCTGGCGCTTTCAACACGGGTTTCAACGTGCACCACCTTCGCAATTTTCCAGGGTACCTCAAATGGCGGTCGCCAATTCTTCAGTAATAGACGGTCGAATCGCCATATTGTACCATTGTATGGCAAATCTGACCGTCTATTTACTCGAGTCTCCCGGTTCGAAGAGCGTTGACCGCTATTTGAGGTACCCTGGAAAACTGCGCAGACCCCACCTTGCCCAGCCCTAGAGCTACCATGTCCTTGCGCAGCGTGAAGTAGGCGTCGAGCTCGTACTTGATGACCGGCACCGACAGGAAGTAGGTGTCCGGGTTGGCCGCCGTGCAGGGGCTTACACTCGTCCACTTCTCAGCTCAACTTGAGCCGTTTCTGACACTCAACACATCCCCTAAACGCCCAGACACCCCCTCCGCCACCGCCTTAAACACTCTCTGAAGGCCCCCTGAATACCACTTGTCCCACAAAACGGCTTACGTTGAGCTGACAGGTGGACGAGTGCAAGCCCCTGCCGCCGTGGCGCTCTTGACGTACATGGCGCTGCCGTAGTGCCAGAACAGCCACGTCTCGTTGGTGGCTCCCTTGAGGCCCCAGATCTCCGGGATCAGGCTCCGCTTCTTGTTGAACATGCGGTACGACTGCTGGGTGCCCGCGAACCACCCGTTGTCATCCTGCGTGGAAGGCCCGGTATCGAACAGAGCAACTTCGGTCATAAAAATACCACATTAAGTGGTCTCGAGTCATCAGGTGAGGTGACCACCGGAAATGTAAATCCTAGGCCGCCTGGATCTAGGCGGCCTGTTTTCTTGAGGCAATAACCAGGAGAGATATGTGGTGTCGAATTATTAGAGTAACACAAGTCCTATTACCTGTTCTAGGGTTCTCAACTTGTCGCCAGGCCGCCTAGATCTAGGCGGCCTAGGGTTTAAATCTCCGGGTGAGCACACAGATGTGAGGTGAATGACAGCTAGCCGTGCCTGCATCTTGCCCTGGCGCTGCCCCAGGTTGTACGCGTTGAAGCGGTACACGGCGTCGTGCCGGTCGATGATCTCGCCCATGCCCTCCAGCCTCAGCCCCGGCCCGTTGCCCACCAGGGCGCACGTCGCGTGGCGGGGTAGGTCGCTCTTGGCGGGCGGGATCTTTCCGCTGAGCAGGGGCTTACACTCGTTCACTTCTCGGCTCAACTTGAGCGTTATGGGATAGGGGGTGCGCGTAGGGATTTTGTAGCCCATGTTAAGGGGGTGTTAGGGGGTATTTATGGTGTGCAGGGTGTTTTTGTGTGTCAGAAATGGAAGTTGAGCTGAAAAGTGAACGAGTGTAAGCCCCTGCCGCTGAGGTGCATGCCCGTCTCGGGCTGGCTGGACAGCGCGGGGGACCCTTTATGTAGCGGCGCAAGTTCATTTTGAAAGCAAAGTTTGAAAGCAGATTATGATGCTCTAGTTTCAAGCGCTTAGATCCAGGCGCTTTCAACATGGGTTGCATAGGGTCAACCTGCACCGCCCTACCTTTGCCGCACGCGTCACTCACGATATAACACGGAACTTTGCGCTTGAGCGTCTGCACACCCTTGAGCGCGGCCGCCGCCGCCGCCGCCTTGAGCGGCTCCTTGCACCCCTCGATGGAGTTCAGGCACTGGAACAGCGCACGCCGGTCGGGCGGCAGCGCGCCGGGCTTTATCAACTTCTCCTCCTCGCACCGCCGCGCCAGCGGGTAGGGTCTGGCAGACATTGCTCGCCACGTCACCCAACGCATTTTGGATCCCCGTTTATTGACTTGAATGGCATCCTACGACGTGGCGAGCAATATGACACCGGCCCAACCAGCGGGTGCGACTTGGCGTACGCCAGCAGCCGCCGCCGCCCGCCACCCGCCGACGCCGACGCCGACATCGGCATTGACACCCCCCCCGCCTCCGCCGCCGCCGCCCCCGCCTCCGCCACCCCCACCCCCGCCGCAGCCGCCGATAACCTCCGGCCTTTCGCAGCAGGCAGTCCCGGCTTGCCCTCTGCGGTCCACTCTTCCTTCTTGGCCAAGACGCAGGGCCTAACAGATATTGCTTGCCGCGTCAGCCAACGCATTGTGAACCCTCCTTTCTTGAGCGCAACGGCATCCACTGGTGTGGCGAGCAATATCTGCCAGGCCCTACCTTGACGATGTCGACGATTGCGCCGCGCCGCTCCTGCGCCGCCGCGGACCAGGGGCTTACACTCGTACACATTCCAGCTCAACCTGAGCCGTTTCTAACACAAAATACACTCTAAACACCCCTTCATACCCCCTGACACCTCCTAAACACCCCATGAACAACCCCTGAATACACCCCGTATCCCACAGAAAGCGCTTACGATGAGCCGGGAAGTGGACGAGTGTAAGCCCCTGCCGCTGACTCCCGCTGCGCCAGCAGCAGGCTGGCGCCCTTGTCGCTCAGCACCAGTGGGAACGGCGCGCCCATGCATCGCCGCTGCGCATCCTTCAGCCGGTCCTGAAGCGTTGGGCTCCAGTTGGTCACCTTGTACCAGTCGTCTGGCCGTGTCTCCGGGTCCATCGTTTCCTCGTCCGCCTCCGTTGCTCCCGCGCCTGCGCCTGCGCCTGCCCCCGCGCCGCCTCCGCCGCCGCCGCCGCCTCCGCCGCCTCTGCCGCCTCCGCCGCCTGCTCCGAGCAAAGCATCGTCTCCCGCCTCCTCCAAAGCCTCCGCACCCGCCGTCTCCGCATCCGCGTCCTCCGCAACCGGCACGTCGCTACCCGCCCCGGCCTCCGCTCCGCCCCCCCACACCCTATCAATGCCAACCCCATCGGGATCGCTCTCGTCGCTATCTAGCGCCTCCTGCTCCATCCAGTCGCCCAGCACCGGCTTCAGCGTCTGGTTGATCGTGCTCTTGCTCACCAGCTGAGGGCAGGGAACTAGCGCCACGTGAAAGCAACGCAACACCGTCAGTATCAATGTCTCGTGATGTACTGATATGAGAGAAACCACCGAAGCCACGCGGCTGCGCGCGGCACACATCTTCTGAGCAGACGGCGCTGTTTTATTTTCAACTTGTTGGTCGAGCGGTGCCTTTCATTCAAAAGTGGGCAACGCGACACGGAGCCACGGACACGGGTCGTTCCCCGCCTTGTACTCGGCGATGATGTAACCCACGGCGAGCACCGCGAATAGCGAGATGACCACGCAGTACAGGACGCGCGCGCGCCGGCGTGCCGGCGGCTTGGCCGCCGTGCCGACCTGCATTTTTGCTTTTGTATTTTTTTAGCTGCCTGTCCCCCCGCTCCACGCCCCGGCGCCGCCCGCTTCCAGCTTCACGGGTTCGCCGTGCGAGCTAACCCGCCCCCCCCACTCGGATGGCGGCCGATCTGATCGACGCGTGCCGATGGTGCCGAGGCGTCGGGGCGTGCTTGCTGTGAAGAGGGAGGCGGATGAGAGGCCAATCATGTGCAACAGACGCAGACGCTGAGCTCAGCTCAGCCGCAGCCGCGGAGACGCGGTGGTGGTCGGTCGGGAAAGAGAAAGGCGGTCGCGGTCGCGGTCGCTCGAATCCAATAAAAAATAACGGAACACTGTTCGCCCGCACACGGCACGGCACCGGCGGCGCCGCATCTTCGGGAGCTTGAACCGTCACATACCTGTCTGTGGTACGGCGGTGTGTCCGCGGGCGGCCAAGGCAGGACAGGCGGGGAACGTTTTGAAATATGGCCTCTCGCCAGGAGCGGCGCAGGGCACAGCGCGATGCCGCGAAGCGCGCGCCTGCCAAGGCGGGAGCCGCGGCAGCCGCGGAAGCTGCCGCCGCTCTCGCCAACTCAGACG
>Ga0307489_10003012_pt1 | contig 11218 bp, 13 predicted proteins | sample SB12metaG_FD_202247 | JGI IMG/M metagenome (GOLD analysis project Ga0307489, IMG submission 202247) | Sea-ice brine microbial communities from Beaufort Sea near Barrow, Alaska, United States - SB 1.2 | ecosystem: Environmental > Aquatic > Marine > Coastal | place: USA: Alaska | collected...
CCTGAGCCGTTTCTGACACAAAAGAACACCCCTACCACCTGACACCCCCTAAACACCCACTGATCAACCCCTAAATGCACCCCCTATCCCATAGAAAGCGCTCACGGTGAGCTGAAAAGTGAACGAGTGTAAGCCCCTGGACAGCGGCGGCAAGAGCGGGAGCGGGGAGGGGTGCGGGGGGTTAAGCGGGGGAGGGTCGGAAGTTCCTCAGCAGTTGGTGATGTTGTCGGGGTCGCTGGCGGACGCGGTGGACCCCATGATCGAGGAGTTGACGCTGCTCATAGAAATAGCGCTGCAGACCAGCGGCAGGGACCCGGCTGCCGCGCCCGCCGACAGCGACAGCTCGTTTGAACCCTCGTTGCGTGAGTTGAGTGGCATCCTATGACGTGGCGTGGTGAGCGATATCTGCCTCGTTTCTTGAATCAAGTGGCATCATAATGACGTGGCGTGGCGATCGATATCCACGAAACCCTACATAAAGGGCGGCAAGGGCGTGCGGCCCCGGCCCCGGAGCCTGGGCCAGAGCGTGACCCGGAGCCAGAGCCCGAGCCGGCTCCACCTGAAGCTGAGCCAGAGCCGGCTCCAACGCGCCGCGGGCCAGTGCTGGGGTACGGACTCACTGGCCGGGTCCGCACGGGGTCGGAGCGGCCCCGGCCGGACAGCTTTCCCTCACCGGCGTCGCACACACTGGTTGCTGGGGTGCACCACTACCAGAACGGTGGCGCCTTTGCGCCATGGGGGGACTCGACGGAGCTGGTGACGCCGCGGATGATTCAAACGACGGAGCGGTCTTCGAACGCGTCTATGCAGGCGGCGTCGCACGGGTACGGCCCGGGCGGTACGGCGCTGCGAGCCACGCTGGGGAACCACCTGAGCCGCCCGCGGGTCAGCCTGGCAGGGGGGTCATTGAGAACAAGCACTCGAACAACATTGTGTCTCCTCCTCCTCCAAGCGTCTGTATGAGGGGGGTATTGCCCGAGTTATTGAGAACAAGCACTCCACCGACGATGTACTCGTATCTCCTCCTCCTTCTCTGAGCATCTGTACTAGTATGCGCATTCACCCTGATGGCGAGGCACGCTCTGATATCGGCTCGAGTGCTTGTGCTCAACGACCCTCCTGCCCGCCTCCCGCGCCGCCGCCCGCCCCAAACCAGCGCCGATCGTAGCGCAGGCTCGGAGCGGATAATTTATGAGTCATTTATAATAGTTTAGACGTCATGTATGGCATAGGCGTCTCGGACTTGGCACTCCAGTCCGCAATTTGATGCACGTGTGTGTGCGTGTCCTATAGAAAATAGCGTCGTCAATGAAAGCACGACCATCATCGTTGGAACGACGCGAGTCAAACATAAACCCGGCTTCGAGTAGGCGCTCTGGGGCGGCAGAAGGCGGCTGTCGTGCCAGCTCTGTCGTGCCAGCTGTTACAGGCCGATTTCGCTCGAACTGCATCCTTAGTAGATTCTCTGTTATGCACAATCTGTCTTTCCTCTTTCGCATCGTGACGTCGCGGCATAATACTTGTTAAGTCGTTGTGCTTCGCATTCCGCACTATCGACAGAGTGCGCATGGCAATGCGTTTGGTTCCTCCCAATCATTCAGATGGTTCCGTCCTCCGAGATCGACTGACATACACGCGGAAGCGTCCCCCTCTCTATCTAAACATATTAACGCCCTCAACCTCATCCCCCGATGAAAACCCCTGGGCATACTAACAACACCCGTCATCCACTGAATGTTCTCCACCCCCAAACATAAACTCCCCAAACCCTAAAGGTATACCGGTGCATCACGCTGCGACGACATGTCAAAAGGATAATCCTAAATCCTAAACCCCAATTCCTAATTCCTAGACCCGGGGGGTGAACAAGAGGTGACAGTCGGCGTACCCCACATCCGCCGCGGGGTGGAGGCGCTCCGTCCGACCGCCCACACAGTGGCACTCGATCCAGTTGTCCATCCGCAGCCGGAAGCGGGGCAGCTCGCGGTCGGTCGGCCGGGGCAGCTCGCGGTCCGGCGGGGCCCCCGGGGTGGGGTTGACCGGCCCACCGGACACGGTCGCGGTGGTCGGACCAGTGCCACGCACCTGCAGCGTGAGGTGGAACACCTCGGTGTAGCGGCGCAAGTTGAATTTGAAAGCAAAAGATGAAAGCACTATGTAACATATTAGTTTCAAGTGCTTGGTTCCAGGCGGTTTCAAGGTGGATTTGATAGGGTCAACCTGCACCGCCCCACCTCGTCACCGCAACACAGCGGGCACCCGCCGCGCTCCACCTTGTACACCAGCCCATCGGGCGTGCACTGGGTGAAGTCCTTCGTGTAGCGACGCAAGTTGAAGTTGAAAGCAGACGTTGAAAGCGCTTCATCACATTTTGCTTTCAAGCACTGAATGTTGCATAGGGGGCCTCCCCCATTTATCAGAGTGAGGTATCAATGGATCATAGGGGGCGTTTCCCACTTATGAAACCAACACGCTTTCAACTCACGTGTCAGCTGGTTTCAAGCTGCACCGCCCTACCTTTGGGCGCTGGCGCACCACGCCGAAGTAGCGCGTCTTCAGCAGCACGCACTCCTGCTGCAGGTTGAACAGCCGACACGTCACCCCAGGGATGTGGACCCCGGGGGCGGCGGCGGGCGGGACCACGGCACCGCGCATCAGCCAGTTGGCGCTCAGCATCTTGTACTGGTCGTGGGAGGACGACCACGACCCGCCATCGTCGGTCACGTCGGCGGCTTCCGCGGCGGCGACGTTAGATGCAACACCTGGGGGCATGGAGTGGCGGGCCGCAGCGGGAGCAGAGGACGTGTTTGCGCCAGGTTTGGTCGCCGTCCGCTTTCCGATCCCACGGCTCTGGGTCACGGGATATTTGGGCGCGGTGGGGTTTGTCGTCGGCGGAGCGGCGTCGGCCACGTCCGCTTCGCACGGCAGGGCCGGGGTCGGGGCCAGGGCTGGGGCGGAGGCAGGGGCGTGGGGCGGAGCTGGCTTGGCGGTGGAAACCGAGGTCTTGCGCGCGCGCTTGGGCTCCCCCCCCGCCGCCGCGGTCCTGGGGCTGCCACCGCTGGGCCCCGCCACTGCCGCGGGGGAGGGGGCAGCGGTGAGGGCGGCGGCAGCGGGGGCAGTAGCAAGCTTCACCGCCCGCGCCGCCTGTTCCTCGCGCGTCACCCGCCCCAACTCAGTGATGGCGGCCGTCCGTTGTGATATCAGGAGCGCCACCAGCTCGGCAGTGGAAGCAGTAGGCTCCCCTGTCCCCGCACCCGCACCCGGCTCCGCCCCCGCCTTAGCCCCTGCCTCCGCCCCTGCCCCTGTCCCTGTCCCTGTCCCCCCTACCGCCCCTGCCGCCGCCCCCAACCCTGCCGCCGCCCCCGGCCCCGGCCCTGCTATCTTCCTCTTGCCCCCACCTGCCCCGCCACCACCCCCTCTGCCACCACCGCCGCCTCCCTCCCCGCCGGCGCCCCCGCCCCCGCCGCCACCGCCACCGCCGCCGCCGCCCTCAGCCTTGGCAGCCTTGGCAGGCTTCCACTGCGCCACGATGCGCGCCGCCAGGGTGGCGGTGTTACCCTTGCCGCTCTTGCCCAGCCCGTCCGTCAAGTGCGTCGCCATCAAGTCCTGGCCGAAGAAGCGCGCGAGCACCGCCTCCGCGCTCAGCGAGTTGACCGCCATCACCCCCGCCAGTCGGTCCACCAGCGACCAGGGGCTTACACTCGCTCACTTCTCAGCTCAACTTGAGCGCTTTTTATGGGATAGGGGGTGCGCGTAGGATTTGTGTAGCCCGTGTTAAGGGGGTGGTAGGGGGTGTTTAGGGTGTGTAGGGTGTTTTTGTGTGTCAGACACGGCTCAAGTTGAGCTGAAAAGTGAACGAGTGTAAGCCCCTGCCAGCGACCCCGCGCTCTCCGCCGGCGCACTCAGCATCTTGCCCACCGCGCCCGCATCGGTCTCCACCAGCGCCAGCAGGCCGGCCGCGACATGGGGCGGCAGCGAGGCCGCCGTCGTCGCCTGCCCCCCGCGGGGCGCGCGCGAGCTACGCCGCATGCGGGCAAACGATAAAGAGCTCCCAAGCGCCAAGGCAACCCTCCCAAGGGATCTCTGGACTGCCAGATGGACGCCCAGGTGAGGCAGTACTGAAAAGTCGTGTCACCACGGGAGAACTGACGCCCGTTTTTTTTATTGGTGCAGCGTGGACGTTCCTCGGCGCACACGCACACGCACACGCACCCGCACACGCACGCGCACAGAAGGGTGGGGCACCCCTTGCTGCGCCGTGCGGCTCGTAGTTGGGCAGATGGGCGCCTGTTCCGTCTGCTGGCGGTTGTTCGAATTCAAAAGGGTTTTAGGGTTTCGTACTGTACGGCTTTTGCGGGTTTAGTGCGCAGTTTAGGGTTAGAGTTGGTGGCGCGTGCGGGGTGGTGCCGCACCCCAATCGCACCATGGGATGCTGGCGATGGCCGACCGCGCACTCGTCGCAGGCGGGAGCGGGGCGGGGTGCAGGCTGCCGGCGTGCCACGCCGTCCGGGGCGCCGCGCTCGAGAGCGCCCACTGCGTCGCCTATTGGCAGACCTACTGGTGTCGAAGCAAAATTTGCACCGCACCGCACCGCAACACTCACACTTGTCGCGCGACGCCAGCTCGAAGGTCGCGCAACTGCCCATCACGCCGACGCCGCCGACGACCACGGTGTCGTCGTGGGCGCCGCCCGGGGGAACAGGGTCCGTGTCCATAACGCCCGCGCTTTGAGTCGCGCGGGGGTCGACCTTGCTGGGGGGCAAATGGAGATGGCGCGTAGCGCGGTCTGGTCACGATCGTTGAGTTAATAGACCCTCGCCCGTACATTTTTCAGTCTGCCGTGTACGGCAGACTGATCTACACTGTAATTTATACGAGCGACCGTCTATTAACTCAAGCAAATCCAGATCTCCATTTGCCCCCCCCACCAGAACTGCGTAGTTGAGTACTGTAGTGCGCTTGCCGTGCCGACTATTTTTTTCATTTTTTTGAAGGGCTGATTCAGAATGCTATCTATATAGACAGATTTCGGATAGACACCCTAAAAACTACAGCACAAAGTTACCCACACATCACACCATAATAGCATCTACACGGGGGTCGGGGCGAAAGCCCGGGCCCCTTTTATATGCATGCGGAAATGTCTTTCTTTCTGTCTCTCTCACACACCAAGACAATATAAAAGCAACTCCTCTCCCACCTGGGTGGGTTAGTATGTGTGCAGCGATTTGGCCCTCGCCATCGCTGTCTTGTGAGTCGTTCCCCCTGCCGCCAGTTGTCTTGCGATTGGTTCCCCCTGCCGCCGTTGTAGTTCGATTGGTTCCCCCGCCACCGGGTGCCTAGCTCCTCATCACACGGAATACGCCCTGAGATACTTGCCTGTACAAGCCCTCAGATAGCGCGCCAGATTGACTTTACATGACCATACCCCCGTCAACGTGGAACACTTGGCCCGTGATGTACGCCCCTGCAGCTAGCGAGCGGGTAGGAGCAGTGCTGTCGCGGACGAGCAGGTTGAGGCCGCGCAATAGCTAGCGTGCAAGCAGCAGCTAGCGAGCGTGCGGAGGCGGCTCAAGTGGCTGGCGAGCAGGTTGAGGCAGGGCGCGGGGGCTTTGTATGGGAGCGGGGATGCAGGCTGGAGCTGACGCCGGGGACGTAGTCGAAACGCGCGTATCCCAAGCCCCCCGGTGGTTTAAGAATCTGGCCATATAATAGTTCCCCCGCCACCGGTTGCCTTGCTCCTCATTTCACGGAAGACGCGCGGAGGATAATTGCCCGTGCAAGTCCCAGATGGAGCGCCAGATTAACTTTTCATTGTATGTACGTGCATCTAGTGCTGTCGGATTAGGTTCTAGCGTTTAGCCGCCATGTATTTTTATTCTTTTATCTGTTGCATTTACATGACCATGCCCCCGTCGACGTGGAACACCTGGCCGGTGATCAGGGGCTGACACTCGTCCACGTCTCAGCTCAAGGCCTTTTCTTTGTGAGATACGATGGATGGCGTCAGCCTGTCAGTGATGAGAACGGATCAAGTTGAGCTTGAAAGTGGATGAGTATAAGACCTTGCCGGTGATGTACGCACCCGCCGGGTCCAGCGCGAGGAACTTGACGAGGCCGGCGACATCCTCGGGCTGGCCGTAGCGGCCCAGCGGGATGGATGCCAGAATCTTGGCCTCAGTCTCTGGGCCAAGCTCGGCGGTCATGTCGGAAGCGATGAAGCCGGGCGCCACGGCGTTGCAGTTGATGTTGCGCCCAGCGTACTCCCGCGCGATGGTTTTGGTGAGGCCGATGACACCCGCCTTGGCGGCGGCGTAGTTGGCCTGCCCGGCGTTGCCGGTGACGCCCACGACGGAGGTGATATTAATGATGCGGCCCTTGACAGGCTTCTTCTTTCCCATCATTTTGGTGCCCTGCTGGCAGCACATGAACACGCCGGTGAGGTTGCAGTCGATCACCTCCTGCCACTGCGCCATCTTCATGCGCATCATCAGGTTGTCACGCGTGATGCCCGCGTTGTTCACCAGCACGTTGACCTCGCCGAACGATTTCATGGTCTCCTGGAAGAGCCGCGCGACGTCTGCCTCGTCAGCCACGTCGGCCTGCACGCAGATGGCGTCGCCGCCGGCCTCCTTGATTTTGGCTGCGACGGCTCCGGCGGCGGCCTCGGATCCGGCATAGTTCACCACCACGCGGGCGCCCTGGCTGCCGAGGGCCATGGCGATGGCGGCACCGATGCCGCGGGACGCGCCGGTGACGATGCACACGGGGCCATCGGCGGCGGCGGTGACGAGGGAGCGGCGAGTGGTGGCGGCGGCAGCCACTGCGCGATTGGCGGCGAGCGTGAGGCAGCCAGCGCCGGCCGCGGAGGAGCCGCGCTGCTGGAGGGAGACCACTGCGAGGCGGGCGCGGGGCACGGCGGCGGCGCGGTTGGTGCGGGGGATGCGTGGAACGGCGGAGCGGGTGACGGCGGCCGCGGCGGAAGACAGAGTCGTGGCGGCCATGGGCGGTGGGCGGTGGGGATCGATGGAGGTGTGCGGTGAAAAATGACGGTGTGGTGCCGACTCACGGCTGTTTTTAGCCCGAAGGTGACACGTCATCGACATCCACCACCAACGGTCACGGTCGCTCGGTTGTCCTGCATCTCCTCGTCATCCTCCCGCCGGTCATAACGCGCGCGCTCGAGCGATGACATCGACGTTCGCCGCGAGCATGCCGCCCGCCGCGACGGCGGCGTCGTGTGGCGCCGCTGGGGCGCGGCACGTGCCCTGGCGCGCGAGCGCCGCCCGTCCCACATCCAACACGAACACGATCGCGTCGACGAGCGATGGAGCGCCACGGCGACACGGCCGCGGCCACAGCTTTGGTCGAGGGCGGGCGGCTGACGTGGGGAGCACCGGTGGTCGAGGGCGAGGGGATATGACAACCACACCCACCACACTAGCAAGCAGAAGAACGACGAGAAGAAGCACACGCGCCGGCGTGATAACGAAAGAGAAGGAGTTCGATCCATTCGCCGACCCCGTCGCAATCGCACCTCCCGAGCGTCTGCCGACTCCCGAGTGGACGACAGAGGTGGTCGTGGTAGGGTACCCTGACTGATATTGATAACACTCGCCACGTCACCCGAAACATGTGTAGCAGGCTTGCAGGCGATGCCTCGCTATGCCTCGCTTATGCCTCGCTTATGCCCAGCTATGCCTCGCATCGTCTCGCTATTTATCGCCAGTGCCTAGCTCCTTGAGTTGAGCAACCTGTGATGTGGCGAGCATTAGCTATCAGGCCCTACGTAACGGTCGGTTGCGGGAGGCTGGCCGGGTACACGCTGGTGTGTTCGGCGTTCACGCAGGGCGACGTGCCGGCGGTGGTAGGGGAAGACATAAACGGCTCGATTCGTCATACAGCGCTCATTCATCGCGTTTCCAGCCCTCGATTCTTGGTGGTATCCTATATGATGTGGCGAGCAGTATATATCTGCTTGGAACGGTTTGAGACGGGTGCTGGAACGGTTTGCGACGGGTGCTGGAACGGTTTGCGACGGGTGCTGGACCGGTTTGCGACGGGTGCCGGAACGGTTTGCGACGGGTGCTGGAACGGTCTGACGGTCGCCGAGCAGTGCGAGAACAGTCATGGAACGGTGACGGGCCCTGGGCAGCGGCCGGGCTGCTGCTGGCGAGCGGCATGAAGGGGTTCCCGTTAGAGCGCCGCAAGCTAGAGGCAGGGGCTTACACTCGTCCACTTTTCAGCTCAACGTAAGCGCTTCCCATGGGATAGGGGGTGCATTTAGAGGTTGTTTAGGGGGTGTTTAAGGGGTGTTAGGAGTCATGAAGGGGTGTGAAGGGTGCATTGTGTGTGAGAAACGGCTCAGGTTGGGCTCAGAAGTGGACGAGTGTAAGCCCCTGGCTGGAGGCGTATCTGGCGGGTGCGGTGCCCGCGTTCCCGTACGGTACCTACCTGGTGGGCCGCCTGCGCGCGCCGGAACCATCGAACGGCGGAGGCAGCGGTAGAGGTGAAAGTGGAGGTGCGGGTGCAGGCGGAGGTGGAGGTTCAGGAGGTGGCGGTGGTAGAGGCGGTGACAGAGGTGTGGGTGGAGGTGTAGGTGTAGGTAAGACGTCCGCTGCGGCGGGGGGCGAATCGAGAGCCACCGCTGCGGCGAGGGGAGCGGGGGTGGCATCATCATCGGGAGCGTCGGTCACGGGCGGGGAGGGGGAAGACTCGGCCGGTGCCATCGTTGCCACGGTGGGTGTGTCCTTCAACGCGCAGACGCGACGCCGCTTCGCGACCCTGCGGCCGCCGCCCGACGCGGCCTACCTTTCCGACCTGACGGTGCTGGTGGCGGAGCGGGGCAGCGGGCTGGGAGAGGCCATGCTCGCCGCGGCCGAGGCGTTTGCGGCAAGGCTTCACAATCGTTCAATAGGCTGATTTCGGTATATCGCTTCCCACGCCGAGCACTGCCGCTTTGTCCGCAACTCTGTCTGGGCATTCAACCTGGCGCCCGCTTTCCCGCGGTGAGCGTTGACGCTTTGTCCGCAGCTCTGTATGGGTATTTCACCTGGGCGATATACCGAAATCGGCCTATCGTTCCCTTGTCAGCTGGCACTTAAGCACCTGGAGGGACAGCTGCCAGCGTTTCAATTTCCAGGGCGAAAGAGCTGCCAGTGGAGCTGAACAGTTGAGCTGAATGAGTGTACCAGGGGCTTCCGTTCTTCCACTTCTCAGCTCAGCCTGCACTGTTTTGTCACTGTGACCACCCAACGCATCCGGAAGCCGATGGTCGGACGAGTGCAAGCCCTTAGAGTGTACGGGCCTGAGCTCGCAATGATTCGATCTTTAGCCGTGGCTCCATCTCTGCAGTACCTTCGTCGATCTAAACCACATGTTTTGAAATGAAAAACCCCCCTGTGTACGGCCCTGATTAACGGCGGAGATGTGCAGCCCGTACATGTACCTGCACGTGGCCATGAAGAAACCGGGGGTCGTGCGCCTGTACCGGGTGAGGCCTCACGTAAGCAGCTTTTCAGCTGACCCTTGAGCATCTTTGAGTTATTAGCTCCGCAGGTTAGAGGATTTAGGGTTTAAGACTAAGGGAGCCCGTACCTGTAACTCCACGTGGCGATGACACAGATGGGGGTGGTGCGCCTGTACCGGCCAGCCTGTACCGGGCAGGGCGCGGCTTACATAGGTATTATTTGCAACAGGTACTTGGGCATCTTTGAGGTATCAAGTGGATGAGCTCAAGTGGTTTCGGGTTTTGCTTCACTCCTTGTGAGGAATTCACACATGTCTTATACCCGTTGATGTTCCATTACCCGGCACTGTATTATCCGCTATGAACGGAGAGTAGTGGCATCAACGATATAGGGCTTGAAGTTATGTTTGAAAGAATATTTGTGTCACGGCCCTGGTTCGGGGACAACGGGTACGGGGTGGCGGGGGTGGACTCGGGGGTCTTTGGGTGGCGGGGGCAGCTGCTCATGCGCAAGGAAATGGCGACGCTGCTGCCGCCGCCGCCGCCGCCGAAGTGAGCGATCAGCACTAGCATCGTAGGATCGCAGCGTCATAGATTTATGGCGCGCGAGATAGTAACGCGATAGCACTTCACTCGGGTTTAGACAAAATATAGAGTTGCTCGAATGAGACGCGCGGCACGGGCGCGCTTTAAGACACGTCGTGTATACACATCTCTTCATCCTCCACTTTCCTCAGAGCTGCAATCGTCGCTCGATCCAAGCACTCTACTCGCACACCGAAGCTCACTCCGACAAAGCTCATTCACCCACTCCCCTCCCTCCTCTCACGCCTCTCACGCCTCTCTGCCTCCATGCCATCCTAGTGCCTTGTCTGTTCTGTCTTAATTTGTAGTACTTGTAGTACCATCTGACTTTTGGCCAAATCACCGAAATACATATGACTGTTGGCCAAATCACCAAATTCCAACCGTACTACATGTAGTACGAAGTACTACATCTAGTACGGAGTACATACCAGGCACTAGGCATCCTCCTCCTCGTCCCAGAACTCGCTGAGCGTCTTGTACGGCCCGAACGGCGACAGCCAGACGGCAGGGTCATTGAGAACAAGCACTCAACCGATATCACAATATCGGACCATGGCTCCAGGGACAATGCTCATACAGACGTGCGGAGGAGGAGGAGGATATGATAGAGTGCGTGAAACCACCTAGACACTGAGCAACAAGTAGCATAAGTCGTCCTGATGGAGCGTTCTGATTGGTCAAGCGGGACGACTTAGCACCAAGTCTCTCTAAGTGTCTAAGTGGTTTCACGCACTTTGTCATATCATACGTCGGTCGAAGCCTTGTTCTCGATACCCCCCCTGCCAGAACGAGCCGTCGACCATGCGGCACTGCGTGGCCAGGGTGTCAAGCACCGCCATGTCATCATCGCTCAGCTTCCATCCCAACACGTCCAGGTTGCCCTTCATGTAGCGGCCCAACTAGTGATTGAAAGCAACGTGTGAAAGCGGTTCATCCGATTGCAGCTGCACGCGATAAAACCAGGCGCAGTCAAACCACAGTAAACCTGTGATCAACGTTGAAATCAAACTTTGTTCAGGAGTGCATCATATTGTAGCTTCAAGCGCGGAAACCAAGCGTGATCAATCCGGGATCAACCGGGGATCAATCTGGAGCAATCTGGGGTTAACTCGGGATGAACCTTGGGGCAACCTGAAGTCAACCTCTTGTCAAGCTGGGGTC
>Ga0307489_10003013_pt1 | contig 11217 bp, 20 predicted proteins | sample SB12metaG_FD_202247 | JGI IMG/M metagenome (GOLD analysis project Ga0307489, IMG submission 202247) | Sea-ice brine microbial communities from Beaufort Sea near Barrow, Alaska, United States - SB 1.2 | ecosystem: Environmental > Aquatic > Marine > Coastal | place: USA: Alaska | collected...
TAGGCGCAGCTGGCGGGCGTAGCTCGCCCTCGTCTTCGCCGCCTCGTCGGACTCGCTGTCGTGGTCCAGGGAGTCCACCTTCGATGTGGCGTGCTCCGCCACCTCCGCGATGAAGTCCAGGAACTGCGGGCCCATTCTGCCATAAGTCTCGCATGCCAGGGCGATGATGGCGACTCCGTGTCTTTGGCCCAGGTTGCCGTAGTGCTTCATCTTCTCCATCTCCTTCTCCCCCACGCATGCGCCCTCGGCTTTCCGCGCGCATGTGGGCTTCACGCATCCCGCCGCCGCTCCCGAGCCTCCCACCGGGTGCACCATGGTGACGTCGGCCAGCACAGCCGTGACGTTGGTGCGCATGCCGGTGATGGCCAGGTCCGCGATATGGTCGCTCCTCGCGTGACGGCCACCCCTCTCCTGGTCTGCCCCGAGGTACCCCGCGCAGTGCGATGTGACGTTGAAACCTGCCTCCTTGCATATCACTGCCGTCTGCCGCACGATGTGGTTGTGGGACGAGTACCGGTTGCCGCCGGCGTTGCCCTTGGACACCGTCAGCACGTGGTGCTCCGCCCACTCGTCGTACGGCTTCGAGCAGCAGTAGCACGGCGTGCCGTCTCTGACAGCCCGGGCCAGGGCTGGTATCGGAAGGTTCAGCTCGAAGCGGCAGATGGCGATGACGAGCTGCGGCGCCATAACTGCGAACGGTCCGAACGGGATATGTCCGTGCCAGGCCAACGCGCCCTGCCCGCTCATCGACAGCATCGCTGTCGCCACTATCCGGCCTGCCCGCGTGTTTAACGCCAGGGCGTCCCCGTGGATCTTCTTGTATTCCTGCGCGTGTGCCAGGCCGCACAGGGCCCCTTGCAGGCCCTTCTTGGTCTTGCCACTGGTGGACTCCTCGAACTGCGGGATGTGCTACGCGGTCGGAGCCCCTCGCCTGTACCCTAAGAAACTGGAAGGTTCAGTCCGGGTGGTGTGTTCCCGTGTGTCGGGAACAAACGACCGACACCCGACCGACCAGTCTCGAGTGATCAAACCCTAAACTGTAAATCAGTGTGATCTACCCCTCAGTTTCTTAGGGTAGAGGGGATCGTACCGCGTAGTGGTCACCAAGTGCCGAAAGCTATGAATTTTCGGGGCCCGCCCCAAAAATTCAACTCAAGATTCTTGAGTTGAAAGACGCCATATCACGCCGGCAGATTGATGTGGCGTCTTTTAACTCAAGAATCTTGAGTTGAATTTTTTGAGGCAAGGGCCCGAAAATTTACAGCTTTCGGCACTTTGTCATATAAACTAGATTGCCGAAAGATCCCCGGCCGACCGTCGATTGAACAATTGTACTACGGAATCTACGATTGTAGTCACCCAAACGCTGGTGCTCCCCCGCGTCACCACCCGGCAGTAACCCCCCTCGCCGGACATCCCGACGCGCCCGCGGCCTTCTGCGTGCAGGCCTGCCACCGTCGTTGCTCGAAGCGAACGGTCTGTGCCGTAGCCCGGCCGGTTTACCACGCCTGCGTGTCCTGCTGTTGCTCATTTCGTCAGATCTCAAAATGCCGTCGAGACAAGAACGGAGGAAAGCGGAGCGTGATGCCGCCAAGCGCGCGCCGGCCAGGGCGGGAGCCGCGGGAGTCGCGGGGGCTGCCGCCGCTCTTGCAGATTCAGGCGTGGACCCGGGCGGCGATTGGACCACGCAAGCTGAAGACCCCAACGTGCTGATTGAAGCGCTCCCGACCGCGATCTTGAAACAGACGGCTGACGCGGGTGACAGGGCGGCGCAGTTCAGCCATGGATGTCTTTTGATGGCTGAAGCGAGTCCTACGATGACGCCACACGCGGCCGACAGATCGCCCAAGGCGAAGGTAGGGTTGGCACTGTATACGTCGGGCGCTCACCAAACCGAGTTGTGTCGATGGTCACCATCATATAATTTAGGTTTTGCACTTTGCATCTTGCTCACCACACCCCGGGTTGTGTCGTTATGTTGAGGATCGCCGCCTGGCCTCCATATGCTTGATGTGCGGGTGCCAACCCAACGCGAAGGAGGGCATCGCGTATCTAGTGAAGGCTGCGGGGCAGGGGCACGCGTACGCTATGTGTGTGTTGGGACAGACGCACCACCACAGAGAGGAGCACGAGCACGCTGTGGAGTGGTTCACTAAGGCCGCTGAGGCCGGGTTGCCGGCAGCAATGTTCAACTTCGGGATTTTGCTCGACAGGGGGGAGGGCGTGGCGGTGCTGGACTACCCGGCAGCGGCGGGCTGGTACAGGCGCGCGGCAGACGCCGGAATCGCACTCGCGGCATCGAACCTCTGCACTATGTACACTCTCGGCCGCGGCACGGCCTGGCAGATAATGCCTGCCACGCCATCCTCCACAGTTTGGACCCTCGTTTCTTGAGTCGAACAGCGATGCAATACATCGCGAGCAATATCTGCCAGGCCCTAGGGCGCGGCGTCACGCGCAGCAAGCGGATGGCGATGAGATGGAGGCGCAAGGCCGCCGAGGACGGCCACACCGACTCGTGCTTGAATATAGCAGCTCGCATGTACTCAGACCAGCCCTACGCCCGCGAGGTTGGCCACGTAGGGAGGGCCGACGGGGTTGCCACGTCAGCTGGGGTCATGGAGGGGCACGACGTACCCCCCGCTGTCTTGACCGGCGTGGTACATTGGTTGCGGAAGGGGGGTCACGATCCAGTCCATAAGCTCGACGAGTATCGTAGATTGGCGCTGGAGGGGGCTAAGTATTGCCGCAACGACGGCTGCCAGGTTGTGGGGCAGCTGAAAGACTTCAAAGTTTGCCCACAGTGCAAGATCGCCCGCTACTGCCGGCGATGCGTGCCAGAAAGAGGACTGGAATGCGGGTGGGCACAAGGAATCGTGTGGCGAATATATAAACGTATCGGTCGATGACGACTCGTGTGATGCCCTTGGTACCGATTGATCATTATTGTCACTTACAGAAAGAGAGCGACGGATAGTGATACTCGTAGTTGATAATTGTTTTATGTGATGCTACCATGATACATCGATACCCCGCCCTCCCTTCCTCCTAACTCACGCACTCACTCGTTCACCCACCCACCCACGCACTCAACCACTAATGAGACGAATGTGTACTGGCACATTATGAGCAGGCTTCGGGGTTGTCGCGCCGAGTCGTGGCCGTGGGTGATGAAATATAGTCGATTACAAAATACAGTTGCATACCCGCGGTGACAACCACGGTTTCATTTCTAGTCTTATCTTCATCGTGGGTATCATATGGGCAGCAGTGAGGATGATGTCTACGCGGTAAAACCACGGTAGTAGAAAGGATATTATGAAGTCTATGAACAGCTCCATTGAGCCTCGAGCGGCATCGCGGCCACTCGCAGACCCTGGCCTGGTGCTGCGTGTACGAGGCCGCGTTCTCCTCCCTGGCCGCACCGCACCTCCCTCAGCAGCTACGCCTCAATCGGACTGTCTGCTCATAGTGTACCGGTGTACCCACACGCACCCGCACTGACAAAACACCTGGCGCGTGTGCGCGGGCACTGGCGCATCTACGCCTGGCGCTTAAAGCCGGCGCCGCCCCTGGGCGGCTGGCCCGCGGGTTTCCGCTTGGCGCCCAGTGCCGCCTCCGGACAGGGCCAACGCCACGTCACATAAGGGGTTTAGGGTTGAGGCGTAGGGTTTAGGGTAGTAACCCTGAACCCCATTTAGGTTTTAGGGTTTCGGGTTTAGGCTTAGGATATGAGGTAACCCTGAACCCCATTTAGCTCCTCCTCCTCATAGTGTACCCGTTACACATTTACCTCATCCTCCTAATGGTGTACCCGAAACGAGGGTCTACAACGTGGAGAGTGTCCACAACGAGTGTCTACATTGTCGCCAGCATGATTGAGTACGCCCTGCCTTGGCGGAGGTGGCCGCGGCCGATGCTGCCGCCCGGAGGTCACCGCCGCGGGGGGTGGCGCCGCCCGCTGCGCCCGCCTCCAGCGCCGCCTTTGCCTCCTTCCAGGGGCTTACACTCGTTCACGTTAGAGCTCAACTTGAGCAACTCCAGGACACGTTTATGATCCAAGTCGGGTTGTACGGTGAACAGAAGAGCTCAAGTTGAGCTGAATTCGGAACTAGTGTAAGCTCCTGCCTCCTTCACCGACACCTTGCGCTCGCCGCCCGCGCCCCCGTTTGCCGCCGCCGACACCCCCACCCCCCCCGACGCCGAGCCCCCCGACCCGAGGCCCGATGTGATGTTGCGCTTGGCCCCGCGGCCGCCGCCCAGATGTAGCAGCGCATGTTGAATTTGAATGCACAGTTTGAAGGTGGTTCGTCACGTTTCAGCTTCAAGTGCTTGGTCCCAGGCGCATTCAATGTGGTTTTGATAGGGACAACCTGCACCGCCCTACCCAGCTCCACGGCGTTGACCTGGCTGGCGAACTTGAGGGAGCACAGGCTCTCCTCTGCGGACGGCGCCTGGGAATAGGGGCTTACACTCGTCCACTTTTCAGCTCAACATGAGCCGTTTCTTGTCATTGACCCCGCCCACAGACACAGAGTATCCCACAAAACATGCTTGAGTTGAGCCGAAAGTGGACGAGTGTAAGCCCCTGCCTCGGGGTTGATGTTGACGAACATGAGCGTCTTGCCGTCGCCGCCCAGGCAGGGCTGCAGCAGGTATGTCAGCTTGCTGTTGCGGTATGGTATGTGCTTCTGCCCTTGCGCCAGGGCCAACCTTCTGATCCTGACAGACCCACCTCACAAATGCCACTAGACACACATTTGATATCGTGTACCGCCTCAGGAGAACAAGTTAACGGAACACGAGGGTCTCCAGCGCGGTGGATGAAGCGGCGGGTATAACTGATTGGGGTTTAGGGTTTAGGGTTCAGGGCAGGGTTCAGGGTTAAGGGTTCAGGGTTTAGGGTTAAGGGTTAAGGGTTAAGGGTTAAGGGTTAAGGGTTAAGGGTTAAGGGTTAAGGGTTAAGGGTTAAGGGTGAAGGGCATGACTGACTGGGGCCCGGCCTTGCGCCAGCGCCAGGAAGACGTCACCCAGGCAGCTGAGGCTCTTGTTGATGGCGCACGCCTCCTTCATCCGCGCGCCCTCGGCGCCCGACCGACCGACGCGCTCCGACCCGGCCAGGTCCACCAGGTTGAGGCACCCCGGGAGCAGGGGCTTAAACTCGTCCACTTTTCAGCTCAATCTTAGCCGTTTAGTCACTAACAGACTGACTGACTCGTCCACTTTTCAAGTCAACCTTAGCCGTTTTGTCACTGACAGACTGTGACACTACTCCACGTATCCCACAAACAGTGCTCACGTTGAGCTGGAAGAGTGGACGAGTGTAAGCCCCTGCCCGTGAGCTTGGAGCCGGAGGCCTCGTGGTGGCCCGTGATGTACAGCATGAAAATGGTGTGCGAGCGGCTCGACACGGCGTTCATCTGGGTGGCCTCCACTGCGCGCGCGGCGGAGGCGCGGCGCACCAGGCCCGCCGCCGCCTCCACCGACGTCACCGCCTCGCGCTGCACGCCGCTCACCTCCGTGACCCCCGCCGCCGTGTGCACGATGCTGTGCTTGTCGCTGTGCCCGCTGCTAGGGGCTTACATTCTTCCACTTTTCAGCTCAACGTAGGCACTTTATGAGGACTACAGACGTCCACTTTTCGGCTTGAGGTGAACACTTTTTGTGGGCTATGTTCAGAGGTCGCATCGGCAAGAACGTCTCAGGTTGAGCTGAGAAGTGGAAGCTTGCTGAGGCGTGAGTGACCAGAAACGTCTCAGGTTGACCTCAGAAGTGGACGCTTGCTGTGGCTTCAGTGACCAGAAACGGCTAAAGGTTGAGCTGAGAAGTGGACGAGTGTAAGTCCCTGCCCGCTGCCCGCCTTGAGCAGGTCGCGCACCTGCTCATTGTAGATCTCGACGTAGGATGCGCTCATCTCGTACGTCCACCCCTTCTTGGCGTTGGCCGCCCACCAGGGTCCTTCTGAACGAGGGTTAAGAGTTTAGGGTTTAGGGTTTAGGGTTTAGAGTAGCACTTCAACTGAGATCGGAGCGTGACCCTTCAAGATTAAAGATTCAGCTTTCACAAACGCACACCCGGCTCGTGGTGGCCGTTCGACTCCCAGACCATTGGTTGAGCAGTTAGTTACCCTCGCCCTCGTAACCGGCCCGATCTGGGTTTTTAAAAATTCGATGTCGGTGGAGTGTTGTTTTGAACAAGTGCCCTGCCTGGGCGGCCTCCACGATCTTGGCGACGGCGCGGGGGATTATGCCCTTGTTTGCGGCGGACCCTTGGTCGCCCAGCATCAGGGGCTTACACTCGTTCACCTTAGAGCTCAACTTGAGCAACTCCAGGACACATTCATGAGTTAAGTTGGGTTACGCGGTGGACAGAAGAGCTCAAGTTGAGCTGGAATCGGAACGAATGTAAGCCCCTGCCCAGCATGGTGTGCGTCTTGCCCGACCCCGTCTGCCCGTACGAGAACAGGCACACCGTGTACCAGGGGCGTACACTCGCTCAACTTGAGGACATTCGGGACACATCGCTCACGTTAGAGCTCAACTTGAGCACCTTCGGGACACATCCACGGTTTAATTTTGGTTATATGGGGGACAAAGTAAGCTTAAGTTGAGAGGAAATGGACAAAGTAAGCTCAAGTTGAGGGGAAAAGTCGAAAAGTGTAAGCCCCTGCCTTGTACCCGTCCAGCGCGCTCTGCACCAGCTGACTCACCTCCTCGAAGATCTCCCCCTGGGAAGATTTGGGGCCGAAGGCGCGGTCGAAGTCGAAGGCGGCGGCGGTGGTGGGGTCCTCGAGACAGGGGCTTACACTTGTCCACTTTTCGGCTCAACGCATGCTCCTTTTGTGGGATAGGGGGTGCATATAGGGATTGTTCAACGGTCGTTTAGGAGGTGTCAAGGGGGTATTTCGGGGTGTTTAGGGTAGATGTCGTGTGAGAAACGGCTCAGGTTGAGCTGAAAAGTGGACGAGTGTACGCCCCTGCCTCGGGGTCGCGCAACACGGTAACGCTGGACCCGTCCTGCAGGGGCTTACACTCGTTCCCATTTCAGCTCAACTCGAGCTCCTCTGTTCACCGTATAACCCAAAGTAACTCATGACTGTGTCCTGGAGTTGCTCAAGTTGAGCTCACACTCGTTCCCATTTCAGCTCAACTTGAGCTCCTCTGTCCACCGTATAACCCAAAGTAACTCATGACTGTGTCCTGGAGTCGCTCAAGTTGAGCTCTAACGGGAACGAGTGTAAGCCCCTGCCGTCCTGCCCCAGCTCCGCGCACTGCAGGGTGGACGTGCTGGGCCGCACGCGGCAGAACACTCGCACGTTGCCGCGCAGCTCCTGGATCTGGTTGTGCAGCGCGCGCCGCATAGCGTCCGCATCAAGCGCCTGCTGCTAGGGCCCGCCGGGTGCGCACCAGGTTGAGGGTTTAGGGTTGAGGGTTTAGGGTTGAGGTTTAAAGGGTTTAGGGTGGGGTAGGGCCCGGACTGCATGCTGCTAGGGCCCGGCGGGTGCTGCTCGCCACGTCATAGGATGCCGTTTAATTTTAAGCCAAGGCAGGGGGGTCACTGAGAAAGCACTCCACCGACGTTGAATCTCCTCCTCCACTTTCGCACGTCCGTAGGGGCATCCACACTGGACGAAATCATGCTCCGATCTCGGTCGAGTGCTTGTCCTCATTGACCCTGATGCGTTCCGATGACATGGCGGGCAATATCTGTCAGTCCCTGCCTGCTGCTCGAGCTCGTCGATGCGTATCGCGCGGTCGTCCGCGAGGCGGCGGAAGGTGTCGGCCTCACCGGCGGCGGCGCGCGCCACGTTGTAGTGGCGCAAGTTGAATTTGAAACCAAAATGTGAAAGCAGTGTCTTAGTTTTCAGTTTCAAGTGCTTCGTTCCAGGCGCTTTCAACGTGGGTTTGATAGGGGCAACCTGCACCGCCCTACCACGTCGCACTCGCGCGTCGCCTTTACGAGGCGCGCCGTCAGCGCGCCGGCGTCGCGCGCATTCAGCTCATGCCCGCCATCGCCATCCTCCTCGTCCGCCGCCTCGCCGTCATCCCCAATACCAGTAGCTGACCGCAGCGCCTTCCGCCAGGGGCTTACACTCGTTCCCATTCCAGCACAACTTGAACTCTTCCGTCCACCGTGTAACCCAACTTAAACCATGAACGTGTCCTGGAGTTGCTCAAATTGAGATCTAAGGTGAATGATTGTAAGCCCCTGCCTTGAGCTCGCTGAGCATGTCGTTGCGCTCCTTGGCGGACAGCACCGCAGCCGCCTCGCGGGCGGTGCCCTCCTCCGCCGCCGCCGCCGTGCTCGCCGTGGCCCAGGGGCTTACACTCGTCCACTTTTCAGCTCAACTTAAAAGCCTATTTTTGTGGTGTAGGGGGTGCGTTGAGGGGTTGTTCAGGGGGGGGGTTAGGGGGCGACAGGGGGTGATAGGCGGTGTTTAGGTTGTGGTTTTGTGGCAGACACGGCTTATGTTGAGCTGAGAAGTGGACGAGTGTAAGCCCCTGCCGTGGCCTCCTTCTGCAGGCGGTCCACCTCACCTTGCTCCGACTCCAGCTGCGCCACCACGTTGCTCACTCGCACCTCGAACGTGTTTTTGATCTCCACGAGCTCGGCGTATTTACCCTCGGCCTCAGTCATGGCCTCGGCGGCGGCGGCGTGCTTGCGGTCCATCGCCGCCATCGCCTCGTCCGCACCCACCTTCTCCGTCCCATAGGGCCGCCCAGCTGTTGCTCGCCACGTCATTTTGTGCGTTTAAAAAGAATTCCATTCAGCTCAAGAGGGGGGTATACGTATTGTATTAAAATTTGGGGTATTCGAATTGGAGCTAGCGATCCGTTTTAGGAGCTCTGAAGCCATTCTCTCTCTAAAATTGAGAGACAAGGCTACAAAATGCGTGTCGATGACGTGGCGGGCAAAACATGGCAGAGCCTACCGCGCGAGAAGTCTCGAGGTCCGCCGTGAGGCGCGCGGCGTCCTCCTCCGCGGCGCCCTTGGTGTTGGCCAGTTCCGCCGCCGCCGCCGCCGCCGCCTCCTCCAGGCGCGCCACGCGCTCCTCGTGCGCCGTCGCCGTCGCCTCCGCCGCCGCCGCTTCGTCGGCCATTGAGGAGGACGCGGCGGCGGTCGCGGCGGCCGTCTCTGCGCGCGCAGCCTCGAGTCAGGGGCTAACACTCATTCCCCTTTCAGCTCAACTTGAGCTCTTTTGCCCATCGTGTAACCCAACTTAACTCATGAATCTGTCCTAGAGTTGCTCAAGTTGAGCTCCCACGTGAACTAGTGTAAGCCCCTGCCTCGAGTTGTTCGGTGAGCTCCGCGAGTGAGGCGGCGGCGGAGGCGGCGGCGGCGGTAAGCTTATCATCCGCCGCCGCACCCGCCGCCGCCGCCTCCTCCGCCGCTACCGCCAGCGCCGCAGCCGCCGCCGCTTCCGCCGCCGCGACCTTCTCCCCCGCCGCTGCCTCCGCCGCCGCCATGCTGTAGTGGCGCAAGTTGAAATTGAAGCTAAATTTGAAAGCAGTTCATGATAATCCAGTTTCAAGCGCTGAAACCATGGGCGCTTTCGACACGGGTTTTGATACTGTCAACCTGCACCGCCCTACCATGCTGTCAGCGGACTGCGTGTGCGCGGCGGCGAGCTTGTCGTCCGCCCCCGTGACGGCGGCCGCCGCCTCCGCTGCCGCCGCCGCGACGGCCTCCACCGCCTTGGACTCCGCTGCCGCACAGCTGGCCGCGGACCAGGGGCTTACACTCGTTTCCATTTCCGCTCAACTTGAGCTAACTTTACCCCTTTTCGCTCAACCTAAGCTGACTTTGTCCCCCAACAACACAAGTTAACCCGTGGATGCGTCCCGATGGTTCCGAAGGTGTTCAAGTTGAGTTCTAACGTGAGCGATGTGTTATCGAAGGTCCTAAAGTTGAGCTCTGAAGTGAGCGAGTGTAAGCCCCTGCCGCGGACCCGTCCCGTGCCGTCTGCACCTCAAACGCCGCTTTCTCCTTGGTGGACTCGAGCACAAGCGCGGCGGCGGTAGCGGCAGACTCCCTCTCCTTCTCGCACCGCGCCTCCACCCGCGCTACATCCTCGCGCGCCTGCCGCCACGCCTCCTCCAGGCTCGCCGACCCCGCCTCCACCCAGGGGCTTACACTCGTCCACTTTTCAGCTCAAGTTGAGCGTTTTATATGGGATAGGGGGGTGCGCGTAAGGATTGTGTAGCCCGTGTTAAGGGGGTGTTTAGGGTGTGTAGGGTGGTTTTGTGTGTCAAACACGGCTCAAGTTGAGCTGAGAGGTGGACGAGTGTAAGCCCCTGCCTCCAGCGCCGTGCGGCGGTCCTCCTCCACCTTGGCTGCCCGCTCCTGCTCCGCCTTGACGTAGTGCCGCGCGCTAATTTTCTTCAAACCACAACTTGCAAGCGGATCATGACATTTTAGTCTCAAAGCGCTCATATGTCATATCCTGGCACTTTCAACATGGGTTTTGATAGGGTGAACCTGCACCGCCTCACTTTGATGTCCGCCGTGAGCGCCGCCTGCTGCTCGACCAGCGCCTCGCCCCGCGCCCGCCGCTCCTCCGACTCCGCGCTCACCCGCTCCAGCTGCGCGGCCGCCTTGTTGTAGCGGCGCAAGTTGAGAGTGGAACCAATGTTTGTGAAAGCGGTTCATCATATATTAGTCTCGAGAGCTTAGTTTTAGGCGCTTTCAACACGAGTTTCATCGGTTCAACCTGCACCGCCTTACCGTGTCGCGCTCCGTAGCGCGCGCCTCCTGCTCCGCCGCCAGCCCCGCGTTCAGTTGATTTGCCGTCTCCAGCTGTAACTTCAGCTCCGACTCGGCTTCTCGGATCTTCTCGTCGCGGGCGGAGATATCCGCCTTGGCTTCGTCCAGGTTCATCTCCTTCTCGTCGAGCTCGGAGATGAGCCGCGCCAGGTTAGCCGCCACCTTCTCCTTCTCGGCGCCCAGGGTGCCTCCGGTTAGGGCCTGGCGGATCATGCTCGCCACGTCATCATCCATATTCTTGATTATTGATTTAAACTGCAGCCTACGACGTGGCGAGCATAATCCGCCAGGCCCTGCCGCCGGTGGTGACGGCTAGTGCCAGGTCCTCCTGCAGCGCGGCAGTGACCACGGCGGCGGCGGCCAGCTCCGCGCCCAACTTGTCGCCGCGCTCGTGCGCCTCCTGCAGGCAGGGGCCTACACTCGCTCACTTCAGAGCTCAACTTGAGGACCTTC
>Ga0307489_10003014_pt1 | contig 11216 bp, 16 predicted proteins | sample SB12metaG_FD_202247 | JGI IMG/M metagenome (GOLD analysis project Ga0307489, IMG submission 202247) | Sea-ice brine microbial communities from Beaufort Sea near Barrow, Alaska, United States - SB 1.2 | ecosystem: Environmental > Aquatic > Marine > Coastal | place: USA: Alaska | collected...
GCGCGGGCGGTATGGTTGAAGCCCCGATGACCCCCGCGACGCCCGGCACGGCGCAGCGCCGCATGCGGGTCTTCGTCGAGAGGTGCGACAACATCAAAGACGGCGCCAAGCTCAGCAACACCAACTTCTCGGTGACGCTGGTGGGCGCCAGCGGCGCGGCGCTGGAGCCCGCTGTCACCACCCCCATGGCGGGGCGCACAACCCTAAACCCTAGACCCTAAAACCCAAACCCTCAACTCTACACCCTAAACCCGAACCCTGACCATCTACACCCAGACCCTACACCCTAAACATCTACACCCTAAACCCTAAACCCTAAATCCTAGACCCTGAACCCCTGGGCACACGGGATAAGCCCTCCTCGCCGTGTCTGACTAGACTGCATTGTGCGGTCTTACCCCACATGCTGGGTCTTGAATGTTACGCGGGATGGGACGTCGCTGGGTGTCTTGATAACTGCCTGTGTGTAATGTATGGTGATTTCATTACGTGCTACTGCTAGTGTATGCTCCCCTACAGCGCGGGGTGCGCGGTGGCGGGGCGCGACGGCTCCGTGGTGTTCAACGCCCCCGTGGACCTGCTCGCCACCTACGGTGCGCTGCCCCAGGTGGGCTGCTGCAACTTCATACCTGTGTTAAAACCTCCTGAATTCAGCGGTATTACTATCTACGCAAATTAGCTGGGGCAAACGGGGATTTGGATTTGCTTGAGTCAATAGACGGTGGCTCATATAAATTACAATGTAGATCAGCCTTCCGTTCACGGGAGGCTGAAAATTGTATGGGCGAGGGTCTACTAACTCAAAGATGTTGACCAGATCGCGCCACGCGCCATCCCCATTTGAACCCCCCAACAGAACTGCGCAGGTAATACGATGAACTGCATTTATGTCTTGCTCTGAATTCCGAGTTGCGCCCCTACATGGAGGGCGCGGCCATCATCCTGGAGCTGCGGCACTTCAAGTCCAAGGACAAGAAGATGAGCACCAAGTGCTGGGCGTTTGTGCCGCGGGAGATGATCAAGCCGGGGCACCGCGTGGAGCTCGCCACGCTGGCCAAGCCGGCGGACCCGCGCTGCAAGAAGTGCAAGAACTTCAACAAGGGTGCGCCGGACCTGCGGGTGCGCTTTGAGGTGGTGGAGTGAGGGGGTGGCTGGCGGTGGGTGGAGTGAGAGAGTAGCGGGCGGAGGGACGGAAAATTCCGGAATGTCTTTTCGGCGTTCTAGGCAATTCCAGAATTCCGGAGTGTTCCGGGAATTTCAGGCACTTTCTCGGGAACTTTGGGCACTTTCTTGGGTGTTCGGGCGGTATGAGGCGACTTTGACCGATTTGGGACGATCTTGGGTGGCTTCAGGCGGTTTTGGGCGGTTTCAGCGGTTTTGCGGTTTGGCGGGCGGCGGGTAGTAGTGGCCTTGACGGTGCCAGGACGCGTGACGGGTGATGGGTTGCAGTAGGTCGCAACGTGCACGTTGCCGATACAGCCTTCCGTGTATAACGCGAACGCGCGAGGCGTTTATGTAGACTTGAAACCAATATGCTTTGGTGGATGGGAATTGGTTTATTGCTCAGATGCTCACCATGTCAGCGCCTTGGTGATCTCGATGAACGGTAGTTTGAATAAAATCCTTAATTATAACATGCTTATTGATATACGGACTCCCAGCTTCAACGTCTCCACGCAGTTCTGATGGGGGGGTCAAACGGGGACGTGGAGTTTCTTCACACGGTCGCTTATATAAACCACAGTGAGGTCAACCTTCCAATCTGGAAGGTTGACTTCCGTGATTTTCTTATGGCGCAAGGACGGGGATCGGGACCGTACCGCGCTACACGCCATCCCCATTTGACCCCCACACCAGACTGCGTAGTACGAAGCAATAACACGACAACGCCGCCGACTGTCCAGCGAATGATGGTACTCTAATGGCTACAACCCAAATACTCTTACTGGATTTTCTTCTCCTTGTCCCCCTTGGCGCCGTCCTTGACGCAGGGGCTTACACTCGTCCACTGTTCAGCTCAACCTAAGCCGTCTTGGTCACACTCCCCCGTGCCCCCCTGTGTAATAGACTGGGGGGAAATCAGGCACCCAACGTATCCCACAAAATGTGCTTACGTTGAGCCGAAAAGTGGACGGGTTCAAGCCCCTGCCTTGACATAGTGCATGCCGCTGAACACCCCGAGGCCGAACCCCCATTTCTTCACGCCCGCCGTGTACTCCTTGGGGATCTTCTTCCAGTTCACATACGTCTTGTCCAGGTAGCTGTACTTGCCGCGCCGCTTCGCCGGGTCACATCAATCGCGGGAGTGCGCGTCACAGGATGTCGTTTAACGTGGCGAGCACCGTTACACCATGCGGTGGATGACGCGGCGAGCACCGGTGCACCATGTGGTGGATGACGCGGCGAGCACCGGTACACCATGTTGCGGTGGATGACGTGGCGAGCACGGTACACTATGCGGTGGATGACGTGGCAATCCCGGTACACTATGCGGTGGATGACGTGGCAATCCCGGTACACTATGCGGTGCATGACGTGGCGAGCGCGGTACACTATGCGGTGGATGACGTGGCGAGCGCGGTACACTATGCGGTGGATGACGTGGCGAGCAAGGTACACTATATGGTGGATGACGCGGCGAGCACCGGTACACTACGTTGCGGTGGATGACGCTGCTAGCACGGGTACACCATGTTGCGGTGGATGACGTGGCGGGCGCGGTAAACCATGCATGTTGGCCCCACCACTTGGCGTCGATGGAGAGCACCAGGTTGCGGCCCCACGCCTTACACTTCTTGTCCACGCTGTGGTTGGGCGCCCACAGCCAGGGGCTTACACTCGTCCACTTCTCAGCTCAACCTAAGTCGTTTTGGTCACAGCTCCCCGTGTCCCCCTGTCTAATAGACTGGGGGAAACCCATGCACCAACATATATCACAAATGTGCTTACGCTGAGCCGAAAGGTGGACGAGCGTAAGCCCCTGCCCACAGCGGCGCGATGTCGTGCAACCCGCAGAAGAGCACGTCCTCGCTCGACCGCATGGTGCGCAGGCACAGCCGCATGCCGTCCTCGGTGTAGAAGCGCAAGTTGATTTTGAAAGCAATACTCGAAAGCAGTTCTTCTGATGTCAGGTTCAAGCGCTTAGCTCCAGGTGCTTTCAACGTGGGTTTCATAGGGTCAACCTGTACCGCCCTACCTCGCGCTTCGGCCCGTCCACGAACACCCCCACGCGCTTCCCCTTGTTGTAGCGGCGCATGTTGAGTTTGAAAGCAAAATTTAAGCAAAATTCAAAGCAGTTCATCATATTTTAGTTTCAAGTGCCTAATTTTAGGCGGTTTCAACGAGGGTTTCATAAGGTCAACCTGCGCCGCCATACCTTGTGCTCCTCGATCAGCTTGGGAAACTGCGTTCAGGGTCTCACCCCACACGGCGGTCTCTTGTCACCTCAACCTCAGCGCCTTTGAGATTTCACGCGAGGGCACGGCCTGATACGGCATTCCCTTGTCACCTATACTTGAGCATCTTTGAAGTATCAAGTGAGTGCAGCTTGAGTATGAGTAGTTCCCAAGGAGGATGCTGCGAGTGTTTACAGTCCAGGGAGGAGGATGCGGCGAGTGTGTAAAAGGCCTATATGATCTTTAGCATCTGGCTAGGATAGCGCGCGTATACTCTGCACTGGTTTGAGCGCTTTGATAGATAGATGAGCGATGAGTGAGAGGCGTGAGGCGTGAGGCGTGAGGCCCCGCCTGCTTGAAGGAGTTGGCGCGCAGGCACTTGAGGAACCCGCCCTTGAGGTTCTTGCTGAAGGGCGCCAGGCGCGCGGCGGTGGAGGTCAGCAGGCCCCCCTTCTTCTCGTACTGGTTGGCGTCCGCGTCCACCGTGTATATCTTGACGTCGGTGTCGGCGAAGAAGCGCGCCATGAGCTCCGCCGACATGCCGCCGCCGGTCAGGGGCAGTACAGGTTCCAGGTTCCAGGTTTAGGGTTTAGGGTTTAGGGTTTAGGGTCTGGGCATGGGCAGTACATGGTCGGGGTTGGGGTGAGGGAGTGCGGGTTCGAACGAGGTCGTGGTTGAGTGAGGGGTGGAACATGGTCAAGGTTGTGGTGAGGCTGGGGTGGAACGAGGTCAGAGGCCAGGTGAGGGGTTTGGGTGAGTGAGTTAGGCTTGGAACAAGCTCAAGCTGTCAGACTTCAAGACTAATAAAGCAAGCTACTCGTAGCTCAGCAGACTGCCGGTGTGGGCACAGGAAGCAGTCAAGCAGACAAGGCGTGGTAAGTGACCATTATGTATTTCCACGAGTGTTAAAGTAACGTGAGTGATGGCCTGCCGGCGGTGCCGCTCTCGAGGATGACGTCCACCTGCGCGGCCACCGCCGTGGCGCACAGCAGCAGGCCCTCGCTGAATAGGATGCCCATCGACTGGTAACCGGTTTCCTTCGCGACCTTCTCGAACTTGGGCAGGATCCGAGTCGCCGTCTCGTACACAATTGCGGAGGTCAGCAAGGGGCGCTCGCCGTCGGGGAGGACGGCGGGGGAAGCGGCTTCCGGCGCCACGGCGTTCGTGTCAGCGTCGGCACCATCCGTGCTCTCGAGTGACGCAACGGGTGATGCATCCAGCACATCCGCATCAGACGGCATATTGGGATCGTTCCCAGTGCCGCTCGTGCCCGAATTCGCCTCCGCCGCATACTTCGCCGCCTCCTGCGTCAAGTCCACTACAGGAATATCCGCTTCGATAGCCTCGGGCGGCAGGTTCCCGCCCTCTTCCGGCGCATACGCGATGGAGTTCTCGCCGTGGTTCACCCCCACATAGTATCCCACGATCAGAGCCATCAAGACGCAGATGGGCCAGAGGACGGCGCCGACCGCGCCGGAGACGACCACGCCTCCGCCTCCGCGGCTCTTGCCCTCTGAGTCATCACCCGATCCCATCGTGCCCGTATATGGAGTCCAGCGAAGCCGTGTGTAAGGGGCGGCGTGTGCGGGCGCCGAAGTCTGTTGTCCTCGACTACCTTGGACCAAACCGCGCGCTGAAACCCTAAACCCTATACAACCCAAACCCTTAAACCCTAAAGCAGAATCCCGCGAATCTTGACTTCGGCACCTGATGACACGCGCTGACGGCACGGTCTGACGAGGACGGCGAACGGCTGTTACAATGATGCTCGCCACGGCAGGAACGCCCTACGGCGCGTGCTCGGTTTTGGCGCCGCGCCTCCACGCCAGCGCGCGCCGCGGCCCCAGCGCCTCCTCCTCCTCCGCCGCCGCCTCTCGCGTCCGGCCCCTACCCTTCCCACCATCAGCAACACTCCACCAGCAATGGATACAGACGAGGCGAGCAACCGCCGCTGCGCTGCCGGCCCTCCCCACCGCCGCCGCCGCCAGTAGCGGTCTCGCGTCGCTAGTAAGCAGGCGCGGCGTATCGTGCGCGGGCCTACAGGACAGCCGGCCGCCGCCGGGCCCGCTGGACGGACTGGTGGACGCGCCAAAGCAAACGTTTGCGGATTCCGACGAGGCAGTGACGGGGGTACCGGTAGGCCCTGGCGGTATTGCTCGCCACGTCGTCCAACGCTCTTTGAACCCTCGTCTCTTCATTTAAATGGCATCCTATGACGTGGCCAGCAATATCTGCCAGACCCTCCGAGGCGTTGACGGAGGCGATGGACCCCATGCAATTTCTGTGGTGGGACAGATATTGCCATTTATACTCGCCACTTCATAGGATGCCGTTTAACTCAAGACACGAGGGTTCAAAACGCGTGCCGATGACGTGGCGGGCACACATCGCTCGCCACGTCACAGGCTGCCATCAAACTCAAGAGAGGAACGAGGGTTCCGGACGCGTGTCGGTGATGTGGCGGGCAACGTGTTCATGCCCCTACTCCGCGGACGAGCGTGGCGTTCTACCTGATAATGGGCGTGGGCTCGCAGGTCGCCGCCAACTTCCTTGGCGTGCACCCGGCGAGGCCCAGGGGCTTACACTCGTCCACTTTTCAGCTCAACCTAAGCCGTTCTTGTCACACCGCCCCGTGTCCCCCTGTGTAATAGACTGGGGGAAATCATGCACCCGGCGTATCCCACAGAATGTGCTTATGTTGAGCCGAAAAGTGGACGAGTGTAAGCCCTCGGCGAGGCCACGCACCAGCTAGCTTTTCACCCGACCTGAAGCCGTCATTCACTCACAGCTGTTGTTTCTCCCTGAAAACATTCATGTCATCCCAACGTCATCCCTCAAAGACTCTTCACCTCAGAGCGGGTTTGTTCGTACAGAATCGAACATAGGCGTGGCATGTGTTCCTGACGCTGCTTACGTCAAGTATGTCCATCGCCTGCTCCGTGGTGGTCATTGGTCATGTTGGCGGTGTCGGTACATCCGAACGGTAATGTCGGTAATTACCGTTGCCATTACCGTTGCCATTACCGTTCGGAAGACGGGTACATGTCCGTCTTCCCACCTGCACAGGGCTTGAGCTGAAAAGGGGACGCCGATGGTGTGAGACACTGCCGTCTGGACGTGTTTGACGCCATGCAGACGGTGAATCTGGTAGGGCGGAGCAGGTTGACCCTATGAAACCCAAGTTGAAACCGCCAGGAACTGAGCGCTTGAAAGTATAATATTATGACCCGCCTTCAGCTTCTGCCTTCAAAATCAACTTGCGCCGCTACAACCTGGACCAGGCGACGCTGTACACCCTGCCGCTGCTGGCCAGCCTGGCCTTCGCCATCACGCAGGCCGACAAATTCGATTTCCTGTCGGAGGTGCGCGACATCTTCAAGGTGGGGGGGAGGTTCAAGTGGTAATGCGTAGCCTGTTTCTTTGTAGGTCTACCGTGGGGACATATCTGCACACAAGTCTTTGTTTATTAAGTTACGCCATCATCGTCGTATGACGCAGCGAGCGATATTGACTTGGCCCTGTTCGGCGGTGGGGGTGTTGCCCAGCCTGGCGCCGCTGGGGCTGGGGGGTATCCTTGTAGGGCCTGCCACAGTTGCCTGCCACCTCATCGTCCACATGCTAGACCCTCGCTTCTTGATATAAATGGTATCAGATGACGCCGCGAGCTTCATCTGCCGGGACCTAGATACTTAAACCCTAAACCCTGAATACTAAACCCTAAACCCTTATCTGGCGGGCCCTGCCGAGTGGCGCTGAGCCTGGGCGCGGGGGTGGGGGAGGAGGCGCTGTTTCGCGGGTTCCTGATGCCATTCATGGACGGCCGCCTGCAGGACCTGGGCAGGTGCTCACACTCCTCCACGTTTCAGCTCAACCTGAGCCGTTTCTGACACAAAATACACCCCAAATGTCCCCGGATACACCGTAATGCCCCTTGCCACCTCCTAAACACCCCCTAAACAACCCCTGAATACACCCCTATCCCACAGAATGCACTTAAGTTGAGCCGAAAAGTGGAGGAGTGTAAGCCCCTGGACCTGGGTGCGCCCGAGGCCCTCGCCTCGACCGGTGTGCTCGTCACCACTAGCGTCTTCTTCGGCGCGCTGCACGCCATCACGCCGGCGTACTTCATCTGGTCGGGCTCGACTTTCCTTCTTCGATTGTAGTTCTGTAGTTGGATGCAAGCGTGTTACCCCCTCGTTTATTGCGTGTCGCGTCTGTCAGCGCTTGCAAGGATCATGCCTGACACGCCGTTGAATCGCAGTCGTGTATTGAGTTGACTGGCAGCCTATGACGTAGCGGGCATTATCCGTCCTCGTGGTTCATGCCTGCCACGTCATTACTCATATTCCCTCCCCCCCTCGTGTATTGAGTCAAACGGCAGGCTGTGCCGCGCAAGCACTAGGCGTGCGGCCGCACTGCACAACCCTAACCCTAAACCCTAAACCCTAACCCTAAACCCTAAACCCTAAACCACGGGCGACGGGCGCGGGGCTACTGTTCGGTGTGGAGTACATGCAGGACGGGCTGGGTAGGGCGGTGCAGGTTGACCCTATGAACCTCACGTTGAAAGCGCCTGAATCTAAGTGCTTGAAACCAGAACTTGGAGGAAACGGTTTCAAACTTTGCTTTCAAAATCAACTTGCGCCGCTGCAGCTGGGCACTGCGGCGCTCACGCACACGCTGTACGACTTCCTGGCCTTCGGCTTCATCCTGGTGCGTCCTAAACCCTAAACCCTAACCCCCCTGTACAGTGGAGCTGCTACTTGAAACCCGTGTTGAAACCGCCTGGTTCCCGCTCTTGAAAGTGAATACGATAAACCGCTTTCAAGTGTTGCTTTCAATTTCAACGTGCGCCCGTACATGCTGGTATGCTGGCCCATCGAGGGGCTCGAGCGTGACCTGCCGTTCGGGGGAGGTGGGGTCAAGGGGGTCGGGGAGGGGGTGGACAAGGGGGGTGAATAGAGTAGGAACCAAGGGGTGTGACTAGAATAGGAACCGCATGTTCGTTATCGATAGTATTTGGCGCTCTTGGAATTGAAGGTTTCCAACTAACGTTCGTCGGGTCCCAAGACCCAAGGCGCACAACTCTCATTACATTGCAATTGCAACGGAATGCATTCGACATCTAACTTACTAAGTCCCCGCGCCAGCGTCCCCCCCTCAGCGACCTCAGTAAACGGAGAGCAGCGCGGAGAGTGTGGTGACATTTATTATATAGCACTTAGTTAATTTGCCTTGACGGCAAAACCCATGGCAAGCGCAACCGAAGCGGCACAAGCGCGTTCTTAATAACCCTCGGGGTGTCATGTGTGAACAATCATCACTGCATATCATCACACGAGGCGTCCTTGATCAGCCTCCGGGGTGCTGTATCCATGTCTGCTGCGTTGGTTGCTGCCCGCGCCGGTCCTTCACCCCCGCGCCCACTGCAACACCGCCAGGTGCCCTCCCCAAGCGGCCGGAACATGTCGAAATGCAATTAAGAATCTGATGCTTTGATGCTCAAAAAGACCTTGGGGCTTACGCCCCAACGCATCACGCCGTGGGCCCTCCGGGGCCCTCCGGGGCCCCTCCGGGGGGTTCCCACCCCTTTTGGGCACCTGACCCCGTATGCGCAGGTTCCATTCATCCCACGGGCAGCCGTGCCCCGGCGCCCATCGCAGGCAGCGAGGTGCCCGCCCGCAGCGGCGCCTCATAGGTCCCTTCATTTCACGCGCATTCGTGTGCCCGCGCCCACCTCAGCACTTCCAGGTGTCCTCCCCGTCCTGTGATGCCTCCGCGGCGCGTCGGCCGCGGCAGTGCCCCTTGTGCGGGTGCGTCTCGTGGTTCCAGTGCCCCGCCTGGCACACGGCGTTGCAGTAGCGCACCGTACGGCAGCGCTTGCAGTGCTGGCGGGCGGGCGTAGCGCCGCAGGAGTCGCACATCCGGATCATTGGCAGCATTTGGGTGGCCTCCGCGTCACCGCCGTCTGCGGCCCGCTGGCACCACAACGCCGCCTGCACTGTGTCAGTCTCCACACCTTCGCCATCCATGTAGCACAGCGCGAGCGCTGCCTGCGCTTTGGATGTCACTGCGTCATCTGCTCTAGCAAGTTCCCGTAAGAGTGACACCCCGTGCGCAGCGTCCTTCCTCACGCCTTTGCCCCTCAAGTAGCACCGTGCGACGCGAAATAGCGCCGGCCTAAAGCCTTCGGCGGACGCCTCGCACACGAGTGCGAACCCGCGCACCGTGTCCTTTCGCCAAACCGCGCAGGTCGCCGTTCAGAAAGACGGCACCGAGGGCGGCTTTGGCGATGGTGTTGCCCAGGTCCGGAGCCTTCTGAGTCCAAACAGTAGCCGTGACTCCCCGACCGCGGTAGTAGAGGTTCCCAAGTCTGCCCATGCCCGCCGGGTGCTTGTGCACCTCCGCAGCCTCGCGTTGGCAGTACCACGCGACCTTCATCATCAAGTGGTCCGGGATGTCAAGCGGAAGCTTTAGGCCCATGATCGACACCCCCAGCAACGTGTAGAAGAGGCCGGGGTTACCCCGGAGAGAGACCTCCCCCCCGCTATCGGCGATCTTGAGCGTCAAACCCAGCAGCCCCTGACAGTCGGCGGCGGTGAGGTTCACCCCCGTGTCCCGGCACACATTGACACGGAACTCCACGCACGCGCGGCGCATCGCCTCGAAGTCCATGGCGGCGCAGGCGGCAGAGGGAGGCGCCGGGTACCTGCTGTAAGGCAGCGGTTGCGGCGGCGCGCGTCGTTGTGTGCCACACTTTCTGTACTCCGATGTTTTAGGTCAGAGCCTTTCCTCTGGTGCAGTCGAGTCTGAAGCCTGACTGACGGCGTGGTAGACGACAACACGGCAACACGGCCGGACGGTAGGACTCCATAAACCTAAGATTCATAGAGCTCCTCTTCATGACAGGTCGCTAGGCTAGCTCATGCGTGCAATTATGCGAGGCTAGCTCATGCGAGCTGTTATGCTATCGTGTGTCTCAATGGGGGATCGACAGCAGCCCATGTCATCGTGCCGTCACCGCACAGGAGGTGTGGTGTCTCCCGGCGAAAAAGAAAATGAGGATCGAGCGGCGTCGGAGGTCTTCCTGGTCACTGAGGTGCGGCTGGTGGCCTTGTGTGGCGCGGCGCTGGTCGAGGTGCAGCGCGCGTGACGGAGTGTGATGGACCGGGATGCACGTCGTGGCCCGGGGGGCCGATGGGAAGGGTCTGTGTGCGGATCCTGCTGGCGGGTGTCCTGAGGATCCGCTCATCATATCCCTCAGGTACCACGTCGGGTGCAAAACAGCTTGGAGTGGTCATTTCAGGCCGATTTCGGTCCGCGTTTTTGGGTTTTTTCGTCATTTTTCGGCGTTTTGAAAATGTCCTACAGGTTATGGGATGCATCGATTTAGACCAAGATCGACGAGTTAACGAAACGAGAAGTCCCGAAATTGTGTGGAAATGAGGTCGCCATGCACACGCGCTTGACAGGCCGCGATGGCGGCGTCGCCGGAAGGAACAAAAAAATGTGGCACGGTAGATCGCCGCGAATACACATAAAGTTTCGCGTCCGGAGAAATCCCGGACGCGTTTCGAGCATCTGGACGGATCCCACACGGTGGCCGTGGAATTGAGCCATTTCTTCGTTTTGCCTGACTAGACACCATACGAAGACTTGGACGACTCAACAGCACGGCGCCGCGTAAAACCACTCGCGCCGACGTCCGCGAGCACGGCGCGCGGCTGGAACGCGTACCTTACATCATCGATAAGCAGTACAGCTCTTCGGCGGCGGCGTCCAATGGCGTATCGCCGACTTATGGCGCGCGTCAGCGGAGGG
>Ga0307489_10003015_pt1 | contig 11209 bp, 16 predicted proteins | sample SB12metaG_FD_202247 | JGI IMG/M metagenome (GOLD analysis project Ga0307489, IMG submission 202247) | Sea-ice brine microbial communities from Beaufort Sea near Barrow, Alaska, United States - SB 1.2 | ecosystem: Environmental > Aquatic > Marine > Coastal | place: USA: Alaska | collected...
TTGAGTCAAGTGCCATCCTATTATGGCAATGTCGTATGACATGGCAAGCAATTTATCGCAGGCCCTACCACTAATGCGTTGCCCCCCGCCGCCATCCTCACATACGTCCCCGCATGGCATCCTATTATTTGGCGAGCTAAGAATGTCTGTCAGGCCCTACCTTCACGCTGCGGCAGATGTCTGCCGTGGGGTTGCGCGGACAGATGGCGCGTCGCAACGCCCCGTCCTAGGGCCAGCATAACATGCTCAAAACATCAAGGCGGGTGGCATTCAACTCAAGAGACGAGGATTTTAAAATGTGTCCAAAGGACATTTCGACCAGTATCTGCCAGGCCCTACTCCATCCGGATCCTCCTCCTTGTACTCCGTGGGCGGCGCTTAGGGCCGCCAGAAAGTGCTCAGAACGTCAGGTTGGTGGCATCCGACTCAAGAGACGAGAGCCGGCCAATGTGGTCGCGTCCACCAGGGCATTACACACGTCCACTTTTCAGCTCAAGGTAAGCACTTTTTGTGGGATATGTTGGGTGGTTATATTGACAAAAACAGCTCAGGTTGAGCCAAGAGTGGACGAGTGTGAGAGGTGAAGGACGCTTGGGGTCGGTTCTGGCATGCCTTACCGGCTCGTACTGGCCGCCGCCGGCGAGGGCGGCGTCGTAGTCCGTCAAACACCGCAGGTCGGACGCGCACTCCGAAGAATAGGGAACGAGCCTATGACATCACCACGTCATCCAACGCATCTTGAAACTCGTTGAATGCGCTAAATGACAAGCTCTGGCGTGGCGAGCAATGTCTTCCAGGAACTAGCGTGATGATGCCTGCGACGTCATTGACTCGCATTTTGTACCGTAGTTTCTTGAGTTAAACGGCAACCTGTGACGTGGCGAGCAACGTCTGCCAGTCCTTGCCAGCGGGCTCAGCTGAACAGTCCTGGCGCCGCTGCCGGTGGTGGTCGACGGCAAGGGCGGCGGTGGTGGCGGCGGCGGAGGCGCGGGTGCTCCCGGCTCAACAACTGCCTCGCTCTCAACCCCAAGGGCGAGCGCGCGCGCCGGTGATACCGCCAGCAGCGCGCCTCAAAGCAGGGCCTGGCGTCAGACGTTGCTCGCCACGTCATAGGATGCCGCTTGCTCCGACCATCGACGGACACTCAGCGTAGCAGACAACGCAAGAAAACGGGTGCTCAAAACGCGTGCCCTTGACGTGGTGGGTATTAACTCTTGACCCTACCCCACAGCGCGCCGCCGGTTGCGCCGCGGAGCAGGCCCCGGCGCTGGTAGTTGCGACGCACCTCTCGACGCCGCTGCGGTTGTTGGTTTTCGCATTCGCAGTCGGTGGCAATGGCGTCGGTTGTGGCGGTGGTTTTGAGTGCGTTGGCACGGCTGGAGCGGCACCGGGCGGAGGCGGCGGCGCGCGGGTGTGGCTGAAGGCTCAGTAGCTGGAGCAACGCTGCGGCGGCCATGGTGCGAGCCTGCGAAGCGGCCAGTGTGACGGAGAGACGGCCAACGTGTACACTGGAGGGCGAGGGCTTAGGGTTGAGGGTTTAAACCCTAAAGCCTTTGACTGACACGTGGCGGCTCATCACTCGCACTGTCTGCCACGCCACTGCAGGAGGGTGCCGATGCCGAGCTTTCTGACAACCACGATCAACATCTCGGTCCATCCAAACACCCTTCCGCCGCGCCACTCTCACCAGCACACCGTCCGTACCCGTGTTGCGTATCGCCCCGTCTGAACTGCGGACACAACCCTCAACTTGTACGCGCCAGTCTTTTACCCGCTCACCAGTGGGCCCGTCCGAGCGAGGAGAGCACAACGCGGAAACAACTTTTTGGCAAAATGGGGTCCGTCGCGAACCTAAGCGCCCTCGCCGCGAGCATCGGCGCGCTGTCCACCTCGGCAGGGGCTTACACTCGTCCACTTTTCAGCTCAACTTGAGCGCTTTGTATGGGATAGGGGATGCGCGTAGGGGTCGTGTAGCTGGTGTTAATGGGGTGTTAGGGGGTGTTTAGGGTGTGTAGGGTGTTTTGTGTGTGTCAGACACGGCTCAGGTTGAGCTGCAAAGTGGACGAGTGTAAGCCCCTGCACCTCGGCCTCCTCCTCGGCGTCCTCCTCCTCCGTACGCTCCGCATCCCACCGCCGCGTGGCCACCAACCCCGCCGTCATCGCCGCCAACGCACGCCGCCGCCACGTCGCCACCCGCGCAGGTAGGCCCCGGCACAAAATGCTTGCCACGTCATTATACGCGTCATTTATGAACTGTTACCCTCCATCCATCCAGCGTGGTCCTGGCTCCCGCCCCCGCTCATACCCGAGTACGAGAACGTGGTCAAGGCCGCCGCCCTCGCACTGAAACACTGCACCGGCTCTCCTTCCTTGCCATTGCCAAGTTCCTCGGCGTTGAACTCAAGAGCATCGTATTGGATGCTATTTCAGCTCGCTATTCACTCAGGACACGAGCAGGATCCAAAGTTCGTTGGATGACAAGGCGAGAGAGACAACTGCCAGACCCTTCACGAAGGAGGCATCGACCAGCTGCTAGGCGCGCGCATCATCAGCCCGGGCGGTGACAGCGAGGTGCTGGACTCCGTCAAGAAGTACTACGGTAGGCCCTCTCAGACATTGCTCGCCACGTCATAGGAGACACGTTGGGGCACTTTTGGGGCACCGCTGAGGCACTGCTGAGGCACAAATGCGTATCTATGACGTGGCGGGCAAGTGCTACCTGGCACATGTTGCTCGCCACGTCATAGGGTGTCATTTGACTCAACAAACAAGGGTCAACATGCGTGTCGATGAAGTGGCGAGCATCTGCTAGGCCCTATACAGCGGCGAGACGCTGCAGACGTCCGATGACCTGAAGACCAGCGCGTGCTGCACGCCTGGCAGGGGCTTACACTCGTTCACTTTTCACCTCAAGGCAAGCGCTTTCTATGGGATAGGGGGTGGGTGTAGGGGATAACTAAGGGGTGTTTAGCAGGTGACAGGGGGTATTAGGGGCTGTCTAGGGTGTGTTTCTGTGCCAGAAACGGCTCAGGTTGAGCTGAAAAGTTGACGAGTGTGAGCCCCTAACGCCCGGCATGCTCCCCAAGGCGGTGCGCGACGTGCTCACCAAGGTGCCGGATGAGGTCAAGGCAGGAGCCGGGGGTCACCACTTACTTTGCACTTTGGTTGCCATTGGGAGGGAGGGTGCCACTCGTTACTTGGAGGAGGGGTGCCACTCACGTTGCGGTTTGGTTGCCTCTCACTTGGAGGGAGGGTGCCACTCATCACTTGGAGAGGGGGTGCCACTCATCGGAGGGGGGGTGCCACTCACTTTGCAGTTTGGGTGCCACTCATCACTTGGAGGGGGGTTACCACTCATTGGAAGGGGGTGCCACTCATCACTTGGAGGGGGGGTGCCACTCACTTTGCAGTCTCGTTGCCACTCATCGCTTTGAGGGGGGTTGCCACTCATTGGAGGGGGTGTGCCACCCAATCGGAGGGAGGATGCCACTCACGTGGAGGGGGGTGCTACTCATTGGAGGGGAGGTGCCACTCATCCGAGGGAGGGTGCCACTCAATCAGCGGGGGGTTGCCACTCCCTCTGCAGTTTGCACCACCGTCGAATCGAAGTTTATCGGACCGGACAAAACAGAAACCTGTTGTCACCAGTGTGATTGTGTTTGGCGGCGACCCTGAGAGAAGGCCAAATACTACGGGTGCGGGTCCCCCACCCCCATGGGAATTGAGGGCCTGCGGGTGTTGGATCTGGGCAGCGGCAGCGGGCGGGACTGCTACGTCGCCGCCGCGTTCGTAGCAGGGTCTTACACTCGTCCACTTCTCAGCTCAACCTAAGCTGTTTTGGTCAATGAGCCGGTTTGTGTCCAGTTTGTGACGAGTCATGACCCTTTGATTTTGTTGAAAGCTACTGAAACCACCCGACGTATTCTACAAGAAATGCTAACCTTGAGCTGAGAAGCGGACGAGTGCCAGGCTCTAGTTGATGGGCGCGGCGGGATCCGTGACGGGGGTGGACATGACGGACGCGCAGCTGGATGTGGCCCGCAAGTACAGCGACGACTTCTGCACTAAAACTCTGGGGTACGCTGAGCCCAACATGAAGTTCGTGAAGGTAAGGTGGTGCAAGTTGAATCCTATCTGCGCATATTCACGGAGGTGATCTATTGCCATTCAGGGCTTTGTCCCGTTTCTTGAGTCAACTCGTCGGCCGAGGCTTAATAGCCGAAGTTAAGCCTCGGCCGACGAGTTGACTCAAGAAAAGGGACAAATCCCTAAACGGCAGTAGATCACCTCCGTGAATATGCGAAGATGAAACTCGTATTGAACGCGCATGGTTCCAGCGCTTGTGGCTCAAATGTGATGAACCGCTTTCAAACTTTGATTGAAACGTTAAACATGCGCCGCTGCATGAAGGGCACGATCGAGGACCTGGTGGCGGCGGGGGTACCCGACCAGTCGGTGGTAGGGCCAGGTAGAAGCTACTCAAAAAGTCTTTGTATCTCATTTGCCAACGCTGGTGTCTTGGATCGCCCGATGTTTTGAATCGCCTGATGATTTGAATCCAGTTTCTGGCGGGCCCTACTCGGAGGACCTGATCATCTCCAACTGCGTCATCAACCTCAGCCCGGTAGGGTCTGACACATTATGCCTGCCACGTCATTCTCCACATTGTATACCCTCGTTTATCGAGTCAAATATCATCACATGACGTGTCAAGCATAGGGCCTGACAGATAATGCCTGCCACGTCATTCTCCACATTGTGCACCCTCGTCCTTCATGGAATCACACGACGTGGTGAGCATTATCTATCAGGCCCTACAGCCCGGACAAGAAGAGCGTGCTGTCGGAGGCGCACCGCGTGCTGGCGGACGGCGGCGAGTTTTACTTCTCCGACGTGTACTGCGACCGCCGCCTGCCCGAGGCGGGGCCGAATGCAAATTGCTCGCCAAGTCATAAGATGGCGTGCGAATGTGTCAAGTGCAGCGCAGTGCATGACGTGGCGAGCACCGGTACACATAGTATCTGACCCTGTTTGGTGCGTGACATGGCGAGCACCAGTGTACCATGTAGTGGATGACTTGGCGAGCACCGGTGCACTATGTGCTGCTTGACGTGGCGAGCACTGGTACGCTGTGTGTTGAATCACATGGCGAGCACTGGTACACCATGTCGTGCATGACGCTGCGAACACTAGTACACCTCTGACCCTCGCTCCAGGCGCTGCGGTCGCACGAGGTGCTGCTGGGAGAGTGCCTGGGGGCAGGGGCTTACACTCGTCCACGTTCCAGCTCAACCTGAGCTGTTTCTGACACAAATTACACCCTAAATAACCCCCTGATACCCCCTAACACCTCAGAAACACCCTTTAAACAACCCCAAAATGCACTCCCTGTCCCACAGAAAGCGCTTACGTTGAGCTGAGAAGTGGACGCGTGTAAGTCCCTGCCTGGGGGGTGCCATGTACATCGAGGACTTCAAGCGGCTGTGCGCGGGGACGGGGTTCATGGACCCGCGGATGCTGGAGGCAGGAACTTGCCTCACTACCTTTTGCAGCTAGTACTTGACAACTTGAACATCTTTGGGGCAGTCTATGGGATAACTCAAGTGGTTTCAGGGACACATGGCCTGAAGTTGAGCTAAAAAAGTACATAGGGAAGACCCTGGGTGGAGGGGCACGAGATTGAGATCCGCGACCCCGCACTGGCGGAGCTTCTGGGTAGAGCTTAGCAGATATTGCCTGCCACGTCATCCAACGCGTTTCTTGAGTCAAATGGTATCCTCTGACGCGGCATCCTGTGACGAGGCCTGCCACGTCATCCAACGCATTTTGACCCCTCGTTCTTGAGTCAAATAGCATCCTCTGAGGTGGCATCCTGTGACGAGGCCTGCCACGTCATCCAACGGACCCCTCGTCTCCTGAGTCAAATGGCATCCTCTGACGTGGCATCCTATAACGTGGCAAGCAACATATTCCATGCCCTACTCCTGGGGGAGGCCAAATTCTACTCCATCACATACCGGCTGTTCAAGCTTCCCGAGGTGGGGTGGTGCGAATTGAGACCCATGTGGAAAGCGCCTGGTCACAGCGCTTGAAAGTAGAAGGCGCCTGGCTTCAGCGCTTGGAACTAAATGCCTTCAATTGTAGCTTGCGGCTGTATATGGAGGGTCGGCTGGAGACGCTGTGTGAGGACTACGGGCAGTATGCGCTGTACAAGGGGACCATCACGGTACGGCGGTGCAACTTCACCCCATTGCTTTGTCTGTGGACTGGTAACTTGAAGTGAGTTCTGTTTTGGTGATTTGGCCAAAGATCGATATCGACTCAGGGTTGAAATCAGTAAACGCGGACTGACTACAATTAGTATCAAATATTACGGGTAGTAACGTTTACAGACCAGGCGCTATGAAACTCACGTTGAAAGCGCCTGGATCTACTCGTAAGCGCTTGAAACTAGAACATGAGAAACTGCTTTCAAACTTTGCTTTCAATTTGAGCTTGCGGCGGTACGTGAAGGGGCACCCCAACGCATACAGCCTGGACGACCACCACCGCCCGGAGAAGAACAAGCCCTTCCTGGTTTGCGGTAGGGCCTGGCATTTTCACTATCATGCATCGAGCCCCAAGGCGCTCACATGGCGAGCATTAACCACCCCCCTCCGCCGTTACCAGCGGACAGACCTCGTATGTATCTGAACTCGCTTTTTGATGAGTAGTCCACACCCAAACTACTCGTCTTGGATTAATAATTGAGCCCTTTATTGATATTGCTCGCCATATCATAGGATGCCATTTGCCTGAAGACACGAGGGTTCAGATGCGTGTCGGTGACGTGGCGGGCAAGCGCCTGGCAGATATTGCTGGCCACGTCATACGATCCCGTTTGACTCACCCAAGACACGAGGGTTCATTATGCGGGTCGATGACGTGGCGGGCAATATTTGCACAGGCCCTAGTGTGCGGCAACACGGCGGCCATGATGGGCGAGACCTGGCTGGGGCAGCACTTCGAAATCGTGGTATGGCCTGACACACATAGCTCGGCACGTGATAGGATTCCATGTGCCTCATGCAACGAGGATTCAAAATGCGGATCGATGACATGGCGGGCAATGGGCCTAGCAAATATTGCTCGCCACGTCATAGGTTGCCACTCAATTCATGAAACAAGGGTTCAAAACGCGTGGTGATGACATGACGGGCAATGGATCTGGCAGATATTGCTCGCCACGTCATAGGACGCCATGTAACTCGTTAAACGAGGGTTCGATTGGCGTGTCGATGACATGGCGGGCAGTATATGTTTGATCCTACGTGGCGGGGGACCGGTCGGTGCACTATGGGTTGTTTGATTGTGGGCCCTCGCCCGTGGCGGCGACGGCGGCGGCGGGGCCCGCTGGTGGGGCGTGCTGCTAACTCTAGCGGGTGTGAGGGGTGGTCAGGGGTGTCGGGGGGGGTGGGTGTGGGGGGCGTACCAGTGCCCTGCGGACTCTGTGGCGGCGGCTGCGGCGGCAGGTTTGGGCTGTGCTACACCCGAGTGTGTGGGGGGGGGTTGGTGGGGTGTGGGGGTTGGGGGGTGTGCCAGTGCACTGCGGACTGTTACGCTGCGGTGTATGTGCATCATTCAGGGTCCCTTGCTCGTGGCGGCGGCGGCGCAACCGGATGGGGGGTGTGCTGCACTTGAGTGTTTGGGGTTTACACTACAGACCCATTGGGGGCGGCGGTGGAGCCGCAAGTGGGCGGTGCCGCTAAGTGTGTGCGGGCTGTGTACCAGTGCACTTACGGTGTGGGGGGTTACCTAAGTGTGTGGGGGGTTCGGGGAAAGGACCAAACAACGCAATCATTCAAACGCATATTTTCCCAGAGACGAAGAGATGTACAGACATTGATTCATCGACGCAACGACACGCAACGACACGCAACGACACGCAACGAAGACATTGATTGAGAGTCTCATCGAGACTGAGAGACACGCATAGGACACGCCATAGAATACCACCGTGTAATATAGATACGCGCAGGCCTACGCGGCCAAAACATAGACCAGAACAGGGCCTAAATAGCTAAGTGTACGAAAGAGCTATGTAAACGTCGCAGTCGGGAGCGCACACGCCCTGTCCCGGGCCCGAAAAAGAGAAATGACGCTTACTTATGAACTAATGAACTACTGGGAAGCAGGCTACCGCTCCCTCTTCACAACTCGCTGCCGACATGGAAACTGCTGCCAGCCTTGGCCTTGGTACCCCCCTTCGTCTTCTTCCCCCCCACCTTTGCGGGGCCTCCCTTGGCCGCGAGCAGCGCCTCGGCCGCCGCCACCTCCGCCGCCACGTAGGGGCTTACGCTCGTACACTTGTCAGCTCAACGCAAGCGCTTTGTATGAGATAGGCGGTGTGTTGAGGGCCAGGTTACGGGGTGTTTGGGGGGTGTTAGGGGGTAGTAGGGGGTGTCTAGGGTGTATTTCGTGTCTAAAACGGCTCAAGTTGAGCTGAAACGTGGACGAGCGTAAGCCCCTGCCGCCACATCCACCGACGGTGCCTCCCCGATATCGTCCCAGTAGTCCTCGTCCTCCTCGATGGGGTGCGCGCGCCGCCACGCCTTCTTGCCGTACGCCGTCCCCTTGAAGAGCGCGGACTCGGTCTCCGGCTGCCGCATCACGAACTCCAGCGCCAACACCCAGGGACCCACGTACATATTGCCCGCCAAGTCATTACAACGCATTTCGAAGTCTCGTTCCTTCAGTAAAACGGCATGCTATCATGTGGCGAGCAATATCTTCCAGGGCCATTGCTCGCCACGTCATCGAAACCCCTCAGAATTTGAGTCAAAAGGCATATCCTATTACGAGGTGGCGAGCAACATCTGCCAGGCACTTGCCTGCCACATCATCCAACGCATTTGGAACTCTCGTGTATTGATTTGCACGACGACACATGACATGGCGAGCAGTATGTGCCAAGCCCCACCAGCACCATCTCGGCGTCCATGGCGTAGCGGAAGATGACGTCGAACTCCCCCGCCGCAGGGGCTTGCACTCGTCCACTTTTCAGCTCAACGTCAGCACTTTTATGGGCTAGATGTGCTCACTTTTCGGCTTGACATGGAAAAAAACTGTGTGCTATGCAGGGTTGTTTCACACGCAAAAACGACTCAGGTTGAGCCGAGAAGTGGACGCTTGCTGTGGCTTCTGTGACCAAAAGCGGCTCAGGTTGAGCAGAGAAGTGGACGCGTGTAAGCCCCTGCCCCGCTGGCTTCAACGTCATGTGGTGCCCCTGCATCCCCCCCTGCGCCAGCTGCTTCGCCCACGCCTTGGTCAACCTGTTTCGTGTTCCAGGGAGGGCGGAGAATACAGAAACGCTGTCAGGTGGGGGGACGTCGAGCGGCGAGGTTTGGGCATACTGTAGAGTACCGGTACATGGCGCGTCAAAGTCCGTTCTCGCACTGCAACGCATCCTATTTGCTGAGGTGATGAGAGAGGAGAAGAGTGGAGAGAGAGGAGAGAAAAGACAGGAGAGAGGAGGGAGAGGAGTCCCGAGGAGAGGCATGAGAGAGGAATCCCGACTGCTCGTGCTCTCGCTCTCCTCTCCAGAGGTGTGTGGGTGTGCACGGTTTCAGCAAATGCAACCCATGACGTCACGTCACTTTTTCGTACGAGTTCGAAAAAACAACGTGTCGACGAGTGTATTACTAATCCAGGTGCGAACGCGACGCCATCGCGCGTTTTCTCTCCGAGGGCGCGTGACTCGGGAGCAAGCGGGCGGCGCGCGCGGGCGAGAGAGGGGGTGTGCCTGGTCCCCTCGGGGGCGGGGCCTCAAGCGGCGTCCCCTGACTGACGCGGCGAGTGAGAGGACATCTGCTCGTACGTACAGTAAAGCAAAGGCGCTGATAGGTGAGGTGCGAGGTTCGTACACCTGAAACGGCGGAGTGCCCAGGGAGCAGGAGGCGGCGAGTGTCCTGTGTGTACGGGTACGCCCGCCGGTACACCATACGCGCGTAGTCAGGGCACAGGGAACAGGGAACGCACCCATCCAGGTTCCACTTGCGCGCTTCCAGCTCCGGCACGCTCAGTGTCACCACGCACATCGCCATTTGCTTGAAGTCACTGTCCTCCTTGCAGGGGCTGACACTCGCTCACTTCACAGCTCAACTTGAGGACCTTCGGGACACATCGCTCACGTTAGAGCTCGACTTGAGCACCTTCGGGACATATCCACGGGTTAATTTGGGTCATGTGGGGGGCAAAGTAAGCTCAAGTTGAGCGGAGATGGGAACGAGTGTACTGGTAAGCCCCTGCCTCCTTGTTCTCGGGGTCTAGAGGTTTGATTTCCGCGTGTTTTTTTATGCCTTTGCCCCATTCCTCCCAGCGCGCGTCCCCTTCCTCTCCGCCCGGGTCCGGGATATCGACGACGTCGGAGAGGTCGTCGGGTATGTGCACCCGCTTGCCCTCGACGTCCCGCGGCACGTCGATGAACAGCGAGCTCACCAGCACGACGAGTAAGCCCAGTTGAATGCGGGCGGCGGTTGGAATGGAACCGGGTGCAGAACCGTTGTAGTTCCGGCCAGCTGTCATTGGTTGATGCTTGCTGGGGGAGGGGACGAGGCGGCGGAGGAGGGTGGATGAATGGACGACGCGGGGGCGCGAGGATACCTCGGGCTCCTCGCGGAACCCCTCTATGCTCGTCATGCCGGTGCGGGGTGTGCGCGTTGGAATGGAGTGAAACAAAAACACTGGCTGACTGGCAGTGTTGTCTCCAATTTCGATCCGCGAGATCGGAAGTGACGTCATGCGATAAAGCTGGTAAAGTGCGATCAACAGACGAAGTTCGACGGTCTATTAACTGGTCATTCCTTTCCTGCGGGTAAAGTAGGTGATTATTCGTCATCATGAGTTAGATTCGTCGGTTAGATTTGACAGCTGTCATTCAGATTTTCACTTTCTCGTTTCTGTCGGTCAAAAACTCGCTCAAAAAGCGACACCTGTCAAAAAAGGCGCCTGACCCCTAAACCCTAAACCTACTGCGCCAGATTGTGTCACGATAAGGAGAACAGGAACTCGGGACCCGCAGTTTTGACCCGCGGTTTCGACGCGCCCTGCTGCGCACTGTGAGTCAACGTTTGTGAAAGCTGAATGGCGCGATGAGGACTGCGTTCGGGGTGGGGAAGTACAGCGCGCAATGGTTGCCTCGGCCGCCGGGCGTGTGACGTCCGCAGGGAGA
>Ga0307489_10003016_pt1 | contig 11208 bp, 12 predicted proteins | sample SB12metaG_FD_202247 | JGI IMG/M metagenome (GOLD analysis project Ga0307489, IMG submission 202247) | Sea-ice brine microbial communities from Beaufort Sea near Barrow, Alaska, United States - SB 1.2 | ecosystem: Environmental > Aquatic > Marine > Coastal | place: USA: Alaska | collected...
CCGCCAGCCGAGCAGCGCGCGGCGGCATCGTATCGCGCAACCCGAGTCTGGACACGGCGCGCGTTCAACCGCCTGCGTATCCTCAACTTTTATCGGGATTATCCCCCAACTATGTTGTATGGTCCCTACAACGACTCTCAATTTGAATCCTACTGCCGGGCCCACCCCGCGGCGATGCGCTGGGTGCAGCGCGCCGAGGAACGTCGTCGGGGGCGGTGGTTGTGTTGCGTCGTGCGTGCGTGTTGCCTATCGCTGTGCGCCCCGCGGAATGATGGGCGTGAGAATCGAGTGGCGAGAATTGAGAGCGTTTACCTACGGCGAGGAAAGTTGATCAACACAAGGGGGGTCTTGAGAAACCTTACGTAATACTACACCTAATGTTAAATTGACAAGAACATTGTATGGGCATTCATGGTGAATGTAAGTCCATCTCAGTTTTCGGATGGAGTTCAACTCCTCAATAAACAAGCTCTAAAAGGGGGTCATTGATAGATAGCTCAGGACGTTTTACCTGTCACAACGAAAAACCGTTAGTCGATGAGGGATTCGACCTTCCTATTGGCTTGATCAACAAAACTACGCCAAAGTGGACCAATGGGAACGCTGCAAAGTGCACAATCCAAATCTCTGTGAACAACAATCGTAACCGTTTGTTAGTTCGGAGGGGGGGTCAATGATCGGCCAATCACGAGCGGAAGATATTATGTGAGGGGGCACGTCAGGCACTAAAATCAACACGTGGCGAATATTGTCACATCTGAAATGCGACACGTGGGTGTTATTTTTCAGCAGAACCCCCCGGCACCGTGCCGGTAGGCCGGGGAACCAATTGGGCCTCCATGCGTGTGATCGTTCTGCCCAATGTGGCGGGCTGGGCTTCCAGGCGGGAAAGCTCCGCCATTCCTGGCGACAACCTGGGCGGGCGTGAGTGGGGCGCGTTCGCGTCCCCGTGCCGCGCTGTAAAATGATTAAAATGAGCGACCGCGAACCGACCGACCGCGAACGCAAAACTTAATGTGAGGGGGGTCCTGTGCCGGGCAACCCCCCCTATGTATTCGGGCTCGGAGTGGCAGTGCCAGCTCAGGCAACTCCATTCCGTGAGCTATGAACCCCCAACTCAACGCACGGGGTCGGGTCTCAAGCTCTGTGGGATACTCAACGGCCGCTTAGCACGGACACCTGCGTTGCGATTGTTTATTTGGTTCCTTACTTGATGACATGTTTCGTCACACACATATCACACTCACGACTCACATTTAGCTCTGACTTGAATCGAAAGTACGACACGCATCAAGCAGCGCACGCACGAGCAAGACTCCTTGCTCTCGTCACCAGAGCAGGTCCATGCATGGAATCAAATATTATGGTAATACGGGCGTTGCCCATTTATTAAAATACGGGCGTTGCCCTTAATACATAAACATTTGCGAGGCGGGCAGGTGAACAGTGAACGCTCCAAGAGCTTACACAGACGGCCCGTGAAAAGCGAGGCAAAGCCTGGATACAAAACTGAAAAGCAGCGGCCCGTGCAAACATCACGGCATCTTTACTTAGGCCCGAACTTCCGGGTGTGAGCGCCGCCGCCGCCCCCAAACTTGCCGTGGCCGCCAGACGACTTGCCGTGGCCGCCACCGCCGTTCTTTTTGCCGCCGCCGCCGCCGCCGGAAGTCTTTGGCTTGCCGCTGGTCTTGCCGCCACCGCTGCCGCCGCCGCCGCCGCCTCCGCCTCCTCCGCCGCCGGATTTGGATTTTTTCCCTGTTGCCTTGGATGCCGGCTTCACCGCATTCTCCTCCTCCTCGGCAGCCTCCTCCTCCTTGGCAGCAGTTTCCCGTGTCTCCTCCTCAGCTTTCTCATACGCACCGGTATCCCCCACGCCCCCGCCCCCGCCCCCGCCGCCGCCGTCACCGCCGCCACCCTCCTCGCCGCCCTCCTCCACCGGCGCACCTGCCCCGGCCTCGTCCCCGCCCTCCTCGCCACCGCCGGCCGCGCCCTCTGACGCTGTCGCCTCGCCCTCCGACGTGGCCGCCTCGCCACCAAGAGCGGGGCACACGGGGCTCTTTACCAAAATGGGCGCGTCCCCCTGCTTCCACGCCTGGCCCGAGTCGCGCAGCGACAGCAGCTCCTCCACCGTGGAGCCAATCAGCGACTGCACATCCGCCTCAATGGAGGGTCATTGTCAATACAGGGCACAAATTATGGCAAAGAGAAATTCGATGTGAGCCGGGAAATGCTCATACATACAATCACCGTCCCCTGACCCATACCTCGAAGTACTGGTACAGGGGACCCCATTTACAAGCGACAAAAAATTATCCCCTCCCAAGCACTCGACCCGAGATCGGAGCACGACTTACCTTCAGGGTGAACGCCCAGGCCCATACAGACGCTCGGATTAGGAGGAGGTTCAACGTCGGTCGAGTGCATGTTCACAATATCCCCCCAGATGAGAGGATGAGGAGAAGGAGGAGGAGATTCAACGTCGGTAGAGTGCTCGTTCTCAAGACCCCCCCTGCCTTGACCTGCGCAACGCCCACGGACAGGTGGATGTCGTTCTTGGTGAGCCCGAACTTGGACGCGAGGGCGCCGTACAACTTCCACAGCAGCTGCATGCGCTTGGTGGTCTGGCAGTTGACCGCCAATGCCAGCACCAGCGCGTCGTGATCGCCACGCTTGTCGTCCTTTGGCAAAACATTCTTGAGGAAAAACTTGCGGAAGCCCAGGGCTTGCGCCATCTCGCTGCTGGTTCCGTCTGCCGGGGTTTAGCGGCACCAGTTAAACTTGAAAGCAAAACTTGAAGGCGCTTCATCATAACGTAGCTTCAAGCTCTGAAACATGAGGCGCTTTCAACACGAGTCTTGATGCTGTCAACCTGCACCGCTCTACCGGGGTGCCGTCAAAGTCGGCGTTGTCGCCCGCGTCAAAGTCGCCCTTGCCGCCGCTGCCGCCCGCCAAGGTCCGGTTTAGGGTTTAAGGGTTTAGGGTTCAGGGATAGGGTTTAGGGTTTAGGGTAGGTCCTGTTTAGGGTTTAAGTGTTTAGGGTTCAGGGATAGGGTTTAGGGTTTAGGGTAGGTCCGGCTTAGGGTTCAAGGGTTTAGGTTTTTAAAAGGGATAGGTTTTAGGGATTAGGGTAGGTCCGTGTTGACCGCCAGTAACCTCTGAGCAAACAGCCAGTTGATGACTGGGGGGAAGAGGAGTGGAAAGTGTGCCGTAGGCTACCTGCATCTGCTACGCAGATCGGCTGGAGGGGTCAAACGGGGATGGCGCGTAGCGCTGCATGGTCTCGATTGCTGTTCTTGCGCCATACGAAAATATCACAGTCAGACCCTGAGAATCTCAGTGTTGCCTTACTGTACATTTATATGGGCGACGGTCCATTCACTCAAGAAATGTCCAAATCCCCGTTTGAGCCCCCAAGCTGATATGCGTAGAAGGCTACGCAGGTACAGGTACACTATGAACGAACAGTCGGACCTCACCGAGCGTGCTGGCCATCTTACTGTTAACAAAGAAGTTGGCGATGCACTGGCGGCGCCCGTCAACGTCCGCCACGCCGCCCGCCTTGTCCGTCCCCCCGAACACCGCGCTGTAGATGTTGAGCAGCCGCAGCGTAGGGGTGGTGCAGGGCAGTTGAAGGGGTGTTCAGAATACATTTGGGGGTTTTTAGGTGGGGTCTAGAGGGTGTTTAAGAGTGTCTTGGGGGTATTTGAGGGTTTTTAGGAGCCTCACACATATGGCTTGCCGCGTCATAGGATGCTGTTTTACTAGAGAAACGAGGGTACAAAATGCGAGTGGATGATGCTGTGACACAATGTCTGGCAGGCCCTGCCGCAGCGTCTTCTTGCCAAGGCCTCGCCAGGACTGCACCCCGCGGTCCACCTCAGTCCCACCGCCCTCCTCCAGCCCAGAGGTGTCCAGAGCCTCCACAATGCCCATACGGACCTTCTCGCTGACCGACCCCCACACGGTGATGAGCGCCACGGGGCCAGCCTTGCCGCACGCCTGCGGGTCCATCGAGAACCCCGCCTCGGTTCAGGGGCTTACACTCGTCCACTTCACAGCTCAACGTAAGCGCTTTCTATGGGACAGGGGGTGCAGTTCGGGGTGAATTAGAGGGTCATTAGGGGGTATTAGGGGGCGTTTGGGGGGTTGTTTTGGTTGTTTTGTGTTGGAACCAGCTCGACACAAGCGCTTTCCGTGAAAGAGGGGGTGCGTTTAGGGGTGATTTAGAGGGTCATATGGGGTTCTTATCATAGGGGGCGTTTGGGGGTCTGTATTTGTGTCAGAAACGGCTCAGGCTGAGCTGAGAAGTGGACGAGTGTAAGCCCCTGCCTCAGTCGCGTCATTGACGCCGTGATCGCGCATGATGTCATCACGCAGCTCATCGCTGATCGGAACGTCGCCAGCGCCAGCTGTGCCCATCGCCTCTGCGTGTGCTTCGGCCTCTTTCATCTTCTCCGGATCCGCCACGGATAGGATCTTGCTCTCCGGATCCGCCACGGACGGGATCTCGCTCTCGGCCGAGGCCGCACCGTCCTGTCCCTCGGCATCCTTCTCGGAGTCGGAGAACTTGGAGTGGGAGGAGGACAACAAGGGCTCGCCGTCGCCGTTGTCAGATTTGGGCTCGGATTTAGATTTGACGTCGGATGTGTCCTCGGTAGTGGACTCAGATTTGGACACCGCCGGCTCCAGAGGCTCCAAAGGCTCCACATGGTCCAGAGGCTCCCCCGCTGAGTCGTCGGCGGCCGGTTCACCGGTGCCCGAAACCGGCTCCGCCGCGGTGAGGTTCTTTGCGTCATCGGAGGCGGATTCAGCGGCCGGGTCATGAACGGAGGGTTCACCGGTCGACCCAGCGGGAGAGTCATTGGAACAAGCACTCGAATCAAGTTCGGGGCAAGAATGACAAAATCATCTACAGATTCACGGAGGAGGAGTAGGAGGAGGAGGAGGAAGAGGAGGCGATAGTGGTGGTGGTGGTGGAGGTGGAGGAGGAGGAGATTCAACGTCGGACGAGTGCTTGTTCTCAACAATCCCCTCATACAGACGCACGGAGGAGGAGGAGGAGGAGGAGGAGGAGGAGGAGGAGGAGGAGGAGACTCAACGTCGGTAGAGTGCTTGTCCTGAGCAAACCCCCTGCCCGAGCTCACTCCCGTCCATATCGCCGAACCTGGAGCCGAACGCATCCTTCTTGCTTTCCAGCGCCTGCTGCCAGGGGCCAACACTCGTCCACATCTTTGCTCAACCTGGGCCGTCTTAGTCACTGAAACCAGCCAAGCACCCCAACACATGGGACAAAAACTGCTCAAGTTAAGCCAAAAAGTGGACGAGTGTCAGCCCCTGCCTCCTGCTTCTCCTTGATTTTCTTGCGCTTATGCGAGACGGGCGAGTCAGGACCGGGAAGCAGAGGCTTACACTCGTTTACTTTTCAGCTCAACCTGAGCCGTTTCTGACACAAAACATACCCTATATACCCCCTAATATCCCGTAATGAACATCACCCTGATGAACACCACCCACATAAGCCCTTAATGCACCCCCTATCCCATAGAAAGCGCTTACGGTGAGCCGAACAGTGGACGAGTGTAAGCCCCTGCCGGGCAGCAGGTTGAAGGGGGTGGGCTTGGGCGTGGCATCGACGTCCATGGGCGCGTTGTCGCCGGTCTCACCGGACCCATCAGCGGAGGGGGTCGGGACCGGGGTGCTGGAGAGTCCAGCGTCCATGTTGTAGCGGCGCAAGTTGAATTTGAAAGCAAATGTTGAAAGCAGTTCGTCATATTTCAGTTTCAAGCGCTTAGTTCCAGGCGCTTTCAACGTGGGTTTGATAGGGTTATCCTGCACCGCCCTACCATGTTGGAGTCACGGTCAGCAGAGCTGGAGCCCTCGGAGCCTTCGCCGTCGGCAGGGATGTGGGTGCGGGCGAGGGTTGGGACGGGGCTGGGGGTGGGGTTGCCTAGCTGCAAGACATCAACCAACCCCTCGTCATTGCTGCTGGGGGTGGGGGTGGGGATGGGGTCGCCCATGGTCATCGATTCCTCGTCCTCGCTGCAGGGGCTTACACTCGTCCACTTTTCGGCTCAACTTAAGTGCATTCTGCGTCATAGGGGTGCATGTAGGGGGTGTTTAGGAGGTGTCAGGGGGTGTTAAGAAGTATTAGGGGGTGTTCCGGGTACGTTTTGTGTCAGAAACGGCTCAGGTCGAGCTGAGAAGTGGCCAAGTGTAAGACCCTGCCTCGCTGCCCGGGGTGGGGGTGGGGGTAGGGTCACCCATCGAACCCATAGAATCCTCCTCCTCGGTACCTGGCGTCGGGTTGGGGGTGGCGGTGGGGTCGCCGATGGCCTTCCAATCCCCGTCCTCGCTGCTGGGCGTCTGGGCGGGGGCGGGCTTGGTGCTGCCAGGAGCATCATCGGTGGAGGACGCCTCGGCACCGCCCTTGGCGCCGGCCTCAGCACCGGCCTCGGTACCAACCTCGGCATCGGCATCGTCCTCGGCTGCAGCTTTCTCCCTGCCGTGATGTAGCGCCGGAATTTAAATTTGAAAGCAAGGTCTGAAAGCGGTTCTCACGCTACACTGACCGTGGATGACATGGCAACTACACCGGGGTCACCGTATTACAGGGGGTCTACTGCCATATTACAGAGCATCATAATGTAGCTTCAAGCGCCGAAACCAAGCGAGGTTGGACCAGGGTCAATCTGCCGTCAACCTGCACCGCCCTACCGTGGTTCATCCCATTGAACATGGCGCTCATCTCATCCATTTTCTTGGCTTTAGCGAAGAACTCAGCGTCGGTGGAGACGGAAGCGGTGACTGAATCAGCGTCGTTTGCATCCACCTTGGCATTGTTGAAGGCGGCGGCTGAGTCTGCCTCTGCATCAATCTTGTCATAACTGGAGGCGGCGGCTGAGTCAGCGTCTGCAGCCTTGGAGCGGTCCTCGGCGTCCTTCGCCAAGGCAGACTCAGCGTCTGCATCCGTGGAGCTATCCTGGGAGGAGGTGGCCGATTCAGCGTCCGCGTCCTGGGGGTCCTTGGCGGTCTGCCCACCGTTGGCCCCCTTGACCCACTGGTCCGCCGTCATCTCCTTAGATGACTTCTGAGCCCCGAACGTGTCATCAGTGGCGGCGGCGGTGGCCTCGTCCTCCTCCGCGCCCGCCACGGCCTCAGCCTCGGCATCCTCACCAACCTTGGCATCGTCCATCTGTGTGCCTCTGTTGTCATCCTTGGAAGATGTTTTGAATTTCTTGCCGAGTGCGTTCTTGGGGACCGCGGTCTCAGCGGCGGTGTCAATTGCGGCGATGGAGTCCGCGGCGGGATCGTCGTCGGCAGCGGCGGCGGAGTCGGCGGCGGCGGCGGGGTCGGCGCGGTCGGCGGGGTCGGCGGGATCGGCGGGGTCAGCGGGGTCGGCGGGGGCGTCGGCGTCGTCGGCGGCGGCGGCGTCTGCGTCGGCAGCGGCGTCGATGGTGACCTTGGCGATGGCAGCGGCGGCGGCAGCGGAGGCATCAGCAGCGGAGGCATCAGCAGCGGAGGCATCAGCAGCGGAGGCATCAGCAGCTGCGTCGTCCTTGGCGGGGTCAGCGGGCACTGACTCTTCCACCATCCACCAGGGTCTCTCACTAGTTGCCGTGTCACAGCTCAGCTTGAGCACCTTCCAGATGTTGAGGTATTAGTGACTTTCTCACAGCTCAAATCGAACACCTTCCAGATGTTTAAGCATGATACCTGAGATGACACCACAGTACAAAGCACATTTACACTAGTCGCCTAGAGACGAGGGCTCAACAGTGAGTTCGATGAGAGGAGGCGGAAGATATCCACCTGCCTACCTCATCGCCCGTATCGCCATCCACGGTGTCACCCAACTTTGCATCCTGTTTCCCCTTCACGGCGTCACCGAACGTACCGAGCTTCGCATCCTTCTCCTCCTTCATGGCGTCATCGAGCATCGCAGCATCCTCCTCGTCCTTCTCAACCTTCTCCTCCTTCAGCTTCGCAGCGTCCTCCTCGTTGTCGAACAGGTCACCGAGCTTCGCAGCCTTATCCTAAGGCCTGCCGGACATTCCTCGCTACGTTATCCTAGGGTGCCACAATGTTAGAGAGACGGAAGACGAGGGTTGACTTCAAAGTGCGTTAGATGAAGTGGCGAGCAATATTGCTCGCCGTGTCATAGGATGCCACTGAACTCAAGAGACGAGGGCTCAAACATCAAAGTGATTTTGATGACGTGACGAGCAACGTCCGCCTGGCACCACCTTCGGTTCCACGTCGCCGGTGCTCGCGTCGTCAGACTCGCCCATGCGAGCAGCCTTGGCGTTGTCCTCTTTCGCGCGCGAGAACGCCGCGTTGGCCTTCATCTGCGAGTCAGCCCCGTCCTCCTCGGCAGCCCCGTCGCCATCTGCCGCCAACTCCGCGCCATCCTTGTCAGCATCATCGCCAGCTGGCTTCAGCGCATCGGCGGCCTTGGCACCCCGGGTGTCTGGGTCGGCGGCCTCAACCGCGGCCCTACCCCGGTCGTCGGCGTCAGCGTCAGCGTCGGCAGCGGCGGCGGTGTCGGCCGAGGCGTCAGCGTCGTCGGCGATGGCCTCGGCAGCCCCGTCGTCAACTGGCGTCGGCGACTCAGCGCCCTCCTTGTCCTCGTCAGCCCCATCGCCAGCTGGCATCGGCATATCGGCAGCCTCAACCCGGGCCCTACTGCGGGCGTCTGCGGCGGCGTCAGCGTCGGCGGCGGCGGCATCGGCGGCCGCGTCGGCGTCGATGTCGGCGGCGGCGTCGGTCTCGGCGTCGGCGGCGGTGTCGTCAGCGACCGCTAGTGGGGATGCGGAAGTCGTTCGTGTATTGAGGCCACCCCCGTGCTTGGCGGTACCGCTGCGCTCAGCGGCGGCGGCCGGGGTGAGGCTCGGCTGCAGAAGCAGCGCCGCAAGCAGCGCCAGCGGCGCGAGGGCGCGGGCGGTGAATGCCATTGCTGCAGAGGACCCGCGTGCGCTGGGCCTCCAACAGTGCAACACCCCAACGGGACGCGATGCGAGATGCTGACGGATTGTGAAAAAAGGGGAAATCTGATCGTCACTTTCAGTCGTGGGTTGGGTGGAAACGTGGTTTAGGGTACTGGTACGTCATAGTTTAGGGTTTCAGGAGCTTCCGCTTCCGTGCGTCGGTGCGCTGCTTCTCGGAGGGAGGGAGCAGTTGACGGATTGTGCAAAAATCAAATAAGGGGGAATCTCATGGATTGGGTGGGAACGTGGTTTAGGGTTCCTCAGAGTTTAGGGTTTAGGAGCTTCCGCCGCCGTGCACCGGTGCGCTGCCACTCTCGCATGTGCGAGTGTCTCGCGTGCAAGAGCCGAGGGAGGCTGAGAGACAGGAGGCTTCACATTTATTTTGATGTTACAGAACAATATCATAAGTCTACCGAGGGCGCCGGAACAAAACAAATCCCAACACCGCACACAACACACACCCCGCACGCCACTCCGCACGGACCCAGCTTAACGCAGCAACTCCAACCTCCGCGGCCCCCACTCATGTCTGCGGCGACTCCACCGCCTCCAGCATCATACCTTCTACCCTCCATGAAAATGATGTTCTGTAGTCTAGGAGATTCGGTTGACCTGTCAGCCTAGTCTACTTTTGAATACACACACACACACTCACACACTCCACCACCTCCCGACCCCACTACCCCACATATCGCTCACGCCCAAAACGACAGGCCCTTGACACGTCACAACGGCGGCGTCTCCACCCCCTGCCCCTCCTCCTCCCCCATCGTACTGCTCATGGAACTGCTGAGGAAACTCCGGCTCATCTCCAGCGTATCCTCGTTGATCCCCTCCACCGCCACCTTCTCCATCGCCGTCCTGCAGAGTCCTCACACCAGTGCCTGGTCTGGTAGCTAAGTAAGTGATCTGACGATTTAATAACTCGTCGGAGTACTTACGAGCCCAGTAATTACTTGCGGCTCACAGACCAGGCACTAGATCCTGTGGTGGCTCAGCCCGACTGTTTGTTCAGCGTACCGGTGTACCCGTACTCGAACACACTCGCCGCCTCCTCCTCCGTAGCATGGCCACTAGTACCTTGACTGTTTGCTCGTGGTGTGCTGGTGTACCCGTGCACACTGGCCGCATCTTACTCCCTGGCCCTACACCAGTTCTCTTGAGCACCTTGAATGTACAGCGATGGAACACATGACGTGAATCAAGGACAACACGGCCCAAGTAACATACTTATGACTGAAAAGTGAAGTAGAGTGAGCTGGTATGAGTAGAGAGTATGTAAGGCACTGCCTTCCAGTTGAACTCAGTCTCGGCGAAGATCCGCCGGGTTTCAATGATGCGCAGGGCTGTTGTCCGCAGGTCAGTGTCCGGCTCGCGCATCAACTTTGCCAGCCACTCGTTGCCGTTGCTTATGGACTTACAGTTGTCCACTTTTCAGTCAGCTCACCATGTGAAGCGCCTTGGGGCTCGACGAACGTTATTAAAATAAAATAAAAATGGACATTTTTCAGCTCGACGGCAGCAACTCATTTGTGTGGGACACATTGAGTGGTCTCACTGACAGAACGGACCAGGCTCAGATGAAATGTTGACGAGCGGAAGGAGGCTGCCGGCTGGGTGCAAGTTGAAATTGAAAGCAAAACTAGAAAGCAGGTAGCCGTGTTTTAGTTTCAAGCCCTGGAAACAGGTGCACAGGTGTCAACTTCGTGGAATGGTTGCTGGAACGGTTGCTGGAACGGTTGTGGAACGGTTGTGGAACGGTTGCTGGAACGGTTGCTGAAACGGTTGTGGAAGGGTCGTGGTCAACTCGCGCCGCCCCGCCGTTGCGCAGCGGGTTCTCGCTCAGAAAGTCAACCACCTTGTGGTACACGGGCGAGCGGTGTTTGTTCCCCGAAAACTAGGGACGAAATAGGGTCTAACATGGTTCTTTCGTTGTGCTCCGCTTGTCCTGGAAACCATGTGAGTTATCCTACTGGCATACCTCAAGTCATCCCACTGCTGATATGGGGTTTCAAGATTCGGATGGATTCGGTCGAGGGTCGGATTCGGGCGGATTCGGGTGGATTCCGTGCAGCCCCACAGGGGGGATACTTGGCGTATTTTGCGGTCTGTCTGTATGGGCATCTTGACCCTATCACAACAGGGTCGGATTCGGGTGGATTCCTGGACCCCGGACTTGGAATCTGCCAACACAGCCCACCGGGATACCTCAAAGATGCTCCAG